>Ga0172364_10001271_pt1 | contig 19259 bp, 15 predicted proteins | sample LakKivSesite10cm_FD_114545 | JGI IMG/M metagenome (GOLD analysis project Ga0172364, IMG submission 114545) | Sediment microbial communities from Lake Kivu, Rwanda - Sediment site 10cm | ecosystem: Environmental > Aquatic > Freshwater > Lake > Sediment | place: Rwanda: Western Province, Lake... | reverse complement strand
TGGTAGCCCTTCTCTCTAATAGTAGCCAGTATCTCGCGGGGGTCTCCCTCACAGCCGATCACGCCGTCGCACATGACATAGCCTGTGCGGGCGTTGATGTAGTCCAGAATATGACCCGTATGGGTGATGATGAGCCCCATGCACCTCCGTTCGGGTATGGGACAGTCTTTTTCCAGCAGGCTGTTTATCAATTCGCCGATGAGTGCGATATTCACCAGGTCAACGCCTGATTCAGGCTCGTCTATCAGTGTGAGCGTCGGCTTCTGGGCCAGCAGCTGCATCAGTTCGGAACGCTTTATCTCACCTCCGGAAAAGCCGTAATTCATCTCCCGGCCCAGAAAGTCGGTCAGGTTAGCTTTCTCGGCGAGCTGATTGATGCTTTCCTCCGGTTCCCGGCCTCTCAGACAGGCGGCGACCATGTCCCGCATTCTTACGCCGCGCACAACCGGCGGCCGCTGAAAAGACATGCCTATTCCCAGGCGGGCTCTCTCATCGAGCGGCAACGCGGTTATGTCCCGGCCCCTGAAGACGATTTTGCCCCTGGTAACCTTGTACTTCGGGAAACCCATTATGGTCATGAGCAGGGTGGTCTTGCCGCTGCCGTTGGGACCGAACAGGACCTGCGTCTCGCCCACTCTCGTCTCCAGGTTTACGCTATGCAGAATCTCCCGTCCTTCCACCTCGACGGTGAGCTGTTCAACGGTTAAGGCGGCGTCTCTCATGCTTTACCTGCCATTTCCACTTAAACCCCATCCAGAGACCAGTGTTCCGATTTGGTGAAGAATCCCGCCGGGTTACTGAGGTACTCGAGCGAATCCGTAAGTGCAAGATGGTGTCCCCGCTCCTCGCCCGCCAGAGCCTGGTAGAAACGCTTTTCGACGGGGAGAGTGCTTTCTTCGCTTCGGGAGTGGTACAAATCGTAAGACTTCTTCTCCATATCCAGGGCCACCCTGATAGCCTCGAGTTCAGATTCGGCCACTTTGACCTTGGTGCCCAGCGCTCTAGTGGCTTCCGAGAACAGGGACCTGAGTTGCTTGCCTTTCTCCGACGGAGGTTCCACATCGGGCCACTTCTGCCCTCTTTTGAGGGCGTCGTATATCTGCTCGAACTTCCTGCGGTGAACGTCTTCTTCAGCGGCTAGCTGCTGAAACAGGTCCTTTCCCAGCTTATTGCTGCTTCTCCGGCTTGCCTTCAGGTAGAACTCCTTGCCGTCTACCTCCATGCGAACAGCGAGCTGAAGCACCTCTATCGTCCTGGCCTGTTCACTTCTCATCTGCTCACTCCTCCCTGAACCTTGCGCCGACGTCGTTCAGAGCCATTTCAATACTGTTCTACCCGGCACCATCTAATTGCGGAGCCTCTGGAGATAGCGGTGAGCTTGGAGCGCGGCTTTCGCTCCCTCCCCCGCAGCTATGACTATCTGCTTATCAGGCACGCTGGTGACGTCCCCGGCGCCGAAGATGCCGGGCATGCCCGTCTCGCTGGCGCAGTTAACTTGAATCTCTCCCAGACGGTTCGGGGCGACAAGCTCCTTCAAAAGCCCCGAGTTAGGTATAAGCCCGATTTCGATAAAGACGCCGTCAACGGCGAGTTCCTTCTCCTGTTTGCTTTTCAATTCCCTTATTCTTATTCCCTCAACGCGGTTGGTTCCCTTTATCTCCAGGACTTCGTGCTCCAGGAGGATTGTTGCATTGCCGGCATTCTTGATTCTGTCAATCAGTATCTCATCGGCGGTCAGAGCGACGAGTGATATCAGGTACACGTGCCTGGCTATTTTGACCATGTCGTTGGCGGCCTCCAGCGCCGAGTTGCCGCCGCCGATGACGGCCACATTGAGGTCGGCGAAGACCGGGCCGTCGCAGATAGCGCAGTATGTGACTCCTCTTCCCAGCAGTTCGTTCTCTCCGGGAACCCCCAGCTTGCGCGGACTCTTGCCCGTCGCCAAAACTATTGCCCTGGCCTGGTAGGTCTCACCATCGTGGGTTTTGACTTCGAAGCCTCCGTCCACTTTCGACAGTTTTTCGACCATCTTTCCCTCTTCGACTTTGACGCTCGTGGGGAACTGGTTGAGCTGCTCCTCGAATTTCTGCATCAGTTCGCGGCCTCCGATGAACTGGTAGCCCATATAGTTTTCCACCAGCCAGCTGGTGAGGCCCTGCCCGCCTATGTCGTAGCTTATAAGTAGCGTATTAATCTTCTTCCTGGCCGCGTACACTGCGGCGGTCATGCCGGCAGGGCCGCCGCCGATAATAATCAAGTCGTACACTGTCTGGTTCCCTTCACTTGAGACCCAGTTTCTGTTTGAGTTCCGCCTCGTTGAATCCCACCAGCGTCTCGCCCTCGAAGCAGATTGTGGGGACCGCCAGCGAACCGCACTTCTTCAGTTCTTCGCGGGCGGCCTTATCCTCAGCTATATTGAATTCCTGATACTTGATGCCGTTATCCTCCAGGAACTTCTTGGCCATCTTGCAGTAGGGGCAAGTAGGTGTGGTGTAGAGCTTGACCTCGCGCGCCATCTTAACCTCCGTCCTTTGTGCTAAGCCTCCCTGCTTCTTCCCGTCACTAACCCAAAAAGCGGCCGTACCTTTCTTCGACGGCCGAATTAAACGCGTGCCTCAGTTCCGGCTTGGCCTGTTTTCGAAGAACCATCAGCCCCGCACCCAAATAACTTCCCGCCCTAAAGTGAGGTAAATAAGAGAATAAACGTGCCTAATGATACAGTAGAGGTCAATTTTCCGTCAAGTAGCTGTGCTGTGGGACAGAACGACTTCTGTCCGAAGCGGCAAGGACAGGTGCCTTTCACATCATCTCAGGGGCGGCCATGCCCATGAGATGAAGGACTTCGGCCAGGGCGATTTGAGTCGCCTGGACGAGTTTGAGACGTGCCTTAGTCAGTGCTCCATCGTCGGAGACAACGCGGCACTGCTTGTAGAAGCTGTGAAACACGGTGGCCAAGTCTTGGGCGTAGTAGGGCAGGTGATGAGGTTCAAGAGTGACCGCCACCCGTTCCACTATCTCAGGGAGGAGTATCAGGCGCCGGATTAGGGTGAGCTCCGGCTCGGTGGCGAGCAGGGAAACGTCACCCCGGCTGTAGTCTATCTCGCGCTGTTTTGCCAGGCGGAGGATGCTGGCAATCCGGGCGTGGGCATATTGGACATAATACACCGGATTGTCGGCTGATTGTTTCTTGGCCAGCTCCAGGTCGAAGTCCATCTGGCTGTCGGCGGAGCGAGAAAGGAAGAAGAAGCGGCAGGCGTCCGGTCCTACTTCGTCTATCACTTCCCGTAAAGTGATAATATCGCCGCTGCGCTTGGACACCTTAACTATGTCCTCCCCGCGCCGCAGGGTGACCAGCTGGCAGATTATCACCTCAAATTGGTCGGGGTCGCAACCCAGCGCCTTGAGTACGGCTTTCATTCGAGGAACGTGCCCCTGGTGGTCGGCCCCCCAGATATCAATGACGCGCTCGAATTTCCGCTCCACGAATTTGTTGTAATGGTAGGCCACGTCGGAAGCGAAGTAGGTCGGGGAACCGTCGCTGCGCACCAGGACACTATCCTTGTCTTCGCCCAGTGCGCTTGATTCAAACCAGGTGGCGTTTTCCCTGTTGACGACGTAGGCTCCGCCTCGAAGGAGTTCCATGGCCCGGTCATATTGTCCGCCCGCGTAAAGGCTTTTCTCCGAGAACCATCTATCAAAAACGACGTCTAGTAGCTGGAGGTCCTGCTTGATTTCCTGGAGCATTCTGGCGGTGCCAAGCTCTGCCAGCCGCGAACAGGCCTCGACCTCGGACAACGATAGGAATCTGTCGCCGTGCTCCAGGACTATTTCTTTGGCCAGGTCAACCACGTAATTGCCATGGTAGCCGTTCGCGGGCATAACCGCCTCTTTGCCCAGGCATTGCTGGTAGCGAGCGTAAAGGGAGCGGCCGAAGTTGGTTACCTGAGTGCCCAGGTCATTTATGTAGTATTCCCTTTCGACTTCGTAGCCGGATGCGCTGAGGACGTTAGCCAATGTGCTTCCTAGGACAGCGCCGCGGCCGTGACCCACGTGCAGAGGTCCGGTCGGATTGACGCTGACAAACTCGAGTTGGACCCGCACACCCTTGCCCAGCTCGACATGTCCGTAAGATTCCCCGGCCGCCAGGATTGATTCGACCTCTGTACCAAGCCAGTCGCTTCGCAGAACGAAATTGATGAAACCCGGAGCAGCCACCCAGACCTTATCAACCTGGCGGGGCGGGACGATATGGTCGGAGATTTTTTCCGCTATAGCCATGGGGGACATCCTCATAGCCCGAGCTAGCTTTAGCGCGAGACCCGAGGCGAAGTCCCCGTGTTCCGGATGTTGAGGATGTTCCAAGAGCACCTCGGGGAGAGCGGCCGGCGACAGCGCACCTTCCTGCTGTGCCTTCAACACGGCTTGTTGCAGACATCTGGACAGTTCTTGTTTAAGCATGGCTGCGCGTCCTTGTTTTCGCCTATTTTACTAAATTGGCAAGCTTTTGCTAAACCTGGCACTCGCTTAGCGAATCTGAAACTGCGGGCTTCCCGACAATGTTCGTTTCGGATTTCTTATTTCGTCGTTTGGATTTGTTTAGTATTTCGGATTTAGAGTTTAGTATTTAACCGACTCAGCTCCATTCAGCGCCTTGAGACCACGCCCGGCTCAACTGCCGACGCAGAAGTCGATGCTCGGCCTTCTTCAGGTCAGGGTCTTCTTGAAAAAGAGTCATTGCTTCCTGACGCACTAACTCCAGACTTCGCAAATCGGTCAGCCTGGCGAGTTTGAGGTCCGGCAAGCCGCTCTGGTGGGTGCCGAAGAACTCTCCCGGGCCTCGCAGCTCCAGGTCTTTTTCGGCCAGGGCAAAGCCATCGTGGATTGTCTCCATGAGGCGGAGACGCTCGCGGGCCTCCGGCGAGGGCTTTTCCAGGATGAGCAGGCAGTAGCCCTGCTCCTTATCCCGCCCCACGCGCCCCCTGAATTGGTGAAGTTGAGACAAGCCGAAACGTTCAGCGCCCTCCACCATCATGACCGATGCTCTGGGCACGTCGATGCCCACTTCGACCACCGACGTTGACACCAGAATATCAAGTTCCCAGCTGCGGAAACGGCGCATTACCTCCTCTTTTTCATCGCCAGGCATCTGACCGTGGAGGAGTCCCAGCCTTAGATTCGGGAAGACTTCACGGGACAGTCGCTCATATTCTGTCGTGGCTGCTTTCGCCTCGAGCGTTTCGGATTCCTCAACCAGGGGGCAGACTATGAAAGCTTGCCGCCCGTTGGCGACCTGGCGGTGAAGGAACGTGTAGGCCTTTTCCCTGTCTTGCGGCTCCAGATATTTCGTTTTCACTGCCCGCCGTCCCGGCGGCAACTCGTCTATGACCGAGAGATCGAGATCGCCGTAGAGTGTCAGAGCCATGGTCCGGGGAATAGGAGTGGCTGTCATGACCAGTACGTGGGGGTTGAACCCCTTTTGCCGAAGGGCGGACCGCTGCAATACGCCGAACCGGTGTTGCTCGTCTATTACCGCTAGTCCCAGTTTCTTGAACTTCACCCCCTTCTGAATCAAGGCATGCGTGCCGACAACGATGTCTACGTGGCCCCGATGGATACTGTCGTGTAATACCTCCTTCTCTCTGCTGCCGAGGCTGCCAATGAGCAGAGCCACCGTCAGCGGCTTGGCAGTCGTGCGGTGGCCGCGCGATGGGCGCTCGATTTGGTAGCGCTTGACGGTAGGTATGGCCGGTTCAGAAGACGAGACCTCGCTGCCAACCTGGGAAAGATAGTTACAGATATTGGCGTAATGCTGTTCAGCCAGGACCTCAGTGGGCGCCATCAATGCCCCCTGGAATCTGTTGGCCGCCGCTACCAGGAGGGACAGGGTGGCAATTACCGTCTTGCCGCTGCCTACCTCTCCTTGAAGAAGGCGCGACATGGCTTTGGCTCGCCCGAGGTCGGCCGAAATCTCCCGCAGCACTCTCTCCTGTGCCCGGGTCAGGGCGAAAGGCAGACAATTTAAGAAGCCGGCGATGACGTTCGGGTCTACTCGAAAAGGGTTCCCGGGCTGCGCTTCCTGCCAGTCCCTCTTTCTGGACAGGACGCCGAGTTGAAGAAGGAACAGCTCGTCGAAGGACAATCTCTCTCTTGCCCGTCCCGCCATTGCCATGTCATTGGGGTAGTGAATTTGAGAGACGGCGGCGGCGAGGTCCAATAGTCTACAGCGGGCCTTGATGTCCGGGGGCAGGAAATCATCCAGGTGCCCGGAATAGTTATCAACGGTATCCTTCGTCCATTTCCTGACTTGCCGGGGATATAAGCCCTGGGTAAGCGGATAGACGGGAACCAGCCGGCCCGCGTGAATCAGTTCTTTGTTCTCCAACAGTTCCCATTCGGGGGACTCGAACACTTTGTGTCCTCTGAACAACCCGACGGTACCGCTGATTACTATTCTGGCATTGGTGCGGAACCTTTTTGCCAGGTAGGGTTGGTTAAACCAGACCGCCCTAACGTTTCCGGTCTCGTCGCCGACAATTGCCTCCGTTCCCTTCCGGGTACCCAGGGTGGCGACCCGGGCTTGCCAGATTGTGCCCACGACGGTCTGCTCTTCTCCCTCTATGAGCTGCGAGACAGGTTTCGTCCGGCTGTAATCTACGTACCGCCTGGGGAAGAAATAAAGCAAATCGCGCACCGTCCGGACATTAAGCCTGGCAAACTTCTTGTCCGCGCTGGTCGAGATGCCTTTGATGATGGTTACCGGCGAGTCCAATCCCTCTGCTCGTTTCTGACGAGGGGCCGCGCTTGCTGGCCTCTGATTGCTCGCTTCCGACTGCTGATCGCTGACGGCCGCTACCGTCTTATTCCTCTCCCTTGACGGGAGAGGTGAGGTGAGGGTGCCCCTCTTAGCTTCGTCCAAGCTATCCAGCCAGCTAAAGACCCTGGACATCCACCTCTTTCGCTCGTCCGGACTGTAGGAGCCGTAATCAGACTCGCCCAGGTCGAGTTCATCGAAGCCGGCCGCAAGCTGGGCGCTATTGATGCCCCGCCTGATTTCCCCGGCCTGCTTGTGAAGATACTTATCGAGGCCGCCGATTACCGCCCTGTCGGTGTAATCCTTCCGGCGTTCCAGTTCCAGAACGTTCCGTAATGAGTCTATGCCTGTCACTTTTGTGTTCTGCCGTATGGCTCTCTGTATTCCTTCTGGCTTGAGTGGGAGGGAATCGAAGGAAGTTGATTTCACCCTCACCTTAATCCTCTCCCTTCAAGGAGAGGAGGGAGTTGCTTGCTTTTAGATGGATGCTACTCCAGGGAGATTACGTATTCGTAGTGAGGCTGTCCACCGAAGACTGTCTCGACTTCGATGGCGTACCGATTACGAATTGACCGCGCTATCTCCTGCGCTTCGCCCGGCTTGATTTCGGCGCCGTAGTAAAGGGTGACTATGTCCGCCTTTTCTGCTCCGGCGCTGTTTAGAGCACCAAGGACGACATCCTCTATTCTGTCAGCTCCCGCTATAACATCCTCGTCGTTCAGGATGGCAATGAACTGTCCTTTGTTTATTTTGATGCCTTTGAGACAGGTTTCACGCATCGCCCTGGTAATCTCTATCGCCCTCACCTTGTCCGCCGCTGCTTCCATAGCCTGAGCATTCTCCTCGAGATTCATGTCATAGCCGAAGGCCAGGAGCGCGGCTATGCCCTGGGGAATATTGCGGGTGGAGACTACCTTCACTTTCTTGGAGGTCAGGGACTGGACCTGGGAAGCGGCCGATACAACGTTCTTGTTATTTGGCAGCAAAATAACGTTATCCGAGGGCGCCGACTCCACCGCGTGCAGCAGCTCACGAACGCTGGGATTCATTGTCTGACCCCCCGGGACGATGATGATGTTACCCAGACTGTTGAGCAGGGTGAAGAACCCGTCCCCGTTGGCCACCGTTACCATAGCCACGTTGGCCTGGGGCATTCTGTCCCTCTGCATCTTGATGAACTGGGCATACTGGTCATCCATATTATTGATCGTTATCTCGTGCAACGTGCCCGACTTCGTGGCGTACTTGAGGATTTCCCCCGGCTCGAAGCTGTGGATATGGACCCTGACCAGGTTATCGTCACCGGTGACTATCAAAGACTGTCCTCTGCCCTTGAGGTCTTTTTCGATCTTGCTTAAATCGAAATTCTCTCCTTCCAGGACGAAATTCGTGCAATACCCGTGAGGCGCTTCCAGCTGGGTCGGCCTTTGTGCCGCCCTGGGAACCAATTCCGCCTCGGCCACGACCAGACGGGGCTTCTTATACTGCATCTTCTGTGACTCTCCCCGAAGGAATCGTAAAGCGCCATCCAGCAAAACGTAGAGGCCTTGCCCGCCGGCATCAACGACCCCGGCATCCCTCAGCGCCGGAAGGAGGTTTGGCGTCCGGGCCACCGAGTCCTCAGCCGACCTTACGGCGGCCTCCACCACCGAGACCAGTGTCCCATCATTCTTTACTGCTTCTTGAGCCGCATGGGATGCGTCCTTGAGCACCGTCAGAATGGTTCCCTCCACAGGATTCGAAATTCCCCGGTAAGCGGTTTGTGACGCTCTGCCCAGGGCCCTGGCGAAGTCTTCACCGTCGAAGTCGGCCCTTCCTTCCAGTTCTTTGGCCATGCCCCGCCAGAATTGAGACAGGATGACTCCGGAATTGCCCCTTGCCCCCATCAAAGCGCCGTGGGCCAGCGATTTGGCTACCGAGGAGACATGGTTGTCCGAACTGGACTTTGCCTCTTCCAGGGCAAACTTCATAGTGAGCACCATATTGGTTCCCGTATCGCCGTCGGGAACGGGGAAGACGTTTATGGCGTTGATGTCCGGTGCGCTTTTCTCCAGCCAGGCGGTCCCTGAAGCAAACATGTCCTTCAGGGTTTGACCGTCAGCTAAATCGCGTTTCATTCCGCCGCTTCACCCGGGCCGTCAGTTGTGCTATCATTACGCAAATCTAATAGACAGGAAGTTTCCATGAAATGTGAGATTTGCGGCAAAGGACCTCAGTTTGGGAATAACGTAAGCCATTCCAAGCAGCACACCCTTCGGCGCTGGCTCCCCAATATTCAGCGGGTTACGATTATGGTAGAGGGAAGGAAGCGAAAAGTCAACATTTGCACCAGGTGCCTGCGTACCCAGTACAAAGCGGCCCGTTAAATCAGGCCCGTTGGCAAATTCTAAATCCTAATTCCTAAATTCGAAACAAATCCAAATATCGAATCCCACAATCGTGGACCTTTTGGGCATTTGGGTTTTGGTATTGTCCCGACTTGTCGAGTATGCTCGATACCATCGGCATTAGGGTTTCGTGCTTGCCTTCGCTGACCTGCCCGCCGCACAGCTATGGCAGGCGGGAGCTTTAGTGTAAGCAGGCTTCGGATTTAGGATTTGGGGAGGCTGGAGATGGATGATGTCAGTCCGTTATGTCAACTACAGGTCTGCTTCGAGCAGCATCCCTCTTTCCTCAAACCCGCGCTTCTGGTAGAACTTCCTTGCATTGAGGTTTGTCGTCTCGGTGCTTACTTCAACCTCGCAGCAGCCCAGCGCCCTGCATTTCTCGATGGCGGCCAGCACCAGCCGCCCGCCCACTCCCTTCTCCCGGTGACCCTTGGCCACAACAAGTTCATCAATCAGCCCGGACGGACTTCGATGCAGGACCGTCTGTCGAATCGCGAAATTGATGAGTCCGACGGGCGTGCCATTCAGGTCCGCGACCAGGAAATGTGAGGCGGCGTCACGGAGAAGCCGCTGGCAATTCCGGAAGGCAACTTCGACGTCAACGCCCTCAGAGTCCTCCAGAGCGTCCATAAGGTCTACCAGCAATCTTTGGATGGCCGGCAAATCCGATTCGGTCGCCTTTCTAATTGAGATACTATTCATGTCAATAGGAAGCGGGGCGCCCGGTCACTTTACTCAGCTCTCCTGACTACTGACTACTCTCTACTAGCTTCTGTTTTCTACTCCGCCGCTTCCCTGAGTATCTGCATGGCCCGGCCTATGCCTTCCGGGGCCCTGAACACGCTATTTCCGGCTACCAGGACTTCCGCGCCAGCCGCAACTATATTCGGAATATTGTCGGCAGTGATTCCACCGTCAACTTCGAGCTCGGCACTGAATCCTCTGTCCTTGAGAAGTCTACGCATGTCCGCTATCTTGGGTATGGCTTCAGGTATAAAAGATTGCCCGCCGAAGCCGGGATTGACGCTCATGATGAGCACCAGGTCCACAAGGGCAATGAATTCCTCTATTGTGCTCAGAGGAGTGGCTGGATTCAGCGATACTCCGGCCTTTGCCCCCAGTTCCTTAATCGCCTGGATGGTGCCGTGAAGATGGGGAGAAGCTTCGACGTGCACGGTGATAATATCAGCGCCGGCCTTGGCGAAATCGGAGATGAACCGCTCCGGGTGCTCTATCATAAGGTGGACGTCCAGGGGCAGATTCGTAACCCGGCGGATTGAAGCCACCACCGGGGCCCCGATGGTAATATTGGGCACGAAGTGCCCGTCCATGACGTCTACGTGGATGTAATCAGCCCCGGCCCTAGCAACCTCGTCAATCTGCTCACCGAGACGGGCAAAATCAGCGGAAAGAATCGAGGGCGCCAGCTTAACCATTCTCTATTGCGCTTCCGGTTGCTACCCCTTGTCTGGCCAGCATCCGGACACGGCGATGCTTCCCTAAACGGCGGCTTCGGCCTTCAGAGGGCGGACAAACAACACAGCCGCAATGGCCATAGCATAACATACCGCAGCCACCAATGCCGCAACGTTATAGTAGCCGGTTGATTCCCGGAGCGTGGCCCAGATCAACGGCCCCCAGCCTCCCACCGCGCCATAGCCAAAGGTGAGAATCCCGAACAGCGAGCCCACGCGGGCCCGGCCAAAAAGGTCGCCGAGCAATGGAGCGTACAGGGGCACCTGCAAGCCTGTGCCAAAACCGGCGCCGACGGAGAGCGCCACCAGGCCTTGCTGAGTGTGAACACCCAGCCATCCATAGAGCATCGCTGCCATGGCCAGGATAAGGCCCACCGGGATGATACGGCCCTTTCCATATTTATCACCCAGCCAGCCCCCGGCTAAAGAGCCGATCATCCAGGGCACCGCGTACGCCGTCGAAAATATCCCGGCAGTCGCCTGGGGACTGCCCAGCTCTGTGCCCCATAGTATGACGTGAGCCGACAGGCCGTTGGCACCGATGTTGTACACGGAGTAACAGATGAATAGCAGCAGGAACTGCGGCGTTTTCAGCGCGCGCTTAATACTCCAGGATACCTCTGCTGCTGTCGCACGGTTGACCTGAGGCAGAGATGCTTCTCCGTCGGGATGCACCCCGATAGATTCCGGAGTATCGCGGATGATGAACAAGGCACACAGTATGATGAGGCTGCCGAAGCAAATTCCCAGGATCAACGAGGTGCTGCGCCACCCCTGTGAATCGGCCAGCCCGGTCATTACCGGAACGAATATGGAGTTCCCCAGAGCCCAGGCGCTGCCGGTGATGCCTGCAACTATTCCGGCCCGCTTTACAAACCACTTGCGGGTTGTCGCCATGACGGGAACGTAGTGAGTCATGCCAACCGCCACCGCCAGGAACACTCCGTAATAGAGGTACATTTGCCACGGGGAATGGATGGTCGAGAACAGGGCCCAGCCCAGGATAGTGATGGCGCCGCCAATTAGGAAGGTCTTGCGGCTTCCAATCCTATCAACCAGAGCGCCGGAAAGCAGGACAGATACTGCGTATAACCATATGCCGAGACTTTGGGCCAGGCTTATTGTTTCCAGTGACCAGCCAAGATCGGGCATCATGAATGGAAGAAACGCAGCGATGTTGTATCTTCCCAGAGATGCGACCGCATCTATCACGAACAGCCCCACGACTATCCACCATCCGTAGAAAATGGGCTGTCTTTTCTTCAAGGCGTCGCTCTTTCGATGCTTTTGGAGGGCTTGAGTTCGGCTATTATACTTCGTTTTCGCCGGCGCTTCTAACGCGAGCATCGCTGCTCACATTCTTGTGACGAGCCCTGATGGATCGGGGCGATGACCAATCTCTAAGAGACCCGGTGATGCTTGTATTCCGTGGCAGCCGGGGATATAATCGAATTAAGAAAAGTGAGAATAGAATGACATGGACAACTCTCAAAGGAGGTTATGAATGCGCGCTCTCAAAGTCGTTTATGTTCTGGCAATAGCCGCTGCCCTGATCGCGCTGGTGGTCGTAGGCATCAACACCTTCTATCCAGAACCTCAATACGGCTCAGAGGTATATGCCAGGAACGTTTTCTTGATTGCTCTGCCGTTGGGGGTGGTGTTTGCCGTGGTGGGTGCCTTTGTTCAACGAAGGACGAACATTTTTGGGGCGGGTTTAATTGTGGGCGGCATCGGAACGATGATATTCGCACTCACACCTTATAACCTGTACCAGATACTGGTATTCGTCGGCATCGCCGTCATCCTGGTCGTGCTCATCGTGGGATATAGGTTCTTCTCCAGGAAAAGAACAACCTAGCGCGTTTCCAGAAGCCCCATGCATGGTTGTCCCTTCGCGGCCCTGAGAGTCAGAGTGAGTCCCATTGCCATGCTCGTCGCTTTCCCCTGAGTGTCTATTGCAAATATCGTTAATTCGCAGTAAAAATAGTGCCAGTTTAGGGGCCTGCGTTGGCGGCCCGATTTCAGGTCAAAACGTAAAAGGAGGTAATAGAAACAATGGCAACGAAAGCACCCCCTCCCGAATATCCCACCACCCTGGCAATAGATTACCCCGACAGAGCTCTTAATCGCCTGACCACATTCTTCCGTATCTTCGTAGCGATACCAATCCTCATCGTGCTGTTTCTCGTGAGCAGCGGGAACATTGATCTGGGCGGACCACAGAGTTGGACCTGGGTATACTCTGCTGGAGGTATCCTGTTTCTGGCGCCGCTGGGCATGATTCTTGTCAGACAAAAGTATCCCAGGTGGTGGTTCGATTGGAACGTGGCATTGGTCAAGTTCAGCATGCGCGTCGGTACTTATCTCGGTCTCCTCACAGATGTGTATCCCTCGACAGATGAAGAGCAGGTGGTCCACATCGGAATCTCGTACCCGGACGTTCCCAAAGACCTCAACCGCTGGCTGCCGCTTGTGAAGTGGTTTCTGGCTATTCCACATTTCATCATCGCAGCCGGTCTCTCAATCGTGGCCATCGTCTTCGTGGTCGTAGCCTGGTTCGCCATATTGTTTACCGGTCGCTACCCCAGGAGCTTGTTCGATTTCGTGGTTGGCGTCTACCGCTGGTGGTTGAGGGTAATCTCTTACGCTGTCTTGCTGACAACGGACCGATACCCTCTGTTCAGCCTGGAGTAGATTGGCGGCCCCCAGGATAATAGAAGAAGAGACTCGGACCACGGCCGGTTGAAAGGGCGGCGTACGGGCACGTGTAATTTCGCGACCTAGCACTTGCACAGGAGGTTATGGACATGCCAGTTATCCGCACGCCCGACGAACGTTTTTCCAGGTTGCCCGGTTTCCCTTTTGCCCCTCACTATATTGAGGTCGATGGAATGCGCATCCACTATGTGGACGAGGGCAAAGGCGAGACCATACTCTGTCTCCACGGCGAACCCTCTTGGTCATTTCTATATCGGAAGATGATTGCCATTATGTCAAAGAAGCATCGTGTCATAGCCATGGACTTTATCGGCTTCGGACGGTCCGATAAGTTCACCGAGCGCGAGGCTTATACTTTCAGAATGCATCTGGATACTCTCATGGGCTTCATAAAGACGCTTGACCTCAAGCAGATAACGGTGGTGGTGCAGGATTGGGGCGGGTTAATCGGCCTGGCCGCGGTTGCTCACATGCCGGAGCGCTTTGCCCGGCTGGTCATCATGAACACCGGCCTGCCCGTAGGTGAGGGAAAGCCCTCCGAAGCATTCCTGGCCTGGCGTAGCTATGCTGAGACCCATCCCGATATGGAAATCGGGCGGTCCATACTCGGCGGTATGGCCCATCCCGAGAAAATTACCAAAGAAATCGTGGCCGCCTACGAGGCGCCCTTTCCTGATGTCAGGTACAAGGCCGGCGCCGCCGTGTGGCCATTGCTCGTCCCCATCAGCCCCGAGGACCCCGCCTCCACCGAAATGCGCCGCGCCCGCGAAGTCTTATCGAAGTGGGACAAGCCGACCCTGGTCATGTTCTCGGATAAAGACCCCATCACTGGCGGCGGTGACAAATTCTTTCGCTCGCTTATACCTGCGGCCAAGGACCAGCCGGAGATAATTGTCAAAGACGCCGGTCATTTTCTCCAGGAGGAGAAAGGCGAGGAAGTGGCCGAGCACATCCTGGACTTCATAAAAAGGACACCTCGTCGCTAGAATCTCGACAGTGTGACGGGTCAGTGAATTTTAGCCCGGTTTTGGCGCCAGGGGCCGCGGGCCCTTTCAAGACTCCTTTATCAGGCTAAGCCGCTTCCGGTCTATCGCGCCCGAGCCGGTCCTCGGCAGACTGTCAACGAAGTTGATTTGTTTGGGCACCTTATAATCGGATAGGCTCTCGCGACAAAAATCGCGTATTTCGTCGGCCGTGGCGCTCCGCCCTTGCTTTAGCACGATGAAAGCCGTGGGTACTTGGCCCCTGTACTCGTCTATCACGCCGACACAGGCCGCTTCAGCCACCGCCGGATGTCTCAGGATAACTTCCTCAACCGCCTGGGGCAGAATCTTGACTCCCCCCGAAGGCACGATGATTGACGATGTCTTTTGGATGAACTCCAGGTAGCCATCGTCGTCCAGCCTGACCAGGTCGCCGGTGTGAAACCAGCCGTCTTTAAGCACCTTGGCCGTCAGGTCCGGCGCCTTGTAGTATTCTTTCATCATCCAGGGTGCCCTGGCCACAGCTTCCCCGATTGTGCCGCGGGGCGCTTCCTTGCCGTTCTTGTCCAGGACTCTAAGCTCGGCCAGCGCCTTCCCGGCGGTGCCCAGTTTGCGGTCGCGCACGGCCCCTACGGTGACGATTATCAACTCCGAGAGCCCGTATATCTCGCAAGCGGTCAGGTGAAACTTTTTCTCAAGCATCTCCAGGAAGAAGGCCGACGACTTCGCGCCGGCGCAGAGCACGCGTGTCAAGGAGCCGAGGTCATAGCCCTTGATCGTCTCCTCGTCTATCATAGCCATGCCGTTGAAGCCGGCAGGAACGCCTATTAACATGGTCGCTTTTTGCCGCTGCACGGTATCCAGGATGCTCTTGGAGCTGAAATGCGGAAGTACGGCCACGGTGGCTCCCATGTAGATGGGCATGAGGACGGCCAGCCCGAATCCCAGGAGGTAGTTAAACGGCAGCAGACCCAGAATTACATCGTCTTTTCGCAGTTCAAATTTCTCCACCACTTTGGGCAGAATTGACATGAACGACGAATGAGTGTGCAATATGCCCTTGTTCTTCCCCAGCACGCCCAGCGTGCAGAAAATGATGGCGTCGTCGCTCCCCTTCAAGCGGACCGCCGGTGACGCGACGGAACTCCCGGCCAGCATCACGTTGTAAGAGTCCGTGCCGACTTCGAGGACCTGCTTCAGCAGAGGGATGTTGGGCAGAAGGGAAGACAGCACGGGAGAGAATCTGTCTTCGGTGATCAGGACTTTGCAGTCGGTCTCGCGGAGCAGCGGCTCTAGCTCGGGCGCCTTGGCTCCGGAATCGAGTAGCACTCCCACGCCCCCGGCTTTGAGTGCTCCGAAACAATTGATGACCCACTCGGGGGTGCGGGACATCAGGATGCCCACGTGGTCTCCCTTCTTTGTTCCCAGACCGATAAGGGCGTTGGCTATCCTGTTGGCTGTCTCATCCAGTTCGCGGTAGCTGACTTCCCGGGAACCGAGCACGATGGCGGTTTGCTGGGGCGCCTCGCGGGCGTTTCTTTCCAGCATCTGCTTGAGGTTCACGTCATTCATTGTCTCCTCCGCGATTTGAACGAATTAAGGTAGGATTATGGCTACTTTGCCGTCCTCTGTCAATGCGATTAGAGACATATCGAGCGAAATCACGCCCAGCGCCCGACCCGCCGGGCCGGCTTTTTGAAAACGCAGGCTATTGCTTTATACTATTCGAGGCGACACGCCACGATATGACTCTATCAGGAAGGCTGCCTTGGACCACAGGGACTTAGAGCTGCTGGAATTCCACAAGATAAGGGAAATACTGGCCGGCTTCACCTCATTTTCCGCCAGCCGGGAGCTTGCCCTCAACCTCGTTCCCCTCTCGGACGAAGAACAAGTTCGCCTGCGGCTCAACCAGTCGGCCGAAGCCCGCCGTTTACTTTCGCTCAGCCCCGAAACCGGCATTGGCGAGGTTGCCGATATCCGGGAAACGGTCAGGATGGCGGCGCTGGGCAAAGTGCTGGACCCGCAGTCCCTGCTGCAAATCCGGGACACGCTGGATTCGGCCCACCGGCTAAGAGGACATCTATTGGACCTGCGTAATGAGCTCCCTCTGCTCAGCGGCCTAGCCGGCGACATCGTGACCATGGAACAGCTTCAGAAGGATATCGGCAGCTGCCTGAGTCCCACCGGCGAAGTCCTTGATAGCGCCTCACCCAAGCTGGCATCGGTGAGACACAGAATGCGGGAAGTGCGCCAGGAATTGCTCACCCATCTGCAAGCCATAATCTCCTCGTCCAGAGGGCGAAGAATAATCCAGGAGCCCATCGTCACCGAGCGGGAAGGAAGGTTCGTCATTCCCGTCAAGGCCGAGTTTCGCCGCCAGATAAAAGGCATCGTCCACGACGTCTCCAACACCCAGGCCACCGTGTTTATCGAACCCTGGACAACCACGGAAGTGCAGAACGAACTGCGCCAGCTGGTTGCCGAGGAGAAGGACGAGATAGAAAAGATACTGGCTACGCTCAGTGACGAGGTCGGGGCGTACCAGGACGAAATCGCCCGCAACATAGAACTCATCGCCGAGATTGACCTGGCACTGGCCAAGGCTAGATACGCCGGGGATGCCAGGGCCACCGAGCCTATCATCGTGGCTTCCGTCAGAGGCGCGACCCCCGAGGGGCAGGAGCCGGGCGGAGTCCTCAGGCTGGTCCAGGCCAGGCATCCCCTGCTGAAAAAGAAGGCGGTGCCTATGTCCGTCGAAATCGGCCGCGACTTCTCCGTCCTGGTCATAACCGGGCCCAATACCGGCGGCAAGACCGTCGCCCTTAAGACGCTGGGACTTCTCAGCCTGATGGCGCAGGCCGGGCTGCCTATTCCGGCACAGCCGGAGAGCCGCATCCCTGTCTTCGACGGCGTGTACGCCGACATCGGCGACGAGCAAAGCATCGAGCAGACCCTTTCCACGTTCAGCTGGCACATCGGCAACATCGTGCGGATAATCAACGGCGCCACCGCAAAGAGCCTGGTGCTGCTGGACGAGCTGGGCACCAACACCGACCCGGGCGAGGGCTCGGCGCTGGGGCGCGCAATCTTGCTTCATTTCTTGCCGCAGGGAACGATGACCGTGGCTACCACTCACTACACCGAATTGAAGGCGCTGGCCCACGCTACCTCGGGCATGGAAAACGCGGCTCTGGATGTGGACCCCGTTACCATGACGCCTACCTATCACCTGACTATCGGCATTCCCGGCGGCAGCAACGCCCTGGCCACGGCGTCCCGTCTGGGGCTATCCCCCGAAATCGTTGACAGCGCCCGCCGGATGCTGTCCGGGGGCGCCCGCGAAATTGAGTCCTTGCTTGCCGACCTGTCGGCTGAAGAAACAAGGGTGGAATCGCTCCGCCGCAGCCTGGAGACGGAACTGAACGAAGCGCGCCGGAGCGAGGCCGACCTGAAGGGCAGGCTGCGCGAGCTGGAGGAAGAGAGACGGAGAATCGTCAAGCAGGCGCGCGACCAGATAACCCGGGAAGCCGCCGACCTGCAGCTAAAAGTTCGCGAAGCGGCCGCCGAACTGCGCAGGGAAAAGTCCAAGGAAAGAGTCGAGCAGGCGAAGAAGGCGCTGGCCGAGGTGCAGCAGCAGTTGGACGCCGCTGTATGGCAGGCCAGGCCCCCGGCCGAAGCAGAGGAAATAGAGGTCGAGGCAGGCCCGGTCGCCGTCGGCGACACCGTCTGGCTGAGAGACGCCGGCGTGCCCGCCACGGTCCTTTCCCTGTTCGAGGACCGTGGACTCGTCGAAGTCCAGGCCGGAAAGGTCAAGATGACCCTCAGGCTGGACAGCGTGGAAAAGAGAATCCAGCCGGCCGGCGTGGCGAAGGCGGCCCCGGCCATCAAGAGAGAGTTGCGCAGTTCGAGGGTGTCCTTCGAACTTGACCTGCGGGGAAAGAGGGCTGAAGAGGTGGAGCCGCTGCTGGAGGCTTATCTTAACGAAGCGTCCTTGGGCGGCCTGGGCCGCGTCCGCATCATTCACGGCTTCGGCACGGGCACCGTGCGCCAGATTGTCAGGGACATGCTCGCCTCCCATCCGTTGGTCACGTCTTTCCAGCCCGGCGAGCAGGGCGAAGGCGGCGACGGCGTTACCATCGCCAGCCTGTAGCCGTTGGATATTATGCTCTTGGCAAAGAGGTCTCGTCTCACCAGGTCGCAGGCGCTTGTTTATCTGGATGAACTGGCTCGCGCCGGAGGCAAGGCGGTATCGGTCTATTTCCCCCCGACGCCTCGACCGCAGGCCGAAAATCTCCTGAATAAGGTGTTTGCCGCGGTTCCCACGCCGCCGGACATAGTCGAAGCCATTGAAGCCTCGGAGATGGGAGCAGCCCTGTTCCGGACTCCCGCGAAAACGTATCTCGTCTTGCCTCCGTTCCCGGTCACCGGGGAGTACATCACCGACGGTTACGACGTCGGCCCGCTGCGTTCGCTCCTCGGCCACGATCTCGTTATCGGCCTGGTCCTGGTCCGCCTGGGGAGCTACAGCGTCGGCGTCTGCCGGGGCACGGAACTCCTGGGTAGCAAGACTGGCACCGGCCTGGTGCACGCCCGCCATCATAAGGGCGGCTCCTCGCAGGCCCGCTTTGCCCGCCACAGGCAGAAGCAGATAGAACAGTTTCTCATCCGCGTCTGCGGCCATGCCAGGGAGCGTATCGGGCCCCATGCCCGCTCGCTCGACTACCTGGTCTACGGCGGCGCCAGGAGCACTATACTCTTGCTGCGCAAGCAGTGCCCGTTCCTGGGTCAATTCGATGACCGCATCCTGCGGATGCTGCTCGACATTCCCGACCCGCGCCAACCGGTACTCGAAAAGGCCGTGAGCACCGTCTGGTCTAGCGAT
>Ga0172364_10001270_pt1 | contig 19264 bp, 17 predicted proteins | sample LakKivSesite10cm_FD_114545 | JGI IMG/M metagenome (GOLD analysis project Ga0172364, IMG submission 114545) | Sediment microbial communities from Lake Kivu, Rwanda - Sediment site 10cm | ecosystem: Environmental > Aquatic > Freshwater > Lake > Sediment | place: Rwanda: Western Province, Lake... | reverse complement strand
TGGGAGGGTTTCCAAACCTTCCCGCGCTCTGGCTCCGCCGGGCAAAGCCCGGCTGCGCCAACGCGAATAGCCCGCACGATGCTATGTACTGAAAGCGTTGTCATGAATAATGCGGGCTAGCCCGCATTATTCACGACGATTGGTTTTCCGACGAAGCACATTGGACAATCCGTGGTCACCTGCGTGAAGGATGGCGGGCTAGCCGCGCCCCAGGTTCGCCACCGCCGCCGCCGCGCACAGGGCGGCGGCCAGCAAGGCGACGGGCAAAAAACCGAGCAAGGGAATCGCGAGCAGCGAGGTGAGCACGGCGGCCACGGCCGAGCCCACCAGGTCCCAGGCGTAGATGCCCGCGGCGCCGCGCGCGTGCGCCAGCACAGCGACGGCGCGTGAGAAGACCGCGCCCACGCTGCCGCCCACGAGAGCGGCCAAGGTCACGATCACGCCCGTCGCCCAGATTGGAGCGTGGCGCACGAGCAGAAGAGCGGCACAAGCCAGGATCGCGACGGCCGCCGCCCCGAAGCAGGCGTGGGCGAGTGCCCGCGGCCGTCGAAACAGGTGCTTCGCCAGAAACGCGCCGGTCGCCATGCCGGCCATGAAGGCGGCCAGCATTCCGCCGAGAAGGTGGTAGAGGCTCCCGGCCAGGGCCTGCAGGGCGAGCAGGAGCACGATCTCCAAGCACATGCCGGCTGCGCCGGTGGCCGCGGCCGCGAATCCGGGAGCGAGCTTTCCGCGCCGCAGGGCGAGCGCCAAGCCGGCCCCGCCGAGCACCAAGGCCGCGATCAACCACGGCGCCCAAAGCGCGCGCACGAAGGCGGTGGCCGAGCGGCCGAGCACGGGCGAAAGGCGGCGCAGGTTCTCGACCAGGCCGAAGAGATAGACCACCGGACGGAAGTCGCGATTCTCGACCGCGCTCACGCCGGCCAGCGCCCGTCGATACTCCTCGCTCCGCAGGGACAAGAGGCGATCGACGAGCCAAGTCTGACCGATGGCCAGGGTGCGCAGCTCGCGCTCGCGCATCCGCGCGCCGAGGATCGAGGCACGCGCATCCACGGGATGCTCGGAGGCCCAGAGGATGGTCTGCCCTCCGGGCGCGACGCCCACTTCCGGAAAAACCGCGCCCAGCGTGGCCACAAGCGAGGCGTGCCGCTCGCGCGCGGCCAGGTCGAGGTAGGCCTCGGCTCCGGGCGTGACCACGGCGAGAATCCCCCCCGGCGCCAGAGCCCGCCGCGCGTCTTGGAAGCACTCCCGGCTCCCGAAGCGCGCGGCCAGGGCGTTCTGCGGGACCGGAAGATCGATCAGGATCGCGTCGTAGCGGCCGGTCGCCGCGCGCAGAAGGCCGCGGCCGTCGCCGCTGGCGGCGTGTACGCGAGGATCCGACAAGGCGGCCCGCAGATCGCGGCCGGCAAAGGCGAGCGCCAGCGAGTAGATGGCCGGATCCATCTCCACGTAGTCGATGCGCTCGGGGCCGTGCTTGAGCGCCTCGCCCAGCCCACCTCCCAGCCCCCCGCCCATCATCAACAGGCGGCGCGGCCGCGGGTGCAGGAGCAAGGGAAGGTGAACCGCCTCTTCGGCCGCGACCTGGTCCTCGCTCGTGAAGAGCAAGACGCCGTCGTGGAAGAAGGCCTGCTGCCCGCCCCGCTCGACCACGGCCAAAAGCCCGTAGCGCGAAGGCTGCACGGCCAGGACCTGCTCGCCGGGGAAGCGGGCCCGGGAGAGGCTCTCGGTGAGCCCCGAGCTGGCCGCGACCCCGACGACAACCACGGCCAGGCCGGCCAACGCGCCGACGAGCCTCCGGCGCCAGACGAGGCCGGCGCCCACCAGTGCGCAGACGGCGCCGGCGGCCAAGATGACCGAGGCGCTCTGCATGCGCTCGGCGAACGAAAAGTGAAACGCGAGCCCCGCCGCGGCCGCGCCCATCGTCTCCGCGACGTAGAGCCGGCTTGGCCAATGCTCGTCGCCGTGGCCGGCCGCGATGGCCCAAGCAAAGCACAAGCTGGCCAGGAAAGAAGCCGGCGCGAGGGCGAGAAGCGAGCCCGTCAAGACCGCGAACATGGGTGCCCCCTGCCCCAAGGCGTCCGGCCGCGCGAATCGGGTCAGCCACAGCGACAAGATGAGGAGCAGCAGGGCCAGCCACAAGAGAAGCCCCAGGCCGCGATCAGCCCGCGCCGGAACCAGCCGCCCGCCCACCGCGCTGGCCAATCCGCCGAGCGCGAGCCAGGCCGCAAGCGCCACGCCCAGGACCAGCTCGTTGCCTTGCGACGAGGCCAGGATCTCGCGCAAGAGGACGACCTGGGCCAGAAGCGACACCGCGCCCGCGACCGCCAGGGCGCGCCGCAAGGCCAGGCGATCCGCTGCTAGCTCCATCGGCCGGCGATGCTCGCGTTGCAGAACTGGCAGCGACCGTTCTTGATGTGCATCCCTTCGAGCTCGAAGCCTCGGCGCTTCACCACCGCCTTGCCGCACTTGGGGCAGAAGGTGTGCTCGCCTTCCAGGCCCGGCACGTTACCCGTGTAGACGAAGCGCAGCCCCTCGGCCATGCCGATGTCGCGGCAGCGGATGAGGGTCGCGTTGGGCGTGGGCGGCACGTTCTTCATCTGGTATTGGGGGTGGAAGCGCGTGAAGTGAAGGGGAACGTCGGCGCCGAGGTGGCCCTTCACCCAGCGGCAGAGCGCGCGGATCTCGGCCTCGCTGTCGTTCTGCCCCGGCACGCACAGGTGCACGAGCTCGAGCCACACGCCGCTGGCCCGAATGACCTCGATGGTCTTGAGCACCGGCTCGAGCTTGCCCTTGCACATGCGCTGGTAGTAGCTCTCGGTGAAGCCCTTGAGGTCGACCTTCACGGCGTCGAGGACCTTGAGCGCCTCTTTCATGGGCTCGGCCTCGCCCGAGCCGCCCGTGATCATGGTGGCGGCCACGCCCGCCTTGCGCGCCGCCGTCGCCGTGTCGATGCAGTATTCGAGGAATACGATGGGCTCGGAATAGGTGAAGGCCACGCAGGCGTCGTAGTCCTTGGCCGCGGCCACGACTTCCTCGGGGGGCATGAAGCGGAAATCCACGTCCTCGGGCTTGGCCTGCGAGATGTCCCAGTTCTGGCAGCACTTGCATTCCAGGTTGCAGCCCGCGGTGGCGATGGAGAAGGCGCGGCTGCCGGGGCGGAAGTGGAAAAACGGCTTCTTCTCGATGGGGTCGAGGTGCACGGCGCAGGGCTGGCCCCACACCAGGGTGACGTACTCGCCGTTGCGATTCTCGCGCACCCCGCAGAAACCGCGCTCGCGGTCCTCCACCTTGCAGCGCTTGGGGCAGAGCAGGCACTCGACGCTCTTGTTTTCCAGCTTCTTCCAGAAGCGCGCGGGAAAGGCGCGGGGCCGGTTGCGCGCCTGCGCCGGCCGCGGCAGCAGGAGCGCATGGCCGGCCGACATGCCGGAGGCCATGGCGCAACCGCCGCAGGTAGACAGAAAGCCTCGCCGTGAAATCATGCCTAGACCTCGATGGCTGCGACCTCGATGCCCGCGCGATCCGACACGCCCAGACCCAGCTTGCTCGCGGTGGCGATGTACGTCGGCGTCAGGCCCACCTTGGCCAAAGGGGGCAGGTCGCGTTTCGCGCGCAGGTCTTCCAGAATGCCGAGAGCGATGGTGTCGACCGCGACCAGGTCGGTGCCGAAGAGCATGGTGTTCGCCACCTCGCCCATGCCGGGCTGGTAGCTCGGCCCGTTGTCCAACACCGGGCGAAGCGCATCGACGATGACCAGGCGCTGCTTCGTTCGGATTTCCGGCAGGGCGTTGACCTCGGCGATATAGGGATCGCAGTTGTCGATGTGCATCTTGTTGGGGTTGTGAATGCAGCCGAAGTTGTTCTTGAGCGCGCAGGTCACGCCGGCCAGCATGTGCTGCTTGAGCACGGCCAGATTGAGCACGCCGTCGACCTTGGTGGTCAAGACGCGCGCCAGGCGCGAGGCCGAGGACGGCATCAGCGCCAGCTCCTCCTCGTGGCCGGCGTCGTCGTTGCCGATGCAGCGATAGCGGTCGCGCGAGCCGACCGTGAAACCCGAGGCGGTCAAGTCGGCGGTGAAGCGATCGAAGGCGATCTGATCGCGGGCCGCGATGTCGGCCTTGGTGAGCAGAAGGGAAAGCTCGTCGACCAATTCCACATGCGTGGCCGCGTTGCGACCGGCGAGGCCGTTGACCTTGAGGCCGATGCGTTCACCCGGCCGAACGTAGCGCGAGAGGGCCGAGGCCGCGTCCTTCTGTCCCGACAGGGCGACGAGGCCGGCCTCGAGCATGGCGCGCACGGCGCCGCGGTCGGCATCATAGCCCTGGGTGAGCACCTTCTTGGCCTTCACCACCACCACGCGCGGCTTGCCGGGGGGCGCGCTCGTGGGCAGCACGCGCGCGACCGCAGCCTGCGGCGCCCGCTCGCCCGCGCGGCTGTTGCCGCACGACGAGCTGCAACCGGTCGCAGCCAGCGCAGCACCGCCCAGCGCCTGCAAGAAGCGACGACGATCGGGAACCAGTGCGTCCTTGGCCACGCTCGAAGTATAGCGCGCGCTTTTCCTGCTGGTGCCCGTCTTCGCCGCACCCGACGGCCGGACCGGGGCGCGCCGCGCATGGCTACTCGCTGCCCAGCACCAGGAGCGCAATCTCGCCCGGGTAGGGGAAGGTGCGAATCGCCCGGGGCTGGAGTCTCCGGTATAGGCTGCGATTGGGCTCGGTGGCCTGGGCTCGGTCGCTCAGATCCAGGACCGCGCAGGTCCGTTTTCCGGCCCCGAGCGCGCTTCCGGCGGCGGCGGCGTAGGAGGGGATTCTCGGCGTGTAGACGGGGGCCAGTCGCAGTTTCTCCTCTGTGAGCAAGGACAGGCTGTAGGCATACCAGTAGTCCGCGATCCCCACCCGGCAGCCTTCGGCCAGGGCCTGGGCCGCGATGGCGCGCTTGAGCGCGCTTTTTGGCACACGGCTGTCGCTCCGCTCGGCGAGAAACAGGGAGACCGTTCCCAGCACGAAGGGAATGGAGACCAAAGCGACCTTCAATCCGCGCAGCCACATGGAACGGCTGGAATCGCCGGGCGGGGAGCGGCGCGAACCCAGGCTGTGTTCCACGGCCAAGGCCCAGGCCGAAGCCATGGCGAACTCCACCGGCCATAGATAGCGCGAGCCGCTGTCGAACACGCGGCGGTTGAGCACGACCAGCGCCGCCGCCGCGCAAGCCAGGAGCAGCACGCTTGCCGGAGCCCACGCCTCCCTGAGGCCCCGGCGCCAATCGCGCAACACCCGCGCCGCGGCCCACCCGAGAAGAAGCAGGGCAAAAAGCGAGCCCAAACCCGCGAGGAGGGCTCCGGGCGTGCCCCAGGCGCGAATCGCTCCGAAGAAGTAGTCGGGCAGCGTGTGGAACGCGAGCGCGCTCGTGCGCCGAGCGATGGCCGAGGCGCGCACAAGCGCGAAACCACCGGCCCGGTAGGGCGCGTACCACGTGTCGGGCCCATAGTTGTAGATGATTCTGGGCAAGGCCCCGATGGCGAAACCCGCCGCCAGCGCAAGAACCTCTCGCAACGACGGGCGAGCGAGCTCACGCCACCAGCCGAGCCCGGCCAGTCCTATGCACGCGAGCAGCAGCCACACCACCGGCGACACCCAGTACCCGATGCCGAGCCAAAGCCCGAGCAAGAACCTGCCGCGAAGGTGCGGGCGCGCTTGCGAGAGCCAAAACAGGAGGGAAGCGAAGAGAAAGGCGTTGTTGAGGTGAACGCCGTAAAGGTGCGACATGGCACGGGCGTAGGTCATGCCGCCCACCGCGAGCATGGCGCTCGACGCGAGACGAATGGTCCGCGAGGGGATGGCCGGGGCCAAGGCGCGATAGAAGAGGTATTCGGTCGCCAGGGCCAGCGCGGCCGCCGCCAGGCGGAGGGCGACGAGGGTGCTCGGCACAAGCCACGCCAAAGCCCCGGCGAGCAAGAACTCGAATCCGCCCCCGTAGGTCTGGCCATAGGAGAAGAGGGGGAATTCCCCCTGGCGCAAGTGGCGCACCATCAGCCCCAGTACGGCCTCGTCCGAATCCAGGGGAAGGAGGTCGGGAAAGACCACGAAAACCAGCTTCAGAAGGCCGCTCAGGACGAAGTAGGCGAGAACTCCGTCGCGCGCCGCCGCGGTGATCTTGGCCCTCATGTGGACGCCACTCGTGGCCGGAGCGCACGCACGAACCCCAGGGCGAGCAGGAGGGAAACCGCCGCCAGCGCGACGAGGATGAGCAGACCCGCGCAAGCTGATGACGCCAGGACCGCACACGCGGCGAGTCTCACACCCCGCCGGGGGATGTCCTTGACGATTGGAGAAGACCCGATGAGGGGCAGGAAGAAGGCGGTGAGCAAGGGCCCAAGGAGGCGTGGCCCCCAGCCCCAGTCCCCGCACCAAGCCCACCAAACCGCGTCGACCAGCAGCAGCAGCACCAAGGCGGGCAGAAGAAGGAAGGCGGAAGTCAACATCCCGGGCCGCCGCATCAACTCGCGCATGAGAAAGAGGGCCGCAATCGCCGAGGGCGCATTGAGGAAGACGCTTCTGCCGGCGCCGAACAGGAGGCCGTACAAGCCGGAGAGCAAGGGGGTTCAGAATGCGCCACGATGTTGAGGAGCGGATACTTGCCGCAGTACCTACCGTCCGGCCCCAAGACCACGTCGACGCGCGACCTGGCGGGCAGGTCGGGCACGCCGTGATCGAGCAGGGACGCGGCGGCCTCGCACATCAGATGAGCATCGCCCCCAATCGGCGTCCGGCTCGCCGTGGCCAGAAGGAGGCAGAAGTGCAGGCTCCACGCAAGCAGGAGCACCCGGGTAGCTTGATGGCCGACCATGAGCGTGCTTCGGATCATACCCCCAAGCCGAAAAAACCACGTCGATCGCACCCTGCTCGCCGCCCGCGCCCAGCGCCGCGCGGCAACCAATCCTCTCCGCGGGTCTGCTTCTGGCGCTCCCTCGACCAGCGTCGGCTCGCAGCCGAGGTCCTATACTGCTGGATGCAGAGTGAGGACTTCAGGTCACAGGTCTTGGCGGTGGCAGGGCAAACGGACATGGCGCCCTACGTCTCCCTCCGCGACCAACGACAGATGGACGTTTCGCTCTTCCCGGATACCCACCGCACGATCGCGGATCAGATGAAGCCCTTGTTTGACCGCCAGGCACTGCTCGCTGCCGAGACCAAGGCACTCGTGTCCTTGCGGGACGGGCTGCTGCCACGGTTGCTCTCGGGCGAGTTGTCCGTGAGCACGGCCGAGCGCGTGCTGGAGGCGCAGGCATGACCTACCACCCAGACCGCCATCACCGCCGGTCCGTCCGCTTGCAGGGATACGATTACACGTCGGCCGGGGCGTATTTCGTGACCATTTGCGCCAAGGATCGGGCGTGCCTGTTCGGCGAGGTGGTGGATGGGGAGATGCGGTTGAACGATGCCGGGACCATCGTGCTCAATGCCTGGGCCGAATTGCCGTCACATTACCCGGGCGTGCAGATCGACGAATTCGTGGTCATGCCGAACCATGTCCACGGCATCGTCGTGTTGTCGGAACCCGACGACGGCAACGACCGCGATGTAGGGGCGCAATCCATTGCGCCCCCAATCCGTACAGGCGAACGGCAGATGGGCCGAGCCGCCATCCGGAATCGACAGCCCCACCACGGCGTGCCCGCCGCGCACGATCCCGTCGGCAACGGCCGCAACATCCGTGGCGGTATTGAGCATGAAGCGGCGGTAGCGGATACCGGCATTGCCAAGCGCCGCCGCCAGATAGCCGAGGCCCAGGTTCTCATTGTCCGGAATGGAGCGCCCGACCAAGGCGACGCTCACGGCGATCGAGTGGATAGGCAGGTCCATGATGGCTCCAAGCACGCCACGATGGTACCGTGAGCCCGGTCTTTCCTATCTGTGCTCGTCCTCACCGAACACGATGGCCTCGTAGACGCGGTACTCGGCCTTCTTCCACGCGTCTTCGGGCAAGCCGGCCTTGCGCGCCAGGTGGCGCAGGGTGGTCTCGCGATCCCAGCCCTGCTCGGGCGCCACCTGGGGCAGGAAGGTGGCGCTGTTCCAGCCCGTCTTGAGGATGATGCCGTGCTTGCCGATGACGATGTCCTGGGGGCCCTTCACCGGCTGGGGCGGGGTCAGGACGGATATCTCGATGGTGACGAAGGGCAACTCCGCCACGCCGACCGTGTGCGGGAAGCGCGAGTCCTCGAGCGCCGCGCTGGCCGCGCGTTCGGCCACCGTGTTGTAGACCGAGTCGACGGGCTCGATGGTTCCGATGCAGCCGCGCAAATCGCCACCGCGGGCCACGCAACGGGCGCCGTCGGCCATCTTGCATTTCAGGGTGACGAACGCCCCCGCCTTGCGCTCCAGGGACGGGGTGACGGGAATCGCGTTCTTCACCGCGGGATCGAACGATCCCTTGCGCACCGACGCCTCCAGCGAGGCGCGGGCCAGCCGCAACAGCGTCGCACGTTCGTCTTCGCTCAGTGGAAACATCTTCTCTCCCCCTGCCCTGGCCGCTTTCAGTTTGGGATTCTCCGGCCATTTGCCCCAAAAAGCCACATCGATGTAGCTCACGCTGCTCGACCAGTCGGAGGTCACGTCGCCCGAGGTGTAGCGGCTCACCACCTGGCCGCGCACGCCGGGGACGCGCGAGAGCAGCTCGAGCAGAAGGGCGATGGGATGGAGGCCACAGATCGTGGTGCCCGTCTTCTCGGCATGGGCCAAAAGCCCGCGCCGGCTGAGCTTCAGGATCTGCTCGACCGAGCCGTCGTCCACGCGGGCCAGGCGTTCCTGGATCGTGCCCTTGCCCGCCGGCACTTCGTAGCCGTAGTTTTCGCCGCGGTGGGTGAAGTCGCTGGACGCCACCACCAGAGTATGCGCATCCACGATTTCGGTCAGCACCGACGCCAACTCGACGTAGTCCGCGTCGCGCATCTCGCCGACCAGGACGGGCACCAAGGTGAAGCTGGGCAGCACGCGCTGGAGCAAGGGTAGCTGCATCTCCAGAGAATGCTCCTCGTTCTCGGCGCGCTCCACCGCGCCCACCACCGGGCTTCTGCGCAAGCGCGCCACCGCGGGCCCGTCGAGGGGAATGAGGCCGAGCGGGGTCTCGAAGTGGGTGACCTCGGGAACAGACACGCCCCGCAGCGGAAAACGGTGCGAGACGGCCAGCGCGATCACGCGGCGGATGTCCTGCCCGCGCAGAAGCGCGTATCCGGCGGCCGCGGCCTTGCCGGAGAAGCGATAACCCGCGTGCGGCGAGATGATGGCCATGACCTTGCCGTCCGTCTTGAGCGGCTTGGACGGCTTGGCCTCGGCAAGCATCTGGTCGACGAAGGCGGCCAGGCGATCCTTCTCGCCCGGGTACCACGAGCCCGCCACCTGGGCGCGCCGAACGCGCTTGGTCTCGGCCGCGGCTGCCGGCGCCGCCGCCTTGCCCGGTGCCGTTCGGGCCGGTGCGGCCGCTGCCGATTTGGGCTCGGCGTTGCCACGCGGCTGCTTGGCGCAGGCGCCGGCGACGAAAGCGAGGAGCAAGGCCACGGTTTTCATGAAGCGACCCTCCAGCCGCGCATGCTTGCGCCGGCCGCCATTCCTGTCAATGCGAAGATCCTTCGCGGTTTCTACCGTAATGAGCGCGGAGCGCGCAGAGCCGGAGGAGGAAGGAAGGATTCGGATCCCCATCCGGAACCCCTCCCTTTGACCAGGGCCCTCGGCAAGCAGGCAGCGCTTTGAAGAAGAGTCGTCGCTGTCCAGCTCCTCTCTCTGCGCTCTCTGCGCCCTCTGCGGTTTGACTTCTTGACGATGGCGCGGTTTCGTTGCGGCCGACAGGCTGGGCTGTGGTGAGAGCCCTTCCCCGCCGTCTCACCTCCCCGCGGGCGTGCAGCGAAACGCCTCGCGCCGACACGACTCTGTGGTGAGAACTAGGCAGCGTCCGCCAGCTCTTCTTCCAGCTCCATCCAGTCGAGCTTGGCGCCGATGCGGGCCAGCACGGCGTAAAGCCCGACACGGATGCGGAAGAGGAAGAGAAGCCGGCCGGGCAAGCGCACGCGCAGCAGCCCTCGGCGCAGCTTGGCTACCTGCCGCATCGAGATGGCGTGCTCCGGCTCGACCCGATGCTGGCCAGACTCGAAGAGCGGCGCGAAAAGGCCCCGCAGAAGCGCGCGCGTGACGTCGAAGTCGAGGGCGGGCTCGGCCATGCCCAGCTCGCAGAGCGCATCCTGCGTCGCGCGCGCGTCGTCGGCGCGAACCGCGCGCGAGAGCCGCACAAGGGCACGCACCAGCGGCGGTTCGAAGGCGCGCACGCAGCCGTGGTCGAGAAGGGTGACGCGACCGTCGCGGGCAAAGAGCAGATTGCCGGGATGGGGATCGGCGTTGAACAGCCCGTGGCGATAGAGGGTGCCGACGTAGAATTCGTACAGCCCGCGGCTCGCACGCACCCTTTCCGCGGCGAAGGGCGCCGCGGCCATGAAGGCGTCGAGGCCCATGCCGTCGTGCCAGGTCGAGGTCAGCACGCGCGGCCCGCAGCTCTCGGGGTGAACCGCAGGAATCGCGAGCCCGGGGTGCCCGGCGAGGATCTCGCGAAAACGCATCTGACGCCGCGCCTCGAGGGCGTAGTCGCACTCCTCCAGGAAGCGGGTCTCGGCCTCGACCAGCATTTCCTCGGCCGCAAGGCCGGGGGCCGCGAGGTGGGCGAAGAGGTTCCCGAGCAAGGCGATGCGCAGGTCGGCGCGAATGGCCTCTTCGATGCCGGGATGGCGAACCTTGACCGCGACCCGGGTGCCGTCGCCAAGAAGGCCGCGATGGACCTGCCCGATCGAGGCGCTGGCCACGGGCTCGGGTTCGAGACGGGAAAGCAGCCCCGCCGCCCGCGCCCCCAGGTCCTCTTCGATGGTGCGCCGGATGCGCCAGAAATCCATGGGCTGCGACATGACCTGCAGCACCGAGAGCAGGCGGCGCGACTCGGGCGAAAGCGAAGCGTCGACGTAGGACAGGGTCTGGCCCACCTTCATGGCCACGCCCTTGAGCTCGCCGAGCGACTCGACCACCTGTGCCACACCCTCGGCAGAGAGAGAGCCGAAGCCGTTGCCCCGCAGCCCGCCCGCGAGGGCGCCGAGACCCACGCGAGCTGCCGCCGCCGCGGTTTTGTGCAGCCGCACGAACGACGAGGTGGGAAGCGGCCTTCCGCCCTTGCGACGAAGCCTTCCGACGAAGTTGAAAGCCGTATCCATGGCCATGTGCATTCTCAAAGGCGACTACGATCCGGAAGCCATGTCAAATTAGGCACCGAACGGCCTGCCCCGAGCGACGATCTACCGGGATTCGGAGTGACGGGAGGAATCTGGCGGTCCTGGGAGCGCGGCCGTCTCGCCCGCCCCACTTCCGCTGCGGATGAAACTACAACAAAAAGCAAGGTGTGGGCCGGAGGCCCGCGGTCCCAGGGGAGCCATTTGCCTCGCTCGGCATCGTCACACCGCTCCCTGCCACTCCGAATCCCAGGTTAGGTACGCATCTCTCGCAGGTTTTCCCGGACTGCGGTATGGTGGGGGCAAGCCTTCGAGACCCATCATGATCCTCCAGGTTCTGCTCCGCGATCCACGCTCCGGCAGCGAGAAGAAATTCGAGTTCGACCAGTCGCCGGTGCGCATCGGTCGCAACCCGCTCAACAGCGTGGTGCTGGAAGGCAATTTCGTCTCGGGCTGGCACGGCACCATCCGCTTCGACGAGGCGGGCACCTACTACTTCGATCTCGGATCGACGAACGGCACCATCCTTGACGGCAAGCGGCTCCCCAAGAACACGCCCATCGCCATAACCCAGCCGACTCGCCTGGCGATCTGGATGTTCGAGATCATCGTCTCGCCCAGCGTGCCCGGCGTGCTCACCACGCCGCAGCGGATTCCTCCCGAAATCGACACCTTGCCGGTGACGAGCCGCAGCACCGAAGTCATGCAGGTCGCGCCTGTCCCGCAGGCGCCCCTGCCGTCTTCGCCCTCGCGCGTGGTAAGCGTGGGGGGACGGCTGCCCACTCCCCCGCCGCCCACCACCACCGCCGTCGCCAGGCAGCCCGCGCAGATGCGGCCCGCATCCACGACCGCCGAAACCTCCGACCGCCTGGTGCGCACCCTGCGCATCGTCGGCGCCTTCGCCGACGCCTTCATCGGTCTCAAGAAGGGCTACGAGCAGTTCGGCGCCGAAGTCGGGGTGCGTCCCCTGACCGGGAACACGCCGCTGCACCGGGCCCGTTCGAGCCAAGAAGTCATCGAGTATGTTCTGAACCCCGCCACCGATCCGGACATCATCGCCCGCGACCTCAACGCCGTGTTCGCCGACATCGGCATCCACGACGTCGCGCTCATGGAGGGGATCTCGCAGAGCGTGCGCGTGCTGCTCGAAAGGCTCGACCCAAACGCCTTCGACGTCAAGCTGAGCGCAAGCCTGTGGTCCGGAGCCAAGGCCAAGACCAAGTGGAACTCCTACGTGGAGACCTTCGGCAGCCTCCTCGCGGAAGACGGGGCGGCACTGCACGCGGAGATCTTCGGCGAGGAGTTCGCCGCCGCCTACGCCAGCGTGGCGCTTGTCGATGAGAAAGCCGCCAAGGACGCGGATGACTGACCGGACTGCGCGGCTGCTGCGCCGCGCGCGTTGCCGCCGGTGAGTCTAACGCGGAGAGGTGAGGAAACCATCGCCGGGCTCTTTCCTTGGATCCCCGGCAAGCCCTTGTCATCAAATCCCGACAGTTGCATGCAAGGTGCAGTTTCGACTTGACATTTCCGCCCATCCGACGGTTAATGTCACGCTGTTTCAACCGGGACCGGCAAATGCCTATCAAGAACATGGACTCGCTGCTCGAACCGATATCGGCGGATGCGCCGAGCGGCGCGGACCTCGAGTACGATTCGGCGTTCCTGGAGCTCGAACGACTCGCCCAGGTCAAGCCCGAGCAGCAGATGGGCGACACCATCGTGCCGGCGCAGGAGCCCGACTGGAAAGCGGTGGCAAGCGGCGCCCTCGCGCTCCTCAGCAGAACCAAGGACATGCGCGTGGCCAGCCGACTCACCCAGGCGCTGCTCCATAGCGAGGGTCTGCCCGGGTTTGCGGATGGGCTGCAAGTCATGCGCGGCTTCGTCGAGAAGTTCTGGGACAGCTTCTATCCCCGGCTCGACCCGAGTGACAACGACGACCCCACCTTCCGCGTCAACGTCTTGATGGGGCTCGTCGACGGATCCGTATTCATCGACAAGATTCGCGTGATCCCCCTGGTCTCAGCGCGCTCGTTCGGGCGCTTCAGCCTGCGCGACATCGCCATCGCCAACGGCGAGCAGCCGCCCTTGCCCAACGTGGAGCCGCCCAAGACCTCGGCTATCGACGGGGCCTTCCAAGAGTGCCCCGTGCCCGAGCTTGTGGCCACGGCCGAGGCCCTGCGCTCCTCGCTCGCCAGCCTCGCCGCCATCGAGGCCTTCGTGGGGGACAAGGTCGGGGTGGAAAACGGCCCCAATTTCTCCAAGCTGACTGCCGTTCTCAAGACCGCCGAAAAGATCCTGACCGCGAAGCTCTTGCAGCGCGGCGTCGGGGTGGAAGCCACGGGCGAGGAAGCTGGCGCCGAGGGCGGTGCAGCCGGCGGGACTGCAGGCGGCGGCCCGTCGATTTCGGGCGAAATCAAGAGCCGCGAGGACGTGGTTCGCATGCTTGACAAGCTGTGTCAGTACTACGAACGCTACGAGCCATCAAGCCCCCTCCCCCTGCTCTTGAAGCGAAGCAAACGGTTGGTTTCGGCTTCGTTTTTCGATATTGTACGTGACCTCGCCCCCGATGGCGTCTCGCAGATCGAGAATCTGCGTGGCAAGGAAGACAACCAAGGCAGTTAGGCATCCCTCTAGGATAGGTGGACACCATGGCAACCAGCTCCCAGAAATTCATCCAACGAAACCGAGCACCCCGCGTCCAGATCGAATACGACGTCGAGCTCTACGGCGCGGAAAAGAAGGTCCAACTGCCCTTCGTTATGGGGGTCATGTCGGATCTCTCCGGCAACCCGAAGGAGCCCCTCGATCCGGTGGCGGATCGGAAGTTCCTTGAGATCTCGGTCGACAACTTCGACGACCGCCTGAAGGGCATGAAGCCGCGTGTGGCCTTCCAGGTGCCCAACACCTTGACCGGCGAAGGCAACGTGAGCATCGACCTGACCTTCGAAAGCATGGACGATTTCACGCCCGCGGCCATCGCACGCAAGGTCGGGGCCTTGAACAAGCTGCTCGAGGCGCGCAACCAGCTCTCGAACCTGGTGACCTACATGGACGGCAAGACCGGCGCCGAGGATCTCATCGCCAAGCTGCTCAAGGATCCCGCGCTCCTGCAATCGCTCTCCGCGGCACCCAAACCCGAAGCCGAAGAGAAGAAGTAGGAAGGAGGCTCGTCCATGGCTGAAACCCAAAGCACCACCCAAGCCCAGGCTGCCTCCGGAACCGTCGAGGTCAGCGAGTTCGCGTCGCTTCTCAACAAGGAGTTCAAGCCGCAGACCGACGCCGCCAAGACGGAGATCGAGAACGCGGTCAAGACCTTGGCCCAGCAGGCCTTGGTCGGCGCCAGCATCATCTCCGCCGATGTCGTCGAGACCATCAACGCGATGATCGCCGAGATCGACAAGAAGATGAGCGAGCAGATCAACGCGATCTTGCACCACGCCGATTTCCAACAGCTCGAAGGCGCCTGGCGCGGCCTTCACTACCTGGTCAACAACAGCGAGACCGACGACCAGCTCAAGATCCGGGTGATGAACATCTCGAAGAAGGATCTGCACAAGACCCTCAAGCGCTACAAGGGAACCGCTTGGGACCAGAGCCCCATCTTCAAGAAGCTCTACGAAGAGGAATACGGCACCTTGGGCGGCGAGCCCTTCGGCTGCCTGGTCGGCGACTACTACTTCGACCACGGCCCGGTGGACGTCGAGCTGCTGGGCGAAATCTCGAAGGTCGCGGCCGCGGCGCACGCGCCCTTCATCGCGGCCGCCTCCCCCACCACCTTCGGCATGGGCTCCTGGCAGGAGCTCGCCAATCCCAGGGATCTGACCAAGATCTTCACCACGCCCGAGTACGCGGGTTGGCGCTCGTTGCGCGAGTCGGAAGACGCCCGCTACCTCGGCCTGGCCATGCCGCGCTTCCTGGCACGGCGGCCCTACGGGGCCAAGACCAACCCGGTCGAGGCCTTCAACTTCGAGGAAGACGCGGCAACGCCTGATTCGAGCAAGTACACCTGGGCCAATGCCGCTTACGCCATGGCGGTAAACATCAACCGTTCCTACAAACTCTACGGCTGGTGCTCGCGCATCCGCGGCATCGAGTCCGGCGGTGCGGTCGAGGGCCTGCCCACCCACACCTTCCCGACCGACGACGGCGGCGTGGACCTCAAGTGCCCGACCGAGATCGCGATCAGCGACCGGCGCGAGGCGGAGCTGGCCAAGAACGGCTTCATGCCCCTCATCTATAAGAAGAACTCGGACTTCGCCGCCTTCATCGGGGCGCAGTCCTTGCAGAAGCCCCAACAGTACGACGACCCCGACGCCAGCTCGAACGCGGCCCTGGCCGCGCGCCTGCCCTACCTATTCGCAACCTGCCGCTTCGCGCACTATCTGAAGTGCATCGTGCGCGACAAGATCGGCTCGTTCCGCGAGGCCGAGGACATGCAGCGCTGGCTGCAGGGCTGGATCAGCAACTACGTGGACGGCGATCCCGCGCACTCCAGCGAAGAGACCAAGGCGCGCAGGCCCCTGGCCGGGGCCGAGGTCATCGTCGAGCCGGTCGAGGGCAACCCCGGCTACTACACCTCGAAGTTCTTCCTGCGTCCCCACTACCAGCTCGAAGGACTCACCGTGTCCTTGCGGCTCGTTTCCAAGCTGCCGTCCGCAAAGGGCGGCTGAACCATCACACAGTCCCCATCAACACATCAATAGATACAAGGAGTTGAGAACATGGCGGTTACCATCACATTGAATCTCGGTGGCGTAGAGGGCGCATCAAACTTCGACAACCAGGAGAAGGAGAACTTCAAGAACATCAACAAGGTCAAGGGCAAGGGAGGGCAAGCTATTGACGTTCTTTCCTGGAGCTGGGGCCTGACGCAACATGGCTCCGCTCACGTTGCAACAGGTGCCGGAAGTGGAACGGCTGACGTTAGCGATTTGACCTTCACGAAGTACGTGGACAAGACCAGCCCGCTTCTGGTGAACAACTGCTTCAAAGGCATAAACCACGGCGGCGCCATTCTGACCTGTTGGAAAGTCGGCGGCGCCGAGAAGATCCCCTATTTGCAGATCAAGATGGGCGACATCCAGAGCTGCGACAAGACGAAGGGGATTGTCTTCATCTCTTCCGTGCAGAGTGGTGCGCAGGGAGCAGATGACCAGCTCATGGAGACCGTTTCCTTCAACTTCAACAAGGTCGAGGTGGTGTACATCTGCCAGAAGGACGACGGGACGGCGGGGGATACTATGCAGTACGGCACGCTCAACATCACAGCGAAATAGCCACCCGCGACGATTGAACCGTGGGCGCCCGGGCAACATCGGGCGCCCACGGATTTTCGTCGACTCATAGCTAGCGAGCAGGTCGTCATGAGCACGATAGAGGAAGACGTACATCGCGGCAGGCTGGAGGAGGCGCTAGATGCCTTGCAGGCTGCAATTCGCAAGGCACCAGCGGAGCCCAGGCACCGGGTGCTGCTGTTCCAATTGCTTTCCGTCATGGGCCAATGGGAAAGGGCCATGACCCAGCTCAACGTGCTGGGCGACATCGACGCAAAGCTCCTGCCTATGGTGCAGACCTACCGCACGGCCTTGAAGTGCGAGGAGCTGCGGGCGGAGATCTTCGCCGGCAAGCGCACGCCTCTGTTTTTCGGAGAGCCCCCGGCGTGGGCGGCGTTGCTCGTGCAATCCCTCATGCTCGGCGCTCAAGGCCACAAGGCGGACTCGGACGCGCTCCACGCGCGAGCCTTCGAGCAAGCCCCGGCTTCCACGGGCAAGATCGACGGCCAGGCCTTCGCATGGCTGGCCGACGCCGATGGCCGCCTGGGCCCGGTCCTGGAAGCCATCGTGGACGGCAAGTACTACTGGATTCCCTTCTGCCATCTGCGCTTGATTCGCATCGAGCGACCGGTCGACCTGCGCGATCTGGCCTGGATCCCCGCCTATCTGACCCTGGCCAACGGCGGCGAGCTGGTCTCGCTGATTCCGACCCGCTACCCAGGCTCGGAAGCAAGCCCCGACCCGGCCATCCGCATGGCGCGCAAGACCGAATGGGCCGAGCGCCCGGATGGCAGCAGCATCGGCATCGGCCAGCGCATGTTTGCGTCGGACCAGAGTGACCATCCTCTTCTGGAAGTCCGCTCGATCGAGTTTGACCTGCCCTCCGAGCCGGTCGTCCAGACGGCCTCGGACCATGGCTGACCTCACCCAGAAGGACCGGCTTCAGCCCTCGCTCCTGGATCGGCTCACCGACAACGATCCCGAAAGAAAACAGGAATCGCGCGACGCGCGGGTCTTGACCCCCAGCCGGCTGCGCGAGTGCGTGCGCCGGGATCTCTCCTGGCTGCTCAACACGACCTACCTCGCGGCAACTCAGGATCTGAGCGACCATCCCCTGGTCGCCCAGTCGGTCTTGAACTACGGCATGCCGGATATGGCGGGCCGAACCAACTCCAGCATCAACACCATGCTGCTCGAGCAGCAGATTCGCAAGGCCATCATCGACTTCGAGCCCCGCCTGGTGGCCAAGACCCTGCGCGTGCGCCTGTCTTCCGATCACGGCCAGATGAACCACAACGCCATGACCTTCGACATCGAGGCCGAGTTGTGGGCCCAGCCGATTCCTCTGCGCTTGTTTCTGCGTACCGCCGTTGACCTGGAGAGCGGCGGCATCGAGGTCGGCGACCTGGGCGGCAAGGGAGGAACCTGATGGATCCTCGCCTGCTTGCCTACTACAACCGCGAGCTGCAATACATCCGCGAGACCGGGCAGGAATTCGCCAAGGAGTTTCCCAAGATCGCAGGGCGCCTCGGCATCGAGTCGCTGGAATGCACGGATCCCTACGTGGAGCGGCTGCTCGAGACCTTCGCCTTTCTCACGGCCCGGGTTCAGCTCAAGATCGACGCCGAGTTTCCGCGCTTCACCCAGCACCTCTTGCATATGGTCTACCCGCACTACCTCTGCCCGATCCCGTCCATGGTCGTGGTCGAGCTCAGGCCGAGCCTGAGCGAGGGCTCGCTCGCCGACGGTTTCAAGGTGCCGCGCGGTTCCGGGTTTCGCAGCCTGATCGGCCGAGGTGAGCAGACCGCGTGCGAGTACCGCACCGCCCACGATGTCACGTTGTGGCCGCTGGAGATCACCTCTGCCGAATACACGTCCTTCCTGGGCGACCTCGGGACCCTCGCGATCCCGGTGAAAGCCAAGGCCGCCTTGCGCTTGCGCCTTCACGCCACCGCCGGCCTCAACTTCGATCAGCTCGCGCTCGACGAGCTTCCCATCTACTTCCGTGGCAGCGACGAGGTGGCGATGCGCCTCCACGAGCTGCTCCTGGCCCACAGCGTGGCCTTGGTGGTTCGTCAACCCGGACACCAGGGGGGCGAATTGGTACAGGACGATCCGGTCAAGCCGATCGGCTTCGAAGACGAGCAGTCCCTTCTGCCCTACGGCGCGCGTTCGTTCCAAGGCTACCGCCTGCTGCAAGAGTACTTCGCATTCCCGAGCCGCTTCCTCTTTGCCAACCTCACGGGGCTTGGAACCGCGGTGCGCCGCACCCCGGGCCAGGAACTGGAAGTCGTTGTTGTTCTTGACGGACAGGACTCGCGTCTGGAGAAAGCGGTGGGGCCGGGGCAGTTCTCCCTGTTTTGCACCCCGGCGGTCAACATCTTCCCCAAGCGCACGGATCGCATCCACCTCACCGAAAACGAGTACGAATATCACATCGTCCCCGACCGGACGCGCCCGATGGACTTCGAGATCTACACGGTCACCGAGGTCGTGGGCTACGGCACGAGCGCCGACCAGAAGCAGGAGTTCTTTCCCTTCTACGCCCTGCGCGACCGAGCCTCGGTCGAGGACATGTCCTCGTACTACACCGTCCGCCGCGACCCGCGCATGCTGTCGGCCAAGCAGCGCAGCCAGGGCGGCCCGTAGATTCTTCCTTCGTAGGATCTTCGTTTTTTGCGAAGAAGTTTCTCTTCCCGCCCTCCCGCAACCTGACAGCCTACGCCCGAGAAGGTAGGCG
>Ga0172364_10001269_pt1 | contig 19270 bp, 22 predicted proteins | sample LakKivSesite10cm_FD_114545 | JGI IMG/M metagenome (GOLD analysis project Ga0172364, IMG submission 114545) | Sediment microbial communities from Lake Kivu, Rwanda - Sediment site 10cm | ecosystem: Environmental > Aquatic > Freshwater > Lake > Sediment | place: Rwanda: Western Province, Lake... | reverse complement strand
GCTCGCGGTTAAATGCTTGGCAAAAGCCCTAGAAGCAAGACAGCTGCCCCCAAGAATTAAAGTGACAGTCATCTCTTCAGAAACTAAGAAGATGGAATTTCTGAGCGACGAAAAAATTGAAGGCATTATGAAAGAGCTAGGCGTGGGCAAGTGACTCGGCGATGAGTGATAAGTACACCGTTGCACGCATGACAAAGGACAATGAACACTTTGAAGTGCTTGTAAAACCCCAAAAAGCCTTAGACTACCGAATGGGAAGAATAGCCGGTATAACTGAAGTTCTAGCTGCTGAAACCATATTTTCAGACGCCAACAAAGGCACAAGAGTCTCAGAAGAAGCCCTGCAAAAAGTCTTCGGAACGACGGATGCATTGAAAATAGCCGAAATAATCCTTACAAAAGGGACATTGCAACTTACGACCGAACAGCGGAGAAAAATGGTTGATGACAAGAGAAAGCAGATAGTAGATTTTATTGTAAGACAAAGTGTCGACCCCAAGACAAACCTTCCACACCCACCGACACGCATAGAAAACGCTATGGAACAAATCCGCTATTCAATAGACCCGTTCAAGCCTGTAGAAGAACAAGCAAAAGAAATAATCAAACTGTTACGAACGATTTTGCCTCTGAAGATGGAACAAATAACAATAGCCGTAACCATACCAGCGGAATATTCAGCAAGAGCCTACGGGGCAATCAAAGGATTCGGAACAATCAAACGCGAAGAATGGCGTGCAAACGGCTCATGGTACGGAGTCTTAGAAATGCCCGCAGGCATGTATGCACCGTTCCTGAACAAGCTCGGAGAAGTAACCAAGGGAAGCGGAGAAGTGAAAATAAATCCCTAATCTAAAATTCGTCATGAATAGAGAGGTGTAAAATTTTGCCGATATTTTTTGAAAGAAGACAGCTTGTAACGCCCGGGGACTTGATCGCAGAGGGCGAATACATAGCTGGAGAAAACACGTACATGGAGAAGAACAAAATCTACGCTTCAAGAGTTGGAATCGTCGAATATGAAACCAAGAAAATAGATGTTGTAGCCCTGAAAGCCTTCTACGTGCCAAGAATGGGAGACATCGTCATAGGTACAATTACAGAGGTTGGATTCAACGGATGGATGGTGGACATAAACTCGCCATACCCAGCCCTACTGAGGGCATCAGACGTCTTAAGTAGGCCCTTCAAACCGCAAAAAGACGATTTACCCCAAGTTCTCGACGTAGGAGACCTCGTGGTTGCCAAGATAGTTTCTTATGACAGAACACATGACCCACAACTGACGGTTGCCGAACCAGGGTTAGGAAAAATAACCCGTGGACAGATAGTGAAGGTCACTCCAACAAAGATCCCCCGCATAATAGGCAGAAAAGGTTCAATGATATCGATGATAAAACAGGAAACAGGCTGCAACATAATTCTAGGCGTTAACGGAGTTGTACTAATTACAGGAAAGACTCTTGAAGACGAACAGTTGGCAATGAGAGCCATTCTCAGAATTGAAGAAGAATCCCATACAAGCGGCCTAACAGACCGCATAACCCAGATGATTAAAGAAGAGAAATCAGGAAGGGAGGAAAACAAAAAATGAATGAAAAACCTGAAAAATTAATCGATAAGAAAGGCTTAAGATTAGATGGAAGAAAACCGAATGAGTTAAGACCGATAAAATTTGAGGTAGGCGCCATAACAAGCGCGGACGGTTCAGCCTATGTTGAGCAGGGGAAAAACAAGATTTTAGCAGGCGTGTATGGCCCCAGAGAAGTGCATCCTAGACACTTGGCTCTTCAAGACCGAACCGTTCTAAAGTGCCGCTATCACATGGCGCCATTCTCAGTTCAGGAACGCAAGTCACCTGCACCTTCAAGAAGAGAAGTGGAGCTTTCAAAAGTCATCAGAGAATCGCTTGAACCGGCAATTTTCATGGAGTACTATCCGCGGACAATGATAGACGTTTTCGTTGAAGTATTACAAGCTGATGGTGGAACAAGATGTGCAAGCATAAACGCAGCGGCTTTAGCTTTGGCAGATTCAGGTATCCCGATGCGCGATTTGGTCGTGGCGTGCGCAGCGGGCAAAGTGGACGACACAATTGTGCTGGATTTAATGGATACAGAGGACAAGGTTGGTTCTGCTGACGTTCCAGTGGCCTTAATGCCAAACTTGAACGCTGTAACATTGCTGCAAATGGATGGAATACTGTCGCTTGAAGAGTTCGAAACGGCTGTGAACTTGGCTCTTGAAGGATGCAAACAGATCTACGCCGTGCAGAAAGAAGCGTTGAAAACCAAGTATGTAACGACTAAAGAGGAAAACAAAGAGGAGGCTGAAGAATAATGGCATCCGTAATCACTCGTGTAAAACAGAAGCAGATTGCACAGTTGATCGCCAAAGGAAAACGTTTGGACGGAAGAGAATTAACAGATTACCGTGAAATGAAACTTGAACAGGGCATCATTGAACGTGCCGAAGGTTCAGCAAGAGTACTTCTTGGAAAAACAGAAGTTGTGGTTGGAACCAAAATCGAAATGGGTGAACCTTTTCCAGACACACCTAACGAAGGCGTCTTAACAGTAAATGCTGAACTTGTGCCTTTAGCTTCACCAAGCTTTGAGCCAGGACCACCAGACGAAAACTCCATAGAACTTGCAAGGATCGTTGACAGAGGAATCAGAGAGTCAAAAGCCATCAATGTGGAGAAACTTGTCATCGAGCCCGGAAAGAAGGTCTTCGTAATCTTTGTAGACGTTTACGTGCTCAATCACGACGGGAACTTGATAGATGCCTCAGCTTTGGCTGCTATGGCCGCTTTGCTCAACACAAAAATGGCAAACTACGAGATTGATGGCGATGAAGTGAAGATCAAGCCAGGCTATGAACCGCTTCCGATAAAGAGACACCCTATAACAGTCACCTGCGCAAAGATCGGCGACAAACTTGTTGTCGATCCACTATTAGAAGAAGAACAAGTGATGGACGCAAGAATTTCAATGGCAATTGATGACGATGACAACATATGTGCAATACAGAAGGGCGGCAGCGGATATTTCGAGCCGAAACAAATATTCGAAGCGTCTAAAATAGCCAAGGAAAAAGCCAACGAACTACGAAAAAAATTGAAATGGTGAACCCACGATGGGAGGTAGAACCAAAAAAGTCGGCCCCACGCGCGGGCTCGGGCCGCGTTACGGTTCCACGGTCAGAAAACGCTACATTAAAGTAATGAAGGAAATGAAGAGACCCCACAGATGCCCGCAATGCGGCTTTTCAAGAGTCAAAAGACAAAGCGTCGGCATTTGGAAATGCAGGAAATGCGGCTTCACCTACACGGGCGGGGCTTACACTCCAACTACAAAGCTTGGAATAGTGGCAAAACGCTCAGCGAAAGGACTACCCGCTGAAGAAACAGTAAAGCCGATGGCAGAAGAAGAAACAACCTGACTTTCCCCAATTTTTCAAGAAGCCAAACCTGCAAGTCAGGCCTTCACGTTTGGGGGTTGATTCAACGAAGGCAAAGGCTACTGTGCGTTTGAAGTTTATTTCAGAAAAACAGTCAGAAACAGTCTTTAACTCTTTGAAACCAGAGATCAAGAACCCATCTACTATGCGCTATAGGGTGAATTTGGAGAAAGAAGGAATTTTTCTGGTTTTGAAAATTGAAGCTAAAGACACAGTTGCTTTACGCGCTGCTTTGAATGCACATTTAAGATGGATAAACTCGGTGCTAAACGTTCTGGAAGTTCTGAAAGCCCAGTAGCATTTGACACAGCTGGTTTATTGAAAAAGTCAATAGGACTCGTAATCTCCATTTTTGAAGGCTCCTTCGCATCAGTGTTGCTTGAAATTCTGCTCACATAGTCAATCATGGCTCTTTGGGACACAGTAAGAACAGGTTTAGTAGCCAAGGGTTTAAGAAAAATGTTAATTAATAGCTTAGCTTATTGCTGTGCAGATGGAAGGATAAGAGTGAGTGAGGATATTTCACAGCTTCCACCACAAGTTCAGGAACGCTTGCTGAGGCTTCAACAGGTTCAGCAGACTCTTCAATCAATCTTAGGACAGAAGCAGCAGGTGGAAATTGAACTAGCGGAAATTGATCAAGCCCTAGATGAGCTGCAAAAGCTGACCGATGATGCTGTTATATACAAGGCAACAGGCTCATTATTGATGAGATCGGAAAAAGCAAAAGTAACAGCTGAATTGGCCGAGCGGAAAGATCTTCTCAACACAAGGGCATCCATTTTGGGAAAACAAGAAGAACGTTTACGTGGTCAACTGAAAGACATACAAACCAAGCTTCAAGAAGACTTGAACCCAGTTTCTCCGGCCACGTAGCCGATCACCGTGTACTAGGTGAAACTTGTGGAAGAGCTGGGCATACCAGAATTAACCAGTGAACAAATTGAAGAATTATCTTCAATAGCAGAAGAAGCAGCCAGAAAACATGTTCTGTCAAGGGTTCCATTGAAAAAGATAGAAACACTAAACATAAGCGCTGAAACAGAAGGCACAAAACCAGTTGCGCTGAAAGTCGAAGTGGATATCGTGTTATCACCATCGATGAAAAACTTTAACGCGCAAAAGCTTGCTGATGAAGCCATTAAAGAAGCGTTCAATTCAGCTGAAAAATACCTGAGGGAAGTGGCGTGTCGTTCACAGAAATAACTAGCCTTTTAGACACAGTGGACGCAAAATCTGTTGTCTTGTTATGTCACCATAACGCCGATCCAGATGCGATCTGTTCAGCGTATGCACTCGCAAGTTTGTTGAAGCAGTCACGACCGAAAATGGATGTTGAGATTGGAGCTGCACATGGAATAAGCCGACTTTCAAGACACCTTCTCCGATACCTACTCATAGAAGTAAAAACGCAGCCCAGCGTGGAAAAAGCCGACGCAATAGTGCTTCTTGACACTAATACAGTCCAACAACTGGACAATTTGGCTGAAAAAGTAAGGAATTCCAAATCGCCAATTATAGTCATTGACCATCATGCATGTCATCCAGAAACTGAACAGATTGCAAAAATTTGTGTAAACAATGAAGAAGCGTCATCTACATGCGAGATCGTTTATAACTTCTATAAACAGATGGGCATGAAGCCGAGTGGGAACGAGGCCAAAGCCCTTTTTCTGGGCATAGCATTTGATACACGCCATTTCATCCTAGCCAACTCAACCACTTTAAAGAACATTGCAGAACTTATCGACATCGGTGTGAACGCGCAAGAGACTCTGTCGCTGCTTTCGCTACCTATGGACTTCTCTGAGCGAGTGGCAAGGCTCAAGGCTTGCAGAAGAACCAAGCTTTTCAAGATTGGCGAATGGATAATTGCTTTGTCACACGTGAGCGCCTATCAGGCTTCAGCCGCCCGGGCTATGATCGAACTGGGAGCTCATGTTGCCGCTGTGGCCGGAGAAAAGAACGAAACCTTGGAGATTAGCCTGCGCAGTTCGCTTGAGTTTTACAAACAAACAGGCATCCACTTAGGAAAGGATGTCGCGAAGCCTTTAGGCGAATATCTTCATGGCATGGGAGGTGGCCACGCCACAGCCGCCGGAGTCAACGGCGAAGGAGACATCGAACTTGGACTTAAACGGTGCTTATGGCTTCTAAAGGAAAAGTTGGCTAGCCATAATTAAGTAGTTACTCTTAAATGAGCGGATGCCCCGCTTGAGGTAGGCAGGCATCGCTTACATGGCAGTAATTGAAACGAAGAATCTCACCTACACGTACCCCGGTGGCACAGGACCATCAATCAGTGATGTTTCTATAAAAATAGAAAAAGGCGAATTCACACTAATAACCGGCCCAAGCGGATGCGGAAAAACAACCCTCTGCCGATGCTTTAACGGATTGATCCCTCATTTCTATCAGGGCGAAATGAAGGGCGAAGTAACCATAACAGACTTAAACGTTACCGAACACCCAATCTATGAAATAGCAAGGCACGTTGGACTCGTATTTCAAAACCCGGAAAACCAGCTTTTCGCTTTATCTGTCGAAAAAGATGTGGCCTTTGGCCTTGAAAACCTCGGCGTTCCAAGAGAAGAAATGCGCAAGAAAGTGGACTGGGCACTGCAGCTTACAGGCATCTACGATTTAAGGGAAAGAGCACCACATGAACTCTCAGGTGGACAGCAACAACGCGTTGCCATAGCTTCAGTGTTAGCCATGCAGCCTCAAGTGATAGTTCTAGATGAGCCTACATCTTTCCTAGATCCTTTAAGTGCAAAGAAAATATTTGAAGTCATCCGGGAAATGAACAGAAACCTTGGAATAACGGTTGTGCTTGTTGAGCATAGGCTTGACTTAACAGCCAGATACGCGGATCACATAATCATTATGGACAAGGGAAACGTCGTCTTGGATGGTGATCCCCATGAAGTGTTGCGCTCTGAAGAAGCTCGCTTGATCGGAGTTGGTATTCCAAAAGCAACACGGCTCTATCAGATGCTTGGAAAAGATGGAGTGAAGCTCGGCGATGCTGTTCCCTTATCTTCAGGGGAAATAGCAAAACTGCTTAAGGAGGCCTTCAAAGGTCGATGATTGAAGTCAAAGGCGTCCACTTCACATATCCAAACGGTATCGAAGCTGTGAAAGGAATATCTTTAACCATTGAAAACGGCGAATTTGTGGCCATAATGGGACAAAACGGCGCTGGAAAAACAACATTGGTCAAACACTTCAACGGGTTGCTTAAGCCAACCAAAGGACAGGTGCTCGTCGATGGAGTCGACACAACAAAAGTGAGCGTGGCAACTCTATCTAGGAACGTGGGTTTCGTTTTTCAAAACCCGGACCATCAGCTTTTCAGCGAAACAGTTGAAGAGGAGATAGCCTTCGCATTAAGAAATTTCGGGTTCAATGGAGAAATCATTGAAAAAAGGATAACGTGGGCTCTGAACCTATTAGCCTTAACCCAGTACAGAAAGACTTCCCCATTCATGCTCAGCGGAGGAGAAAGGAAACGCGTGGCTTTAGCTTCAGTGTTGGCATGGGATCCAAAAATGCTGATAATGGACGAGCCGACAATAGGGCAGGATTACGAGCAGAAGGAAAAGCTTCGCCAATTTATCTTGCAGATGAAAACCCAGCAAAAGACAGTAATCACCGTGACACATGATGTCGAGTTTGTGGCTGAATGCAACCCGAGAGTTCTGTTAATGCGCGAAGGAAAAATCATCGCGGATGGCGAAGCAGGAAAAATCCTGACCGACCGAGAAATCTTGGCACAGGCATCAATCGTACCCCCACAGATAGCCCAAATCTTCCTAGAACTACCTACCTTGAACCTTCCGAAAGACGTGATTAACGTCTACGAGGCACAAAAAATCTTGCTTAACCTTCTGGAGAAAGGCGCAAAATGAGCGTTTTCAACGGGCTTAAGTTTCGAAAAGTTTACTCGCCTATCCACGACTTAGATCCAAGGATAAAATTTGTCTATGTTTGCGCAATTTTCGCTGCTGCAATAATTTTCGGGGAACTAATACCCCTAATAGTGCTTTTCCTCGTGCAGATTCCATTTGTTCTTTTGGCTGGGGTTAGACGTGAGTGGCTCCATTCAATGCGGGGAGCCGCTTTTTTGGCCACAGTAATTTTCTTGACAAACTTCATTTTCAAATTTATCGGAGCCAACTACACGGTCACAGCAGACATCCTAGAAAGCTCCACAGCCTTGACCTTGCGTTTCATAGTGCTGGTTGAATCCTTCTCCGTATTCTTCCTAACAACTTCACCAGACCACCTAGGCTTAGCCTTAGAGCAGACGCACGTGCCATACGAGTTCGTCTTCGCCTTCACAACCGCCGTACGCTTTGTTCCTGTCCTAGCAGAAGAAGCCCAAACAATCATGGACGCTCAAAAAGCCAGAGGACTAGAGCTTGAACGCGGAAACTTTCTGAAAAGGATCAGAAACTACATTCCAATCCTCATCCCCCTAATTGTGAGCGCAATTCGCAGAAGCTTAGAATTGGCTGAAGCCATGGAATCTCGTGCATGGGGAGCCACTAAGAACCGCACCAACCTATATGTGCTTAAAATTCACAAAGGAGACATCATCCTAATAGCCATAACAGTTGGAGTCTTGGCAGCCGCGATATACGTTCGGCTGTTCGTTGAGATCCCATCAGTAACTGACCTATTGAGAAATTTCGTCTAAACCACAAGACTTTTAATTCAAGCGCCTGTGTAAAGGGTCTTCGGGAGATCGAAACGGTTGAAATGGTTAAAAGCGGCGGCGGATGAAATTGTTGAATGCATCAAAGTCTCTATTGAACAGCTGAACATGAAACAAGTTGAACAGCTTATCGAACTCATGCTTGAAGCAAAAGACAAAAAGATTTTCACAGTGGGCATGGGACGAAGCGGATTCGTTGCTAGAGCCTTTGCCTTACGCTTAATGAATCTGAGTTTCAACGTATATTTCCTAGGTGAAACCATAACACCGGCAGCCGAAAAAGGAGACTTGCTGATAGCCATTTCAGGCACGGGCAGTACAAAAATGGTGTTAACCGCAAGCTCCGCCGCCAAGGACATCGGCGCCAAGGTCATTGCAATCACGTCTTTTCCTGAATCTGTGTTGGGACAGCTAGCTGACCTAGTTGTGACGGTTAGGGGAAGGACGAAGGCAGGCATGCCCATAGAAGAGGATTACTTAGCTAGGCAGATCATCGGTGAACGTGAACCATTGACCCCACTTGGAAGCATCTTCGAGAACAATTGCATGGTTTTCTTGGACAGTTTAGTCGTGGAATTAATGCACCGCATGGGCCGAACTGAAGCAGACTTGAAACGAAGACATGCGACAATAGAATAAGAAGGGAAGAGCTGAGAAGGGGCACTGAGGAAAAAGGCCGATATGTGAACGGGCCTTATCGTTTGAAAGTTATCCTGCGTTTGTCTTTGAGTTTTCCGTCAGCTTACAATCTTGCGTTTTGCTTATCTTAGGGCCAAGTTCTGTTAGTATGCTAAGGATTATGCATGCATATAACTTATTAAGACTCGCGATACAATATATATCCAAAACCACGACACGCTCTGAATGAAACAGAATAGTGACAACAATGAAGGAACGGATGTCAAGAACTTCCAACACTCTGGAGGAAACAGCGATAGGCGTCATAATAAAAGAGGAGGCTAGAAAACCAACTGCTTTCAGAGAGGCGTACCCCATACAAGAGCCCTACGTCTATGCAGCAATAATCAAAGACCCAGAAACTCAGAAGATACATTACGAAATCATCGAACCTACCCTTCAGAAAGAAGAAGAGAAGAAACTGAGAGAGCTAAAAACGTTCTTGATGGAAGAAGTTGATGTAAATTTAAAGGAAATAGAAACAAAAGAGAAAGCAGAAAACTACCTGAGAGAGAAAACAAAAGAAATAATCAAGAAATACCGCATAAAAGTTCCAAGCGAAGCGGTTGACAAACTCATATATTACATAGTAAGAGACTTCATCGGCTACGGAAAAATAGATCCCTTAATGAAGGATCATTTAATCGAAGACATATCCGCAGACGGCGTGAACATACCAATCTACGTTTGGCACCGATTGTACGAATCGTTACCTACGAACATCATATTCAAGGATGAAGCAGAACTAGACTCCTTCATAATACGCATGGCATATTTGTCTGGAAAGAACATCTCCATAGCCTCCCCAATGTTAGACTCATCGCTTCCAGACGGTAGCCGCATCCAGTTAACTTACGGAAATGAAGTGACTCGAAGAGGGTCAACATTCACTATCCGTCGCTTCAGGGTCGACCCGTTAACAATATCAGACTTAATTGTCTTCAAAACTGTTTCTTCAGAAATGGCCGCATATCTATGGTACATTATAGAAAACAGGGCATCAGTATTAGTAGCAGGCGGTGTAGCTTCCGGAAAAACAACCATGCTGAACTGCTTATCAATGTTCATAAAACCGGAAATGAAAATAGTAAGTGTTGAAGACACGCAGGAGCTCAACCTTCCGCATGAGAACTGGATACCTTCGGTTGTAAGATTGGGTTTTGGGCATGAAGATAAAAGAGGCGGAACAATAACACTTTTCGACCTGCTGAAAGCGGCTGTTAGACAAAGACCAGACTACATCATAGTGGGCGAAGTCCGAGGGGAAGAAGCTTACACTTTGTTCCAAGCCATGGCGACAGGTCATTTAGGAATGTGCACTCTGCACGCAGAATCAGTAGAAGCCGTAATAAACCGATTGGAATCCGAACCGATGAACATTCCGAAACCACTCATAGCAATGACAAACGTCATAATGGTCATGGCGAGAACAGAAATTGAGGGAAAACCGGCTAGAAGAACCAGCACAACGACAGAGGTTATAGAACTCGACTCAAACAAAACGAACATACTAACTGAACAGGTTTTCAGTTGGAACCCAAGACTTGACACATTTTCTTTCTCGGGGCACAGCACAATCCTAGAAAGACACATGAAGAAACAGGGCGCAAACGAAGAAGAAGTCAAACGTGAACTAGGCCGAAGGCAGACAATTCTAGATTGGCTGACACGCAAAGGCATTCGACGTCATACTGAAGTCGCAAACATAATTCGAGAATACTATTCTAATCCAGATCGTGTTTTCCAAAAAGCCAGAGTTGGACTTAAATGAAAAGCAGCAAACCCTTTGAAAAAATCAAAACGTTCTGCAAATATATCAGAGCAAGGCTTAAGCTGCCTTCAGCGACAAGGCCAACGTCCAAATCAGGAGTGCCACAGGAAAAATTCAAAATGGCATTAGAAAACCCTCAGTCAATTGCCTATCAGCTTATCGGAGACAAAACGGCGCCATTTCTGCCGCTTTTCAAGGATTTAGACTCAAACCTGCAGAAGTCAGGGTTGAAAGTCAATTTCAAAGCCTATGTTAGTCTAACAGTTTTTGCAACGATTTCAGCTTCCCTTTCCATTTTAGCTTTAATTCCATGCTTGGTCGTTTTCGTTTTTAATATACCAATTTTGCCAGCGATTTTTTTCGCTGTGGGTGGAAGCTTGTTTACATTTGCGTTCTCAATCTTCGGATTTTACGTTTATCCGATTTATCGGTCGGACACTCTTAAAAGAGAGTTAGAAGATGAGTTGCCGTTCACCACTGGTTATATGGCTATTCTTACAAGTGCTGGCGTTTCTCCTGAAAAGATATTCCAGTCACTTTCAAATCTCAGCGTTCCACTGGCTGTGTCCACAGAGGCCAAAGACGTCGTTAGAGATGTGAACCTCTTCGGTTCAGACATAATTTCCGCTCTGGAGGTAATGTCAAAGCGAACACCCTCTGAAAGATTTCGTGAGATGATTGAAGGTTTTATTTCAGCAATTCATTCAGGCGGCAACTTGGCTGCTTATCTACGCGAAAAATCTAGGCAGTACATGAAGCTGAAAAGAATAGGTCTCAAAAAGTATTCAGACAATTTGTCCATGTTATCAGAGTTTTACGTAGCATTGCTTCTGACAGGTCCTCTGTTTCTGGTTATCATGCTTGCTGTTATGGCTATGCTCGGCGGGAGCAATCTTGGAATGCTGAGCCCGGATCTTCTGCTGGGTTTGCTTACCTACATGGGAATACCGCTAGGCGCTACAATATTCCTGATAATCTTGGACATGGTATCGCCTAAATGGTAATTGAAATGCCGAAGGTCGAAAAAAAAGTTAAAAAAATCACGTGGATCGCCTCAATTATGCTAGCCACGGCCATAATATTTTTTGCGGTCTTCGCGTTTTGGGGAACTACAACTTTTGATGAATTCGTGTTCTTCGCCATTATAGTTTCTGTTTTTCCCCCAGCAATATTGAATTACATCGATTATAAGTGGAGAAAAGCCATAGACGAACACTTGCCCGACCTTTTCAGAAGCATAGTTCAAGCTCAAGAGACAGGTATGACTTTGCCCCAAGCTTTGGAGGAGGCTTCTAAGAGAAACTACGGCCCCCTTACTGCAGAATTGAAAAAGATGACTGCCCAAATTTCTTGGGGAATGAGTTTTGAAGAAGGTCTTCTAACTCTGGGAAAACGCGTCAACACAGTGTTGGTGCAAAGAACTGTGCCGATGATAATTGAAGCAAGCCGTTCAGGAGGGCATGTTGAAAAAGTCTTTGACCCCATGGGCAAGTTCATACAGACAACACTTCTCCTTGATAAAGAACGTCGAACCCAAACAAGACCGTACATCGCAATAATTTACGTGGCTTTCTTCGTCTTTCTATTCACTATCATACTGCTCTTCAGATCATTCTTCGTAGGAGTGGAGGGCCTATCAGTGCTCGCGACTGGGGCGATGTCACCTCATCAAATGCAACGAATGTTTTTCCACATGACATCAATTCAAGCCTTTTTCGGCGGACTAGTAGCAGGAAAAATGGGGGATGGAACTATAGGCGCAGGATTGAAACACAGCCTAATCTTGATGCTCTGCGGCTACATAGCCTTGAAACTCTTCATGTGAGGCGATGGGGGATGGTCAGAAAGCTTAGGTTCTTGACGAACAAGCGGGCTGTAACTCCTGTCCTAAGCAATCTCCTTCTTACGGTTGTAGCCGTGGCAGCTATGGCGCTTGCCACGACGGCAACATATGTCATAACAAGCAACCTGCGAGAAACCATGGGCGAACGCGTTATTATAGAGGATGTGTGGTTCAACAATCTGACTGCCAGCATCAACATGTATGTTCGCAATGTTGGAAAGGTCTTTGTTCGCGTTTCAGGAGTTTATGTTAACCACACCTCTGGCTCTTTCACAATATCCTTTGTACTCGAAATAGGCGAGCACCTCTGGCTCAACATTTCAAAAAGTTGGAACCCCAGCGACCTCTTTTACGTAGACATCGTCACAACCAGGGGGACACACGTCGGAGGTTACTATAATGCGCCTTAAGCACGACAAGCGTGCAGTGAGCAATGTTATAGTCGTGATGCTCAGCCTAATTTTGATAGTGATTATAGTCACGAACGTTGTACTCTGGGGTTATCAGATGAACCAGTCTGACTGGGAGAGAATGCGCGAAGACTTGAAGATCACCGAGGTTTCTCGGATCACTAGTTCTTGGTTCCCAGTTCAAGGCGAATACATGACAAATATCGGGAGCAAAATGAGCGGCACCTACATAGACACGCAAGCTGTCGACGACCACTTTGAAAGTTTCATAGAGGGCCTAAATTGGTGGAATTCGAACTACAGCTATCGGAGGCAAGCAACCATCGTGAACAACGCCCAATCGTTGCTGCGGTCGAACTGTTCGGTTAGTATAACAATGGACACTTCTTCCTTGGTTTCCTCCGGCAAAGTCTTGTCAAATGGAAATGATTTGAGGGTTTTATATTGGTCAATAGGAAATTGGGTCGAACTGGATAGAGAAGTTAAAGATGTGAACAGCACTTCAACTCAAATCTGGTTTGAAACCCAGTCCGCAATCGCAGCAAATGGTTCAGACAGCAACTATTTTATCTATTACGGAAGCCCAACCGCTGGAAGTCCACCTGCGAATCAAAGCAATGTATATTTGTGGTTCGATGATTTCGACAGGATAGATAACCCAGATATTACTATAGAACCCTCTTATAACGTCAAGACTGGTGGTGGTACTTGGTCGATTCAAACTGGGATGCTTAGGGATGTCGGAGCTGCCGGGGATCCAAACAAACTAATGATCACTGCACTGGGGAATGTCAGCAACTCTATAGATATGCTTGTGAAAATCAACGTAACTTCTTTCGCGGGCGGCGACTACAGCAGAATGGGACTGTCGTGCTGCATGGACACTAGTCCTTCTAGTGGAAGCGGGTACTGCGGTCTGTTTCACGACGATAGAAATACTCTGGACCTTTTAAATGATCTACGTTCCTGGGGCACACAAGGAACCTACGGCTGGTCATTAGACACATGGTACTACATGAGATTCAGAGTAATTGACCCGTCAAGCAGACTCGGAAAAGTCAAAGTCTGGCAAGTTGGAGCAACTGAGCCCGCTGCATGGACAGTGAGTGGTAACTTCGGAAGTGGAGCTGCGAGAAACTGGGGGGCAGTTGGGTTTGCAGGTTCAAGAACAACCGACATAACCTATTTTGACGACATCGTTATTCGTTACATCGCTGATCCAGAGCCTACAGCTACTGTGAGCGCAGAAGAGAGTGAAATTGACAACATGCTTGACGTCGATGGCACCTTCATCATAAACTTGGCCACTTATCCTCTAACTCAGATCCAGACTGTTGAGATGCAAATGAGGTATAGATCTAGCGATATCGGTGAAAAGTGGTATCTGAAAGCTTACAACTGGGCATCATCAATGTATAGCGATAGCGGTTTCAACTTAACTGCAGGGCACAAGCCAACAACAGGTTGGGATTACTACACAGTTAACCTCACGGATCAATGGAAGAGTTATGTGTATAGCAATGGCACGTTGTGTGTGAAGTTGGTTGATGAAGGAGCGGATGCCAATCAAACGACTGTTGACATTGACTTCTTGGGTATAAGGGTGGTAACGAATGGGACAGAGTTCACTTTTGACAACAAGGCTGCTTTAACTTGTCATTTGGTCAGTTTATGGGTAAATAACTCAACACACCATCAGAGATATGATATGAACTTATTCATTGATTTAGGACAGACATTGACTTATCGTCGTTTTGACATAAGTCTGCCAAATAAACCATATGTAGTTAAGGTCGTCACAGAAAGAGGAAATATCGCGACATATCGCAGTGACGCGGCATAGATGTTGTTACTTTATCTTCACTTTCAGGGCTTTTATCATTTCTTTTTCGTTGATAGCCTCTATTATCTGAATATTGTAAAGCTCCGCCATTTTCTTTGCGTTTTCACTCATCTTTGGAACTGCAATTAAATATGCGTGATCTGGAGAAACATCAAATATTTTGGCGAACAGTGCGATCACTGGTTGCTCAGACACGACAGGTTCGGTTGATGTTGCTAGATCAATCACTGTCACTTTCTTCGCACCATCTCCTATACGGGCTACCACGTCAAACATGTGATTAGCCCCAGACTTGCCCTTGAGAAAGGATGGAGCTTCAACCTCAAATCCGTTTTCCGCAAGGAACTCTCTTATTGGTGCAATTAGAACCCAGCCCAGTGCAGCTTCTTCTTTCGCTTCTTCTTTAATGCTGTAGGAATAAACATCTTTGATCTGAACATCTTCAAACGTGAAATTTCCGTGGCAGTCTCGACAGAAAAGTGCGGCTACGGGAATGTCAAAACTTTTGCGGCAGTCCTTGCATGTGCACCATATTCCAGCTCGTCTGTAATCGACATCAAGTTTTCTCAGTTCATCGTGGCATTTTTGGCAGACGAGTTTGCCGCCTCTGTGGAAGTTTTCTTCTACATCCATGTATCCGCATTTAACGTGTTCAATAAGGGAGCTTTTCTGGATGTCAAATGATTTGCAGTATGGACAACAATAGTGGATAGAAATACTTGCGGAATTGCATTTTGGGCAGAATATGATCTTGTCATAAAGCTTTCTTTCAAGTATTCCAGCTTCATAGAGCTTGCTTAGGAATTCTTTAGCTCTTGAATGGTCGCCGACAATTGTTTCAACTATGGGATAGTGATATCCGAGTTTAGGGTCAAATACGGGTTCAAGCTCGCTGATTTCGCCGCTTAGAAATTTGCTTAGGAAAGCCTGCGTGTTTCGATCTTTGTAAAGTTCAATGCGTTCTGCTTTACCCGTTTTTGCGCACCCTTCCCTAACTAGTCATAGTATCTAGTTGTTTCAAGAGTTAAGATTTCCCTTTTAATCCGCTTGAACATTTCTAGAAAGGTTTTTAAAATTTTGTTAGTTGGTTGATCTGGGTAAAGTGGTTTGGGATGGGTTCGCGTCGGAGGCAAATTGTTCACTGTCCGAAATGTGGTTTTGCTTTTGACATAACATATGGTAGAGCTTTCGCTTGTTCTGGCTGCCCATCCTCTGTGCAGTGCAGAGCTGCAAAGTGTCCAAAGTGTGGACATGAGTTTCCCTTGTCGCAACCCTAGGTACATGCATTTTCTCCTTTTAGATTTTTTGTTTGACCTCGAACTCGCATATTTCATCGTCAGCAGCAGCACATTTCAATTCAATGGCCTCTAGAGGCGCGTTGACAACTTTGCTGAAAGCTCCAGCGATAAAGCCGCGGGTCCAGTGACAAATCTTTTCTTTTCTTTGATTTCTCAAAAGAGCTTCGAAGCATGCTCGCATTCTAATTTTCCCAACAAGATTTTTTCGATCCATTTCAAAATTCTCTATTTCGCCCCATCCTGTGGCTCTGATTGACTGAGCTAAGACTGATGCTAGGGAGTCGCCTTTCAATCCGTACCTTTTCTCGAGAAGTTCGCCCATGAATTCTCCACTTTTCTTTCCAGCATTATAAAAGACCGCTGCGAAACCTGAAGGGGTCAATATTCTCTCTATTTCATCAAATAAACTACCGAAGAGTTCAACAGACATCATGACTGCCGTTGAATCACCATGCATTATTGGAAAATGTACCACATCATAAGCCAGAGGTTCAGGCTTTACGACTTTGATGTTTTGAACAACATCAAGCTTGCGAAGTTCTCCCTCGATCTGTTCGATATCCTTAGAGGCTTTCGCTAGGTCTATAAATGAGGTCCAATAGCCAATGTTGCTCTGTTCTACCGCGTCGAATAGTATGGATGATCGTACATCAACTTGAGCCTCTGAAAGGACTTGTGCAGTTTTCAGCACTGCACCACGAACATTTTTCAAGGTTATGCAGATCTCGTAGATTTTCTCGCCAGGCTTCGTTTCAATGAATGTGAAAGCTCTTTTCGGAACAGAATTTTCCATAATCCAACACAGCTTTGTCATTTCAAACAACCTATTTGAATCTGTGATAAAGAGTTTAAGGCTTGGTGATCAAGAGTAGGAATCAACATTTTGAGTTTATAGTCATGTTTTTTAATGAGAATCTTCATATTTCAAGCGCAACATAGAAACAATATTGATTAACAGTCTACGGTGAACTAGTTGGCAACTCAACCTGTTTCAAAACGTCTAGTGATTCGGTGGATGACATTGAAGGGATTAGCTGCAATAATCCTATTTCTAGTATTGGCAGTGGTGACTGAATATCTCGTTGTTCTTTACGCTGTAAATCAGGGCGCCATAGATCCAACACTTCTAAAAATCGAATGGCCCGTGACAATAGCCATTAGCCCCTTGTTCCATCTAGTTCCTATCGCCGTAATAATCACGCTGGTATTCAGCTGGACGTATTTAACAAGGAAGTTGGCAGTAAAGCCGCAGGAAGTACGAAGAGGAAAGGCTGTAACCTATACTAAGCGTGGAATTGAATCGCGTAAGTTGGCATCGAAGACAAGCCGCGCTGTGAGGAAATTCTTCGGAAAGATACAGTCGGGATTGTTAAGGGTTAAGGCCGTTTCTTATCTCTGGCAAAAAATACACTTCGCAAGAGTGACTATAAAGAGCGCCTTAACGGTGCTTCTGACGTTTCTACTACTTGTCCTGATCGTGTCTCTTCTCACGTATCCACAGTTGATTTACAGGACCGTGGCGAGTGCTTATCAGAGTAATCCATCACTGCTTAACTTCGTTCTATCAGTAGACAATTCAACAAGAGCCTTTGCGGAAGCTGTTCCCCCCATCGGGTGGATTAGCACAGGCGTGAGCAATGCCTTGCTGGCGATTTCACCGGCCATTAGAGACTCCGGTCAAGGTCTTGGAGGTTTAATTAAGCCTTTGGCAAGTTTAGATGATAACGGTAAGTACTTGGTTTTTCAAAACGGTGCAGCATGGATTTCTGTGCTGTTGATATTGTTTTACGGGGAGTACCTGCGGAAAGGTTATCGGTACAGGAAGAAATAGCGAAAGCTAAGGGATTTTGATGGCTGACCACCCCAGGTTTGGTCCAGCTGGGGTCCCTCCAGTATTCAGGTTTATGAAAGCAACTTTGGCAGATGTTCCCGGACTTTTGCGTGAGGAGGGTCTTGATGCATTTGAATACGAAGCTGTCCGGTGGGGTAAGAAGCCGCAAGTGAAGAAAGAGGATGCTGAAGAGCTTGGTTTGAAAGCTAAAGAAAATGACGTTTGGCTCAGCCTCCATGGTTCCTACTTCATAAACTTGTGCGGGAAAAAAGCAATCGTTGAAGCGAGCAAGCGACGCCTGATCGCATGTGCAACTGCGGCCGAATGGATGAATGTGCACGTTGTTGTTTTCCATCCTGGTTTTTATGGTGAAAAACCTCCGAGGGAGGCTTTTAAACTCTGCTTGGAAGCCTTGAAAGAGGTTGTTGAAGTTATGCGGGCTCGGGGAATCAGGAATGTGAAAGTTGGTCCGGAAACCATGGGCAGGCTTCATCAATTTGGAAGCTTGGACGAGATTTTGAGTTTATGTGAGATGGTTGAACAAGCACAGCTGGTAGTTGACTGGTCACATTTACATGCAAGGGATCGAGGTCGTTTCAGCACGGTAGAGGACTATCGGCAAGTTGTGGTGCACATTGAGAACCGACTTGGATCGGAAGAGGTTAAGAACATGCATTGCCATTTCACGAAAATCGAATTCACGAATCAGGGCGAAAAGCGTCACCACACGTTGGAAGAGAAACGTTACGGACCTGACTTCAGTCTGCTTGCTAAAGTAATAGCTGAATTCCGGTTGAAGCCAGTTATCATAAGCGAAAGCCCAATCCTAGATTTGGACGCTGTCAGGATGCGTGACATCCTGCAAGAAGAATGGAGCAAAAGCTGAACTGGAATCTGCTGCGATACATTTTTTATGCAGTCTTGTAGTGCTGTTTATGGGTACATATTTTGGTGCGATTGAAAGGATTCCAGAAACTGACGTCAGTTGATGACGCGTTGCAGGTGTTCTTCTCAACATTGCAAATGAAACGGTTGAGAATAGTCATCGTTCCTTTGAGTTCAGCTTTAGACCGTGTTTTGGCCGAAGACATCATTGCAAAAGTGGATCTGCCTAGATTTGACAGGTCTGCTGTTGATGGATACACTGTTAGGGCGGAGGATACTGTTGGCGCCACGCAGTTCAGGCCGAAGACTCTGCAACTTACCGATCGAGATGTGATTGGCGACAAGCAGACGAAGCAAGTGTGGACGGGAACTCCTATTCCCAAAGGAGCAAACGCCGTTGTGATGTTGGCAGATACTAAGCGGATTAGGGATAAAATTGAGGTTTGGAGTCCTGTGACTCCGGGTGAGAACGTTTCGAAAAGGGGTGAACACATTCGAAAGGGAGAGGTCGCCGCTAGTGCTGGGATGC
>Ga0172364_10001267_pt1 | contig 19276 bp, 14 predicted proteins | sample LakKivSesite10cm_FD_114545 | JGI IMG/M metagenome (GOLD analysis project Ga0172364, IMG submission 114545) | Sediment microbial communities from Lake Kivu, Rwanda - Sediment site 10cm | ecosystem: Environmental > Aquatic > Freshwater > Lake > Sediment | place: Rwanda: Western Province, Lake... | reverse complement strand
ATGCTCGACTCGCTGTTCCACCTGTCGAAGCTGACCACGACGGGGCGGTACTCCTGGCACAGGCGCAGCAGGTCGCGGTCGACCTCCATGTAGTCGATGCCCTCAGGACCCTTCGGCATCCAGCACCTGGTGAAGCCGAGGGTGACGACCGGGAGCAGGACGGCCCCGGGGCCGCGCGTGAACGACTTCTTGACCGCCACCAGGACATAGCGGTTGCTGTTCAGCGCCGGGTCGAGGTGGAAGTAATACTCGCAGCGGTAGTCCGGCGACTCGTCCGGGATGACCTCCGGGAGGACCGCCCTCCTGACGAGCGCCTCTGGGAAGAACAGCCCGTAGGAGCTGCCCTCCGGCCATTGCGCCCCGAACTCCACGTCGAACGCCCCGGGGTCGAACTCCCTCGCCTTCACGAGCTCCGGGTCGTCGTACGGCCGCTTCGGGTTGAACTCCCATGTCGGCACCTGGAACGACAGCATCGACTGGATGCGATGGCTGCTGTCCCACAGCTTGTAGAAGATCCCCGTCTTCGGACCCGGGGTCGAGATCTCGACGGTGATCCCGTCCTCGATGCCGTCCGCCCCCTTGAAGCCGCCCGCCGAGGGCTTCAGGGCGTTGTAGAACTCCCGCCCGCTGACCTTGTCGGACTCGTCGTAGAACGCCAGCTCGTCGAACAGCAGGCAGATCGTGGCGAAACCGCGGAGGGCGTCGTAGTTGGAGTGGCCGCACAGGATGAAGATCGAGCCCTCGACGGGGATGTTCAGGGTCTTGTCGTCGAGACGCGCCAGGTCGATGTCGGTGTAGATCCTGATCCTGTCGGCCGCCGTGCTGGCGATCCTGTCGGCGAAGAACGGGCTGTACCTGAGGCGATTCTTGATCTCGGCGAACAGGATGCCGGCCTGGTCCTTCTGCGTCGCCACGTTGATGACTGCGATCTGGGCGCCGACCGGCATGTCGTAGAACCTGTACGGGTCCCCGCCGCCGACCTTCAGTATCTTGTAGAGCTCGTAGGCCGATATGATGCTGGCGATGGTGGTCTTGCCAGACCTGCGCCCGAGCACCATCGTCAGCTCAGATATCCTCGTGCGGTCGCCGCGGTTGAAGCGGTCGACCATCGCAATGGCGTCGTCCTGCTTCCTGTCGTAGAGCCATTGCATCTCCTCTTGATCCAGCCTGAGCGTCTCGTTGCCACGCGACCCCATGTACAGGCACTTGAGCACCACCCGCTGCGCCAAGAACAGCTTCATGTTGCTGCTGGTCGGGAGGGCCAGCAGCCTCGGGTGGTTGCAGAAGGTGATGATGTCGGCAATCTCGCCCTTGTCCTCTCCGGCGTCCAGCCCGTGGGTGCGCTCCATCTCCGCAAGCGCCCTCATCACTGACTGCTTGCCCCTCCTCGATGTCCTCGACGGGGCGTTCTGCTGTCCGAAGTTCATGTCTCCTCCAGCCATGCGACCTCGTCGGGCGACTTCGCGGCGAGGCCGACGACGCGGCCGGAGGGGCTCCAGTCAACGGTGGACACCGTCCCCGCCGCCAGGTCGACCAGCCGCAGTCGCCACCCGTCAGCGACGAACACGACCCCTCCGTCCGCGGCGACGAACGTCGGGCTGACGAACCCGGCGGCTCCGGTCGCCCCGTCGCGCGGCTCCTTGGACCCGACCCTTCCGACGACCGCCGAGTGAACGCCGCTCGACCCTAGGTCGAAGACCCTCAGGACGGAGTTGCCGGTGTCGGCGACCACCAGCTTGCCGTTGGACACCGCGACCCCGCGCGGGCCGTCGAACGACACGAGCCTGAGGTTGTCTGACACCGTCATGCCGCGCCTCCCCGACCCCGCAAACATCGACATGCGGTCGTCCCCGTCGCAGTGGTACAGGCGATGCGCGAGCGACGATGCGAAATAGACGCCGCGCCCGCCGTCCGAGCACATGCCGCCCAGTTCCTCGCCGGATCTGTTCATCCCTCCGTATGCGGACGAGTTGGCGACGCCGACCATCCGCCGGCAGACGTCGGACCTGAGGTTCACCTCCCACAGGGCGTCCTGGGTCTCCTGCCTGACGGCGACGGAGAACGCCCCGCACCGGCACATCGCCGTCGGACGGCATATCGCCCCCTCGACGAACTCCGACGGATTTCCGGTCAGCCTCAGCTTGCCGTCCGGGGAACATGTCGCCCAGGCGGACATCCTCGGCATCCAGGCGAACGCCACCGCCGCCCCTTCGACGTCCGTGGCGGACTCGCGGTGCGAGGTGATCGACCTTGTTCTGATTCTGAACATGAGGAAAGACGGCTGCGTCAGGATGGGAGGGCGACCGGCTCGATGTCGCTCCCCTCGAGCCACACGCATCCGAGCCCGCGTTTGAAGTCGACCTTCACCTCGACGTAGTCCCTTTTCGGCCTTGATTCCATGACCGTGCCCGTGCGGCCGTAGTATGCCGCCAGGGCCTTGTTGACGCATCGTACCTCGCTCTCCCCGGGGACGAGGTCAGACTCTCGCAGGCCGGATGCGGCCGACCTCGTGACGACGCGCCACGACCCTCCGGACTCCTCGCAGAACACGCTGCGGCTGGTGCGCGCGCCGCCGACAACGACGGGGAGGCCGCCCGACGGGCTGGACGGGTCCACGACGGCGACGCCGCGCCCTGCCGGGTCCCGCACGTGCCCGACTGCGTGCACCACGGGGAGCCAGTAGCGCCTGAAGAAGTCTTGGGAGTGGTAGGGAGACTCGTCCGCCAGCCGCCCGACCGGGGCCACGTCGTCGAGCACGAGGTCTCTGCCGAACGACAGCCTGATGATGTCCTCCGCGGCCCCGTTCGCCATCTCGGAGACCGCCACGGAGTACGACCCGTCGTCGGTCAGCCTCTCGCCGACCCTGACGAACGCCGTTGGCCGGCTCGCCGCCACTGCGGATGCGGCCTTGGAAGACAGGTCGCGAAGGGAGTCCTTCGCCTCGGCGTCGCCGCCCTTGCCGACCTTGCCGAGCGCCTCCGCTATCCCGGAGAGGATGTCCTCGATCTGCCTCTTGTTCGCCGGGGTGTCGACCATGCCCATGACCGCGCGGATGTCGCCTTCGAGGCTCTCGAGCTCCGCCCGCACCGCCCCCGCCTCCTTCGCCGGGTCCTCGCTGTCGTGCATCGACCGCCGGGCGTCGGCGTCGGCGAGCCTCCTAGAGATGATGTCGTATTGGGCGACATAGTGCTCTACCATCCTGTCCTCCGGAGGAACGGAGATGGCGCCCTCGGTCTCGTCGGCGTGCTTCAGGAAGCAGAACCTCTTTGCCATCACGTGCGACGGCTGGTCGTCGACCAGCTTGGACGCGGCGGCATGGGCCTCCCAGAACGACCCGTAGTCCGACCGGACCCAGGACGATCTCCAGAAGTCCTCGTGCGACGAGAACGCCGTCCCCGCCGGGTCGTCCCTGTCGATCCCTGCGGAGAAGCGGTATCTGTCGCCGTGCCTTGTGACGGAGATGAACATCTGCTTCTATTTCCCTGGCTCGCCGCCGCAATCCTGTTGACCCTGCGGTACCTGCCGCTCATCCTGGTGAAGAGCATCGCCCCGCACCGGCAGTCCACCCTGCACCACGAGCAATGGTTGTGAGGCAGGAGGTTGACATGGCGGCAGAACTTGCAGACCACCGCCATCAGCTTCCTTTGCCCGTAGGGGCACTCCCGTTCGCACGGGACATGGCAGTCTGGCTTGGTGAACAGCGCGCAGGACTCGTCCGGGCACAGGAAGTAGGTGCAGTCGCAGTCTCGGAGCGACGACAGGTCGAACCCCTTGGCGTCGCTGACCGTCGGCCATCGGTTCACGGGGTCCACCCGATCGGGCCGAGCTTGGACGTCGGCGTCGACCTGAACTCGTGCCTCATCTTCTCTGGGACGGTCGAGAGGAAGGTCAAGGAGTCGTCCATCAGCTTGTCGGAGTCGGGGTCCTTGAAGAGGCGGTGGAGGATCTCGGTCCCGGGCTTTGTGTCGTCCATGCACCCCATCAGGGTCAGCCGTCGCACGGCGTCGGACACCTCGTCGAACATCCGCAGGCGCCACGGCTCCTTGCGGATGGCGTCCGGAGCGGTGATCAGCCGCATGTCGAACAGCCGCTGCCTGAACGGCAGGTACCGCGACACCGGCTCGCTGTGGCACGTGCAGATGATCTGGCTGTCCTCGAAGCACCTCTCGAGGGCGTCGAGGATGGCGATGTGCCTCCCGACCTCGATGTGCATGGTGACGTTGTCGATCAGGATGATGCTCGGCGGGCAAGGCTTGTTCAGGATCGTCGAGAAGCACTTGATGATCTTCCGCTCGCCGGAGCTGCACTGGCGGTGGGTGATGACCTCGCGGTCCTTCACGATCTTGAACCCGAGGACGTAGTTCTCGATGAGTCTCCTCGTGAACTCGTCGGAACTGTCGTCGAAGATGTTGTCGTCCTCCTCGACCTTGAAGCCCGTCACGGCGGAGAACAGCTGCTGGAACACAGGCCATTTGTCCCTCCGCACCTGGAATGTGTGCAGCTCCTGGTCGAACCGCGCCATGAAGCACATGTCGATCATCCTGGCGGCGACCTCGGGCGGGTGCAGGGAGATGAACCCGTTGCGGGTGAAGGCGACGTCGTACTCGAACGGGTCCCTGCCCGGCATCACCGCCACGAACCTTCCGCGCACCTCGAAGTCCGCGGAGTTGAGCTCCTGGTCGCTCTGCATGTGCATGAAGTTCCTGACACGCTTCAGCATCATCGCCCTGAACCTGATCTGGTCGTACCCGGAGAAGTTGGAGCACAGCATCATCACCGCCTCGAGGATCGTGGTCTTGCCAGTCCCGTTAGGGCCAACGAGGCACGCCAGCGGCATGATGTACCCGTCGTGCGAGAGGTCTACCATCACGGACTCGTGGCGGCAGAAGTTCCTCAGCGAGATGCTGCTCAGCCTGACGGGGAGCGGAGGCACGAGCCTCGGAGCGTGCCCGGTCGGCCGCTGGGACGCCGCCGGCACCGGGGCGTTGGTCTGGGGCTGCGGCTGGGCATAGGGCACCCCTCCGAGCACCGACATGTATCCGCTCTGCGTTGCGGGCTGGCTCTGGAACGCCTGAAGGTCATTCATCGCTGCTGTCCTCCGATACCGACGACGAGACGCACGCCGTCTCCGGCGCGGCGTGCGGCCTGTACCGTTCATGTATGATCGCCTCGGCCAGCGATATGTGCATCTGGAACCTGACGATTCCGTCCCTGTCGACCGTCATGCCGAAGTTCACGTGAGACTCCATCTCCACCATCCCCTCGTAGATGGGTGCCGAGACCCCAGCTAGGATCGTGGTGAACTCCCGGATGTGGCGCCTGACCAGCAGCTCGCCGACGAAGTTCACGAACGCCCGGCTGGTGAGCATCGGATGGGACAGGTCACCCTTGCACAGCCCGAGGTCAGTCATGCCGACGACGAACAGGACATCGCCGTTGGCCGACACGTTCACGACTCGGATCTCCGGTCTGGAAGACACCACCGCCATCGCGATCTCGTCAGCCGTCCTCTGCCTTGTGCTGGTCTGATCCATAACCTGTCACGATTATACCTCCTCCGCACGAAAAACGGCGCGGCAGGGCATTCGCCGCTGCGGAGGGAAGAAACAGGCACAACCATGCAAGGGCAGAAGACCATCCAGTCCAGCAGGCGCCAGCGCCAGCCGGGGGTGCCGGACATGTCGGCGACCACCCCGGACGAGGCCCTGAGGGCGCTGCACCGCATCATGTCCGACGGCCTGCCGGACGGCAGTGCCTCCATCGTCAGGAGGATGGCGGAGGGCAGGTCCTCCCCCGCCCTTGACGCGCAACTGACGAACGCCTGCATGAAGATGCTGGCGGAGCGCAGGGAGGATGTCGTGGAGGTCGCCAAGGCGGTTAAGAGCATGGTGTCCACCGGGAAGGTGTCCCAGCCGGCGACCATCGAGGCCCTCAGGAAGGCCGACCGCACCGGGATGATCGACGCCGTCCTGTTCATGTCCTCCGGAACGCCCCTCGACACGATAAGCTCGATAGCCTCGGAGTACGAGGTGAACTCGCGGCGGCCGCAGAACATCGAGAAGAGGAACGGGCTTGCGAGGTCGATGGCGGCGGCGCACGCCGCAGGGTTCGCCTGGAACCACTTCGCATCCTCCGGCATCCTCGCCGCCGACATGCAGCACAACGGCTGGTCGTCGTTCCACTCCCTGATCGGCACGAACATCGCCCCGATCCCGCAGGACTACGGAGGGGCGATGCTGACATACCCGCCGAAGGACGTGCAGGAGCAATTCAGGGCGGTGCAGACGGCGGCGATCCGCACATGCGACGACCTCGTCGGGTACTTCGAGAAGTTCTTCTCTGCCAGGAACTCGGCCGTCGGCGAGGTCACTCTCGCGGTCATCAGCAGCCCCGCTGTCGCCCCGTCGGAGAAGACGAAGGTGGTGGAGGCTCTGGCGGAGAACAGGATCAGGCTGCCTGAGGAGCGAGGCCAGCCGACGATATGGGACGTGGCAAGGGTGGTGGCCCCGTCCAAGGACAGGGCGGAGTTCAGGAGCCTCGGGGCGCTCATCCGACCCGGGACACCGCCGGACATCGTCACGACCTGGACTGGCAACCTAGACATGTCCATAGAGATGGCGGGGTGGATCATGAAGATAATCGAGGCGAACGGGCTCGAACAGCATGTCGACGGCGACTTCCTCGTTGCGGCGCGGATGGCGGCGGCGATGGACACGGGCGTCGGCGACTGGACGATGGACCTGTCATCGCCCGACGCCGTCGCCGCCACGACCAGGAACCTGAAATTCTCGCTTGACAGGGCTCTCCCGATTATGGCCAAATTGCGCCATTATGGCCTTGTGGAACACGCAGACGAGGACTTCCTAGCCGTGGCGAAGACCATCGAGTCCATCATGGCTGGGATTCCACCGTGCCGGCAACCGGACTGGAGGCCCCAGAACTGGTTTGCCGCCCACAAGCTGTCCGTCGAGGCCGGGATGTGGCGAGACCTGACGAACGACATCAGCACCGCACTGCTGTACGGGATGATCCTCGGGGTGCTTGGCTTGCCCATCGCTGTGTTCATGAGCGAACACGGCATCAAGCCGTCCGACTTCAGGGAGAGGAAGGACATCGCCGAGCGAGCGAGAAGGGTCGTTCAAACCATGGACGTGAACCCAGCAAGCCGCGCGGAGGTCGAGAGGGCAAAGATGGCGTGGGAGTCCTCGCAGTCAAGGCAGGGTGGCGAGGGCAGCGGGCAGGAGATATCCCCGTTCGTCAGGTCTCGGTTCGACACGAGCAAGACCCCCCAGGGAGGAGACCAGGCGCGTGGCATGGATCCCGCAGGGCAGAACCGTGCCACACAGGTCACCAGCGATCCGGCCAAGACAAGACCTGCTCCTGCCGGCGCAGACGGCAAGCCAGCACACAAGGGCCCCGCAAGGTCAGGCGACGGGGTCAAGTTCGACGAACGCATGGCGAAACAGCTTGCTGGAAGCCACGAGTACATCGCCAGCAGGATATCCGCCGGACACCACGCCCAGCAGGGCGACTACGAGATCATCAAACAGGTCGGCGAACAGTACGGTCTCAGCGACCTCGCGCTCAAGATGCTCCTCGCCATCAGGGTGATAGAGAACGGCCCGCCAGGGCTCGAGATGGGGGTCGGCGACGGGATGCCAAACCACCCGGCGAGGCGACTAGGCCCTGAGAAGGTCGGAGAGAGGAACTTCGACCACCAGCGCAGCCTGAGGCTGCAGGCGGAATGGGCCGCCGGGACGATCAAGAGGCGGTTCCCAAAGGGAAAGGCGTCTCTCAAGAGTGCCGTCAAGGCTTTGGCGAGCCGCTACTGTGAAAGGGCGGAACACTGGGCCAGCCTGATGTCCAAGTTCCTCATGTCGACTTAGGCCATCTCTCGCGGCAGCCGTTCGCCGAACACCTGCATTGCGGAGGAATGTCGTCGGCGTCGCGGGGGTCGGATGTGCCGAGCATCCTAACCTTCCCACATGCGCTCGCCAAGTCTTCGCCGAGGAAGTGCCATTTGCGGGCGGTCCCTGGGCTCGTCCACCACGATGCATCGCGCCAATACGCCTTCTCAGAGGGTGGGCTCTGCGTGGCAGGTTCGGTCTCGCCGGATCCCGCCTCGCGGCGGGCTCCGGGTCGCTGAGCGACGGTTCGCCCACTGGTCCTTTGCACCCGAACCTCCCCAGTGGCGGCGCTGCGGCCGAAGCCGCAGCGGCCACGCTTCGCCTTCAATCCGTTACTGCTGCCACGTGCTGCGGCGCCTCTTGCCGAACCCCCTGGTGCCGTTCGCTCCAAGGGTGTCCTGGTCTTCAGCCCCTGTCGTCGATGCCTGTCCGACGGCAGACCCGGTCTGCCCGGTGCCGACGACGCCGAGCGGGTCGTTCGGATCGGCCGCCGCCGTGAACGACTGCAGCGTGGACGCAATCACGTCGTTTGCGACCATGTCGCGGTCGCAGAACGCCGCCGCCGGGGCGGCCGACATCGTGTATGCCACGCGGCTGCGCTTGAGGGACGCCGACATGTTGAGCATGCCCTTGGACACGGCGTTGCCGGCGGAATACCCGTGCGACATCCCGTCCCGCATGTCGGTCATGACGGCGGCGTACCTGACGGCAGAGTTGGTTCCCAGGTTCCTCAGCACACCGGCACTCGACCCGAGCAGGCTCATCGCCCCCTGGACATCGCCGGCGTCGGCCATCTGCTTCGCCTTCGCCTGGGCGTTCGCAGCCTCGAGCAGCGCAACCTGCTCGGCGACCTCCTTGTCCTTCTCCGCTGGCAGATCTTCCTTGCCCTTGACGAAGGTGAGCTTCACCTTGGCGTCGGTCGTGGCGGCGTCCTTCTCGCCAACCCTGACGAACGACAGCCCGACGTCGGCCACCGTCACCGGCCGCGGCAGCGCCTGGTCGCGGGCGGTGCACTTGATGCGCACCACGACGTTGCGGCGCTCCCCGGCGTAGATGTCGCCGACCTCGATCCTCGTCACGCACCCCTTGTCCTTGTCGTTCTCCGTCCTGACCGTGAAGTCGTTCAGCACGTCGACGACCTCTCCGCCCTTGTGCGGGGAGACCGTCAGGACGACCTGTTGGGCGTGGCAGCTCAGCAGCCCGCCGAGCTCCGCCGCGAACGACTTGGGGACGGCGTCGAGGTTCTGGATGTAGTAGTGACCCCCGCCGCCGGCCTTCGCCATCTGGTCGAGCAGGTCCTCCTTGTACTGGACGCCGTAGCCGAAGCACGACAGGCCAACCGCCTGGCGCTTGCGGCTGATGATCGGCTCGAAGCCCGCCCAGTCCGTCGCCCCCTCGTTGGCGTCGCCGTCCGTCAGCAGCATGACGCGGCTCACCGACCCGCCGGACCCCTCGAAGTTGGCGAAGAACTCGTTCGCCTTCTCGATGGCAGCGCTGATGTTCGTCATCCCGCGCTGGTGGGTGGAGGCGATCATCGCCTTGCACCTCTCCTTGCCGCCCGTCGTCATCTGAAGGAACGGCTGCGCGACGACCTCGTTGTCGAAGAACACGAGGGCGAGGTGGTCGGCGTCCGTCATGTTGTCGATCATCTTGTACAGCGAGAACCGCACGTAGTCCAGCTTGGTCATTCCTCCCTCGACCTGGTCGCCCATGCTGCCGCTGCGGTCGATCACCGCCACGACGTTCACGGCGTTGCGCGCAGCCTTGGCGCGCGGCGCCTCGATCGTCGCCATCATGTCCACCACGCTCTCCTTGTCGTACACAGCCCTGTCGTAATCCGTCTTCACTGTCAGTTGCATGTGAGTCTCCTCGTCTTGTGATACTACGGCGCCAATGTTACCCGTGACACCGCCGCAATGTCAAGGCATGTTCTGGTTGCAGAGGTGCCGCAGTTGGCATGGTTCGTCGGGTTCCAGCCGCCGTTGTTGTCATGTCGCCCACAGTACACCTCAGGCCCGTTATTCGGGCGTGAATGCCTGCGGACAACCGACCTGCGGGCTGGAGCCCCAAAGGAGGGTTTTGCGAGGTCCCTAAGGATTCAATACGCACATTATACCGGACGGTCGAAGGATGCAACAACTTTTTTTCACGTCGGCTGCGGCCCGCACAGGGAGAACGAGCTCGACGCCACTGTCGCCAGCCGGTACTCGGAGCAGATCGACTCGAACTCGGCCCTCCTGTCCCTTCCCAGGTTCGGCAGGTCGGGCACCTTCAGGCCGGACCGCATCGCCTTCAGGGTCTTGGCGAGGGGTATCCTCTCCTCGTAGATCAGCGCGTTCAGCGTCGTCTGGGGTATCTTTATGTCGCCAGACTCCTTCGCCATGGCGACCCCTGTGAACGGCATCCACGGCTGGATGTCGGGGTACTTCGGCCTCGGCTTCCCGCCGCCGACGGTGATCGCCGCAAGCTTGGCGACGCCGGCCTCGTCCAGGTCTGGGTGAGATGCCCTGACACAGTCGAACTCGGAGTGGTACTCGGCCATCAGGGCGGCAGCCGTCCCGACCCTGGCGATCTCCTTGACCGAGGTCTTCTCGCCCCACCCAGGGACGCCGAAGATGTTGTCTCCGTCGTCGCCCTGCATGGCCCCGACCTCGACCCATTGGGCCGGGGATATGCCGAACCTCGCACGGAACCACGACTCGTCGAAGACCGCATCGCCGCTGCCGACGATCACGACATCAGGACCGAGCAGCTGGTAGTAGTCCTGGTCGTTCGTGGCGACCATCGACTGGCTGACGGCGTACTTCCTGACGTACGAGGCGACGACGTCGTCCGCTTCCCCGCATGGCACCACGATCTGGGGGATGTTCGTGCACGAGATCATCTTCTGCAGGACCGGCTTCTGCTTAACGAAGTCGAGCACGGCCTGCGGGGCGGCGCCGCGGCGGTTCTCCTTGTACGCCGCCGGGACGACGCCCCTTTGCACGGCGGCCGCCGTTATCACGTTGCGGTGGGCGTGCCCGGCGTCCCAGACGACCGCGATGTAGTGCTGCGGGAACCTGCCGCGGTACATCGCCAGCGTAGTCATGAACCCGTGGATGGCGCCGGTCGGGAACCAGCTGCCCTCGTCGAGCACGGCGTCGGGGTCGAAGTCCCCCTCGAAGTCGATGAAGCTGACGGACAGGTCGCCGTTGGCGAACGACGACCGTATCCCGAGGTTGTTTCCGTCGATGAACAGATGTTGCACGGATTGTTTCCCTAGGTGAACAGGCTAGGCCGCCTTCACGAAGCCGCCGGTCGCCTTGACGATCTCGATGGCCTCCTTGCGTGAGAAGCCGTTCTCGATCAGTCTCTGCACGAAGCCGGCGTAGGCCTTCGCCATGTTGTCGTACAGGTCGCTCTCGTTCAGGATGCGGTGCATGGTCGCCGTCCTGGAAGCGAGTTCCTTGAAGTGCCTGACTATCTGCTCCTCGGTCATCTGCGGAGGCATCCCTTGTTCGTTCATGTCCGTCTCCTATCTCCTTGGCGCCAACGCCTTGATTGCGTCGATCGCGTCGTCTAGCTTGTCGAACACCCCGTGGGCGTGGTACCTCAGCCACGGCGACACCTTCGTCGCCGGGTCGGCGACGACCAGCACGGTTTTGCCGCGCTCCCATGCGTGGAGGACCTCCATGCTCGTCCCCACGCTCGGCTTCTCGAACTTCACGAGGACGACGTCAGACTCGTCGACCTCCGCCTTGTCGGTCTCGACGATCGCGGAGAGGTTGGCGTCCTCGACGCCGCGGTAGTCCCTGCACATCGGGTCGAGCACCCTCGCGCTGCCTTCGAGCCTCTCCCTGGCGTACGCCCTCCAGCCCTTGCACTCGGCGTCCGTGCACCCGAGGGTCGCCCCGGCGAGGTACACCGTCACCTCGCCGGTCGGCCTGCGCCTCTTCGCAAGCATCTCGGCGACGACCCTGTCGGCCACTAGGTCCCGGTCGCGGCCGTCTAGCTCCCTCCACCACCTCCTGAGCTCCATGGCGTTGACAGGCTCGCACTTCTCGAGGAAGCAGCCGAACGCATCGGACACGATCTGCTTGACGCCCTGTGTCACAGCTTGAACACCTGTCCCTTCTTGACGAACCCGGCGAACCCGTCCTCCTCTGGCGTCTGCACGGGGTTCGGCTGGTAGTGGTACAGCCACATCTTCCCCTTGATCTCCTCTGGCAGCGCGGCGAGGTCGTTGTAGTGGGAGTGCACCTCGCTCGGGTTCTTGACCGTCTCCACCTCCTGGAGGATCAGGTCGGCCCACTTGTACCTGTCGTCGACGTCGACCGGGTCGAGGACGCTGTCGCCAGTGAAGAACACCTTCGACCCGCCGGCGACGAAGGCGAGGCCGAACGACTCCTTGTCCTCCCAGTCAGGGACAGCGACATGCCTGCGCCGCACGGACCAGAACACCCCGTCGGCCCATCGGAAGGGCATCTCGTCCTCTACCCAGACGCAGCTGAAGTAGTCGTCGATCGTTGCGTCCCTGCCCTTGATCTTGTGGTTGTGGCGCCACCCCTCCCGCATCGTCTCGACGAGGCCGTCCCTCAGACGTCTCGACGCCACGAGGGTCGGCTTGGCGGCGTTCGGGTTGAAGAAGGTGCAGAATGCGATCCACTGCAGATGACCGATGTGGTCGTCGTGGATGTGTGTCACATAGAACGTCCTGACGAACTGGGTGAGGTTGCCGTTGTTGATGTCGGGGTCGAACTCCGACAGGCTGTGCCTCAGGTCGCCGCCGCCGTCGATCATCATCGAGTCGCCGGAGTCCGCCGTCAGCATCGCCGCCGACTGCCAGTACCTCCGGTCGGTGAACGCGCTGCCCACGCCCAGGAATGGCATTCTCATCGCCGTGCTCCTTGACTTCGAGTGTCTTCCGTGCGCGATTATACGCTGCGTCACATGAAACCGGCACCGATAGTCTGGCGGGCAAGCAGATCGTGGATGGGGAACAAGAGCGGGTTCGTCAACGGGACCCTGCGGTTCATCGTTCATGAGTACAAGGACTGCAAGGCCAAGCACGCCGTGCAGATGAACACGCTGATCGGATTCGACGCAGTCGACGGCACGTCGTATTACCACAGCCTCGATGCCGCCAAGGTCGCCGCTGCGAGGAAGCTCGCAGGCGCCGTCCGACACCTCAAGAGGCTCGTCGACAAGGGAGGTGCATGAGCTCACAACTTTCGTTCGTGACTGGCGACGTCACCCTTCCACAGGGCGACGGCCTCAAGATCGTCGCCCACTGCTGCAACGACATCGGGGCGTTCGGGGCAGGGGTCGCCTTGGCGATAGCCATGAGATGGCCGTCCGCCAAGCGGCAATATGTGCAGTGGCATCGCGAGGGCAATGCACTCCTCGGGTCGACGCAGTTCGTGGCAGTGGACACCAACACCCATGTCGCCAACATGGTCGGGCAGCACGACATCGTGTGGCACAACGGCATCCCTCCGATCCGCTACGATGCGCTGCGGCAGTGCCTGTCCGCCGTCGCCGCCAGGGCCTCCGAATGGGGTGCGTCCGTGCACATGCCGAGGATAGGGTGCCTGCGTGCCGGCGGCGACTGGAAGACGGTCGGCCCGATCGTTATGGAGGATCTGTCCGCCAAGGGCGTCGCCGTCACCGTGTACGAACTGCTGGGACGACCTTGAACGACGAGCCGGACGCCTCGACCAGGTTCTCGATCGACTCCATCGTGCTCTCGCCCCTCATCCGCTCCTCGTCGCGCATCCTGGCGACCGTGCTGACGGCGTCGTCGGCAATCTCGTCGACGTGCCGCTCGAACCACTCCCTCTCCATCCTCTCGATCTCCTTGCCGTAGAACTTGTCGTTGCGACGCATGCGGTCCTGGAGCTCCTCGTAGACCCGTCTGGAGAAGACATACGGCTCGAAGTACTCCTCGGCGGCGTCCCTTTCGCGCTCGTGCTCTTTCATTGCCTCGTCGTACTCGGCTGTGCTTCCATAGTCGTCTTCCTGCGGATATGGGTGTTCGAAGTTGATCTCGACATCGCCGAACTGGTCGAACGACCATTCGTCGAACTTCTCCAGGGCCTTCTCGACCATCAGCAGCTCCATCCTGTCGTCGGCGTAGTTTAGCAGGACGTCGAGCGCATTGAAGGCGGCCGACCTGTACCAGTCCGACCCGTGCTGCGGCCAGCCCGCGTCGTACGCCTTCTTCAGGTTCTCGGAGTACGTCTCGACGTCGCCCCCGAAGTTCGGCGACCGCGCCACCATGCCGAACTTGCCGGTGGCATCCATGCCCTCCTGCAGGTCAGCTATGTCGCCGCCCTCGATCTCCGGACCGTAGACGACGACCCCCTTGACCCTCATGTCATCGAACCACTGCTTGACCCTGGCCTCCGCATCTGCCGACAGGCCCCGGTAGTCCAGGACGGTCATGGAGTTCTCGCCACGCTCCATCTCGAACAGAGCCATAGGCATCCCCGTCGGGTCCCTGACGGAGTACACCTCCGACTCGTAGGACTGAGTCCGCATGTCGCAGACCGACTCCTCGACCTCGATCGCCTCCCTCACCGGATCCCCCTGTTCGAGGTACCCCCTCGACCCGTAGTTGACATGGACGACCTTCCAGCCGTCCCTCCAGCGGCGGACGACCTTGCCGACCTTCGGCGCCTCGGCGACCATCTGCCTCTTCCTCTGTTCGCGCTCCCATTGGACCTTGGCCTCCGTCACATCCCTGTATCTGTGCCCCGGAAGCCTGAATCCGGTGTCGCGGGCCCACGAGAACAGCGCGACCCAGTAGTCGACGTTCGCCCTGTCGTTCCTGCCGAGGCCGACGGGGTCGCCGCCGGCTGCCGCCTCCGTCACCATCCAGTTCAACTCGTCAATCCCGATCCCCCCTCTCATCTCCATGTCGACGGCCGCCACGAGCATCATCTGCTCCTGCGGCAGCATGTCGGCGTAGACCGCCAATGACGGCCTCGCGCGCAAGATCTCCTGGTACTCCAGATCGCACCGCCTCTTCCTGGCCGCCTGGAGCAGGTCATAATGGTCGCCCTGCAGAACTGTTCCAGTGGATCGGGCGTGCTCGAACAACTCGGAGAACTGGGCGGATATGTTGTCCCACCTCAGGGTCGGGGCGTCGGCGTACTGTCCCATCTGCTCCCTCACCCACGACTGCTCCGCCGGGGTGGCGCCAAACCTCGCCGAGAGGCCTTGGACGAGTGCATCCACCCTCTGCTGGAAGGACTGCTGCTGAGACTGGACCACGACGATCCTCATGCGGATATAATTCCCTCCGCATGGCATGCCGCCCTTCCAGACAGGGCTGGGCAGCCGATCGACAGAAGAAATACCCAGTGGCGCCACGGGAACACACATGACGGAAACGCAGAACAGCACCAGCCATCCAGCAGGCATTACCGTCCTAGCCCAGGACGGCCGACCAAGCCGCCCGCTCTACGACTCCATCATGGAGAACCTGCGGCGGCAGTTCCAGATCAGCGGCGACGGGTCTGTCATGCTCAACGGAGTCACCTACTCGATAGAGGAGGTCGAACCCGACGCCATGAACGTCCCGACGGAGTATCGCATCGTCGAACACCACTCCCCTACGCTCCATGACACGCTCGAGGCGGAGCACGTGTTCGAGACGATGGAGGAGGCCGCCGACTTCCTGCTCAGCCAAGGGGACTTCGCCCGCGGCAACCCGGAGAACAACTACGGCCTGTACGAGCTCCTCGAGGTTCTCCGGGCGAGGGAGGAGGATCTCCCGAAGGGCGGCGGGCCGACCCCCCTGAGGGACATGACCGACGAGGAGATCGTCGACGACCTCACCAAGACGACCCTGGAACGCATCAGGGACACCCCCGGGATCGTCGAAGACCTGTCCTCGGGCGTCGAGGCGTCGTCCGCCAGGCGTTCCGTCACTGCGCAGACGGCACCGCACCCGCCGACGATCGAGGAGCCGGTCGTCGCCGGCAACCTGCGACTGTGGGTGCAGAGGGTGTCCGGATCAGGCCCCGGTGAGGAGAACAGGTTCATGGTCTACCAGCGCGACGACTCCGCCGGGACGCTCGGCGGGCAGCGGCCGGTGTCGCTGTCCCCCTCGTTCCCGTCCGCCGGGGCCGCCGCCGCATGGCTCTCCGCCAACCTCTCCAAGGTGGAGCACGCCGACGACCCCGCCGCCCCTGCGGAGGGCATCGTCGCCCACGGCGGCGAGCGCAAGTCGTTCATCCTCCACGACGGGACGACATGTGAGTTGTCCGTCGAGCGCGTCTCAGCGCTGACGGAGAGCTGGGCGGTGGTCTTCCAGAGCCTCGACGGCAGGAGGAACCGCGCCAGGATACCGACCGGGGCCGACACGCAGGAGGGTGCGAACGCCTACCTCGACAGCGGCATGGCCTGTGCGGTCACGCTGATCGGCATGGGCCTCGATGGGCGCTGGGTCAGGACCAACGACAACTCGGGGTTCATCGGGGAGTACGGGTTCATGAGGTACGGGCAGATCGCCGTGCTAGGCCTGCACTTCAAGGACGGGAGCCACTGTTTCTATGTCGACGTCCCGTTCGACGTCGTGCAGGGGCTGGAGGACACGCTGGACACCGAGGTCTACTACGCCATGTACATCCAAGGGCGGTACCGCGTCGTCTGGGGTTTCGAACCGTCGTCCCAGGTCGTGGCGGAGGTGTCGGCCGAGGTCGCTCCCGTCAACAGGGAGGGCTTCTGCGACTGGGTCAGGGTGGCGGGGCAGGCGATCGACGCCGTGTGCTACAAGCCCGGGCAGGCGGGTGGGACGCTGCGGATCAGGTTCAGGAACGGCGGCGTCTACCAGTACGAGGGCGTCCCCGAGGGGGTCTTCGGAGAACTCACCGCCGCGAACGGCCGCCCCGGGGCCGTCTTCCAGACCAAGGTCAGGAACGTCTATCCGACCGTGAAGATACCCAAGGAGGCGATCCAGGCGGAGGAGCTCGCCAGACAGCGGGACGCAGAGTCGGAACGCGAGAGGCGCTGGCTTCGAGACGTGAACTTCGACGCCGAGGTGCCGATGGGCGAAGTCGACTCCATCTCGTCGGGCGGGCGGCCGGGGAACTGGTTCAGGGCGGCACAGTCCGGCTTCGCCCCAGCGTATGAGGACTGGATACAGGCCCTCCAGGCAGGCGGCGGAACCGAGGTGACCATCGACCCGTTCGTGTACTCCGTCGAGCAGACCAGGGCGAGCGACGGGTCAAGGCAGTTCGCCGTCGTCAGGGACACGGTCGGCGGCGGGAACAGGATCACGAAGGCCATCGTCCTCAACCTGCAGTCTGCCCTCAACATCATGAAGGACCAGTCGTTCGTCTCGGAGGCGATAGCCGAGATCATGGCCGTGCGCAGGATGAACTGGGACGAAGCCTCCGGCGAGGACAGGGGGGTGGCAGTCCACGACGAACTGGCGAACAACGGGTGCGTGGAGCGCGGCGGAAAGAGGTACACCCTCGACCGCGGGCAGAGGAATTACGAGCTGCACGACGAGGACTACCGCGAGGTGGCGGGCGCCCCCGTCTTCCCTCAGAGGGAGGTGGCATGCCGCTGGATCGCCGACAACGACGCCTTCCTCGCCCTCTACATCCCGCCCGCCGAGATACAGAGGAGGTTCGACCACCCCGAGGAGGGCGATAGGGTCTGCTTCGCAGGGGACTGCTACATGCTCATGGAGGCGAGGAACGACGTCGGGACCGAGTGGAGGGGATGGCTCATCCTCAGGGGCGGCAACGGGTCGAGACCGTCCGACCCGTGGTACGCCATCGCCAGGTTCCCGTCTCGGCAGGAGGCGATGGAGTGGATCATCAACGGCCGCCTCCACAGCTATGTCCTTGACAGGCTGTCCGGGTCCGCACGGCACGAGGAGACGTTCGTCCCTCAGAAGCCGGACGCCCAAATCGGCCCCGACGACTCCCCGTCGACCCCGTGGTGGGACGCCCTGGGCGTCGACGAGGTTGCACTGGCCAGATCTAGGTCGACCGTCCGCACAGCACAGTCGCGCCACGAGGTCGTCTACGCCTACAACCTCGACGACGGGTCCATGGCCGAGGTCGTCGGGGTCCACGACGCCAACGACGACCAGGCTGCGTCCAGTTACATCGCTAGGGTCACGCCGCCCAGTGGACAGCCGATCGTACTCGGCGAGTACGACGCCGCCGAGGCCGCCCACGAGGAGCTTCGTCGCTACATGAACGCCCACGGCGGCCCGTCGACACCCGTCGGCGGCGAACCGCCGGCGGAGCCGCGGTCCATCGAGGTCGTGGCGTCATGGACCCTCAGGATGGGCGGGCATGTCGCCGTCCACCGCAACATCTCCACCAGCCCAGCGACCTACTGGGTGGAGGTCAACCTCCCCGCATACGCCGCAGCGGCGCGGGGCCCGGACGAGATCGGCCCGTACCCGAACGTCGGCGAGGCGTGCCGGGAGGCGACGAGGCAGGCGAGGCGCAACGGCGGCCTGGCGGACTCGATGACCGAGGACGAGGGCGAGGTCACGCCGGACGCCGTCCAGGACAGGCTCGAGCAGGGCATGGGCGTAGAGGTCGGCGACTTCATGTTCGAGGTCGTGGCCGACCCGCGCGATGCGGGCATGATGGCCCTCGTGCGCACGAGGATGGCCAGCCCGCACGACAGGGCCACGGTCATGACGGCCGACTCGGCGGAGCCGCTGATCGACCACGCCCGCACCTACATCCCTGTCTTCCAGCACCACATGGGAGCCGACGACCGCGCGGAGAGGACGGAGGAGCTTGTCTCCGCCGAGACCTGCAGGGGAGGGGTCGTCGTGCAGGTCGTGGCGGTCACGGAACGAGGAGTGGTTGATCACCAGGTCAGGGTGGTGAACCCCGGCCAGCCGGCGACCGTCATGTTCAGCCATCCGGACGTCCACCGTGCTGACGAATACGCCGTCGAAACGATCCAGAGGCTCAACGACCCCAGGATGAGGTCGTCGCTGTCGAACTCCCCAGTGACCGGCGGCCTGACGCCGGAGGACATGAAGAGGATGTACAGGGCGCACGGGTTCCTCATCGTCGACCCGTTCAAGTACTCCCCGACGGAGGTCTCCGCAGGCAGGTTCGCCGTGGAGAGGATAGACATGCGCGACGGTCGGAGCACGGTCGTCTACGCTGGGTTCCCGCCCGTCCCGATGCGCAGCCGGCAGAGCGTAGTGGAGTGGCTCGTCAGCGAGGGGTTCATAGAGGACATCGTGCGCCCAGACCTCGCGCGGGCACACTCGACCAAGCCCGACGGCGCCGCAGCCGCCCCGACGGACGTTCCGGCAGCCCTGCCGGCCGGCGAGGGGATGTCGACGGAGGACTTGCTCTCCGAGATGGGGGTGGACCCCGACAGCCTCCTGGCGT
>Ga0172364_10001265_pt1 | contig 19287 bp, 18 predicted proteins | sample LakKivSesite10cm_FD_114545 | JGI IMG/M metagenome (GOLD analysis project Ga0172364, IMG submission 114545) | Sediment microbial communities from Lake Kivu, Rwanda - Sediment site 10cm | ecosystem: Environmental > Aquatic > Freshwater > Lake > Sediment | place: Rwanda: Western Province, Lake... | reverse complement strand
GAAGAGCTACTACACCTTCAACTCTGCGTTCCAGGTCCAGAACATTAGTGGCAGCCCGGTGAACATCACCGTGACATACGATGACGGCCAGACTGCATCGGCGAGCAATGTTGCCAATAACAACGTGGCGACCTTTATCCAGATGAATGAGGCCCATGCCAGTGGCTGGGCGGGGTCAGCCAGGATTACGGCGACCGGTGACGTCGTGGTCGTAGTCAACCAGGATTCAACGCAGACCGGGGGTGACTACATGTACAGTTACAACGGCGTTCCTCTGCCGTAAGGCGCAAGCGGCTGGCAACACTGTTGAAACTGGGCATCAGATGAGAGGCCACCATAGGCATGGTGGCCTCTTTTCAGCGTGTAGACATAGGCATGTTTTGTTTGCTAGGTCGCATTGATTCTCGACGGATAGGAGACCGCATAAGTGAAAACAGGGTTGATTGCTACGTTGACGACTTTGGTCGTTCTGACTATGTCGCTGGTGGGATGTAGAGGGCCTTCTCCCTCCGTTTCGCCGCTGACATCTCCTTTAGCCCCTACCAGTGCGATCCATCTTTCTCAGTCCACGCCGCCGTCCACGGTCCAGCCTTTGGTTTATCCTACTTCCCAGCCAGGTCTGGCCACGCTCACCGGCACCATTGTTCGGTCAGGCACTCAAACCGGCATCCAAAATGATCTATTCCTGGGCGAAGTGATCGAGACAAGTGACCCCGACCGCCCGATGGTGGGGCTGGATATAACTAAGGCACCCAAGGCTGTCCTTGCTGCAAACACGGGGATTTTTGCGTTCTACGATGTACCTTCAGGGAAATACGCATTGGCGATTTGGCAACCCCTGGGCACCCCAATATTAGTCGAGGACAAGATGACGGGGGGGACGCTATTCCTTACGCTTGAGGCTAACGATAACATAGACCTCGGTACAATCGAGGTCACTATTCCATAGCGGCACTCCCGGTCACCTCTGCTTTCATCACTTATAGATGGGCCAAGCAGGACCGCATGAGGCTGTCCTGCTTTTCATTTCTTCTTACTGTAGCCCAGATATCTGCCTCTACGGCCCCACCGTGATCAGATCCTTGAGCCCCTCGAACGTGGCCGGGCCGATGCCCGGCACGTTCTGGATGTCCTCGATGGCCGCAAACGGGCCGTTGGCTTCGCGGTACTCTATAATACGCTGCGCCATCGCCGGGCCGATGCGCGGCAACGCCTCCAGTTCCGCCGCCGTGGCCGTGTTGACGTTAATCAGTGCCTCCGTCGGTCCTGCGCTGCCTGGCTCACTGCCCGAAACCGGCGGCGGGGGAGCCGCCTCGCCCTTGCGCGGCACGTACACCTGCTGCTGGTCGCGCAATTCGACGGCCAGGTTGATGCGCTCCAGGTCGGCATCGGAGGCCGGCCCCCCGGCCGCGTCCACGGCGTCCTGGACGATGCTGCCTGGAGGCAGTTTATAGACGGCGGGCCGGCGTACCGCGCCGCTGACGTGGATCCGGACGAGCGCCAGCGTGGGAGTGGAGAACAGCGTCGGCGTGGGGACAGGGGTAGAGACGACGATCGGGGAACTGGCCTGGGGGCGTGGGGTAAAGTAACCCACCACACCGCCGACGGCAAGACTGAGCACCGAACACAGGACAATAGTACCCCGATACCGTGCCGTTCCCTGATTCATCGCCTCCCCTCCCCGCCCTGACTCGATCCATCACGCTGTCCGCAACACCTCCAACAACAACTGCACGGCGTTCTCCACGTCCCGCTCGTCCACCATCTCCGAGGGAGTGTGGATGTAGCGGCAGGGAATGGAGAGGCAGCCTGACGGCACGCCAGCGCGCACCAGTTGCATGGCTGCCGCATCGGTCGTGCCATATTCCAATACTTCCAGTTGGTAGGGGATGTTCGCCGCCTTTGCCCGTTGCATCAGCAGGTCGCGCACGGCCGGATGGGCGATCATGCCCCGGTCCTGGATCTTCACCGCCGGGCCCTTCCCCAACTCTACCGCCATGGGCCGGCACTCGGGCGTGTCGCCGGTTCCCGTCACGTCCACGGCGATGGCCAGGTCAGGCTCGATACTGTAGGTGGAAGTCCGCGCGCCCGAGAGCGTCGTTTCTTCCTGCACACTGAAGACAAAGTAGACGTCGTGCGGCGTGCGCTCTAGCTGGCGCAGTATCTCGATCAACACCGCGCAAGCGATGCGGTCGTCCATGGCCTTGGCGATCAGCCGCGTGCCTTGCGTCGCGAAGGGACGCACGAACACGGCCGCATCTCCCACGTGGACCGGACAATCGTCGCGGCTCGTGGCGCCTACGTCCATGTACAGTTGCTCGAACGTGGGAACCTTGGTGGTGTCTTCACGCTTCCCCTCGATGCCGATGACGCCCACCGTCCCGTCGGCGAAAGCTACCCGTGTGCCCAGGCAGGTGAGCGTGCCCACGCCGCCGATGCGTGTGAAGCGAGCAAAGCCCTTCTCGTCCACGTACGTCACCATCACGCCAATCTCGTCCATGTGGGCGTCGAGCACGATGCGTTTGCCCTCGCCAGTGCCACGCTTGCGGACGACCAGGCTCCCCAGCGGGTCTACCCGCAGTTCGTCGGCCAGGTGCTCGACCTCGGCGCGGATGACGGCCCGGATCTGGTCTTCGACACCCGACGGGCCGTAGGTCTCTACCAATTTACAGATCAGTTCTTTCACTCTGTCCTCCTCATTTCGACTTTGGTCCACAACGCAGGGTGAGGGGAAAAACAGCCTCAAGGCTGCTTGAGAGTAGCGTCGTGGTAGCCTACGTTACGTAAGATTAACACGTCGTCCTGTATCTCAAAGGTGATGCGCAGAGAACGGCTGGCTCGTGCTTCCCAGATTCCACCTGCGCCCTGCATCTTCTTAACGTGCAGGCCAGGATGGCGTGGGTTCTCAGCCAGCCGGTGTAGGGCATTTTGCACCCGACGGCGCCCCTCCACTGTCAAGGCGCGGTAGGCACGGCGGAAGTGGTCAGTGTAGTGAAGCTGTATCAGTCCTCACCCTCCAGGCTAGCGATCAGTTCCTCGACGTTTTCGAACTTGTGAACCCGACCAGCAGCAATATCGGCGCTGGCTTCACGCTCTGCAGCCTGCCACTCGGCGGTCCAGAAGTAGGCCTGGCTCTTGTCAATCAATTTCTTGGGAGTGAGAATTATAGTATCTCCTTCAACACGCACTTCGATGTAATCGCCTTCCTCCACATTGACCGCTCGTCGCACGGCAGCAGGAAGGGTAACCTGCCCATGCCGAGTCACTTTCGTCAGGGATGTAAGAACCGCACTCATCATTACCTCCTAATTTACTAAATTAGGAACATCATACACTCCTGACTGAAAAATGTCAACTTAGCACCTCTTGCGTGAGGCGCATCAGCGTCTCACGCATCAACCGCACGGTGTTGTTCAGATCGTCCAGGCTCAACATTGTCACCGGGCTGTGGATGTAGCGGCAGGGCACGGCCACCGTCGCCGAGGGCACGCCCTGGCGGGCAAAATGGATCGTCCCGGCGTCGGTGCCGCCGATGCCCGGCTGCTTGAACTGGTACGGGATGCCGAGTTCTTCGGCGGTACTGGTCAGCAGTTTGACCAGTCGCCGGTCGGCGATGAAGGAACGATCCATCACCGTGATCGCCGGCCCCTTGCCCAATTGCGTGGTGGGGCTGACGTCTTTGTCCTTGGGTATGTCGTCGGCGATGGTGCCCTCCAACGCAAAGGCGCAGTCGGGTTCAACCGCGTAGGCCGCCACCTGTGCCCCTCGCAGCCCGACTTCCTCCTGTACGGTGAAGACCGCGTGCAGGTCAGAAGGGAAACGCTCGCCGCGCAGCAGTTCCACCAACACCGTACAGCCGGCCCGGTCGTCGAACGCCTTGCCGCTGACCGTGGGGCCCAGCTCGCGGAACGGCGTGGTGAAGGTGGCGTAGGTGCCCAGGGGGGCCAGTTTCCTGGCCTCGTCTTTGCTGGTGGCACCGACGTCCACGACCAGGTCCTCGATTTTGGGCGCTTCCTGGCCCTCCTTCTCCCTGAGCAAGTGGATCGGTTTGACGCCGATGACGCCGGGGACGTGGTCGGGACCAACCTGGAGGAGGGTGCCGGGCAACAGGCGAGGATCAATGCCACCGACAGCCTCCACCCGCAGGAAGCCATCGCTATCGTGGCTAACGACCATCAGGCCAACCTCGTCCATGTGGGCGGCCAGCATCACGCGCAACCGTTGCTGGCCTGTGCCCCGCTTGAGGGCCAGGACGTTGCCAAGTGCGTCTACCTTGACCTCGTCCGCGTGCTGGCGCACCGCGTCGAGCACAACGGCGCGCACACTCTCCTCGTCCCCCGAAACGCCGATCGCTTCTGAAAGCTCTTTGAGTATCATGAATTCCCTCGCTCTGTTTTCTCGTCGTACTGCGTCCGCTTTTCTGCAAGCGTATAAGCACTTGGCGCCTGTTCGTATTCCCATTCCATCTCTGAGGATGCCAGAATGGGAGAGATTGTGAAAAAGTCGTCCTGGAAAGCGCCATCCAGGCCAAATTCCAGGCGCAGGAGGCCATACTCACAGACCCCGCTGAACATTCCCTCGGCTGTGAAATGAGGACCTACGGCGACTTCGAAGGCCAGATACCCCCCCGAACGCAGCCGCACGTCGCCGTGCAGGGAGCGCTGAACAACTGCCAGTTGTACGTCACGGGGGATCACGCAGTAAGAATCATCTTGCTGTACTACGTATTCCACGGCCTCCAGCACTTTTTTGGCCTCCTGCACCACGCGCTCATCAGGAAAGTCAGCAAATGCTTGAGCAAACACAACATCCCATTTCTGATTCATCGCCCTTCCTCTCAATGCCGGGTGATCAAGTCAAAGTAGAGCGTGCCATTCACCAGATAGCGACCATGCACACGCACGGCCCCGCCTTGCCCCAGCACCTTCGTCTTCAATGCATAACCATGCATTTCGGAGGGCACCAGGCCGCTTTGACGACGGGGAGCAACACGGCCTTTCTCGATAGCCTTCCAATGCTTGTCCCGAGAGTCAATCTTGCGGAGAAGCCTCAGCACATCTTCACTGAAGGCGACCTGCGTACTTCCAATCGTATAGGGCGTATCCGGCTCAATGTCTTGCCACATCGCAGTCCCGATAAGGGCTACTATTCCGCAAGTCTATCCTTCCATGCCAATCTCTCCAGAAAATCCACCTCCAATCCCGCGATGAACGCTGCCAGCAGCCGCCCGGCCCGCTCGACGTCCTGCACGGCCAGTGTCTCCACTGGCTGGTGCATGTAGCGGAGTGGGATGCCGACAAGCGCGGTAGGCACTCCCTCGCGGGTGACCTGGATGGCCCAGGCATCGGTGCCGCTGCGGCCCGGGATGGGTTCAACGTGGTAGGGAACCTCGTGCGCTTCGGCCACTTCCTTCAGGCGCGCGACGAGCCCCGGATGGCAGTTGGGGCCGATGCCGATTGTCGGGCCTTCACCCAACGGGACAGCACTCCACTCCGAGACGCCCGGGTGTTTGCCGAAGGTCACGTCCAGTGCGATGGCTGCGTCCGGCGCGACGCCATAGGCCGTGGTGAGGGCTCCTTTCAGCCCCGTCTCCTCTTGCACTGTCGCCACGGCGAAGACGTCCCAGGCGTGACGCACGCCGGCCAGTTGTTCGAGCGCAAGCGTCACAGCGGCCACGCAGGCCCGGTCGTCCATCGCCTTGCCTGCCACGCGGCGGTTCTTCAGTTCGGCCATCTCACGCCGGATGGAGATCAGGTCGCCGACGGTGACCAATTGTTGTACCTCTTCCGCCGGCAATCCCACGTCCACGAAGAGTTTGTCCCAAGGCACGGCCTTCTTGCGCTCTTCCTCGGGCAGAACGTGGGGCGGGCGCGTAGCGACGACGCCAGGCAGGTCGCGCTGGCCGTGGACGATCACTTCGAGCCCTAACAACACTCGCGAATCCGTCCCACCGACCCGGGCGATGCGCAGAAAGCCTTTCTCGACGCCGGTCACCACCAGCCCAATTTCGTCCATGTGGGCTGCCAGCATCAGTTTAGGGCGAGGCTCAGGCGCTGTGCCCCGCTTGAGGGCGATGAGGCTGCCCAGTTTGCCTTCGCGCGTCTCGTCTACGAAGGGTTGCCAGACCTGGCGCACTCGTTCGCGCACCGGTCCCTCGTAGCCGGCGATGCCATCAGCTTCCGAAAGTTGTTTTAGCAGGGGTATCACTTCCACACGCGGCTCCTTTGTGGCAATAGTCCACCACGACTCCATCATCATGGCAGCAAGGTAGTAGCAATCGAATCATTCAAACCTCTGGCGTGACGGTGACGGTCTCTGTGGGTGTAGGCGTGGGTGTCTCGGTCGGTGTCTCGGTCAGCGACTCCGTTGGGGTAGATGTCTCGGTTGGCGTCTCGGTTGGCGTCTCGGTTGGTGTCGTGGTCGGCGTCGCGGTCGGCACGGATGTCTGGGTAGGTGTCGCTGTTGGGACAGGCGTCTCAGTCGGTATCTGCGTCGGGGTGGCTGTGTGGGTGGGCACTGGCGTGGACGTGGAGGTTGGTGTAGGGGTAGGGGTGTACGTGGGCGTCGGCGTGGCAGTAGGCATCGGGCTGAGCGTAGGCGTGTACGTGGGCGGAATCCACTGGGCGGGGGTAGGTGGCAGCGTCTCCGTCGGCGCTACCGTCCCCAGGGTAGGTGTGGCCGAAGGCGTTGCAGCAAGCGTTGCAGTTGGCGTAGGTGTCGGCTTCCTGGCTTCTGGCTTCAGCACCAGCAGGACAATGCCGAGACAATAGCACGGCAGCGTCAAGAGAACGATGCTGGCCAGTACCCAGTGAATCGGGCGCCACTCAATGGTACTATGCATTGGACAACCCCGTCGCACGAGACGAGGATATGATAGCACCATTAAAAAGGTTTGTCAAAGCTTTGCCTCTCCCTTTGTCACCCTCAGCATGCACAGGATCGCCAGCAGGAAGAAGGCTGGCGTCACCAGGAAGATCAGGTTGTAGTCGCCGCCGCCCCACTCGACGATGTAGCCGTTGACCGCCGGCCCGGCGATGGCCGCCAACTGCGAGGCGATGTAATAGAGCCCCGTGTAGGTTCCCAGGTCGGCGTCGGAGGCCGAGATATCCACGACCATCGGCAGCGAGTTGATGTTGACCAGCGCCCAGCCCATCCCGCCCAGCGCCAGGATGGGCCAGACCAGCGTCGCGTTGCGCAGGAAAAAGTTCGCCATCAGCAACACGCCAAAGATCACCAGCCCGGCGATGATCGTCCGCCGCCGGCCGAAACGGGCCGCGATGTAGCCGGCGGGTATGGCGAAGACCAGGAAAGCCAGCGAGGCCACCCCCATCAGCAGCGGAGCCAGGCCGGTGGATAGCCCCAGCTCGTCCACTCCGTAGGACGAGAGGAACGTCTCGACGGCGTTGTAGCCGACGAACCAACAGAAGATGGCGCCCATCAGCAATCCCAGGCTGCGGCGCGCCTCCGGCGAGACGCGCTTGATGCCGCGCAGCGCGCCCAGCCCCTCGTCCTCGTGCGCGGCGGCCTCGAACTCGCGCGGCTCCCTGACGAAGAACAGGAGCATCAGCACCGCCGCTGCCATCAGCACGCCGCCGAAGATGAACGGCACGATGTGCCCCATCCCGTACAGGAACCCGCTGCCCAGGGTAGCGATCAGCGTCCCGACGCCGCCCATCAAGTTGATGACGCCGTTGGCCTGCGAGCGCAACGGGCTGGGCGTCAGGTCGGGCATGAGCGCGATCACCGGCGTGCGGAAGCCGGCCATGGCCAGCAGGAAGACGCCGACGGCGACCATGAAGAGCGCCAGCGGCGTTCCCAGGCGGTCCACCTGCCCGCTGAGGTCGGGCGGCACCATCCGCACGGCCATGGGGATCAGAAGAAATGCCGCAATTGCGAGCGGGGCGAGCACGAGGATGAACGGCATGCGGCGGCCGAGGCGGGTCCAGATGCGGTCGGACCACAGCCCGATCAGCGGGAGGAGGAAGAGGGCGGCGACGTTGTCGAGCGTCATGATCACGCCGGTGAGGCCGGCGCCGAGGCCAAAGCCCACCTCGCCGGGGGCGTTGAACGTCGGGTTGCCGGCCTGCAGGTAGATCGGCACGTAGGCGTTGTAGAGCGTCCAGAGCACGCTGATGCCGAAGAAGCCGAAACCGATCAAAAAGGTTTTCCTATAATTCAACTTCAGGTTCATTGTGGGCCCTCCTGTGGAAAGATGGCGTCGGATGTAAGGGATGTACTCATCCCCCTCATCCGCAGAGTATACACCGGAAATGGGACAGGGCAAGTGTGCAAGCGTATTACCTCATCGGACCACAACAGCACGTGCACGTCCTCCAGTCTCGACGCTTCCTCCAGGAATCGCATGTGACGCGATCTTATGTCATCAAAGCTGCCGGTTACGACGGCCTTCTTCACATCACCCGCCCTTCTCTGCAACTCTTACCTTCACGCGGATCGAACCAGGCACCTCCCTCTCAGAAACGGCGTAGATGTACCCCCCGCCACACCCGGAGTACATGGCGCCGGCGCACCTGGACTGGTAGTAGCCCAGTATGGCCAGGAGGTCAATGGTGATCATAGGGTGCCTCACCGTGTAGGGCAGGATCGCCTCCCAGCACCTCATACACTCGTTCATCGAAGCCCCCAGAGCCTTGACGTCCTTGGCGAGGATCGCGTCGAAGCAATCCTTGCCCGACTGCCCCAGCCTGCTGATCCACTCCGGATCCAGGTTCTTTTCGCCCAGCGGATCGTATCCGGGAGGACGTTGGGCAACCGGTACCATGTGGATCACGCCCTCCAGCCAGCGCGCGATGTCGGGGGCGTTGTTTGACTCGACGTGTACAGGGAAATAGCCGCCCTCGTACGCATAATCGAAGTCGAGCCGGTTGACGCCGGGGTAGATCAAGCCGGCCATATCCTGTGCCCCCGAAGGTTCCGCCTTCCCCTGGTTTTCCGCGGCGTATAGTTCTCGAACGAGCTCCGCCGGGTTCCCATCCGGCAGGGCCCCGTTCCACAGTTCCAGGGCGACCTTGCGCGTGCTGGTACCCATCCCACACCGATCCATGAAGCGACACGTCGGCTCCAATGCCACGACGACCATTGAGCCCGGTGGTGAGGGATTGTGCTTCGAAACAAATGGCTGATCGATCCAACCACCGGCAAATGCCATGCGATAGGGAATCTTGCCGATGACGTCCGTTATGTCTGCATCGCGTTTTGCCTTAGAATTCATAACGAGGCCCACCAGATTTGCACTTGGCCCGGCCTGAGTGCAAAATTTACTGGTAGCACATCGGTGGACTTGCTGGATCGCCGGCTGGCGTTGGCTTGCCGGCTTTTCTGTCCTCGTACTGCTGCTTGATCCAGGCATAGGTCTTTTTCATTCCCTCGCGCAGCGGCGTGCAGGGCTCCCACCCCAGTACCTGCTTGATGAACGTGTTGTCGCTGTTACGTCCCGCCACACCCCTGGGTGCGTCCAGGTCGTAGTGGCGCTCGAGCCTTACCCCGGCAATCTCTTCGATCACGCTGACCAGCTCGTTGATCGAGAAAAGCTCGCTCGAGCCCAAGTTGATGGGTGTGGCGATCAGGTCGTCGCAGTGCATGATCATGTCAATGCCCTGGATGCAGTCGTCAATGTACATGAAACTACGGGTCTGATGACCATCACCCCAGATGGCGATCTCAAGATCGCCGGTATCCTGGGCCTCAATCACTTTGCGAGCCAGCGCCGCGGGGGCCTTTTCCCGGCCACCGTCCCACGTACCATAGGGGCCGTACACGTTGTGGAATCGGGCGATGAAGGTCTTTAGACCGCGCTCTGCCCAGTACTCCTGGCAGAACATCTCCGACATCAGTTTCTCCCAGCCGTAGCCCCGCTCGGCCATCGCCGGATAGGCGTCTGATTCCTTCAGTGCTCTGACGTCGGGATCCTGCTGCAATTCTACATTGTAGGCACAGGCCGACGAGGAGAAAAAGTATCGTTCCGCGCCCGCCCTGGATGCCGCCTCGATCATGTGGGTGTTGATCAGGATACTGCGCAGGCACTCGATCCGAAAGTTCTCGATAAAGCCCATGCCGCCCATGTCGGCCGCCAGGTTGTAGACCTCGACGGCTCCCTCACAGGCCCTGACGCATTCGTCCCGATCGCTCAGATCCATGCACAGGCTCTCCACATCCTCCACCCGCTGGTACCATTTGGGCCGAGGCTTCTTGTCAATGGCACGGATGCGGGTGAGCCCCTGCTCGTGTAAGTACCGGGTCAGCGCCCCGGCGATGAACCCACCGGCTCCAGTGATAACAATCAAATCATCCTGATTTAGTATGTCTTTCGCTGTATGCTGTTCACTCATCGTTATCCTTCTCCACAAATCCTTCCTCATCCGAAAAACGGTACCTCATCTCTATCTCCTGGTCCGACATGCAGCCCGTTCACCTTACCTCAGCGGACGGTCTCGTCCAACGGCAATCCAAGGCTGTCGTAGGCTGCGCGCCGCTGCGGACGGTCCTTGTCCTGAATCAACCTGGCCCGCCGCGCCACCTCCCCGGCTATCTGCTGTGGCACCACCACCACCCCGTCGTCGTCGGCGATGATGACGTCTCCCGGATTGACCGGCACGCCCGCACAGACGATGGGCTGGCTATCGGAAACCGGGCCGATGCGCCCCATCGGATGGGCAGGCGAACGCACCGTACAAAGGACGGGCGTCTTTTGAATGATACACTCGTACGAATCCCGGCAACTGCCGTCAATGACGTACCCCACCGCCCCTCGGATGCGTCCCATCAACGTGTTGTTAGAACCGAGGATGCCTGCCCGCGTGCGCTTGGCGTCAATCACCAGCACCTCGTCGGGGGCGCCCCACGGCCCAGCTTCGTGCCACAACCCCTCCGGCCCCTCCTTGTATTGGCGCCCGTCAAACTCCTCGTAGCTCATCGCCTCCAGCGGCTTGTCAATCAGATCGTATTCCACAGTGTGGGCGATCCCGGCGAACCGGATGCCAGAGAACAGCGGCCGCATCTCGGGATCCATCTCGTAGCGCTGCTGGAGGCCCATCGAATCCAGCGCATCGCACACGTCCGACGTGCGGACGGAGCGGAAGATCGCCAACGTCTCCATGCTGACTGCCATGGTCCATGCTCCTTTCGGCCCTTCTACATCTCACAGGTCTACGGCAATGACTTCGTGATCCAGAACGGCAGGGACAGTGATGGTCAAGTATCTGTTCCCCTCTATCACCTCAGGCTTCCGACCCGCTTTCAGCAGGTGGACGCTTTTGGCCCGCCCGCCACTGGGGAGACGCACGCGCACGACCTGCTCCCCGACCTGCACCAACTCACGGAAGGGGCCCCGCATCATCATCGGGTTGGTCAGATTGACCAGGTGAACCGTCATCGAGTTCTCCTGGCGCCAGATGGCCACGTCCAGCACGCCAGGGCCGGTGACGGTTACGAGCTGCTCCTCATTGGTGGCCCATTGCACGGCGTTGTGCAGGAGCTTGCCGTGGTCCACGTTCAGGACCTCCCAGAAGATGCGGTCCACGTCCCAGGGAAAATACACGATGCGGCTCTCCCCCGATTCGCGCAAGTAAATTCCCGGCTCGTCAGTCTTGGGGAAGCGCGGGTAGACCTCCTCCATCGGCAGGTCGGGATAAGACGGTACGAGCGTGAGCGGTGGATGGGGGAACGACCCTGTCGTTTCAACTGGAACACAGTAGACGCCGGCGATGACGCGCTCGGCATCCTCCAGCCCGGCCAGCAGCGGGTCATACCGGTCGCCGGTATCCTTTTCCAGACGCAGATAGGCATTCCTGACCGGGCCTTCCACCAGGCCCGCAGCGTTCACGCCGAAAAGGTCAGCCAGTCCCAAGTTCCCCCGCCGCACGCCCCACTCGTCGTACAGCGAGGTCTCGAACGTGGCGACGACGCTCCCGCCGCGCCTCACGAAATCGCGGATCTGCTGGCACTGTTCGTCGGAGAGGGCGGCGATATTGGGCAGGACCAGGGTCTTGAACTGGCCCACGTGCTCCCGATCCAGAAGCCGGTCGTGCGCCATCTCGAACGGGATGCGGGCCTCAACCAGTGCCTGGTACATCCCCAGGGTGTGGTCCTCGACCTTCTTCTGGGCCCGCTCACCGCCGTAGAAGGCGGCGGTCTGTTGCGAATAGACCATCCCCACGCTGAAGATACCGCCGATGGGCTTACGCCCGAACGCAGCGCGGAACTCTTTGCCATTCTTGCCGTTGGCCCAGGGCGCCATCAAGCCCCGCCGGCCCTGCCTGTCGGCGAAAAGGAGCGGGACTATCTCGCCCAGGCCTCTCATATCGAGGTCGCTGAGCGCGCCACCACCCGAGTTGGGGACGTAGCAGGCGCGCGGGTTGACCTTGCGGATCTCGGCATCCCAAAGGCGGCAGAGTTCGAACAGCCGCTCCTGCCGCCACAGCAGATAACTGCGCCAGTGGGGGTCTTGCGGGTCCCGGGTGCGGGGAAGCTCCATGCCACAAGTGTCCCAGAAGTTGCGCTGGCAGTGTTCACAGTAACACACGCCGTGACCGGCCCACCGGTTGCTAAAGGTGCCGTCCACCTGGTACATCGCCACGACCTCTTTGTGAACCTCGGTCATAAACTCAAAGTTGTACGGGCCGAGCGCGCAGGTCACCCACGCACCGGGTGTCGCCCAGTGTTGGCGTTTCCGTCCCTCGGCGTCCACGGCGATCCAGTTCGGGTGGGCTTCGCAAACGTCCCGGTGCACGGCGTGCGGGTCCGTGCGGGCGAGCACGACCATGCCCATCCTCCGGCACCCGGCAACCAATTCCCCGAAGGGATCCATATCTCCCAACCAGGCGCTGCGGTGATGAAGGGGAATTCGAGTGGGGTAGTAGGCCACATAACCCCCAGCGCTCAGACAGACGCCGTCGGAGTGCGTGCGTCTAAAGTAGTCCAGCCAGAAACAGAGGTCGAACTGGCCAGGGTCGTTCTCGGCCAGCACCAACTGCGCCCAGCGCATCGGGCGATCGAACCAGTTCTCGCTTCCAGGTGACGTCATTCTATCCAATTCATCCTCTCAGAACACGATCCTCTCCCTGGTCTCGATTTTCGCCTCGTCCAACACCAGTCCCAGGCCGGGTAGAACCGGCAGAAGGACAGCCCAGCCCAGCGACCACTGAGCCTCAAACCAACGATGTCTGTTATTCTCATGGCGTCTCCTTACACACACCTTTATCTTTACCGATGGCCTGGCCCTGGCCAACCGGGCTGCGACCGGCAGGAGCAGGGCTGGCCGCTGGCCGTCAAATCGTGGGCAGGTAGTACATGGTCGAAGGATTCCAGCGTGGCTGCGGTCCAATCTCGAACTTGAGCAGGCCGTCTTCGTACGCCGTCTCCAGCCGGGTGACCGCCCCCCCCTTCTTTTCCTAGGCCCTCCGCCCGTGGCAGTACTTAAATTTGCGCCTGCTACCGCAGGGGCAAGGGCCATTACGCCGCGCGCGGGCGAAGCGATGCTCCAACTCCACCTCCTGCTGCGCCACGTGGCGCATCACGTTGGCTGGCGGCCGCCGCGCTTCTAGCTCTGCCGCCATAAAGCGTATCGGCCCATCAATGTGTGCAAAGAAGGCCCTGTATCCCCCGCAGAGATAGCTCATACCCTGGATGCGGTTCTTGGGACAGCCGCCGTTGCACACAAAGCGCACCTCGCAAGCCTGGCAGGTCTCGGGCAGCGCGTCCCGTTTATCCAACCCAAACCGCCGCTGCGGCTCCGATCCCACCAGTTCGACCAACGGCGTCTCCAGAATGTTGCCCAGCCGATGGTTCGGCTCGACAAGACGCGCCCCACATCTCGCCGCCCCCACTCGTCAAAGACGGCGATGAGGAATTGGCCGTACTGCCGTCCTGTTGTCGAGAGATCTGTCACACGCCCGCCTTCGCGCTGGACGATGGGAATGAACTGCAGGAAGCGTGCGCCCACCTCGTCCCGCAGAAAACGATAGACCTCCAGCGGACGGCCAGCGTTGGCGGCGTGGACGGTAGCCAGAATGTTAAACTCTACCGCGTGCTCCTGGAGCAGCGCCAGCCCGGCCATAGCGCGGTCGAATGTGGGCTGACCGCCCTTGTCCACGCGGTAGGCGTCGTGCGCCTCGCGCGGCCCGTCCAGGCTCAGGCCTACCAGAAAGCCATGCTCCCGAAAGAAGCGGCACCAGTCATCGTCCAGCAGCGTGCCGTTGGTCTGCAGCGCGTTGACGATGCGCACCCCTGGCTTGCGATATGCCTCCTGCAGCGCCATCGCCCGCCGGAAAAAGTCCAGTCCCATCAGCAATGGCTCCCCACCCTGCCAGTCAAAAGTCACCTCAAGAACGCGCTGGGCCGCGATGTATTGGCGAGTGAACGCTTCCAGCACCTCGTCTGGCATGCAAAAGCCGCTGCCGGGATAAAGCCGCTCTTTGGAAAGATAGTAGCAATAGGCGCAGCCCAGGTTGCAGATCGAGCCGCGCGGCTTGAGCATGACGTGGAAGGCAGGTGGGGTAGGCATCGCACCGTGAGACATCAATGGACTATCAACACGTGACGTGAAACACCCCCATCGTCGCGCCCTCGGCTTCGTTCCACGCCTGGGCTACCTCCCCCGTGGGCAACAGCACCACCTGGCACCCCTTCTGCTGGAAATACCCGGCCGCCTCGTCCGACAGCCCGATCTGGGTTTCAACTGCTCACCTCCTCACACTCTCTCCCCCCACAGCAGCCGCTCCAGGTCCGCGCTCCCACCGGAGAGCACGATCCCTACGCACCGGCTGCGGAACGGCGCCGGATGCTCGAAGAGCGCCGCCCCCGGCACCGCCTCGGCGTGCAAGACCAGGCCATGTGCCTCCACCAGACTACGTGTTGGCTGCAGCGACCGCCACGAGGTAGGCCATCTATGCGTCTCCCCACGCAAAATCTCATTCCAGCCAGACGCGGATAGCGCACCAGCGACACCATCATTGTACCGTACACGGTACAGAACGCAAGACGGTAGAGGTGGACCGAGGGGCAGTGTGCTTGATCCGAGGAGTCAACAGTGCGCTCTCCCACGGCAGTGCTGCCAGATACACAGCACAAAACCGCCCCGATTTCTCGGGGCGGTCGCTTCATCGTCAGTCACTTGATGGTTTGTCGGGGCGCGCTCTCTACAACACGAGTCTGGCCGTCAGAGTGAACCCCTGATTGCGTTCCAGACTACTTGTAGTCCAACTTCAGGTTCATTGTGGGCCCTCCTGTGGAAAGATGGTGTCGGATGTACTCATCCGCTTCATCTTTATATCCAAACCGTATGCGCCGTACGTTGCGATTCGAGCGCGGCAGTGAACAGCCGGTGACTCTCTGCTGCCTCCTCGGGTGTCGCACAGTAGAAAGGCTGCTTGGTCCCTGGCCCATTGACCAGTTCGTCGCAGAAAGCTGCCCACATCTGCAGAATCGCATCGGAGAAGCCAAACTCGAAGATAGCGCCCGTGATCGCCGGGTAGGCCGATTGATACGGCAGGTCAAGCACGTGCCACGCTTGCTCGCCGCCTGGTGTGTAGGGAAGACAAGCCAACTGCTTGGGGTTCCTGGTTGTGAACTCCGCCGAGAGCGCCGTGCCCAGCACCCGGATGAACCAGGTGTTCCCGTGTCCGGGCGCAATGCGCTTGGTCGAAAGCAGCATAGGGAACTTGTGTCGGATGTACTCATCCGCCTCGTCCGTCTCGACCTCACAGGCCAGAACTGCATTGTCCCACGTCTCACATGGTACCATCCTCCCGTCGCGGTCGGGCCGCTCACTCACGATTTTGGACAGGAGTGCTCGCACATTCCGTGGCTTCCATCCAAACCGCAACGGCAAGTGCACGACATGCATCCCCAGGTCGCCCATGCACCCATATTCCCCGTTTGTTTCGATGCGCCGCTTCCAGTTGATGGGCTTATGCGGGTCGAGGTCACTGGAGTGCCAGAACCCTGCCTCGACCTCAACAATCCGGCCGAAACGCTCCTCACGCACCCATTGGCCGATGCGATACGCGCCCGGGAAGAACGGGAACTCGGAGGAACAGCGCACCACCACGCTGGGGTTCTGGCGCACTGCCTCGAGGATGCGCCCGTTCGCTTCCAGGTCTATGCCGAAAGGCTTCTCTCCGAGCAGGTGTTTCCCGGCTTGGATCGCGTCTACGTAGATCTGGGCATGCAGGTGATGGGGCACGGCACAGTAAACCGCTTCCACTCCAGCGTCCGCCAGAAGCCTCTGGTAGTCTGTGGTCGCCAGGCGGAGGCTGGGAACGTTCCGTTCAAACCATTCCATGGCGGCTGGTCGAACGTCGCACACCGCCACGATGCGCGGCTCAAACTCCAGCGGACGTTTTGCGTCCACATCGAGCAGGTGGCACCACCGCGCGGCGGCACTGGCGAACTCGCGACCCATCAAGCCGCAGCCGATGACGCCAAAGCGAATCTCCCTCGGACGTCCTGTGTTCACTTCGCCATTCCCCGACCTCAGTACCCCAGTTCCTTCTGCGCCTCGTAGATGCTCTCCTCGATGATTGCGAGACCCTTCAGGGCCAGGTCGTCCTCCATGATCATCGGCGGTGACATGCGCAGGATGTGCCAGGCCGGAATCCAGGCCAGCCCCTTCCGGAACGCCTTCTGGTACACAAGCCGCCCGGCCTCCTCAGAGGGCTCTCGGGTGGCCTTGTCCTTCACCAGCTCGATGCCCAGCAGGCAGCCCTTTCCCCGCACCTCTCCGATGATTGCGTATTGCGCTTCTATCTCCTTCATGCGCTTCATCAGGATTTCGCCCAGATGGGCTGCCCGCTCGCACAGGTTCTCTTCCTCGATCACTTCGATGGAGGCCAGGGCCGCCGCGCAGGCCAGCGGGTTGCCGCCATAGGACGTGCTGGCACTGATCTTCTCGACCACGTCCTTGTACTGCTCGGCCACCAGTGTCGCCGTGACCGGGAAGCCGTTGCCGAAGCCCTTGCCCAGTGTCATCACGTCTGGCACCGTGTCCCAGTGTTCCATGGCGAACATCTTGCCGGTGCGCGCCATGCAGGTCAGCACCTCGTCGGCCATGAGCAGGACGCCGTATTCGTCACACAGCGCGCGGATCTTCTGGATCCAGCCATCGGGCGGGACGATGCTGCCGGCCCAGCCCTGGATCGGCTCCAGCACGATGCCCGCCACGCGCCCTGCCGTTTCCTCCTTGATCACCGTGCGAATATAGTCCACGCACGTCAAGTCGCATGCGGGATACTGCTGCCGGAACGCACAGCGATAGCAATAGCCGCGTGGCACCAGGAAGTAGCTCGGTGCACGCGGCCCCTGGCTCGCATCCAGGCGCCCCAATCCCACAGCACCCATCGTCTTGCCGTGGAAATCGCGGTGGAACGAGATGAATTCGTAATTCCCAGTTGCCACGCGCATCACCCGCAGGCCCGCCTCCACCGCCGTAGTGCCTGAGTCGTAGAACTGCACACCCGTCAGTTTCGTCTTACCCTCGCCCATCGCAATCTCGGCCAGTTTCTCCAGCAGGTGCATCTTGATCGGGGTGGTAAAGTCGTGGGTGTTCATCAGGGTGCCGGCTGCCTTTTGTATCGCTTCCGTCACCTTGGGATGGCAATGCCCGAGGCCGGTGACGTAGATGCCGGACGAAAAGTCAATGTAGACGTTGCCGTCCACGTCGGTCAGCGTGGCGCCGTGCCCCTTCTCGAAAACGACCGGGAACAGGCGTACCTGGGACGAATAGCCCTTCATATATCGGGATGCCCGTTCGTGCATCTCCTGTGACCTTGGCCCAGGGGGAGTCACCACGATGCGCGGCACCGAGTTCACATCCACCCTGGCCCAGTTCTTGTCGACCATATGTTACCTCCGGACGTCTGTTGTCTGCCCCAACGGAACATGGGCGCCAGGAGACTCATCCCCATTTCGGCCTTCTGATGCCTTTGTCCCTGTTCTCTGACCGGGGTTTAGCTGACTTTAAGCAGGTGACGGGCGTTATTGTAGAACACATCCTCGATATCCTGTCTTGTCAGCCCCTTCTTCTCCGCTGCCCGCTTGAAGGCCAGGATCTGCTCATAGATCATGAAGGTGATCTTGTCCCTCTCTGCGGGCGAGGCCAGGCGGGTGTGGTCATCTTCCCAATCCGCCTCGCGCATTATGTTGATGTAGTTGCCACCCTCCGTGATGCGCCGAGCTCTGGCGGCCAGCACAGGCAGATCACTCCCGTACACGATTCGCCGTGGCCCCGCAGCCTCGATGAGGGCTTCCATCGCGTCCTGTAGGAGGTTAGCAGAGAAATCCCAGTAGAAGAAGGGGGCCGTGTCACCCAGAGCCGCGAAGCCTGCCTCGGCATAGCGAGGGGCATAGGCCCGGCCGATGTGTGCGATGATGACCTTGAGGTCGGGATAGCTATCCGCAATCTCCTTCATCTGGGCGATATTGGACGGATCGGCCAGTCGCTCAGCCTTTGGGATGTGCAGCATGATCACCCACCCTCGCTCCTCGGCAACTTTGAGCTGGTGGCGCGGCATGAAGTCAAAGATGGTCACGTCCTCGTACGGGATATGCTCCGGGGCCATGGTCCGGTATGGTTTCAGGCCTCGGAAGCGCCCACGGCCGAAGCGTACGACCAGTTCCTTCTCGGACCATTCCGGTTTGCTGCGCATGAAACCGTAGATGTGCGGATAGCTGTCCAGTTGCCGGATCAGCTCATCCGTAGGTCCGTCGATATCCTCACGCTTGCCGCTGCCGAGGATCACTGGCGTAACCTCTTTCCTGGGAAAGATAAGAATGAGCGCCGCCAACAGATTGGGCGCCGTCATGCGGGCGCCCATGCTGATCCAGCCAGGCCAGTACGTGGGGAGGGGATCGCCCTCACGCCACGGTCGGCACCTGCCCGCATGGCAGTGCATATCAATGATCCTATCCGGCAGGAAACCCTCCAGATGCGTGCGATAGAACGGCAGATCAACTGTGTAGTAGTTGGGGACGATCTCGAGCCGCCCCTGGCGCAAGTCCTCGAATGCCATGGTGACCTCCCGCTAGATGATTTCGTACTCCACGCCCAGCAGCTTCGCTACCTTGACAACTCTCGCCGCCACGTGACCGTAGGCCATGCCCTGATGGTGCGAGCCACCTGCCTCACTGTAACGGGTCAGGAACTGGGGCAGTGGCTGGTTGGGCTTGAACCTGCAGTGCACGCGAGGGATGGCCGGAATGGGTGGCGTATCGATGACCTTGCCCTCGGTGATGACAAATCGGAGGCGTCCTTTGTCTACAGTTGTGATGCTG
>Ga0172364_10001262_pt1 | contig 19298 bp, 21 predicted proteins | sample LakKivSesite10cm_FD_114545 | JGI IMG/M metagenome (GOLD analysis project Ga0172364, IMG submission 114545) | Sediment microbial communities from Lake Kivu, Rwanda - Sediment site 10cm | ecosystem: Environmental > Aquatic > Freshwater > Lake > Sediment | place: Rwanda: Western Province, Lake... | reverse complement strand
GAAAGCATGTAGGAGTACCTTGATACTGGTGACGCGAACGTGTACTCTATCTGCCCAGTCGTCAATTCGTTCTGGATCTCGTTGGGCGAACCCCAAAGAGCAGAACCGTAGTAGGACTGAAACGCTATGCCTATCAGCATGAACGAGAAGTAATTGGCGGTCCCTATGGAGTCCCGCAGGACCGAGGCGTCAGCGATTAGTGTGAATATGAGAAGGCCGAGGCTCCACACGAAGCTCATAATTATACTCAGAGCGAAGTTGAACCTGTATCTGGTGATCGACTTGATCCTCCTCCACGTGGACATCCAAGTGAGCCACAGCAGGCCGCTCATCTTCCCTGTTCGCCCTCCACCATGAGCTTGAACGCCTCTTCTAGTGTCAGGTGCTCTATGCCCACAGCGGGCCTTCGTTCGCCATCCTTGAGCACGTCCACCACCTTGGGCAGCACGTCGTAGGCGTCCTCACAGTACAGCCTGACTCGTGGCCCCGCCTGCGAAAGGCTAACCACCCCAGGTAAGCTTGCCACCTTTTGCCTGAGTTCCTCGTCCAAGCTGTTGCCTCCTATGTCTATGACTTGAGTCTTCATCACCGATGCGGTCATGTCCTCCGGTGTTCCATCGAAGAGCACCTCACCCTTGTTGATCATGATGGCCCTATCGCTGATATACTCGGCTTCCATCATGTTGTGGGTTGTGACGAGCAAGGCAGCTCCCCTGTCCTTGGCGTAGCCCTTCAGGAAGGACCTCATCTTGTGGGCTGCCACTGGGTCAAGAGACTTCGAAGGTTCGTCCATGAACACGATCTCAGGCTGAGAGATCAGTGATCTCATCACGACGAACATCTGCTTTTCCCCACCCGAGAGAGTGATGAAGTAGCTGTCTAGCCTGTCCTCAAAGCCCAGGATGTCGGCCAACTCGTCAACCCTTCTCCTTGCCTCGGCTTCGCTCAGCCCATAGAAGGCTTTAGCGAAGAACAGCAGGTTTTCCCTCGCAGTCAATCTGAAGTAGGCTGACCTCTCGCTGTCCTGACCGGCATATCCGATTACGTTTCTGACTCGATCTCCCTCAGACAGAACGTCATATCCTCCCACGCGGGCTGACCCCTCATCAGGGATGAGCAGAGTGCTCAATACCTTCACCAAGGTCGTCTTGCCGGCACCGTTCGGACCGAGCAGGCAAACCACCTCACCGTTTCTGACGCTCAAGCTGACCCCACGAAGAGCCTGCGTCGTCTGCCCCCCCGTCCGATACGTTTTTTGGATGTTCTCAGCCCACACAGCCACCCCGTCCTTCATGTTACCTACTTGACCCCATGCAGCAGTGAGTCTATTGCCACGTATGCTTCGGCAGGATCCACCTCAGCGCCGCTCAGCAGGTCCGATACTTGCGACTTGGCGACCTCCACCATGGAATCGATGAACCTCCTGCTCAGCCTTTCATCGGCAATCCTCTGAGTCTCCCCTTCGGTCGTCACGATAAGCATTCTTGGCGTCGCGACCAATTCCACGTCGGGAAGCTGTACTGCGACGTTTTCCTTTGAAACGGTCAACTCATACCCGAGCGACCCTACCACAAGGTTCCCACCTCCATCCTTCGCGTATGAGCTTCCCCTTCTCAACACGGTGTAGCTCTGTCCATCAGTCTTGATCCTCCAGCCGTTCCATCGGGCCTTCGTCTTTCCCTTGGTCGAGATGATCGTTGTTCTGTGAGGACTCGCTGAGGCCACTAGGACCCTTCGCCTTCTGGGACCTGTGTCGTCGACGACGTGAACGAATGGGGGGATGTCGACCACTGTGCCCTCGTCCGTATCAGAGATCCTCAGCGGACCTAGTTCCACTTCGGTTGCGTAGTCGTCGTATGCCCTGATATTGACGAACGGAATCCTAATGAAGGTCCCAGACATCCGGCCGGTGCGCGTGGAGTACAAGCTCCAAGCTGAATCGTACTCTTCTTGGGTGACATCTCTGACCCGTTCCCCCTTCCTCAACATGGGAGTCAAGATCAGAACAGGGGCTCTTGCGGGGATCCTGACAGGGCCCAGCGTCGATTCGATGTGGAAGTCCATGTCATTGATTGCCACGCACCCGAGCGACCTTCTGCCGACGGAGATGGGCAACCCTTGCAGCTGTTGCGCCCTCACCTTCAGTCCGTGAGCTAGTTCCATCTCGCCGTCCGAGAACCGCGCAATATGCCTCTCAAGGATCGGCCGCTTGGGTGTGACGAGTCGGCCTACCAACCACGATGCCATGAATAGGAGAAGCCCTGCCACGAACAGAGTGAGAGTATAGTCCGTGAAGATGCTCTCAAGTCCCAGGAAGCCACCCAACAGGAACAGAATGCTCAACTCAACTGAGGCAGAGCCCAGTCCTGAAGCCAAGCTTGAGAAAAGCCCGGAGACGCCTTGATCGAGCCTCACACTGATCGCGTTCGACAGTAGCACCAAGATCGCAACGGTCCACACTATCTGCACGCTGTACTGAGAGAGAAAGAGGACTCCCCTGAAAAGCCAAGCCAACGCGACCAGAAGCGCAGCGCCAGCGAGGAGCGAACTGATCTTGGCCCTGGTACCCGTCTCATGCTTGGCCATCTTCAAGCTCACCGCCCCTAAGGGCACCGTAGAATATCGCCATCAACCTGAGCAACGACCGCCCTCTACTCATGAGGTCGTAGTTGCCTGACACCTCGTCCCGCTCTATCAGCCTGACATTCCTCAGCCTCTGTAGGTGATGCTGGAGACTCGACTTGGCAGTGTCCTCAGGAAACGCTTTCGCTATCTCCCCGTACGATTTCGATCCGGTGTACAGCAACTTCAGTATCTTGACTCGCTCTGGGGTGGATACGGACCTCATGGCAGTGGAGGCCATGTCCTCAGGCATTTCCTCAACGATGTCGCTCAGTGTGTCTTCACCGATCTGGGCGAAGCTCCTCCTTATGCTGTCCCTTATCATCTGTGATAGGTTGGCTGCGATCTCCACCCCGGGCTCAAGCTCATCCTCTCCGACCTTTATCTTGACATGGGGGCCCTCAAATCGGAAGGGCTTTCTGGGTCCCCTGCTCTCATCCCGCTTCGTAGCCTTGAACTCTTCCGCTTCCCTCTTCAGGGACTCCTTCAGCTCGTCGACTTCCCCGAGCTTCCTGTCCAGCTCCTCCATCCTTCTCTTGAACTCCTCCTCCCAGCTTTCACTCGGGTCGTCCAATGTTTCTCCGGTCCAAGTAGTATGGACCGAGTATTTAAGTGTTGTCCAAGAATCCGGAACCTTGGTCCATTTCCATTGAACCAAGTGGAGGGGGAGCGCCCCATGCGGTGAGATGGCAATCTCCTGCCATCAGACTGGCTCGCTGGAATCTGGTGCGACTTGTTTGGACCGGCTAATGCCGCGGGACTGGTAGCGGACCACCGGGACGATCAGCCACTTCCTCCCATGGGGCGCCAAGCGCTGACAGAGGGCCTCCAGGGGCAGCCCCACCGGCTGAGACGGGGGCTTGCTTGTCATCTTTCCCGTGACGCCGGCAATCGCTGCGGTATTGCAGCGAATCCTCGTCGGGACCTTGTGAACGCCGGCTTGGTCTGTCAGACCTGCAGCACGGCGTGTTCTATTCGCTTCCTCTTCCAGGTGTACACGAGATGGACGAGGCCGTCACGCGTCTGTATCACTGAGGGGTACGAGAACTCGCCCTCCTCGACTTCCAGGTCGAGCGCCTTCTGCCAAGTCAAGCCTTCGTCAACCGAAGTGGCAACGCTCAGTGGGGTCCTCTCCGTTGCACTGTCATTGTAGGCCATGACGATCACTCCTGAGCCGAGCTTCACAGCGTCTATGCCAGAGTTCGGATTCGGCAGGACGGTGGACCTTGCCGTGCTCCATGTCCTCCCGTAGTCTGGCGAGGCAGCCGCGCAAACCTTCCCAATGGCCCGGGTAGATCTCATGAACATCCTCAGCCTCCCACCGGACAGCTCCACTATGGAAGGTTGGATCACTCCCTTGCTGACTCCCCCGTAGCAGATCGGGCCGTACCTCAGCCATTGCTGGTTCCTGATCACCTCGGCCCAGCACGCCCACGACTCGTGGCTCTCCGTGGAGGCTCCACATATCACATCGCCGTTGGACATCGTGATGGGCTTGTTCTTGGTCGGTCCCGTGAGGCCAGCTGGCAGGTAGTGCGGCTCAGACCAGCTACGACCTTCGTCTTCAGAAGCCAAGTAGACTCCGGTCCATGTCTTTGGGCTATGACCCACCTTGTAGAACAGATAGGTAGTTCCATGCTCGTCTCTGAACAGCACAGGATTCCAGCACGCAACGCCCTCCAAGCAGGCTGCCTTTTCGGGCGCAGTCCAAGATACCCCCTTTCGGCGCGATGTCCAGATCGACACGTCCTCGCTACCCTCCCTTGTTCCCGCGAAGAAGGCAACCAAGAGATCTCCTTCACCCGTCTCGACCAATGTCGGTGCGTGGCATTCGTTGAACGAAGCCCTTTCGAAAACGGCCTCCTTTGTCACCACGCGCGCGTCCGGATCGACTTCTGGCAAGAACCTTGAATGAGCGTGCTTGGTCATTTAAGGGTGTCGATTCACAGATTCAGAGTCGCCGACCCAGGCCTTCGAAATTCCGTGAAGAGCCAGCGTGCGAACCGAGTGTCCGCAAAGTATATGACTGAGCTATCTTCGGAACCTACGCATGGGAATCAGAGACTTGCTTCTCGCCCTAGGACTTGGCCTGGTGGCGACCTTGGTAACTGGACTGGTTTCCAACACTCCCGCTCGCTTGGTCGGAGCTACTCACTATGGCTTCCCGTTCGCGTGGTTGGTACAGCTGATCGTTGCTCCACAGTACTTTCCTTGGCAAGTCGACTTCCCTAACCTGGCAATCGACGTGGCCGTCTGGTCACTGGTGGCTTGGGCATTTATCTTCTTCATCTCAAGACCCCGGAAGTGAGCCTTATACGAGACGACGCGTCACCAGAAGGCCAGTGCGTAGTGTTGTTCAATGGCGTGGTGATGCTCGTCGGGCGTCATGAGGGAGTTGAACGCCCTTTGAACCACCCTGCTGAGATCCGGTTCACTCGAATAGGGCGTGGGCGGTCCGCGTGTGATCCTATGCGTGCCTCTCGCACAACTTGCCGAGTAGCTCGATGCTATCCAAGATCTTGGCCTCGAAAGAGGCAATCGCCGCATCCACTACGTTCGACGGGAGCCAGCCAAAGGGAGGCGCGCTCTCAATGATGAGCCCGCCAGCGTACCCCACCCTTGTCAGCGCCTCCATGACGCGACCCCAGTCCACTTCACCGAAGCCAGGCGGCAAGTGCATGTCCGAGCCACCATTGTTGTCTTGAAGGTGGACTGCGATCAAGAGCTCGTCAGCCATCTCTATCGCACGCCAGGGCTGCAAACCGTGTCCCATGTTGGCATGACCCGTGTCGACGCAGATCCCCAGGTTCGGGCCACCGACCGTTCGGACGACTTCCAAGAGGTGCTCCATGCGTCCTAGGGGGTTGCTCTGCGGGAAGTTCTCCAAGGCGACCTTGATGCCGAGGTTCCGCGCGTGTTCGACCAGTTCAACGAGGGGGTCAAAGCACGCATCGAGCCGTGATCCAGTCCCTCCGCCTTGCTGAAGCGTATCCAAGTGGCAAACGGCAACATCGGCCTCCAATTGCGCTGCGTAGTCAAGGGCCTTCTTCAGTTGCTTCAGTGCGGCGCTCGGGCTGGGATCGGTGGTGTCCACAGTCAACGGCATGTGCATCTGGACGGGGTCGATCTCAAGTGCATGCATAAGCTCTCTCGCGCCCTTGATCTCATCGATAGGAGCGAATGGGGCAACTACGTGACCGTCTGATAGCTCCACGCATCGAACATGAAGGTTCTGCCTGACCCGCGTCAGTGCCTTCGTGAGGGGAAGGTTGGGGTATAGACCCGTGCTCACACCTATCCTCTCAGACCGGAGAGGCAATATCAGGCGATCAGCCTGATTCGCATTTAAGGCTTGGGAGGACGCCGCGCCAGTCACGTCTTCCCGAACAGTCTGATGAGGCTGCTGGTCACTATTGACAGTCCGACCGATATCAGGAAGCCGCCGAGGAACATGACCCAACTCAATCTTGCGTCAGCGAGCAGGCTGAACAGATACCCCACAGCGAATGAGAAGACAATCCCGGAGATCGAGTCCGCCTTCCTGTCTAGGTTGTCCCCGATGAAGAGCCTGAGGGCAGCGACTATGATCTGGAGCGCGCCGTTGATGAAACATAGTTGCATGATCGCGTTATAGACTACCGGGTGGTTGTGTTGCGGGACTGGGAACACAATATGAGAGGTCACGTTCTGCAGTCTGAAGTCCCTTATGAGCTCGAGGACTTTTCCCGGCAGCTCGGGCGTAGTCGCCCAGACCCAGCCGAGCGCTACCAGAAAGAGGCCAAACGAAAGCAACGCTAGCCAGTCCGCTTCCTCAGAGCGAGACCTCCTGGCCAATTCTTTCGCACCCTCGCCGAACCTGGCTAATAACCGTTGCTTGGTTGGAACGGATCAGCACCCTTAAATCAACGGGGCTGCCCGGCAGCTACAGTCAGGCGCGGTCATGAAAGTCCTCTTCGTAGAGCCCCCGAAGGATGTATGGTTCATCATGGGAGAGTACCTTCCTCCGCCATTTGGGATCCTTCAGCTCGCAGCTTACTTGGAGAGGGAGATCGGGGACTTGGAGATCGAGGTTCTCGACTGCAACGCAGAGAAGATGGGTTGGGAGGAGATGGAGAAGCGGATCGCGTCCTCGGATCCGGACGTAGTCGCGTCGAGTGCCCTCGCCACGTGCAACACATACGTCGCGGCCAGAACGCTGGAGGCGGCCAAGAGGGCGAACACGAACATACTGACCGTTGCTGGCGGTCAGCACTTCACGGCGACGGCCCAGGAGAGCCTTGAGGCCTACCCCGAGATCGATGTCATAATCAGGGGGGAGGGAGAGCGGACGCTGACTGAGTTGGTCCGAAGGGCACAGGAAGGTGCGTCCTTTGGCGGGGTACGTGGAATCTCCTTCAGGCAAGATGGCGGCATCACTCACAACCCAGACATGCCTCTCATAGAGAATTTGGACGATCTACCGTATCCTGGGTACCATTTCGTCAAATATTTCATGCGCAGATACCACTTCGCAACCATGACAGGAGGGAAGCTTCCCTATGCTCTAGTGGAGGGCTCTAGGGGATGCCCCCACCGATGCAGTTTCTGCTCTCAATGGCTCCACTGGCAAGGGGCATGGAGGCTCAAGACGCCAAAGCGCATAGCGGACGAGATGCTCTTCTGCTATCAGAACTACCGAAGCAAGTTCATCTGGTTGACCGACGACAACTTTGGGCTAGGAGACCGCGCTGAAGTCCTCGCGGACGAGATACTGGGTCATGGCTTGTCGGACGACCTCATGTGGTTCATGCAAGCAAGGTGCGACGACGTAGTCAAGTACGGGAAGCTCCTCCCGAAGCTTCGGAAATCAGGCCTGCTTTGGGTCCTATTGGGGGTGGAGAGCCCAGTGCAGTCAACGCTTGAGAGGTTCAAGAAAAGCATAGTGCCTGACCAAGCCAAGCAGGCGGTGAGGCTGCTCAAGGAAAACGACATCTTTGCTCACGCCATGTTCATCATAGGCGAGCGCGGGGACTCTTCCCAGTCCATCGAGTACCTCAGAAGGTTTGCTGACGAACTGGACCCGGACTTTGCGATCTTCGCCATCCTGACCCCGTTCCCGGGAACCTCGTTGCACGAGGAAGCCAAGCGGAAGGGGTGGATAGAGGACGTGAACTGGTCCCACTATGACATGATCCACGCGATCATGCCCACCGAGACGCTCTCAAGGAGGGAGCTGCAGGAGGAACTCTACAAGTGCTACAGGGACTTCTACGGCTCTTGGCGAAGGAGGATCGAGGGCATGCTCTCGCCGAACAGGATTAAGAGAATCGTGTATTGGCTCATGGCAGGAGGAGGCGTCATCAGACAGCTAGGGGGGCTGTTCTAGGCGAAGGCGCATGTCGAACGGTATCGCAGGCTGTATGTGCCCTTCGGAGTCGTCGTGTCGTTCTTCGGTCTGCTTGTGGCCTTATTAGTTGCATCCGCCAGCACGCGACCTGTGGACCAGGATGTGCCTTGGAGGAAACCGGCTGTGGGCACCTTATTCATCCTAATCTGCACAGCAGGAGGCGTCGCGGCAGTCATGCCCAGACTATGCTCCGCGGTGTTCGACCCTCGGTACCGCAAGGTGCATCTCGCGACGAGCGATGGAATCCGCGTGAAAGGACATCACCCGAGTTGTGAGAGGTTCTCGGGCCACATACTCACGGTCGGAGAGCACACTCTCTGTGCTTCATGCACGGGCCTGCTCGTGGGAGCAGTGGTCGCGATCTTCGGAGCAGTCGCCTATTTTCTTCTCGGGTGGCAAGGCGCTGGCCTGAGTCAGTACGCCGTTGTCGCGGGAGCAGTCGGGGTCGGCTTGGGGTTGGCTCCCCTTGAGTTGAGGGGTGCGGCCCGTTCGCTGTTGAATGTCGTCTTCGTCATGGGCGCCTTCCTAGTCCTAGTGGGGACGGATTCATTGCTGCAAAACCTTGCTGTTGACCTGTTCATTCTCCTGCTCATCGTCTTCTGGATCATGACGCGAATAGCGCTCTCTAGTTGGAGACGATTCCGTATATGCCATGATTGCGGTATCGCTTGCGAACCGTCCCAGTCTTGACTTACGCCCTAACGTCTTCGGAAAAGCCCGTAGAGGGCGGCGAGTATCATCAGCCCCCCGAACATGATGACGACCAGGGGCCACCAAGGTATGGACCAGCCGTAGATCTCTGACAGCACGGAACTCACCCCGAACAGGACTATGACGATCCCGAAGAACAGCATGACGATCGTACCTCCTCTTGGCAAGCCGAAGCATTCTTCCTCGGGCCTTCTGCGTTGCCAAGGCTCTTCAGGAGGGTTGGGATAGAGCTGGCTCCCGCACTGGGAACACGCCTTCGCGTCATCAGCGTTCTTGTGCCCACACTTCGCACAGTAGACCATGTCGATCCTGCCTGCAGCTTGGCCTCGCCGCACGGCTCTTAAGGCTTTTGATTGGTCTGGTTGGTCTTCACTGAAGGTCGGTCAGATCGGTGGTGGAGGTGGAGGCGGCTGGGCGACTTGCTGAGGCTTGGGCTTTCTAAGCACGCCAAATGCAATGAGTCCGACACCGATGAGAGCAACTACGAACCCCGGGATCTTGAGGTCCAACGGGGTCGACACCTCCATTTCGAAGCTGAATGGAATGCCGTCCTGCCAAGTGGTCTCGCCGTTGTCCTTGAGGGGGTGGATAATGATAACGCATACACCCGGCGCGGTAATCGTGTACTCAAAATACAGCTCCTGTCCCAGTGATGTTGGTTCCTTCCACACCAAGGTGTCGCTCTCATCTATCCCTGTCTGTACGTACTGAGTGTACTTGTCCTCTGTCACCAGGACCAGTTGGAGGGAGTCCGCGGGTTCCGTGGGCCCAGCCGTCACCTTGATGATTTGACCCTTCTCCAAGTTGGTAAGAGTCACATAAGCATGCCCGACCTGCGGGGTGAGAAGAGCCTGTGCTTGAGACACATCTGCCCACGCCGCCCTGCGGTAAGTGTTGAATGTGCCAAGCAACATCACACCACCAACAAGGATGAGAAGCACACCGATACCCATGATCACCTTGTTCATGTGCATGAGTTGGGCGGGCGGAGCCTCTCAAGAGCTAATAAGCCTTTGATTGAATTTCGACGAGGGGTTCGTCTTCCAGAGGTCCATCGGTCATCGGTCGCGAGGGGACTCCGAACCGGCGACGATCCACGACGACTCAGCGGCTTTTGCTGGACGGACGTTTTGGCCCTAGCAGTTTCTTCAGGACCGCAGGCACTATCAGCACAATGAATATCCCAATCGCGAAGTAGCGGAAGAATCGCCACACGTATCCGAGAGTCTGGATCTGCCCGATCGTCGCGCCCAGCGCGAAGTAAACGACGAACGTTGAGGCCATGCCGAAGACCCCGGCGAAGAGGCGCTTGATCGGGCTGAGCCCCTCGGGACGGTAGTTCACATGTCTCTCTTCAATGGGAAACGTCAAGGCGCAGGCCATGAGCAGGCCGCCGCTTATGCCGAAGTCCTCCGCTGCTTCAGGAAAAGCGAGAACGCTACCTGCCCAGAGTACCAAGACAGCAATCATCCCGACTGGAATCCTCCTGAGCGTGGGCAGTCTTCTGAACTCCTCGAGCCTAGGCAATGCCGACAGGTACGCGACCAAGAACAGCATGCCTATGACTGTCCCGCCTATGATGTCTTGAAGGTCATGGACGCCTATCACAACGCGAGAGATCGGAACCAAGAACATCAGAGCTGCGCACGCTGTCTGAACTAGGGTTGCCATTGGCTTGCCTTTGGCGTAGATGAACGTGTATCCCCAGAACACGGTCGACAGCTGCGAGTGATTGCTTGGGAACCCATAGCTGGTCTCGATCGGCCTCCCGTTGACTATATTCGTGGGCGGGCGAGGGTCCCTGCACAATACCTTGATGGTGGCGTTGATGTGGTTGCTCACCAAGAAGGCCACTATCAGGTTCTTGGAGAACTCCTTGTCTATCGAGAAGTAGAGAGCGGTGAAGAAGACGACGTAGAACGTCTCGCTGCCGAGATCAGTGACGATGTTGAAGATCGCGCGAACCGCAGGGTCCTCCACGTAGAACGCTTCGTTGTACCCCGAGTGGATCAGGACCGCGCCGACTGCTAGGGTGACGGCTGAGAGCGCGACGCCCGCTACGAGTTGCCTGCGAGTCAACGTTGTGAGTGACAAGCTGCCCGTTCGGGACAGGTCCAAGACTCTTATGGTTTTCTAGACTGACCATCTGCTACGCCGTGCGTCTCTCTGCACGCGGGCGCGCGCAAGGCATCCGCAACTTCGGGAGAACCGTGTGTAACTGGGCCATCTGGAACGAAGAGGTGGTAAAGTCGTCAAACTCATATATTGTGGTGCCACGTGAGGGCCGCGGATAGGATATGTCCCTAGATTCGCCCAGCAACGTGAACGTACTGGTATCCCTCCTCATAGCGCTGGGTATCGCGATGGGAACCTACATCGTGTCTCAATCCATAAGGAGGCACTTCGAAAAAAGGGCGGCTGAGGACAGGAGGAGAGAGGCTTTCTACGGCACGGCCCTCGGCCTGATCAGGCTCCTGCTCTACTCGGCTGCATTTGTGATAATGTTCATCTTGGTTCTCGTCCCACTTGGCCTAGTTCCCGACCCTGTTGAGGCCGTCTCGGAGTTCTTCAGGACGCAGTCGCCAGTGATCGTGCTGGCAATAGGCACGGTGATAGTGGGCTGGATAGCGCTCAGGTTCGTCGGTGTGGTCTTCGAGGGGATCAGGGCCTCTGGCAGGTTCAACGCGAGGGTCGTCGACCTGATGAGCACAGTCACCAGCCTCGTGATCTATTCGGTCACAGGTGTCATCCTGATTCAGATACTGCTCTCGGCCCTGGGAATGAAGGAGGTAGCCGGGTCAGTGGTGACCCTATTTGCGGCGTTCATTGGCATTGCGGTCTCGTTCGCGGCAACCGGAAGCTTGGGCAATTTCTTGGCAGGTATGCTACTCATGTCTTGGCAACCATTCAAGTCCGGTGACAGGGTCGAGCTCGGCGGAGGCGTCTATGGAGACCTGCTGGAGCACACCCTGACGCACGTCAGGATCAGGACAATCAAGGATGAGATAGTGACCGTCCCCAACCTTCAGGTCATCGCGAACAAGATAGTGAACTACAGCGCAATGCCACTGGTTATCCTTCACACGAATGTGACCGTCGGCTATGACGTGCCGAGGCAGGCTGTCGAGGAGGCGTTGCTTGATGCTGCTGGCGAGACGTGGGGAGTGGACAAGACTCACAATAAGCCATTCGTCCTAGTGAGGTCGTTGGACCAATACTACGTCACGTACGAACTGAATGGTTACACGGACAAGCCGAACAAGATGGTCGAGATATCGTCAGAGCTTCACAAGAGAATACTTGACTCGTTCGAAAGGAAGGGGATAGAGATAGTGTCGCCCTTGGAGCTGAGGATCAGAGGCCAGCGAGACGATCGCTCCTAACGCTCCCGTCTGGCCGATAGCGGGGGCAGTGGTCGATTCAGCAAGGCTTAGTCCTACAGGTTCTGCAGGGCCTTGCCCATTTCTTGGATGCCCGCCCTCATGTTGGGGACTGAGTCCGCGTAGCTGACCCTCACGAATCTTTTGCCTAGCGTCCATCAGTGCCAACGCACGAAGTGCCCGGTGCCGGCCTGAATGGGCCATCACATGCTTGACCGCATGGTGAGTGGTAGTCCTTCCTTACGGGTAAGGCAAACCTTATATGTAAGATAGACCAGCTTTCACTGATGAGCGATGAGGAGGTTCACATCAGAGCAGCGAAGGAGAAAAGGGCTGCAGCCCGCGACGAGTACAAGAAGAGAAGATATACAGTGGTTGGCGATCTCGCCATCAAGGCAGTCGAGCAAGCAATCGAGGCGGCCGCAGCCACAGAGGACAAGCACTTCCACGTCCTGTCCCGTACTGCCCACGCGAGTCGCCTCGAATGGGCTCGACAGAGGTTTCCGTCGCTGTCCAAAGACATCAGCGAACTATGGGGCGCCTATGGCACCCTTGGCTATGAAGGGGAGGACGGGGACAGGGCTGACAAAGTCCTGGAAGCAATGGAGCGTGTGATGGATGAGATCAGCAGGGCGACAAGCCTTCGACTTAGGTGACCTAGTCGACTCGCTGAAGGAAATGGAGGAAATCGTAGGAGTCGTGCTGTTCGGCAGCACTGCGAGAGGCGACTCCAATGAGCACTCGGATTACGACCTCCTCATCGTGTTCAGGGACAAGAAGTCCATGTGGAAGCGATGGGATGAGTTGTTCAGGATAGTGAGCGATGCCAAGGCGAACATCCACGCTATTCCGAAGGGGTTGGACGAGTTCAAAAGAAGCAATCCTGTGTTCTTGGAGCAGGTCTACAACCAAGGTAGAGTGCTCTACTCCAAGTTTCCGTTCCAAGTCTCGTTAAGACCTCTCGCAACTAGACCTCATGTCATCGTGATCTACAACATGAGCGAGCTGAGCTACAGAGACAAGGTTAGGTTGCGCTACCGCCTCTACGAGGGGGGAGTTCTATCGAGGGCAGGCGGCATCAAGCTGGCACAGAGTTGCCTCATGGTTCCCGAGGAAACATCAGGGAAGGTAATAGCGACCATAAAGGAGCACGGGGCCGAAGTGAAGACAGTCAGAGTGTTGGCGTGATCGCAGCTCAGCCTCTCCCCCTCACCAAGCATAGATGCCTTGCACGCGCTAATGAAGCGCCTGGAATGCATTGTCTGGATGGCAGCAACTAGTACCTTTCATAGAAGAATGGCAATGACTTCGGCCAGGTCTCATCTCCAAAAGCCATCTATCCCTCGGACAACTCGATCACGACAGGGTTTGACAACCGCAACTCAATGTCGTCCGTCACGGGTCTCCCGACGAGGAAAGCCACGAGGGTGTGACCCCAAGTGTTGAGGGACTCCCAAGACGCTCACAGCCACATCATGTACGATTGCCTGAAGGGCAGCGCCCCATTCGAGATCGTAGAAAGAGATGCCGGGTACTACGACGCCTCAGACGGCAGAGTCTATTTGTCAGCCTACGACCAGTGGCCCCGGATCCAGAAGGAAACTACGAAACACGCTCACGGCAGGGTGTTGGACATGGGTTGCGGCGCGGGGAGACACTCGATCTACCTGCAGAACATGGGCCTCGAGGTCGTGGGAATTGACATCTCGCCCCTCGCCGTCGAAACGTGCAAGCTCAGAGGCCTCAGAGACGCGCGCGTCATGTCAATAGAGGAAGTCACCCCTCAGCTCGGGACGTTCGACACCTTCCTGATGCTTGGTAACAACTTCGGGCTACTCAGGAGCCGCGCGAGCGCCAGGAGATTGCTCAGGCGTTTGCTGGCCGTCACCTCGGAGAAGGGCATAATCATCGCCGAGAGCATGGACCCGCACAAGACCGAGAACCCTGACCACCTAGCATATCACAAGAGGAACGAAAGAAGGGGGAGGATGCCCGGCCATGTCAGGATCAGGATGAGGTACAGGAAGTACGTGAACCCTTGGTTCGATTGCCTGTTCGCGTCAAACGATGAGATGAGAGAGGTGATCCAAGGAAGCGGATGGGAGATATGTCAGTTCGTCGAAGGTCAAGGCCCGGCCTACGTAGCCTTGATCACGAAGGCCCAAATGGTCCGGAAGTGACTGGCGACACGCTGCTTGTCTTGGTGGAATCGCCAGACGAGGACTGCGTTATGCATGAACTCAACGCCTACGCGGACGGACCGAACCGCATGATTGGGACATGCTCGGAGCTTCACATGAACATCCTCGACTCGATCGGGAAGAAGGGGATTGGGATCGTGTCCCCGCTTGGGCTGGGCGTCAGGCAGTAAGGGGTCGCGCAACGCCCGCTCTTCTCACCGAGGGTAAACATTAATATCTTACCGCTGGGAAGCACTTAGGTAAGAAATTGAGCAGATATGTCACAGTGTCCGTTAAGATACCTGAGGACCTCAAGGAGAGAATGAAGAGGCTGGGGATAAGGCCCTCCCGAGTGCTCAGGAAGGCCATAGAGGACAACGTGAGAAGGGAGGAAGCAAAGCTGCTGGACAGAAAGCTTGAGCGCCTTAGGCCCGTGTTGGAGAAGGTGAGCTCCGAGGAGGTCGTGAGATCCATCAGGAAAGATAGGGACCAGAGATGAGCTACGTGTTCGACTCATCATCCCTCCTGGAAGCAATGAAGAGGAACGCCACAGCGGCTCTGGCTGGCAACTACACCTTGGACCTGGCCATGTATGAGCTAATGAACGCGCTTTGGAAGCAGCACGCCTTGCTTCACAGGATTGGTGGAGACGAACTGAACAGCCTCGTGACAATATCCAAGGAGGTCATGAACGTCCTTGAGATCCTGAGCACGGGATGTCATGAGGAAGAAGTCATCAAGCTGTCCAGTCAGCTGAAGCTGACCTTCTACGACGCGTCGTACGTCTTCCATGCCATCAACACGGGAGCATCATTGGTGACAGAGGACGAGCAACTCATTGACCGCGTGAGATCGCGCGTAAGGGCCATCAGACTTCGGGAGGTCTTGTGAGTCGGCCCCACGCGCGGATGTCCCGAGCTGGACGTGGGACTGGGATCCAAGAGATATTCCCAAGGTCGCAGGCCATATGCTCCGCCGGGGCGATTTCAGTGCTTGAGATCGCGAAGGGCCTCGCCCAACGTCTGAATGCCTTCCCTTATGTTGGGAATAGAGTTCGCGTAGCTTATCCTGACGTAGCCCTCCCCGAACTCGCCCATCGCCGTGCCGTGAAGAACGGCCAGGCCCCTTTCCTCAAGGACCTTTGAGGCGAAATTCGCGGAATCCATGCCAGCCCTGTTGAGGTACTGCTTGACGTTGATGAACCCGTAGAAGGCCCCTCCCGGCTTGACCATGGAGACGTCTGGGATCTTCGACACCTCTTCAATCAGGGCGGCCCTTCTTTGGGCATAGGTGTTCACCATGTCCCTAACTGGTTGCATGGATCCTCGCGAGGCGGCCACGCCCCCTCTCTGCACGAACGCGCTAACGCATGAAGTCATAACATTGAGAACCTTGGTCGTGGCCTCAGCTATTCGTTCGGGCAGGATCAAATAGCCGAGCCTCCAACCAGTCATGGCGAACCCCTTGGAGAACCCGTCCGCTATTATCGTGGTCTCGATCCCATCCGCGAACTGAGCAGGCGAGTAGTGCTTGGCCCCTTCGTAGATGATGTACTTGTATATCTCGTCGGAGAGCACAAACGCCCCGTGATCCATAGCTAGCTCGGCCAGAGCTTTGGCCTCTTCCTTCCGCGCCACCGACCCCGTGGGATTTGCAGGAGAGTTGTGCACGATGACCTTGGCCTTGGGTGTGAGGAGCTCATTAACGTCCTCTGGTGAGAACCTGAACTCGTTCTCCTCCTTCAGCCTGAGAAGGACTGGCCTCCCGCCCAAGAACGCGACCCCGGCCTCGTAAGCGGGATAGCTCGGGTTGGGGACTATTACTTCATCTCCAGGTTCAATCACGGATGCCAAGGCCGCCAGGATGGCCTCCTTACCCCCCACGGTGACCAGGACGTTATCCCTCCAATTCACATCGATGCCGAGGTCTTCCTTTGCCTTATCCGCTATGGCCTGCCTGAGTTCGGGCAACCCGGGGGTGGGAGTGTAGTGAGTCTCCCCCTTCTGGATCGCCTCTACTGCGGCCTGCTTGATGTGCTGAGGGGTGTCGAAGTCCGGCTCTCCTATCTCAAGGTGTATGACCTTCCTGCCCCTAGCCTCGAGCTCCCTGGCCTTCGCCAGGATTATGAAGGCAGTCTCCGCACCGACCGCCATCGCCCGTGCGCTCGCGCGTGGTCCCATTCCGCCCGATGTTGCCTTGAGATGTTATATCTATTGTGGGCCGCATTCTGCCGTAGTTGCGCCCGTCCGCGCTCAGGCCCCCGCGCTCTCTGAGTGTCGCCCCCATCCTGCGAGTGCTGATCTTGGCCTCATCAGAGCGAAGCGAAAGTGGTATTAGCTCCAGCAGTTCCAATCCTTTGGGGTCGGGAAAACGACGACATGACTCACTGGTGGGAGAAAGAGCCCCTCAGGATCATTGAGATCTGCAACGCGCTTCAGTTGGATGCCCTTTCACTTCAGCAGGAGGTTGATGCAGTCAAGAAGCTGGCTGGCAACGCACAACACTTCCACTGCACAGAACACACTGGAGGGGGCGATGACAAGCGCTTCTACTTCAAGACGCGGGTTTGTAGAGAAGACAACCCGGACAGGCTGGGGGAGTACCTGCCTCTTGCCCACAAGAACGGCATCAGGGTGATCGTCTACCTCAACGTTCATTGGTACACCAGGGAGTTCGGAAAAGAGCATCCCGACTGGATGCAGATCAAGGAGGACGGCAGGCCAATAGACGACGTGTATACGACCGGGACATCTCTCTGCATAAACAGTCCCTACAGGGAATGGGTCTTCCAGATTCTCACGGATCTCTGCCGCTATGACATTGACGGCATATTCTATGACGGCCCGGTCTTCTTCGCGCAGACTTGCTATTGCGAGAGTTGCAGACGACTCTTCAAGCAGAGGACGGGCGACAAAATGCCGCCGAAATCCGACCGCAGCCATCCTCTCTGGAGGGAACTCATTGAGTTCCAGGCCGACTCCCTTGCCAAGTTCCTCTCGGACTCGAACGAGATCATCAAAGGCGTGAACCCCGAGATACTCTTTTGCATGAATGGGAACAGCAACTGGCCGTATTGGCCCACGGGGAGGGACAACCACAGGATAATCAAGCACACAGACATCCTGGGCGCTGAGGGCGGTTTCATCTATGGCGACCTCAACCTCACGCCCATCTACAAGCCCGGGATGGCGGCGAAGCTGCTCTCAAGCCAATCGCAAGGGAAGCCCGCATTGGTATTCGATTGCGCTGGCCACAAGTCCTGGTCGTGGTATATGTTGCCGGAGCCGGAAATCAGCATGCTTCTCGCTGAGACATTGGCCGGCGGCGCCAACTTCTGGGTGCCGTTCTTCCCTGGTGACCTAAAGCAACCGGAGCTTCGGGTTGTGACATCGTACTGCGAGCTCGTGAAGAAGAACCCCAGAGCGTTCGGCAGAACGAGATCCATGGCAAAGGTAGCTCTTCTGTGGCCAGCGGCGTCCGTGGAGTGCTACGAGGGTTCGTCCGTTCCACTGACTGACTTCACGAAGGAGATCAGGGCGACCAAGGTGGGCGACATCGGACAGGAATTCCTGGGGTTCTACGAGGGCTTGGCCAGGTCACAGGTTCCGTTCGATGTCATCGATGAGGCAAACCTAGTTGACCTGCCTCGCTATGAGCTGTTGGTCTTGCCGAACGCCGCTTGTCTGTCGGACGAATCCTGCAGGTCAGTCGCGGACTTCGTGCAGCAAGGGGGGAACTTGGCGGCCAGTTTCGAAACATCGTTGTACGACGAGAACGGGAAGAGGAGGGACAACTTTGGATTGGGCGAGCTGTTTGGCGCTCAGTTCTCTGGCAGAACGTTCGGACCGATGCTGTGGGATTACGTTGCCCCCGATTACGGGACCCGCTCCCCGCTCCTGAAGGGCGTATCGAAGGAGTTCATCCCAGCACCTGCTTACGGCATCGAGGTCGAGGTCACGACCGGCAAGGCCCTCGGGCACTTCTGCACGAAGCTCGTGGGGTGCTACGATCACTCGCCTGAGATCTCGACCCTGCCATCCGTGATCACGAACAGACATGGAAGAGGAACCGTGGTATATCTGGCTGGGACGTTCGGCATCTCGTTGAACAGCTTCCGGTTCCCGGAGTACCTGACGTTGGTTCGCAACATCGCGACGAAGCTGAGCGTTGCACCCGTGCTCGTGGAGAACGCCCCGTGGGTCGAAGTGAACGCAAGGAGAAACGAGGACACGATGTTCGTGCATTTGGTGAACCAGACTTCTGGCCTGAAGAGGCCTATGACCCAGATTCAGCCCCTCACCGATCTCACGGTCATCCTGCCCCATGCGAAGTGCGGGCGGGCGAGAGCGTTAAGACAAGTCAGGAAGCTGAGGACTCAAGTCGGCAGAAGGGGCACCTCGTTCACGGTCCCCCTTCTAGAAGACTACGAGGTCATCGAGCTGCAACTTGAGACCTGATCGCATCCGAATCGGGTTCATCCTTCACTTGCGCGAAAGAACTACTCACTTCGTTGAGAAAGTTGGAGTGGGCCTTTCGTAAACGACGTGGATCGTTCGTTTCTTCGCGCTGGACGGCTTACTACAACAATATGACGCAAGAACCTCTATCCAGAACTGCCATCTGAGCTCGGGCCGACCAGCTCAACGTCGATTCTCACGTAGAGCTGATCCTTCATGGCAACTCATGATGCCCAGTCACCCTCACCAAGGCCCACCAAGCCCGGGAGAGCGCTCGCTCACCATCTTGGGCGATGTGACGTCAAGCAGTTCCGGACTCACCCTTAAATCGAGGCTGACCCGGGCGGGTCAGGCCCCATGAGCAATGAGGAGGAGTTCGTCAAGATCTGGCTACGTTGGGCGTTCAACTTCATACTCCTGCTCGTGCTCCTCGTGGTCACGGGCATCTCGGTCGCCGGGCTGGCGACGGTGGCGACCTTGGGGTTCTGGACGGGCCTCTCCCTGTCCGCGGTGCTCCAACTGGCGCTCCTGCTAGTGACGTTCTTCGTGGCGGTTCGCGTGG
>Ga0172364_10001261_pt1 | contig 19302 bp, 20 predicted proteins | sample LakKivSesite10cm_FD_114545 | JGI IMG/M metagenome (GOLD analysis project Ga0172364, IMG submission 114545) | Sediment microbial communities from Lake Kivu, Rwanda - Sediment site 10cm | ecosystem: Environmental > Aquatic > Freshwater > Lake > Sediment | place: Rwanda: Western Province, Lake... | reverse complement strand
TCCTTCCAGATCCATATCTCATCGACGCCGAGGCATGAGCCCAGGATGGACGCGGTGTAGTCCGATCCGCCCCTTCCGAGCGTGGTGATCGCCCCGGATTCATCCTGTGCAGCGAACCCGGTGACCACGGGCGTGATGCCCTCATCAAGTAGCTTCCCCAGGCGACCCTTGACCGTCTTCCTGCATATCTCCATCTTGGGCAGGGCATCGCCAAAGTTTGAGTCCGTCACTATCCCGGCCTCGCCGCCGGTCAGGTCAACGGCAGGGACGCCAATGGCTGACAGGGCGCAGGCGAAGATCGGGGTTGACAGGCGCTCACCCATGGATGCTATCCTGTCCCTTGTCCGGGCCGAACGATCCTTCCTGGCAACGAGGCGCAGATCCTCCCCCAGGAGGGAGACGAGGCCTCGCAGCTTCGACTCGATCTCCGTCCGGCCATGGCCGCCGACGTTCCTGGCCACGGAGAGGTGGTCGTTCAGGAGACGATCGCAGAAGGCCTCGATGAGTGGCCGGGCTTCCGACCGTTGGCAGGCGACAAGATCCTGTGCAACCTTCAACAGGCGATCCGTAACGCCTCCCAGGGCCGAGGTCACGACGACGACCTGGTCGCCGCCTTCCACCCGCTCCTTCACCAGACGGGCCGACTGCTTGATGGTGTCAGCCGAGGTAAGGAGCCCGCCGCCAAACTTCATCGTCAGCCTCATTCTTTTCCTTCCAGCGCGCGCAGCTCTTTCTGCAGGGCCGGCAGAAACACGCCGACGTCCGATACCACGCCGAGCACCTGGGCCGACCCGCGGTCAAGGAGCTTGGTCACCGCCGATCCGCTGATGTCGACGCACACCGTCCTCACCGCTGAGGGCAGAAGGTTGCCGACCGCGATCGAGTGAAGCATGGTCGCGAACATCATCACCAACTCGGCGCCGCTGAGCGCCTGCCTCATCCTCTTCTGGGCTTCGATCACGTCGGTTATCACATCGGGCAGGGGGCCGTCGTCCCTTATGGAACCCGCCAGGACGAAGGGTACCTTGTTCTTGACGCACTCATACATTATCCCGCTCTTCAGGACCCCCTTCTCCACGCAGGCCCGGATGCTGCCCTGCTTCCTGACCTCGTTTATCGCCATGAGGTGGTGGCCGTGCCCGCCCTTGTGCCTAACCGCGGTGGCGATATCGGTGCCAAGCGAGGTCCCGAAGAGGGCGCATTCCACATCGTGGGTCGCCAAGGCGTTGCCCGCCAGCAGACACCCGACGAAGCCGTGCCCTATCATCCAAGCCAGAGAAGGTGCCGCGCCGGTGTGCACGACCGCCGGCCCGGCAACACATACGACCTTCGCGCCCCGGGCCCGCAGCTCCCACATCTCCTTGGCCAGCCGCGACACGACGGTTCCCACGGGCTTCTCCGAGCTTGCCATGCTGGTCATGAACTCGAAGATCCCGGTCGACTCCCTGGGCCGCTCCGGGGGTATGACCCTGACCCCCTGGTTCCCGACGACGACCCGGTCCCCCATCTTGACCTCCCCCATGGGCAGGCACTTCGCCCTTCCGTCCTTCAGGACTATGGCGCAGTCCATCTCTATGTCCGAGACCTCCGCCCACCGGTTCTTCACGTTGACGAATGTGGCGTGGTTGGTGGTTGAGTAGAACCCGGAGGGCAGCACCCCGTCGCGCGGGGCCGGCTCCGTCCTGACCGCCTCCATCTCGGGCAGCGCGGCGCCAAGCTCCCTCAGCTCGGTAAGCAGCCTGTCGAGGTGCTGCTGGTCCTTGCCCTTGATCAGCATCCTGACGAACGATTTCTCCGTCTTCTTCTTGCCCACGTTGAACTCGAGGAACTCGAAGTCCCCGTCCAGGTCCATCACGAGGTCCAGCACCCTCGGCAGTATCCAACTGTCGATGATGTGGCCTTCCAGGACGATCTCCTTGACCTCCAACTCATTCGCCTCCCAATTGTCCGGAGAGCGCAACTATCTCCCGATCTCCCAGGCCGAGCGACCTAAGCATCGCCTCGGCCATCCCCGGGTTGTTGTCGTGGATGATCTTGACATAGGGCATGAAGTCCGCGATCACCGTCCTCGTTGACATGTGGCATCTTGCCGCGATCAGCCGCGAGACATCGATGCCCGAGATCTCGCCATCGCCCTGGCCGGCCTTTCCCTCCGCCATCGGGTTGAGCGCAGCCACCCTGGCGCGATGTTGGGCGTACGCCCGGGGAGGGACGTATCGGTACGGCCTGAAGAACCTGCGGGCCCGCGGATCCGCGAGCGATCCAACGCCCCGCGTCATTATGTCGGTGGCGTACCCCCAGAAGCCCCAGTGCATCCTCCGGTAGACCCGGGACAGCTGTATGTCGGCAAGGGATGCCATATCGTAGGCCTCGGCCCTGTCGGCCATGTCGGTGTGCCGCAGCGGGATGTTCTCGGCTATCCATTCCAGCAGCTGATCGGGGGGGAGGTCCAGATCCCTTGCGTAGTTCGCACTGTCGGGGTATCCATCGAAGATCAGGTCAAGGGCCTTGAACACGTTTCCCTCGGCCTTCCTCTTCTCCGGCACCCGCACGTCCTCCCTGGAGACCTTCCCCTTCATGGACACGGCCTCAAGATCGTTAATCGCCGAGCGGAGGTCCCCGTCCGCCCTCTCGGCCATCAGGTTCAGCGCGATGAAGTCCGGCTGGACGTCCTCCTTGCGGGAGATGTCACGCAGCACGGCCGCTACCGCGTCCTTCCTCGGCTTGCCGAACTGGATTGGCTTGGCCATCCGCCTCAGATACCTCAGCTTCGGGGAGTACAGGTCATTGCAGATCAGTATGATTGGATTGACGGTGTTCCTTATCATCTCGGAAAGGGCCCGCGCCCCGCCCTTGTCCTCGGTCCCGCTCAAGCCGTCGACCTCGTCCATGACGTAGAGCTTCAAAGCCTTGCCCGAGAAGCTGTACCTCGTCCTGCACGATCTCGACAGTTCCTCCAAGGCGGACTGCGACCTCTTGTCGCTTGCGTTGACCTCCAGAACATCCCAGTTCATCTCGGCTCCCAGGGCCAACGCGGCGGTCGTCTTGCCGGTGCCGGCGGGCCCGAAGAGCAGGATCGCCTTCTGCCTGGGCGTGCCCTTCGACCAGGATCTGGCCCACCTCTGCATCTGGCCCAGGGCCTCGTCCTGTCCCCGCACCTCGGAGAGGATCTTTGGCCGGTGCTTCTCAGCCCACAACCAGTCTCACCCGAGCGAGCAGATCTGGGCGACCAGGCTCTCGCACTGCAGCAGGTCGTTGCTGCCCTCCACCAGCCTGAACTCGTACTCGGCCAGCAGCTTCAGAAGGTCAGCCAGCTTCTCGCGCTCGATCTCCATGTGCAGGGCCTCCCGGTGCATCTGGCTCACGAGGTCCACCCCCGACAGGCCTTGCTCCAGCATTATCGCCCTCAACTGGTCCCGCGCCTTGGCGAAGTTGCCCTCCAGGCTCAGGCCCAGCAGGTGCCTGATGTCCCCCGGGTTCGCCTCGCCGGATATCTTGTAGATGATCTCGCTCGTTGTCTTCTCGCCAAATGAGTGGGCGGCCTGGAGAAGGTTGGTCGCCTGCCGCATGTCGCCTTGCGAGACGTAGAAGATGGCGTCGAGCGCGGCATCATCGATCTCAAGTTTCTCGGCCCTGGCTATCCGCCTTAGGGCCGACACCAGATCCTCACGCTTCAGCGGAGTGAACCTCAGGACCACGCAGCGGGACTGGATCGGGGAGATGAGCTTGCTTGAGTAGTTGCAGGACAGTATGAACCTGCTCGTGGCCGTGTACTGCTCCATCTCCCTCCGCAGCGCGTGCTGGCTGTCGCTTGTGATGTTGTCGACCTCGTCCAGAAACACGATCCTGAAAGGGGACCCGCCCAGTACCATCGAGCGACAGAACGTCTTGATCTTGGTTCGGACGACGTCGATTCCCCTCTCGTCCGAGGCATTCAGCTCAAGTAGGTTGTTCCTCCAATCATCGCCCAGCATCTTGCGCGCAAGGATCAAGGCACACGTGGTCTTTCCCACGCCGGCCGGCCCCGCGAAGATCAGGTGCGACATCCTCTTCTGCGACACGAACGAGGACAGTATCCGAACGACATCGGGTTGCCCGGCCACCTCCGCGAGCTCTGCAGGTCGGTATTTCTCGATCCAGGGTAGCTCGCTCTGCAATCGTACCACCGAAGCCCGGCCGGGTTTGGCCAGGCCAGATAAAAATGGGTTTCATCGACCCGAGCTGTCTACTCGAATCCAATCTGCTCACCCGGCAATCCCGCTTATGGGAGAGCGGCCGGGGGATACGAGCAGAAGTCGTCCAGAACGCGCAGACTGCATACGCAGAGCTCCGGGAAATGACTGGGCATGGGGCTGGTAAAAGAGGCCGTCACCACCGGGGTTGAGCCATGACTTTCCCCTTCAGAGCAGTGCCCCCATTGGGATGGATGACTCCTTGCGCTTCTCCAGCACGATGGTGGTCATTGTGTCGAGCACTCCGTCGACTCCGTAGATCTTCTTCAGAAAACCATCCATCGAAGCCAGGTCTTCAACGAAGACCTCCGCAAAGAGACTGTAGTCCTCGCCCGTCCTGTAAAGGCACACGATCTCATGCATATCCGAGGAGGCTTTGGCGGCTACCGCTCGAGTCCGCCCAGGATCCGTTCTGAAACGCACAAAGGCACGAACCCCCCGACCCCGACGCCACCGCCGGGGACGGATTGTGAACTGGCGGATGACCCCGGATTCGTGCAGCGCCCGAATCCTCTTCTGAACAGATGATCTGGAAACCCTCCTTTTCAACTCCTGTTCCAAGATTCTGGCCACCTTCCAGGTCGGGTAGGGTGTGACGGATGTCTGCTGAGACAATGTCCTCAACAATGCACGGTTCAGAACGTCCACGCCCAACCTTGAGGCGATCCCAGGCGAAAGGCCTCTCTCCTTGTAGGTCTCTAGGACATCTATGATCCTGTACCTCTTCGCAGCCGATGAGGCTATCAGGGAATCCAAAGCGTGCAGCGTCCCGGCCAAGTCCGTGCCATCCCTGAAGGCCATCTTGAATACCAGTCCATACTCGCCGATAACGCCGTCCGATTCCATGCACTGGCTCAAGGACTCCAGCGCCTCAAGCAGCCAAGCCTCCCTGGGATTGGTCTTGACCTCGAGATAGACAAGACGCTCCAGACCGAGAGGGAGGCGACCGATCTCGATTTGGTAGCCCTGATACACTCCTTCTTCGAAGAGTGAACGCATCCTTCGCTTCACTGTGGATCTTGCCACGCCCACCGACCTGGCGATCTGCATCAGCGGCGTCCTGTAGTCGGCCTCCAGAAGATCCAGAATGGCCGAGTCAACATGATCCATCGAGGCCAAATGGCCCCAATTGCCTCAAAAATGTGACATCTGCGGCCATGAACCAGCGGAACATTATATAACTGAACCACGAAGAGCTCCTAGTGGTTTGTTTGCAGTACAAGGTAAAGGACATCCGCCTTTCAAAGGCCGGTGACCTCTCCGTAGAGTGGGCCCGGAGGAACATGCCCGTCCTGCAGAACATATCCTCCGAGCTTGAGTCCAAGAAACCCCTAAGCCGGATCCGCATTGCGGCGTGCCTTCACATCACCAAGGAGACGGCGGCCCTGATCCTGGCCCTTCAAGATGGGGGAGCCGAGGTCGCGCTCTGCCCCTCCAACCCCTTGAGCACCCAGGACGACGTGGCTGCCTCCCTGGCAAGGAAGGGCATCATGGTCTATGGGTGGAAGGGGCTTGGCACGAAGGACTACTACCGGTGCATAGAATGGGCAAGCAAGATACGCCCGCACATCCTCCTGGACGACGGGGCCGATTTGATATCATACGTCCACAGGACAAGTCCTCCATGGATCGGGGAGGTGATGGGGGGGCAGGAGGAGACGACGACGGGCGTGATCAGGTTCAGGTCGATGGAGGCCAAAGGGGTGCTGAAGTTCCCCGTCATAGCGGTGAACGATGCCAAGGTCAAGTGGGAGATGGACAACGTCTTCGGCACCGGACAGTCCGCGCTCCACGGCATCCTCAATGGCGCCAAGATACTCATCGCGGGGAAGACCGTTGTGGTGTGCGGCTACGGCCACTGCGGAAGGGGCATCGCGATGAGGGCAAGGGGTCTTGGAGCCCAGGTCGTCGTGACCGAGGTCGACCCGCACAGGGCGCTTGCTGCATCGCTTGAGGGGTACAGGGTCATGGCGATGGATGAGGCTGCGCCGCTGGGTGACCTGTTCATCACGGCCACGGGAAACAGGGACGTTATCAGGGCGGCGCACATGGAGAGGATGAAGGACGGGGCCATCCTGTGCAACGCCGGCCATTTCAACGTGGAGATCTCCCTCCCCGACCTCGACTCGCTCACCAAGGGCCGTCGCGAAATACAGCCCATGGTCGAGGAACGCACGCTGACCAACAGCCGACGCGTCATCCTCCTAGCCGATGGACGGCTTGTGAACCTCTCCCTTGCGTACGGCCACCCGAGCGAGGTCATGGACATGAGCTTCTCGGTCCACGCCCTGACGGCAGTCTGGCTGAAGGACAAGCACTCCGAGCTTGACCGGGCACGGGTACACCGCGTGCCCCAGTGGATCGATGACGAGGTCGCGCGGCGAAAGCTCCAGACCATGGGACTTAGGATCGACGAGATGACCGAGCAGCAGAAGGAGTACATGCGGAGCTGGGAGCTGGGGACCTAGACGCATCAAAATTCTTTATCAATCCGACGCGAATCCGCTAGGGCACCCTAATTCATGCTTTCGCCCCGATACATGCAGGATGAGCCAGTGCCTGCCGTCCGGCATAAGCGGATTCGATGAATGGTTCAGGATGCCCTCTCCGGGCTACACGGTCTTCTGGGTCATGCCCGAGACCTCGGCCGACCCGGGGTCGTTCATCGCCAACTGGATAAGGTCCTCCATTCCCAGGGCGAAGTCCTTCCTTGCCCACTGCACCCGGTCAAACATCGATGGGTTCCTCAAAGGACTGTCGTCGGAAAACCCGGGATGTGCCTCCGGCCTTCTTTCGTTGGGACCCAACATGCACTTTCTGGATTCCTATTCGGTCAGGCTCGAGCTTTTTGGGGAGCCTTTGAAGGACTACACCGCCCTGGACATCCGCTACGTCACCGACATCTCCAACCTCAGGGGCGCGGGGACGGTCTCACACGTCCTCAGGGAGCTGCGCGAGGAGTGTGCGCTCAGGAACTTCATGGGGATCGAGGACAACCTCACCGACCTCGCAATGGACCTGGGTGAAGCCCAGCACATCAGGCTGTTCTCGGAAATGGTCACGAAGACGGTGTCCAGGCGCGGCACGATGATCGGGATCGCGGACTGGTACTCACATGGGGAGATATACAAGGCCAACATCATTCACATCGCGGACGCATCGATACTGTGGGGCATAACGTCTGGAAGCAGCAAGACGAAGTACCTGCTGCCGATCAAGAGGGACGGCGTGTCCCCGGCCTCGCTCTACGAACCAAAGCCCTACGACACGGGCCCGGCAGGCCTGCGGATCCTTGAGGTCAAACCCCACGTCCAGAAAGAGCTGGAGCACCCCGGCAACTGTTACCTCTAGCTTTCCAGGCCGCCCTCCACACTGCCGCCCTCCACACTGCCGCCATCCTGTCTTGTCCCGATGCTGGAGCCATTTATATCCGAATATCCAGCGCGACTACCGAATGCCCGGTCAACAGGGATGCTATCTTCGCAGCTACAAAGACGCCGCCTTGATCAGGCCGGGCGGCTCGCACAGGCAGATGCTCTCACACGTTTGCCTGGGCGCGAGAACCGGCTGCGAGAGGCTGACGATCGACGTGCACAGATACGGGGCAGGAGCCCACTCGATCACAAACGTTCATGACAACTGCGAGCAGGTGTACATAGTGATCGGCGGGGAGGGCGAGGCGACCGTGTCTGGGCAGACGCGCAAAGTGTGCGAGGGATCGGTTGTGTTCATACCGCGCAACGCTCCCCACTCAATCAGGAGCACGGGCGCGGGCGAGCTCACCCTTGTGTTCGTCTCGGTATCCCTCTAAAGGACGCCCGGCCCCGGCCGGGGTCGCATTGCCCGTCCGCTGATTCGCGCGTCACCGAACCCCCGGACGCCGCCGACTAGGTCGGCCCCGTCTTCCAGACCTCATCGTACCCGTGAATCGGCCTCAGGGACGCCCTGGCAACGATCTTGTAGGAGGATATGCCTTTGCCGAAGTTCAACGTGACCCGGAACGTCTTGCAGTTGCCAGGCCAGGTCGAAACGTCTTCCAGGATCGAGCCGTAGCCGTATACGCAGTCCAGCGGTTCCGCCCAGTACTCAAGGTACATGTAGATCGGCGTCTCCCTCGTGCTGACGCAGACCCTTATGTCGGCCGAGACAACCGAGGGCTTGCCGCAGCTCCTCGAGACCACCGAGGCGTTCACGATCTCCAGATGCAGGCTGATGTTGGCAAGGCCTTGGTAGAGGGCCTTCCAGTACCGGGCCTCGGCCAGGGCATCCTCCAGCTCGGACTGGCAGGTCGCATACAGACTCATCCAGTACCTCACCTCCGACTGGCACTCGGACAGCTGGGCACTAACAGACTGGTAGAGGAGGATCCAGACATCCCTTTCCGATCGCACCTGCGCCAACACGACGCTGAGGTTCCCGTACATGGATCTCCAGTAACCCGCATCCCCAACTGATGCGTTGTACCTTCGGTACAGGTCCTGATAGGCGGCCTTCCACCGATCCATCTCAGCGGCCGTGGCCCTGAGATTTGCCAGGGTGCTCTCGTAGAGCCTCCTCAGTTCCCTGTTCTCAAGGTTGCTCTGGTTGAGGGTAGAGGCAAGCCTTTCGCACCTCGATCTGTATTCCTCCAACTCCGCCAGGGTTTCCTCGAGCCTGCGGGCCTGTTCCTCGTAGAGCCCTTTGTACTTCTCGGCCAGCGCCTTGCTCATCTTCAGCTCGCACAGGAGATCCTTGTACGAGATCTCCAGCTCCCCGAACCGCGACGCCCACGCGTCCCTCTCGCGGGTCATCCAGCGGAGATCCGAACTCGCCAGCTCGAGGAGGTACTTGAGCTTTATGATCTCGACGGTCCTGTTTCTGAGCTCGGCCTCGAGCAAATCCCTGTCCGAGGTCGTCTGCGCAAGCCTCCTTGTGAGCTCCCCAAGATCATCCTTCAGATCCGAGTACATTATCTCGAGGCAGTCCAGGCTGCCCTTGGTGGTGAGGTACTTCAGCTTCCACTCCCCGCTTTCGCTTTCTGCCGTGTCCAGCTCGATCTCCACCGCTTCCTTCTGCGACAGGGTGTCGTTGAGGATCAGTTCGGCCCGCCAGTACCTGGATTCCCATTCCGTTGCGCTTTGGCTTGCCCGTTCCAGCTCGGAGCTGCACCTTTCCAGATCCTCGGAATAGAAGTCGGCCTTGGTCCTCCAAGTCTCACATTCGGCCTCGGCCTTCGTTAGAAGCTCGGTCCCGTCCTCGTACAACGCCCAGAGATCGTCGTACTGATTGGCCTTGTCCTTGTACGCACGCCACCAGGGGATCCTCGCCCCCTTCACCGTCCCGAAAAAGCCCGACATGTAGGCAAGATACAGCACGGCCGACAGAAGCATAAGAACCACAAAGACGAGGAGCATCGTCCGACCCCGGTTCCGTGCCCTCGTTGGATGCGAAGCCCGAGCGCCAGCATCCCGAGCCACCACGGTTGGCCGCGCGCCTTCCACCTCTATCTCGCGCATGACCTGCAGGAAATCAAGATCCAATCCGGACGCCATGGGAAGTCCCCACCTACGGCCTACCCGGTCCTAGCGCTTCGTGTTTAAGTCTATCCCCTGCTGCCCCAACAGGGATTTCAAGGCTTGACCATCGGCGTCCGAAACCTCGATCCCACCACGTTTTTCGGGACAGGGGGAGAGTGCGAGGGAATACTGATGCAGCTAGACCTCAAACAAGTACTTTGCGCTGTAACCCATGGTGCCGTTGGGTTCGAAAGAGTCCAGCCTCACCCCGATCCCCAGGACATCGGACGCCTCTAATGCGAAGTCCTCCAGATAGTCGTACGAGCCACAGGAGCTGCATGAGCTTCCGCGAAAGATGACGGTCAGCTCCCTGCCCTCAAGCTTCTTAAGCCGCGCAACCACCTCAGGACTGCGGTATCGGTTGTAGCGGCGGGTGGCCGCCCTGATGCGAGCCAACAAAGGGTGTCGTTCTCCCGCCGCTTCCGGAACGGCGCCGACCGGCATAGGTAGCATCCTCACTAGACCCGTGACCGTATCCTGGAGACGATCTCGCCCACGGAGACGGGACGCCGCAGGATCTCCCCGAAGGCCTCAAGCCCGGACGGGATCTGGTCCCGGTGGCCGGCGATGAACAGGACGGGAGATCTATCCGACAGATCCTTGAGCCAGCCAAGGTCCTTGAGGTAGGTGTCATCCCTCCAGATGTCGATGACGACCATGGACGGAACCCGCCCCCCAAGATGGGTCCAGTGGCATGCATCCCTGATCGACTGGAAGGAGAAGACCTGGCACCCCTCCTCCACTAGGCGTGCCCTCAGGTGCGACCTCGTGCTCACGTCCCCACTGATCAGAAGGACCATCCTTTCGGCCATCTATGCGACCACCCCGATTCCACGTCTCCTGCATTCCCTTTCGATCCTCTCGCCTGTCTGCGCCATAAGCTGGGTGTCAGGGGTAGAATAAGCTTGCTGAAACTCCGGGACGCGTGCCTACAGGAAAGGCCTCAGCCTGGCCCAGATTCCAGGCTTGGGACGGAACGGATCGAAGCCCACCTTCCTGATTCCCGCGGCGGCGAGCTTTTCAATGAGCGTCTCTATCTCTCCCGGGCGGGTGGTGATGCCCGGCATGATGGGAGCTATGAAGGCCCAAGGTCGAAGGCCGGCCTTGCTCGCGTCAGCCATCGCCCTCAGCCTATCATCCAACGACGATGCCCCGGGCTCCATGATCGCGCGGATGCTCTCATCCGCACACGTAATGCTGAAGCCCAGCTCGAATTCCGAGAACCTCTTCATCAGATCGTAATCCCTGGCCACCAGACCCGACTTGGTCAGAAGCGAAACGGGCACGTCCGCCCTTGCCAACTGCTCCAGACACCTCCGCGTCAGGCAGTACCTTGCCTCGGCCGGCTGGTAGGCATCGGTGACGCTCCCGAACCACACCGGGCCCCTCTCCTTGCGTGCGAGCTCCCGGGCGAGCACCGTCGGCATGTCGATCCTCACGTCCACGAAGCTGCCCCAGGCCCTTTCCTCCCTGAGCACCGCGGGCGAGTAGCAGTAGACGCAGCCGTGTTCACAACCCCTGTATGGGTTCACGGAGTATCTGAAGCCGGGCAGGCCGCACGCGCCGAGTGCGGTTCGACACGTGACCTCCCGGATGACCATCCCAGCCATCTCGGCACTCACTGACGCTCAAGGTCCGGCGGTGGGCTCATTCCGTCAGAAGGGTCTCCTTCATGGCGGGCGTCAGCGTCTTCAGCGGGATGACCGCCTCGCCGGAGATGAGCACATACTCGGTAGCCAGAAGGGAGCCCAGCATGCCAAGGGCCTCGGGCTTCCACGTTGTCGACATCCAGGTCACGTAGCGCTTGGACCCGTAGGCCCCGATCTTGGGCACAAGGTCGGGGAAGGCCTTCCTTAAGCCGTCCCCTTGCTTTCGGTAGGATTCCAGTATCGGGGGAAGCTGCTGTCCGGACTTGAGGAGCCCGGCGACCAACGCGCATCGATGCAGCTCAACCTTCCTGCCCAGCTTGCCAACGAGCTCGTAGTAGACGTTCTTGCCGACTGGCATGTCCGTCTCCGTCTTGAGGACGTCTCCCTTGAGCACCAGTATCTTCATGTAGATCCTGTAGGAACGATTGGAGAGCACCAGGGGCTCGGCCCTCCATCGGTGCTTCCTGCCGCATACCTCGCCCTCCAGGACATCGCTTCTCACCCTGCTCCCCAGGCGAAAGAGGGCATCCCTGATCACAGCATACTTGTCCTCGGGTTCCAGTATCTCCTCCAATTCAGACACCTGGCGCCTTCCTGTTCCGATCGGCTCCTCCCATCGCTCATCCGTCGCCGCTTATAAATCGCTGTTCGCATTCCGCAGGCGGACAGGCCCGGATTCCTCGTTCCCCGCCGTCCGAGTGGTGATGAGGCATCCGGGACCATTTATCTAGACACATACCACAACCGCATCGAGTTCCCTTGACGCTGCTCAAGGATCTCCGAACGCCAATATTCCACGCCGAGGGACTGCCCAGCATCGATCCCTCAACCTGGAGGCTGAAGGTCTCAGGCCTTGTGGCCGAGGAGCGGGTCTTCACCCTCGCGGAGATCAAGGCGATGTCGTCCGTGACCATCGACGCACGGCTCACATCGGTGAGCGGGTTCTCAGTCCGAGCGCCTTGGGACGGCGTGGCCTTCCCCGATTTCCTGGACCACATCAAGCCGCTGCCCTCGGCGACCCACGCGACCTTCACGAGCGTCGGGGGCTATGACTCAACCATCAGCTTCGAGAACCTCCTCAAGCCCCGGGTGATCCTGTGCTATGGCGTGGGAGGGCAGCCACTTGAGCTGGAGTACGGCGGTCCCCTGAGGCTGCTGGTGCCACACCTCTGGGGCTACAAGAGCGTCAAATGGCTGGCGAAGATCGGGATGACGGACTGCATGAAGGGAGGCTACTGGGAGGACAGGGGCTACAGCCGCGAGGCCGAGATCGAGCCGGGATACACCTTCGACGTGAACACGAGGAAAAGGAGGCCGATAAGAGGTGGCGGGGAGGTCACGGAGTTCTAGGGCTGTGGAGGGTGTCGGCCCGCCCATCACAAGTCATCGAGTAGATCTCCTCCGCTGTAGGCGTCCTCATCCACCCAGGACATATGTCGCCCGCGATCCTTATTAATCTCACATGAAAGCCGCGTCCGCTGAAGGGAAAGATCCTATGAGCATTCTCCTTGTGGGCATCAGCGTCAGGGCCGCTGCTGAGTCGGCCGTGAGGTCAGGTTATGAGGTGCAGGCCCTGGATGTGTTCGGGGACACCGACCTATCCGCCGCATGCCCCACTCTATCACTTATGCGCGACTTCCCCCAACTGTATCCCGATGTCGCGTCGCAGACGGTCCGCCTGTTCCTGTGCAGCACCTTGCTCGACTTCGAGGAGGTCGCGTACGGCTCGGGCTTCGAGAACCACCCGGAGTGCGTTCGTGAATGGGAGGCGATGGGCAAGACGATCCTCGGGAACGAGTCGGACGTCCTTGTGTCCATCAGGAATTGGCGGAAGCTCTTCGACTTCCTTGATTCGAAAGGCATAGACCATCCCGAGACCCACATAGTCAATGACTTGTCCAAGTTCGATCTCTCATCCCTGGATCCTGACCAGTTCATAGTCAAACCGGCCCTCAGCGGCGGGGGACACGGCATACGACCTCTGGCCGAGGTAGCCGGCTTACCCAACCTCCCCGAGGAATGGGCCGGGCGGACCGTCCTTGTCCAAAGGCGGCTTGAAGGCACCCTGACCTCCGCCTCATTCGTCTCAGGCGACGAAGGCTTTCGCCTGCTCTCCACGACGCTCCAGCTAGTGGGCAATGCCTTCTCCCCCTTCAGATACGTCGGGAACATCGCCCCGCTTGATGCCCCGCCTGGAATCAGGCGGAGAATGGAGGAAATTGCCCGTTCGATCGCGACCGAGTTCGACCTGAAGGGATCCAACGGGGTGGACTTCATGTTGGTCGGCAGGCAGGTCAACGTGCTGGAGGTGAATCCTCGCATCCAGGGAAGCTTGGAGGTCGTGGAGAGGGCCTCGGGCGTGGGGGTTTTCGATGCGCACGTGAGGGCCTGCAGGGGGCAGGGGCTGCCTTCGATAGCGAGGACCCCGGGTTTCTGGGGACGCAGGATTGTCTACGCCCCGGCCGATCTGCTGACCGGGGAGCTGGGGGGACTTGGGTTCGTCAAGGACGTGCCCAGCCCCAACATGCCCCTGCGGGCGGGAGCCCCGGTGTGCACCGTGCTTGCCCACTCCCGTTCCAGCTCTCGGTGTGGAAGCCTGCTCAAGCAAAGGGAGAAGAGAGTTATTAGCCTTTTGCATCAGCCCGCCTGAGTGCAGTCCCTGCCCTTCATATTCGCATCGGCCTTCGTCATCGGCCTTTCGGGCGCGATGATGCCGGGGCCGGTCCTCGTGGCAACGATAAACCGATCGGCCAGGATGGGCTTCAAGGCGGGGCCCCTCGTCGTCCTCGGCCATGCCACGGTTGAGGCGGCGCTGGTCATAGCCGTGATCCTGGGCCTGGGGGCAGCCCTGGAGGAACCAGTGCTGATCAAGCCCATCATGCTTGGGGGAGGCATTATGCTGGTGGTCCTCGGCGCCATGATCTTCAACGACATCAGGACAGGAAAGGCCGGCCTTCCGGCTGGGCCGGACCCAATGGCCGCGCAGGTGAGTGAGTCATCCCTGAGGCCTGTCGTAGAGGGGGTGCTGATGAGCGCGTCGAACCCCTATTGGATTCTCTGGTGGGCGACGATAGGCCTGACCTACATCGCAATCGCCGAGCAGTCGGGCCCGCTGGGCATCCCGGCCTTCTACAGTGGGCACGTACTCTCGGATCTCGCGTGGTACAGCATCGTGGCGGCCGGGATTGCCGTCGGCACCAAGCACATGAGGGGCCTTGGATACCGGATCATCCTTGCGGGGTGTTCCGTCTTCCTGATCATCCTCGGCCTTCTGTTCGCCTGGCAGGGCGCATCGGGATTGGCCGCGATGCTCTGATTGGGGGCAATTTTTATGTGCCCGGGCACAGCTGAACCGGAGTGAGCGCGCCGAACCAGGACGTCATACTCCTCGATCCCTTCAGCCAGCCTGCGCGCGAGCTGGCCAAGAAGACGCCGCCTCTGAATTCCCTCGGCCAGAAGTACGTTCAAGCATGCAGGGAGAGGATCGAGTGGTTCGCGGCCCCGTTCCTGGAGAAGGACGGCATCCCGGTGCAGACCCAGAAATCTCCCCCCGACCTGCTCGTTGAGCCACCCGACCTTCAGTTCGACGTCTCGGTCCTCTACCTCCTGATGCAGTCATGCGCTGCCTGCTTTCCGCCAGGATCCTTCGAGACCAGGACGGTCGTATCGGCGAATCGGGAGGTGTTCAGAAGGAGGCTCAAGGCCTGCTACATGGAAAGGCAGGAATCCATCCTGGATCTGCTGGCCGACACCGGCGTCGGCAGGGCCGGCCCCGACGAGATCCCGCGGGAGGACCTGTACAAGATCATGGCCCTGCGGAAATTCGCCGAAACCCGAAGCGGGTCAACTGCCTACTCAAACCTCCATGAAATCCGGTTCAAGGCCAAGTGGACCCGGATCCTTCCGACCAGCTACGAGGTGACAGACTTCTACATCAGGGACGGCTGGGCCTATCTTTCGGCAAACGACCTCATCGATCTCCTTTCTCAGGATATCGGACGCAGGATGGAACTCTACATGGGCCAGGTAAGGCAGAAGATGGATCTCGCGAAGGTCAGGCCCCATCCGGTGTTCAAGGCCATAGGCAAGGTGATCTCGGATGTATCATCAAAGAGCCACGAGGACCTCGTCGGCATGGGCGGGGAACTCAAGGAGGAGTTCTATCCGCCCTGCATCAGGGAGGCGGAGCAGGGGGTGGATGCGGGCAGCCGCAACTATGCCGTGACCGTCCTTCTGACGTCCTTCCTCTCCCATGCGAGGATCTCGCCGTTCGCCGGCGATGCGAGGATATCGGACTTCATCGATGATATGTCGGTCGTATCGGCAGAGATACTGCCCAAGATCTACGAGGCCGGGGCCAGGTGCAACCCGCCGCTCTTCGATGACCAGCCAGTTGAGAAGGCCAACATACTGTACCACCTCGGCTTCGGGCTCATCGAGAACCCGCGCCTTGAGGATTCCGGGAACTCGACCTGGTACATACCCCCGAACTGCGAGAAGATAAGGCGGGAGGTACCCATGCTGTGCAACCCCGACGCCCTGTGCCGCAGGATCAAGAACCCAATCCTGTACTACGTCATCAAGGCCAGGGACGCGGCAAGGGCCAGTGGAATCAATCGCCCGGGGCCCGCCGAAGGGCGCGATCAACGAAGCTGAACCTGTCCAGAAGCTCGAGATTCCTTCGCTTGACCAGGGCCACGATCCGCCCGCGCTCATCGACCACGCCGAGGCGGGATGCCCCCGTTTCCTCGAACAGCTTCTCGACCTCCGTCAGGGACGCGTCCTTGGGTATGGTGTGTATTGGATCGAGCTTCAGGTCACCGACCTTGGCCGAGAGCAGGTCCACGCCACACTCTATCGCGCGGAAGAGAATCTCATCGGTCACGATGCCCACGTGCTTGTTCTTGGAGACCACGATCATTGACCCTATGCTGCGCTCGCGGAACTCCCGAGCAACCTTCCGAACCGAATCCTTCACGTCGCAGAACACGAGCTCCTTTCTGCCGATGTCGTATGCTGTGCCAAGATCGTATGCGGTCTTCACCATTCGAGCATCTCCCTCTACGTCAGGTAGGCGGCGAGGAACGATAGGAAGAGTCCGCCGAACAGGACAAGGGCGACCTGGAACGGCCTCGAGAACCCCAATAGCCTCAACGCCGGACGCATTATGATGTAGATGAGGAGAAGCCCCAGGGAGTACAGACCAAACAAGGCCGTTCCGATCAGGTCCAAGTCCATTCGCAGGAAGATCATGACGGCGGCCAAACCACCCGAGGCAAGAACCAGGTTGGCAACGGGCGTACCCACCACAAGCGCGGCGGCAAAGCTTCCGGAATCCGTGCTCCTCCTGGACACAAGCTAACCTCGACCCGGAAGAACCTAGTCCGTGCGGGCGCAACAGTTGCCCCGCAGCTTCAAAAAAATGTTTCGAGCATCCGATCGGGCCCGGGCTTCACTCAGCTTCGGAAACCAGCATGGCCTTTATCTTCTTGAGCCTGGAGAAGTCCTCCCGGTCCAGCTCCTCCAGCTTGTCCTCGATCAACCTGATCGACCCCTGCAGCCTGGGCACCACCACGTGGTCAAGCGCGCTGACGCGACGCCTCGTCTTCTCCAGCTCCCTTGCCACCCTCCGGGCTCGTTCCTCGGCCCCAGCGAGTGCCACGACTTCATCCAACGCCTTCTCGAAGGAAGCGGATGCATCATCCAGCAGGCTCGAACCACCAACGAAGCTGTACCCGCGGCTTACGGGATCCCTTGCGGCCGACTCGAACTCCAGCGTTGGCACAACGACGCCCATGATGTTCCTTGAGCCAATCACCAGACTGACTTTGCCCTTGGTGTAAGTGGATACCTGCCTTGTGTCCGCCGTGCCCATCGCGGCATAGCAGAGAGAGAGCGAGCGGTGCGCCCTGGCCACAGCTCTGTTGGCGGAGTCCCTGGAGTCCCTCACCAGGCGCATCACCTCGAAGAACTCGTTGACAAGCGCATCCCGCTTCTGCTTGAGGAGATCGCGGCCCCTTTCGGCCAACTTCACCCTTTCCTTCAGCTTGATGAGCTCCATCCTCGTCGGCTTCAAGCCTTCGATCAGCTGCTCGGGCACGGTGACCCTCCTCGTTCACATCTTTGCCGGCCGAAGATACTTCCCTATGAAACGATCCTCTATCCTCTTGAGCTCCTCGCTCGGCAGGGTGGAAAGGATTTCCCAGGCCTTGGACAGGGTCTGTTCAATGTTGCGGTTCTCGTACCTGCCCTGGCTAAGCAGCTTGGTCTCAAACTGGTCGGCGAACTCCAGGAACTTGCGGTCCCTGGGCGTGAGGGCTTCCTCGCCGACCACGGCCACCAGGTCGCGGAGATCCCGGCCCTCTCCGTATGAGGCGTACATCTGGTTCTGCACATTGGAATGGTCCTCCCTTGTGTGTCCCTCGCCGATCCCCCGCTTCATCAGCCTGCTCAGAGAGGGAAGTACATCGATCGGCGGGTATATGCCCCTCCTGTGCAACGCCCGGGACAACACTATCTGTCCCTCGGTGATGTACCCGGTCAGGTCGGGTATGGGATGGGTGATGTCGTCATCGGGCATGGTCAGGATCGGCACCTGGGTGATACTGCCTTTCTTGCCTTTGATCCTCCCCGCCCGTTCGTACGTGGTGGCAAGGTCGGTGTACATGTACCCGGGGTAGCCCCTTCGGCCCGGCACTTCCTCCCTGGCGGCGCTGATCTCCCGGATGCTCTCGCAGTAGTTCGTCATGTCCGTCCTGATGACCAGGACGTGCATCCCGTGCGTGAAGGCCAGGTACTCGGCGGCGGTCAGGGCCATCCTCGGGGTTATGATCCTCTCGATGGCCGGGTCCTCGGCGAGATTGAGAAACATGACCACCCTCTCGATGGCCCCGGTCCTTTCGAAGTCCCTTCGGAAGAAACTGGCTTCCTCATACGTTATGCCCATAGCGGCGAAGATGACGGCGAATTCCTCCTCCTTGCCCAGGACGGTGGACTGCCGCGCCATCTGGGCCGCGATGTCGTTGTGCGGCAGGCCTGACGCCGATAGGATCGGAAGCTTCTGTCCCCGGACGAGGGTGTTCAGCCCGTCTATGGCTGATATGCCAGTCTGTATGAACTCCTCCGGATACTCCCTGGCGACCGGATTGATCGGGGCCCCGTTTATGTCGAGCCTGTCCTCAGCCACGATCTCCGGCCCACCGTCGAGCGGCCTCCCGAGGCCGTCGAACACCCTTCCCACCAACTCCATGGAGACGGGGAGCATAAGGCTCTCGCCGGCGAACCTGACGCTCGTCTGGCTCGTGTCGATGCCCTCCGTGCCCTCGAAGACCATTATGACTGCCGAATCCTTGCTGACCTCAAGCACCTGGCCTCGCCTTTCCTCGCCGGAAGGGGTTCTGACCTCCACGACCTCATTGTACCCGACGCCCTTGACGCGCTCGACCACGATCAGAGGGCCGGATACCTCCGACACCGTGTTGTAGACCACGTCGCTGCTCATGTCGTCGCCCCCAGGATCCTGGCCGTCTCCTCTTGGATCATCCGCTCGATCCGACGGGATTCCGCCTGGAATCTGTCCGAAGGTATGAGCTTCATCCTCGCTATCTCCCCCCGGACCTTCATCTCCCTGATCTGGTCCACGCCCACGCCCCTCTGGACCGCGTCCCTTGCCCGGTCGTAGTAGGCCAGTATCAGCCTGAGCATGCCCATCTGCTTCTCCAGCGAGCAGTAGGTGTCCACATCGTCGTATGCGAACTGCTGGAGGAAGTCCTCTCGTATCATCCGAGTGCACTCGAGCAGGAGGCGCTCGCTCTCCGGAAGGGCGTCAGGGCCCACCAGCTGCACTATCTCCTGCAGCTCCTTCTC
>Ga0172364_10001259_pt1 | contig 19310 bp, 26 predicted proteins | sample LakKivSesite10cm_FD_114545 | JGI IMG/M metagenome (GOLD analysis project Ga0172364, IMG submission 114545) | Sediment microbial communities from Lake Kivu, Rwanda - Sediment site 10cm | ecosystem: Environmental > Aquatic > Freshwater > Lake > Sediment | place: Rwanda: Western Province, Lake... | reverse complement strand
TATCGGGGTGTCGGAGAGCACGTGCGTTTTACTGTTTGTGTATATTCTAGTAAGCAACCTAGCCACAAATATACCCGTGTCTTTTCAGGCTATGGGCAAGATGAAGTTGTTTGCCTATTTACCTTTGATTACGGGTGTCTCGTTTATGATATTTTTGTCTGTTATGTACTTGTGGCATATTTCAGCCCCTGTGGATTTGCTGATTTATGCTGCCATATCTGTCTATTCGCTTGCTGCCATTGTAGGGCTTGCTCTTTTGTGGAAACACATAACTCCTATTAGATTCTCATGGGATTGGGCTAAGAAATGTTTTTCTTTCTCGTGGCCTTATATTTTTGGTGGGATAGGACAGTCGGTGTCGCAGAGTTTTGGGCAGGTAGCGATAGGGTTATTTATGGCGGCATCTTTTGCTGGAATATACAATATCGCTTTTATATTGCAGAACTACCTTATTATGATACCTATGCTTTCGATAGGATTGATGTTCCCGCTAATGACCTCGTTGGTGGTTAGTGGCGACAGAAATAAAATAGAGCAGTATGTCAAAACATATGTTCCGCAGATTGAGTTTCTATGGGTGGTTTTGGTTTCGACGGTTATACTTTTGGCACGTGAGATTTTTTCAATTTTTGGGGTGGATTATATGGTAGGGGTTATGCCATTTACTATTTTGCTTGTCGGGGTGGCGTTCAGAATTATCGTGATAATTGAGTCGCCGATAATAGTGTCATATGGATTGAACAAGCAGGCGGCAGCAGTAAGTTTAATAATGGGAATGATGATCCTAGGTTTGTATTATCTGTTGATTCCAAGGCTGGGGATAAACGGGGCAGCGATTGCCAATGCTTCGGCCTTTATCTTTGGTGCTATTGCTTATAGTTTTATATCTTTGAGGTGGCTGGGGCTGAAAGGTTATAAAAACTTCGTATGGTTTCTGCCAGTGATTGTGAGTTTTGTTGGTTGTGCAATGGTAGAAAGTTTGATTTGGCGGTTAGTATACCTTGTTGTTGTTGTTGCGGTTTCGTTATTAGTGGCAAAAAAGGCATTGGTATTTAATATGGAATCCAAGTCGGTCTGGGAAACAGTCAGTATGCCAATGCAAATGAGGCGGGCTGTGAACGGGCTTTATAAGGTGATGTCGTGACCACTTTGTATTTATGGCCTTTGCTGGCGGGTGTAGCATTGACCATGTTTGTGTTTTTTGTTGGTGCTATGAATGTTATGTGGTTTGTTGTGGCTGGTATTTTATTGATTTTATTTGCGCTTGCTGTGCGGATTGTACCAATATGGAAAAGCCGATATGCTGGATGTGATGCCTATTATTACTTGTTGTGTATGGAAGAGTTTAAAGAGAGAAAGAAATTGCCTATCGTACTGCCAAAATATTTCTTGTTGGATATTCAAGAGCAATGTTATCCGCCAGTTTTTATAGTGTTTCTGTCATTGTTCAATAAAGACTTTATTAAAAAGTATTATTGGGCAATATCGCCGATGATTGATATGTTTATTTTGGTCGGATTGTATGCAATAACCTACGCTTTGACGGGTAATATTTTGGCCTCAACAATTGCTGGACTTGTATACGCCTTGACCCCAGCAGTTATTTCCGAGTGCTCTAATCTTAATTCACGATTGTTGGGCAGTTTGTTCTTAACAGCTACTATGGTAAGTGTACTGTTGTTTGTAAACACTTGCAATTATTATCTTCTATTATTGAGTATATTGTTCGGCGTAATACTGTTGATGACACATAAGATGAGTGCACAGCTTTTATATTTTGTATTGCCGTTGATGTCGCTGGTATTTTGGGATTACAGATATATGGTTGTGGTACTGCTAATATTTATATTTACGCTGCTAGTTTTTGGTGAAATGTTTATTAAAGTTCTGAAAGGGCAATATGACATACTGAGATTTTGGAACAGGAATTGGAAAAATTTAGGTGCACATCAAGTGAATAGTTCACCGATATATGGAGATGAAAAAAGAATAGATGAGAATAGAGTTTTTAAAAGAGGGTTAAAAGGTCTTTATAGACATGCGAGGTCTATGGGCGTAAGTCCTTTTGCAGTGATGCTCGTATTCCCGTTGATGAATTATAGTTTACTGTCAATGTTTGACAAACAGGTATTTTGGTGGGTGGTGATTTCTTATGCATTGGTAGCGTTGACCTTGATTATTCCGAATTTTAGATTTTATGGTGAGGGCTATAAATATCTTAGGATGACTGTGTTTCCAGTGGCATATCTAGCTGGATTGCCGATATATTATAAGTGGGATGTCATGCCGTACTTTTATATAGTTTTGGGCTTTGTAGTGTTGCTGGATATTGTTGCCTTGGTGTTGATGCATAGATGGCGGGTTGATTGGAGCAATCCGCCGCTAGATGACAACTTATCTAAGATATTGGAGTTTATAAAAGGGAATGAAAAGGTAAAAGTTATTTTATCTGTGCCGACACATTTGATGGATACGATTGCGTATCATTGCCGAAAGCAGGTAATTTGGGGAACGCATAGCGATAATTTTGATGAGGTAGAGCCGTTGTTTCCAGTGTACAGAAAGCCGTTGGAATATTTTGTAAAAAAGTATGGGATTTCTCATATAGTAGTCGATGATAAATATGTGAAACCAGAGGCAATAGGACTAGCTGGAGAGATATATAGGTCAGGGCGATATAGGATTTACGAAACATGAAGAAATATGAATGGGCTGTGGTATTGGGCATGTTGCTGATAGGTATAGGCTTGCTTGTCATAAACTTTATTGGGTTTGTCGTGCCGTTGAGGAAAGTGGAAGTTGCGGAAAGAGTGATTACAAAAGAGAAGTTCTATGAGGCAATAACTTGGAATGGCGAACCGATAAATGAATATACCATAAAAGTGAATGATGCTATCAAAAAAGGGGTTTTTCAGTACAGGGATGATAAAGAAAAAGCTAGATATTTTATGCGTGTGCCAGTTGAGGAAAACTATGTGCTATATTTGATGTATCCCGACAGGTATGAGTTCTTTGATTATAAGCGTGCTGTTGAAAGGGGTGTGGGACTGTGTTCACAACAGTCGATAATTCTAGCGGGGATTATGTATGAACATGGCATAGAATCACGTGTAGTGGTAATGGAAAGGCATGTTGTGGTGACGGTTCAGGTAGATAAATTGAGCAATGAATGGTGGATATGTGACCCAAGCTACGGCGTGGTAGTTAGAGAAAATATAAATGATGTAGCAAGGCAACCCGAACTAATTAAAAAGTATTATTTAGAAAAAGGATTTAGGAATGACGTTGTGGACAATCTAGTATCCATTTACAGGCAAGATGAGCATAAATTGGTTGATGTAGGTTGGCTAAAGTATATTGACGGGTTGTTTTATGTGGCGAAGTGGATTATCCCTTTGGTTTTAATAGGTCTGCCGTCATTTATTTTGTATAAAAAGGCGAGAAATGTCTAGTAAAGTTTTATGGGCTACGAATAATTTAGACGTGATATGCTCGATAGTCGGGGCAGTAGTGAGTTTAATTTTGGGTATCGTGTTCTTATTTAAGTCTGAGTATGTGTTTGTTGTGATGATGGCGTTATCCCTAATGGCTTTTGTATCTTATATGGTTTTGTGGAATAGGGGAAAGCTATTTAGGAAACTCGATGGAGTAGTGGAAGATAAACATTTGCCAGTGGTGCTGGATGTTTTGTTTGGCTGTCTTATTTTAGCGTGTATGCTGGCCTATTGGATGAGACCTATGCCGATGGAGAGGCCAGTGGCATTTTATGTGATGATTACGATGGCAGTAAGTGTAGTTGCTGTCAAAATATTGGTTTCAAACGAAGGATGGAGAAATAAGCTAAGTACATTGACAGAAATTATAATTATTGGTTTTATGTTAAGGTTGTCCGTACTTGGATTGTATCCCAATATTGTGGGGCAAGACCCGTGGGTACACTATTTGTATGCAACGAAATTGATGGGAACTTGGGATATGATTGGAACTAATGCAGGTTGGTTTGTTTTGCATACTATTGGTGCTTTGGGAATGTCTATGGGGTTGTCATATTTAGAAGTCACCATGTTGATATTCGTGCCGATTCAAGTGGTGGGCGATGCCGTTTTGATATATCTTATCGGGAAAGAATTGTTTAGTGAGAGAATCGGGTTGCTGGCTTCGTTATTAGTGATGACGGCGGGTTGGCATATATTTTTTGGCTACGTGGTGATTCCGAGCACTTTGGCAACGACCTTCGTATTGGTTGCGGTATTTTTGTTGATAAGGGCACATAAAAATAAAAACTGGTGGTATTTCATCAGTGCTTTGTGTTTTGTAACTGTGGCAACGTATACACATCCCATACCAGTGCTATGGCTGTGTGCCTTGTTAGGAATTTTTGTTTTTGGAATGCTAGTGTATAGATATTTATATAAACAAGATGTGGGTAGCATAAAAAAGGTTATTGGTAGTAGTGTGTTGGTGGTGGCAATACCAGTGGTATCTTGGCTTTTTGTTACTGGTGGGTATGCATCGGTCTTAGCAGGAATCAGGGCGGTTGGTTTTATGTACTATATAAATGGTCTTTCGGTGAGCAATCCCGTGGAGTCAGTGGCACATGCTGTTGTTCCGCCTGTAATACCAACTCAACCTGTTGTAGTGAGCAATGTGCCTTTAATGCAGAATATGTTAGGTGGAGCACATACACCTGAGTATCTACTTAATATTATGGGCGTGCTGGTGTTTTTCGCAGTAGCTTTAGTGGGTGTTTTGTATATGGTCTCCAAAAGGCGTGGGAATCTGTACTCGTTTGTCTTAGGTGTGTTTGGGGTTTGCACAACGGCCATTGCCATATTTCCAGATATGGTGGTAAAAGGGGTATTTTTCTCAGACAGATGGTGTTATCTTGGGCAGATTATAATGGCAATACCTCTGGCAATTTCGCTTATTCTTATTGTAAGAGCAATACCGAAAAGCATTTATAAAATGGTAGTTATGGGAGTGATAGTCTTTATTATATGCTTTTTATCTATCGGTGGTAAGCCAGCAAATTCAGATTCCGATTTTATGTCTAAAAACCAGATAGTAAGGTTGGGTTTTAATCAGGAGGAACTGGATGCTGCGAAATGGGCTTGGGAAAATTCAAGTGGCGAGTTGATATGCCTTGACTCTTATTATGCGTGTGTCATGGCATCACCAAATTTGGTGGCAAGAAGAGAGGGTGAATATGTAAAGCCGTTGACACCATATTTGTCAAAGGGAGATTTTAGTAAGTGTGATTGCAAGTTAGTTCTTATCAGGAAAGAGATAGTGGATAATCCGTTCGGTTGGGGTGATGGCAAGATATACAGGCTGTTTTATGACCCAAATGATGTTTTGATAAAACAGGGTTGGAACAAGGTGTTTGACAATGGAGAAGTATGTGGGTATGAGCGGTAAGAGGATTGCCATATTGGTAGCGGGCTTGCCTCCAGTCTACAATGGTGGAACGGAGATAGCCACGGTGGACATAGCCAAGTTTGCAGTCAGGGCTGGACACGATGTCCATCTAATAGCTGCCGATGGCACGAGACGGGGTGCACTATTGTATAATGTCGGACAGAATGGCTACAAGGTGCATAGAGTGCCGACAGTATCAATCCCATACATCTACGGGCTTTACTATATGCCGTATGCAATTAAAGAGGTGGTCAAACTGAAACCAGATTTAGTACATGCGCAGGGTATGTACATGGGTGTGTCGGCTTTTTGGGCGAATACGTTGTTTAAATTCCCATACCTTATATACAGCCGTGGCGAAATGTACATGAACTGGCCTTTTAAGAGATTAGCAGCAAAAATAATAATGAGCAGGGCTGATAGGGTGGTTGCACAGACTGAGGACATGAGAGTATGTCTGCAAAGTATATTAAATAGAGATGTGGAAGTGATACCAAACGGTATAGATATAAGCAGATTCAAGACAATATCGAAGTCAGAGGCTAGAACTAAGCTAAGGCTATTGCCGAATATGAGGTTTGTGTTGTTTGTCGGTAGGGCACGGCCTGAGAAAAATCTGATGGGGTTTGTTAGAGTAATGGACATGCTCAGAAGTAGGGGTGATTGTTGTGGTCTGGTTCTGGGTGACGGGCAACAGCTTAATTCAGCGAAGAGGTTGGCGGAGTCATTGGGATTAAACAATATAATTTTTAGAGGAAATGTGAACAATGAGGATGTGCCTTTATATATGTATGCTTCTGATGTTTTGTTGAATACGAGTATTTCGGAAGGATTTCCAGTAGTGTTTCTTGAGGCGATGGCGTGTGGATTACCGATAGTCGCACCGAGAATAGGCGGTATTTCCGAGATAGTTGTGGATGGAAAGAATGGGATACTTGTTTCTCCAAAGGATGTAGAAGCATCGGCATTGGCTGTCAATACATTGTTGAATAGTAATGGTATGGTAAAATTTATGACACGGAATAATCTTAAAAGGTCTAGGGGTTACAGTTGGGAAAGTGTGGTTGAGAAACTTTATGGCTAAGAGGATGCCTAAGAAATGGATTGTCCTGATATTGGTAGAAGTTATCGTTACTATTATGGGGATTTATTTTGCAATGCCTTTGGCTACACTTATGAACAATGACCTATCAGAATATGTTTTGAGGGAATTTGTGTATGATAGAATATCAGATTTAATTACTGAGGATTGTGTTTCAGAGTTGGATAATGTAAGGGCACTAAATTCATGGATATATGTCAATGAGGAGCAGTCAATTAGGTGGTTAAACATAAAGGACAACTCGATAGACTATTATCCGTTGTATGATTTTGTTAGGGGTATAGGGTGGTGTGACCAGAAATCATGGGCGTTGTTTGTTCTATTGGTGCATAAAGACATAAGAGCTAGAAGTGTTTATTCGCAGTGTCATACAATAACAGAGGTTTACTTAGATGATGAAATAAGGTATTTTGACCCGACATTCAATTGCGAACCAAGGTTAGATGATGGGCAGTTTGTAATGGCAAATGCTGATGAGATGTATGGTGGAAGTTGCATAAATAGTTATGGTTATCGTTATGGGGCATACAATGATGAATTAGACATTAGAAATCTTGTTTGCCGTATACTAGATTGTTACCCTGATACTTATACTGATTGGTGGGTGGATATTTACTTTATGGATGGTGGGGAAAACGCACAAACAGACCTTATAAGGTTTGTTAAATTGGGTCATGTACCACCTGATTGGGAAATGGAATATATGTCACCAAGGTTTGCTGAATTATATGAAGCTAGAGTATACCATCTGCTTGGGAGATATGATGATGCCATGAATATATATTCACAACTACTTTCAGACAGTCAGTTTAGGGATGAGGCAATATTTTTTAGTATGGTGGTTGGTTTGCAGTCGGGAAATGAAGAAATAGCGGATAAATTTTATGAGATGGCGAAAAGTGAAATAGGTATGTCTGACAAGAGTTACCTATCGTTTGCTGAGCCTTATATGAAAAGGTTTGAGCAGGTATATAATAAATAGTAAAGGAGAATTAAGATGTGTGGGATTTGTGGAATATACGGTCAGGGTGACAAGGCCGAAGTAATTAAAATGATGCCGATGCTTCAGCATCGGGGACAGGACAGCGAGGGTGTGTACATAGATGAGAATGTCGGGCTAGGGCATTGCAGGCTGTCCATCATAGACCTAACACCCTTGGGCAACCAGCCTATGGCTAATGAGGATGGCACGGTGTTCTTGGTAATCAATGGAGAAATATACAACTATAAAGAGATTAGGGAGAATCTTTCAAAGAAGGGGCATGTGTTTAGGTCTAGGTCGGATAGTGAAATCGTGATACATGCCTATGAGGAATATGGGGAAAGGTTTGTCAACGTTTTGAGAGGGATGTTCGCACTGGCGGTCTATGACACTAGAGAGAAGAAACTGATTCTGGCACGTGACCCGATTGGCAAAAAGCCCTTGTATTACAGTACGACCAAAGGGAAGTTGGCCTTTGCCTCTGAAATAAAAGCGTTGTTTGAGGTGGGAATATTAAAAGAGGTCAACCTTGATGCTATTCCAAGCTATCTGATGTATCAATATGTTGCTGGTATGGATACGATGTTCAAGAATGTGTTTAGGTTGCCAGCAGGTAGTATATTAGTGGTGTGCCCAGATAGAATAACGCTTGAGAAATATTGGGAACTGTCTGAGGGCATATGGAATGGAACAACAAACCATATATCGGTGTTGAGAGACTTGTTGGAAGAGTCCGTGCAGTTGAGGCTTCAGTCGGATGTGCCAGTGGGTGCTTTTCTATCGGGTGGGGTAGACTCATCGTCGGTGATTGCACTGTACAGGAAATTCTCAAATAAAGAGATACATACTTTTACGGCGACGTTTGAGACTAACTCGGAAGCGTACTACGCAAAGAAAGTTAGTGCCATGTTGGATACGAGATACCACGAAGTGCCGATTACCGCCGATATGGTGGCACAGGACATTAAGAAGATTACATGGCATCACGATGAACCTTTGGGGGATGCAGCTACCATAAACAACTATTATCTTTCTAGGGAAGCGAAACGATTTGTGACAGTGGTGCTGGCTGGCGAAGGTGGAGACGAGTTGTTCGGCGGTTATCCTTGGCATGGTTTTGTGCCAGCTATATCCGTAATGAGCAGAGTGCCAGTATTTATCAGGAGGGCATTACAGCCTACTGTTGATGATATTTTTGGGAATGGCGATGCTACCAGTAAGTTAAACAGATGGCACAGGATACTAAGTTTCCCATTGCAAAGGTCGCTGATGGAGATGCAGATGTATCCGACAACGGCCATGAGCCAGCAAAATATCAGGTGGTTGACAGGGTTCAAAGAGAGAAAGAACGGGCTTCTGCCGACAGCAATGAAAAATCCGTTGAATCAGATGCTGTCTTTAGACTGCTTGAACACGTTGCAGAAGTTTCTGATGAAGGCGGACAAGGCGACGATGTCGCACGCAATTGAGGAGAGGCTACCGTTGCTGGATAAAAAGATTATAGAATATGCTTTCTCATTGTCACCAAGTCTTAAAAAAGACAAGTACGTGCTAAGGAAAGCGGTTGAGGATTTATTGCCAGATGACATTGTGTGGAGAAAGAAGCAGGGATTTGGGACACCACTGGCGGACTGGCTGAACAGCACAAAACTCAAAGAGATGGCGATGGACAGATTGAGAGATGGCGAACTGCTTAGAGAGGTTTGCAATAGAAAAGCCTTGGACAAACTGGTTGGGAAATTGAATGCTGGCGAAATTGAGAGTGGTGTAAATGCCCTTAGTTTGAGCAATGTGATATGGTCTGTGCTGGCATTGCAGGTATGGTATGATGTTTTCTTTTAGGAGGTAGAAATGAGTAAGACGGATTGGTTATTATATGCGTTTTGGGGAATTGTGTTCTGGCTGTTCATGTATCCGTATATGTGGGTCTACTGTAAATTTAACAAAGTTGAACAACACAAGTGGTTCGAGTATTAAGAAAATATGAAGATACTGATATTTTCAGCCTTTTACCATCCGCATATTGGCGGGTATGAAAAGAACGTACACGAACTGGCAAAGAGGCTGGTGCAGAGAGGGCATCAGGTTTCAGTGTTGACATGCAACACTGAGGATGCAGAACCATTGGAACTGGTTGATGATGTCATGGTGATTAGAGTGCCGTCGTGGAATTTGCTTAGTGGAACTTATCCCGTGCCGAAGCCGTCTTTGGAATTATTGAACACATTGAGGGCGATTGATACAGATGTGGTCATTACGCAAACTAGATTTTTCTTGACATCTTTATTTGGTCTTGTCATGGCAAAACGGAGGAATATTCCATTGGTTCACGTGGAACGTGGCACATGTCATAGTTATTCTGATAGTAGTGTTGTGCGTCGGCTAGCGGAGATGTATGACCATACAATCGGAAGCCTGATAGTGAAGCAGGCGACGAGAGTTGTCGGTGTGTCGAAATCAGTTGACAAATTTGTGGAGCATTTGGGGCGGAAAGACACGAGGGTTATTTATAACGGAATAGAAAATGGGGTGACAAGGCAAAAGCACAATTCGACGGTGATTATATTTGTGGGCAGGCTGGTATATTCAAAAGGCGTGCGGGATTTGATGGAGGCATTCGAGGCCACGCATAAATTGCATGACAATGTAAAACTATTCATAGTAGGCGATGGAAACTATAGGGAACAGTTGGAGAAAACCAGAAGTAGGTTGAGGTGCAAGGACTCTGTGATATTTTATGGAGAGAGGTCACAGAGGCAGGTAATGGATTTGCTAAGTGTATCGGATATATTTGTAAATCCATCTTATTCCGAAGGTTTGCCGACGTGCGTGTTGGAAGCAGCCAGTATGGGTTTGCCGATAGTGGCTACTGATGTTGGGGGGACTAAAGAGATAATTAGGAATGGGGTGTCTGGGATAATAATTAAACCTAATGACTCGTTTCAGATACATTTGGCCATAGAGTATTACTTGAGGCATCCCGTAGAGGCCAAGGCTATGGGAATATCAGCCAAGACGATGCTTGGTCATAAGTTTGGATGGGATAGGATAGTTAGCCAGTACGAGAAACTGTTAGGTGAAGTTATAAATGGTTAGAGCACTGGTAACTGGAGGCTGTGGGTTTATAGGTTCGCATCTTTGTGAGGAACTTGTGAAACGAGGGTATGGTGTTACTGTGATTGATGACCTGTCGACGGGGAGGCATGAAAACATAAAAGATTTACCAGTCGATTTTGTTGAGGGCAATGTGAAAAGCCTACCTTTTATCATTGGAGCATGTAGGAATATGGATGTAGTATTTCATCTGGCAGCGATGAATAGAGCTTTGCGAAGCATAGACAATCCGATTGAGGCGAATAACGTGAATGTGACAGGGACTCTGAATGTGCTGATGGGTGCGAAGCACAATGGGGTAAAAAGGGTTGTCTATGCATCATCATCGTCGGTTTATGGTGGTGGTGAGTTATTTGTTAAAAAAGAGCAACACAAGCCGAATCCTGAAACGCCGTATGCTGTAGGTAAACTAACTGGAGAATACTACTGTCATGTGTTTCAGAGGTTGTATGGGTTGCAGACGATTTGCCTACGTTATTTTAGTGTGTATGGTGAGAGGCAACGTTCTGATGTAGAGTATGCTGCGGTAATACCGAAGTTCATAGACAGGTTGAAAAACGATTTGCCGTGCGTAATATATGGGGATGGGTCGCAGATTCGTGACTTTACCTACGTGAAGGATACGGTGGAGGCAACAGTAATGCTGGCAGAAAGTAATGAGACGGATGTATTTAATATTAGTTGTGCCGAGACAGTGACCATAAACAGATTGTCCAGTATACTTTGTGAATTGATGGGTAAGAAGATACCACCGATTTATGAGGCAGAGAGAGTCGGAGAGGTTAAATGTTTGTCAGCCGACATATTGAAAATCAAACAGCTTGGCTTTGTGCCGAAGTATGGCATAAGGCGTGGGTTAAAGGAGATGATGAATGGCTAAGTTGGTAGTTTGTGTTGTGGGTTTGGGATATGTGGGTTGGCCTTTAGCTGAGGCTTTTGCTAAAAAAAGGGTGAAGGTTATAGGCTATGATAACAATGCAATTAGGATTGGCGAGTTAAGGTCTTTGGGTTTGGAATTGCCGTTGTTGTGCTTGTCCTCGAATCCTGCCGACATAAGAGAAGCGGATTATGTGATAGTAGCTGTGCCGACACCGATTAGCAAGGCTAAACAGCCAGACTTGTGTTGTGTTGAGAACGCAATTAAAACGGTGGGGCAGAATTTGAAGCATGGTGGAACAGTGGTTTTGGAATCAACGGTATATCCTGGGGTCACTGAGGATGTCGTGATTCCTATATTAGAGAAAGAATCGGGATGGAAGTGTGGCAAGGACTTCAAGGTGGGCTATTCGCCAGAACGGATAAACCCTGGCGATGAGGAGCATACACTGGACAAACTAATAAAAATTGTGTCGGGGATGGATGCCGAAACATCGAAGAAATTAGCTGACCTATACAAGTTGGTGACGATGGATGTCTTTGTGGCGAGGGACATAAGAACGGCTGAGGCAGCCAAGGTTATAGAGAACATACAGCGTGACCTTAATCTGGCGTTGATGAATGAACTCTCGGTCATATTCGGCAAAATAGGGCTTTCAACCAAGGATGTGCTTGACGCAGCACGGACAAAGTGGAACTTCTTAGGGAGTTATAGTCCTGGGTTGGTGGGAGGCCATTGTATACCAGTAGACCCGTATTATCTCACATATAAGGCACAGCTAAATGGTTATAACCCACAAGTGATACTTGCTGGTAGGTCAATAAACAACTATATGCCGAAGTACGTAGCAGAATTGACTGTGAGGGCACTAAATGATGCTGGCAAGCCTATTAAGGGGTCAAAGATACTTATCATGGGTCTAACCTATAAAGAGAACGTGCCAGACACTAGAGAGACACCAGTGAGGGGTATAATAGCGGAACTTAGAGAGTACGGTGTAGATATATACGGTTTCGACCCGATGTTGACAAATATCGAGTCAGAGTTTGGCATCAAGGCTATCTATGGTGATGGATTCAACGAGTTGGATAAACTTGATGGTGTGGTTTGGGCTGTATGCCATTCGGCGTTTAATTCAATAACACTGAAATCATTAAAGTCACGTATGGCAGATAGTCCAGCTTTGATAGATGTGAGGAGTCATTTTGATAGTAGAGAGGCTGTGAAAGAGGGTTTTTACTACAAATCGTTATAATGAGTGAAATTTAAATCGGGTTTCTTTGTGAATCTGTAAAAGTATGGTATATTATATATGAATGTAAAAAGAGGTTGTTGGAATATGTCGAATAAGATGCCGAAACCGAAGAAAGTAATGAAGAATCTTGATGATTTGCGTAGTGAAATACCAAAGGAAGGGTTGCTCAGTCCGAAGTTGCGTGCTGGCTTTGGTGAGAAGTTCGATGTTGAGAAAATCCACAAACAAATGTTCGGAAAGTGAAACGAGTGCTGAGAGTTCAATAGGAGGTTGACAAGCAATGGCAACAGCATTAGACCAGTTGACGGGAACTATACCAGTGATAGTTATGGGTGGTGTGGCTATGAAGATGACCCAAAGTATGTTTGACCAACAGCAAAGGTATAGTGGTAATAGGCGAAGGGTTAGGTCACGCAGAAATGGCAGACGGGTTAGTCGCTTAGGATTCGGTGATTTTAGTAACTTGGGCATTTCTTAGGGCTTGTTAATAAAATCAAAAAGGAGGTTTTTAGATGCAGCAGCAAGGTAGGCCACCGTTGGTGATAGAGCAAGGTGGGAGTCGTAATAGCAGTGGTGGTAGCAAGGGTGGAGCATTATCAGGATTAGGTGGAGTACTGGTTGGGGTTATAGTTTCAGTTGTCCTCAGTTATTTTCTAATATCCTACATAGCAGTGCCGAAGTCGGAGATTGATACTCTTAAATCTCAAGTTCAAGCACAGGTTAGTAGTGCATTACAGCCGATTTCGGGTTATGACAGCCGTATAAGCAATATAGAGAACCTTAATGGCAATAATAACCTTACGAGAACTATAAACGATTTAGAGGCTAGGTCTGCTCCAGACTTGAGTGGTTATGTTACTGTAGCAGCCTACAATGCCAAGGTAGCGGAACTAGAAAGTGACATTGAGGCATTAGCAGCAGCCAAGTCGCCTAGTGGGGGTGGTGGTGGTTCTAGTGGTGATTATGGTGAGCTTGTAGATTCTGATGGTGACTTAGAACTGTGGCTAGACCGTGCACCATCTGGTGGGGCAGATTCAGAGTATCTATATACTACGGGTGGAGGCACACCAGATAAAGCGACTTTTGAGTTCACGGTGGTGAACAAGGACGTGGAGTCAAGGCACGATTTCTACATAAAAATGAATTTTGCTCCAACATTGGATACAGTGAGTGATATAGTTGCTGCTGGCGCATGTGCCGTAGGTGAAGCGGATATTACAGCAGTAACGGCAAGTTCGGAAATAACATTCTCAGCCTCTCCGTCAAGTGGGTGCTTTGATGAGAATGACGAGTTCGATATTAAGAGTGTCAAGGATGGCGTAGCAAAAGGCGATACAGAGTCGTACAGGGTGACAACATATGTTACGCAGACACAGGCACACAATGTTGATTGGGAAATAGATTATACTATCAAAGACTTGGATTAGCTAAGGGCTTATCGGAAAGAATAAAGTCAGGCTTTGTGTAGGGGAATCGCCTGACCTTATTTTATTGGGGAAAATTAGGAGTATAATGAGAACTGGTTATTTCTTTGGTTTATCTACTTTTACGGGATATTCCCACTTGCCGATGCGTTGGAAGTTATGGGCTGCTACCCAGATACCGATTAGAACTGCGGTGATGATGTACCACGGGCGGAACAGCACATAGAACCCACCTTGTGGGAAATAGGGGTGGAGATAGATGATGTAGAGCCAGTACGATACACTCAGAAATACCAAGTCCCATACCAAGACAAAGAAATAGGTTACGACCTTTAGGCCTAGGGATATTTTTTCCCTTTCCTCATTGCTGATGTTCAGTGTGATTTTTTTCAACTGCGACCTCCTTGTTTTATTTTAGCCATTAGTTCGGCATGTTTCCTTTGCGCTTTTTCAATCCGCTTCCTCATTTTTTCGGGTGGTGGCCTCATTTCAAAATTAAATATAAAACTGAACCAATTCCACTTCTTATGGCAGTTCAAACATTCTCTTTTCTTGGTATCTATTATGCCGTTGCATTTGGTATGGAGAAAAACTGCCATGTTATTTAACTTCTGTAGGTTTGTCTATCGGGAATACGATAGCACCATTGGAGATTATAACCTCATCCCAGACCGTGACTTCTGATGGATTGGTTGGCACTCCGTCTATGATTGCATTTTGAAGCGTCAAGGAATTGGGATGCGGACTAGATAATGGAAGAGTACAACGAATACGCAGATTGCCCAAGAAAGCCTGATGCGTACACCTAGGTGCATAGATGGCTTCTTTAGCCTGTTCTAGTGGTGTTCCTTTTTGCCAAATGTCTATAAGATGTTTCTTTGGTTGCTCTGGCATGATTAGCCTCCCTTATTTTTTCGCTTATTATTAAGGTGTATAACCGCAGCGATGATAACCCCCAAGGCAACTATGCCAAGTACGGCAGGCCACGGCCGAGGTATAGTAGGTAGCGACATTATAAAACTCCTTTCTTAAAACAGATTCCTTTTTGGAATATACATTTCTCTAGCCTTGTCCCAATTAAGCCCTATGAAGTATTTCATGCCCAATCCTTTGGGCTGTAATGGTCTAGGCGTGGCATTCGGTTCTGGCTTCAATAGAAGACTTATAATAACGGCAAAGCCTTTGAATAGCCAAGCGAAGAGTTTAAGGACAAGCATAACCAGTATGATGGGCATAAGTATGGCTTTGTGGGCAAGTATCCAAGTCCAAGCAGTTGCGAAAAAGGCTGTTATTGTGGTAAACATCTCTATTTTCCTACACTAGCTGTTATAAATCCACCAGTGAAGCCGATAAGTATAGCCAATATGAGTATTATCCACTCACGGCGTGTCATTTGCTTGTAAGGGTTTTGCATTTATTTTACCTCCGCTATTTTTAGTCCGTGCACTCTTAATGCCCGTGCTACTTGTGTCCATTGAAACATAGAGGAATCATTATACTTGTGGTTGATAATACCAATAAAATAAGATAGGTTTGCACCTAGTAGTATATCATCTGCTGTTATCGGGTACTCGTCGTGGGAAATATCGCCTAGTCGTTTGATTTTTAGAGGGAATGAACCCTCATCGTATTCGGGTCGTGGAGATTTACACTTTTGGCAAAACAAAAAGCGTTGCCCCATAGGATATGCTATGTATAAAAAATCGCCACAAGCAGGACATTGTAATGCAGTTTTTCTGAGTTTGAGGTTTTCCATTTTATCACCAAAGTAAGAATTTGTCTTTTGGGCTAAATGCGAGCCAAAATAATACAATTGACACTCCCCTGCTCTAAAGAGCGGGGATTCTCAGGAAACGCTTTGCGCACTCGCATACGTTACCTCCTGAAGGGTCTGCCCGACCCTGCTTTTTTCATAATGATATTACCACAAGTTAGGCATATTGCCGATGTAGAACCCAATGTCGACCTTTGGCGGTTCTGTAAGTTTGCGCAAAGAGGCGAATGGGTCATTGGAAGTCACTGTGTCCATTTCAACTAGTTGGGAGTCTATGGACATCGCCTCTTTCAATAATCGTATCTCATGTTGTTGGAGTTGCTCACGGTTAGGATTGCTGTTTTTAGACATTATTTAGCTCCTTTGTTTATTATCCTGTCTATGTCCTCTATCTTAATCATCCACCTGCTTGTGTTTCCACCGACCTTTGACGCTGGTAAATCGCCTTTTTTTATCCATCTGCGTATAGTGTTCACGTGGACATCGAATATTTTAGATGTTTCTTTTGCAGTAAGTATTTTATGAGAAATAGATGCTTTAACCATTTACAACCAATTACAACTACTTATAATACATTACTTTTTAGCATTTGTCAAGAGGTTTTGTGGGGAATTTACCACAAGATTTTTCATTCTTCATTCAAAGCCCAAGCCCTGCTAAGTTCGTTACTCCAGAAACTAGGCAAGGGATTGCTTATCATTCCCTGCCATCGTAATTGTGAGGCGACGACGTAACTATGTTTCTGCGTGTCGTTTATAGGCAGTTCCCTGAAATGGCTCTCCGCCGTTTCCATCATTTTCATAAGGACATCGTTTTTGCCCTTGGAAGCGAACTCCAAAAGGAACGGCGGTCTCTTTATTATTATACTTGAGAAGTAGGGTAAGTATCGGCTCAATACCAGCCTAGGAAAATGGAAAGCCAATAGAAGTATCTGGTTTCGCTGTCGTGGCAGTGACAAAAGGTTCACCACGTGCTTTCGCATCTTAGCATTCTCAAGTGGTATCTGTATATCGCCCTCATCAACAAATATAATGGAATCAGTCCATTCCTGTGCTTCTTCTAAAGTATCCAGTATCAGGTAGCGTGGTGGCATGAGATGCTTCATTTTGCGGGGATAGCCGACAATTATGGGGAACAGTTCAAATCGCTGGCTCAACCTCTCCAGTAGATGAAATGACAGTCCAGTCTTGCCACTCCCCATTGTTCCGATGATAAGATTGGTGGATGACGGAGTGACAATGTCAGTCCAGCTTGGTGTAATATCTGTTTTTGGTTGCTCTAGTGTTAACGTCATTATTTTACCCTTTCGGGGTTTCGGGGCAATTGGCATAATAAGGCTTAGCCCCGAAACCTACATTTGTAGTTTTTAACTTCTAGTTATCCTCTTCTTCGTCATCCTCATCATCTTTTGGTTGGCTGGGTGTATCAAAAACGCCGATATGGATACCCATGTTCTCCAACCTTTCCAGTGTCTGTTCTTCTAGTGGATGCATTAATTTTTACCCCTTTCTAATTTTTATAAACCTCTTTATTTATCGACCATTTTACAAGAGGCTAAGCATTTTCCAAATTACTTTTAACTTTTTGTTCTCTCACACAATGGATTAAGACAGAGTTTCATTAAATCCCCTTCATAAGTAAAACATCCTATTTGTTAAGCATTTCTATAAATATCTTGGTTTGCCATTCTATTTCAGCATCTCTAGCAGCAGCCCCAGCAGCCCCAGCCCAAGCAGCACTAGCAGCACTAGCAGCACTAGCAGCAGCATCCCTGGTATCCCTAGTAGCACTAGCAGCAGCCCAAGCAGCACTAGCAGCAGCCCAAGCAGCATTAGCAGCAGCCCTAGCAGCACTAGCAGTAGCCCAAACAGCACTAGCAGCAGCCCTAGCAGCCCTAGCAGCAGCCCTAGCAGCACTAACAGCATTACTTTTATCAGTTATACAATTTCTTGCTGCATCAATTGCCTGTCGTGGCCTTTTATCATCGGGGTATCTATCTTCAAAGAAATGAAGCGTATGCTCGGCATATCTACATGCAAGTTCGATTGAAAAGCCCTTTGAGGGTTCTATGGTACACCTTAAACACCACAGGGCATCTTGAAGCCCACACACTTCTAAAATTTTAGTGAGTGGTGTCTTGGTATAGCCACCATATTTCCTGATTCCACCAAGTGCTTTTGCCATTTTGTGATAACTTGTCTGACAAGCATGGAACTCTCTAGCCTTTCTGAATGTTGTGTGTAACATCTCTTTCTCCCTTCATAAGAAAATAATTAAATATTTAGCTCCATAACTTCGGGCTTAATCATCTACTTAATCCCCAACTACTCAAGACACTTAAAGGTGATTATGGGATTCTCCGCACTTACTGACACATCATCTTTATCCAATAAATACTTTCCCATCTTCTTACTCCTTATCGGGGATTATGGCCTTAGACCACTCATCTTTTATAATTTCCATCATCTGATAATATGCCAGTGATTTAGCGTAAATTCTGTCGGTTATTCGGCGGCTAAGTTCATCTATATCAATTCCCATTCCCTTGAGTAGTTCCTGTTTCTCGGAAGGGGATAGGTCGGCAGATTTCTTGGAGTATCCGATTACCACGGGTACATTTAGGATTTCGCTAACGCTTTCTATTTTTACTGTTTCATCAGCACCTTTAATCACCCAATAACTCATTTCTCACTTCTCCTTAATTAACTTCTCAATGGCAACCAATTCGCCAAGTGCCTCGCTTCCAGTTCTATTATTAGCCAGGAGTTTCAATCCCTCTACTGCTCTTTCGGGTATATTATTTCTCCACGGTTCAGGCACACTTTCGAGGGCTTTATTCAAAAGCTCACCCGCATCTCTATCGGGATTTGTCCCCCAAAATAGCCTGGTATAAAATATGAAGCCCTCACCAGTTTGTAATAACTTTAAGGCTTCCACCGTTCCCAGGGGGGTTAATTTGTATCGAATCTTCTCAGCCATTTACTTTATCCCCCATTCACTCATAATTTCACCCAAATCATCAATAGACTTCCCACCCATATCTTCAAAGTGGCTTTCTATAAAATGACTTAAAGTTTCCGAGCATTTCTGTCTTGTTTCCTGCTCGATTTGTGAACGGCACAGATTAAATAGTTCCTTAACGGCATCTTCATTTGCCCCGCAAAAGGCGTGTTCATTCCCATGATTTAGTGGATTCCACCAGCAATCGATGATTAGCCCATTAACTTTTTGGAGTGCCTTGCAATGCTGGCAGAATAGAGTGTGTATCTTGTGCCAATTCTCCGCTTGTTCGGGCGTTAAGTGCTTTATCTGTTTTTGTGGTTTCATATCTACTCCTTGTTATGGCAATATACCAAAACCGCCG
>Ga0172364_10001257_pt1 | contig 19313 bp, 15 predicted proteins | sample LakKivSesite10cm_FD_114545 | JGI IMG/M metagenome (GOLD analysis project Ga0172364, IMG submission 114545) | Sediment microbial communities from Lake Kivu, Rwanda - Sediment site 10cm | ecosystem: Environmental > Aquatic > Freshwater > Lake > Sediment | place: Rwanda: Western Province, Lake... | reverse complement strand
TCTGGCCAGCAACCTTTAAACTTCTCGATCTCACAATTCCGCCCAAAGAAATCACCGCCACTTCGCTGGTGCCGCCGCCGATATCCAGAATAATGTTGCCAGTTGGTTCAAAAATCGGCAAACGCGAACCGATGGCCGCGGCCATCGGTTCCTCAATTAAATAAACCTGGCCAGCGCCGGCATTATAAGCTGCATCTTCCACGGCCTTTCTTTCCACTTCGGTCACGCCGCAGGGGACGCCCACCACCACTGTCGGCCGATGGGGCAAAACTCCCAGAGACGACTTGCGAAATTGACGGAAAAAGTATTTCAACATTTCCTCGGTCAATTCAAAATCAGAAATCACGCCGTTAATTAAGGGCTGCACCGCCGCGATATGAGGCGGCGTTTTGCCGATCATTTGCTGGGCCTCCCGGCCGATCGCTAAAATTTCGCCAGTTTTTTGATTAACCGCTACCACCGACGGCTCATTAACCATAATTCCACTGCCCTTCAGATAAACCAGGGTGCTGGAAGTTCCCAAATCAATGCCTAAAAATGGAGAAAAAGATGAAAATATTTTCTTAAACATATCTTTATTTATTAATAGGCCTGAGCGAAAATCCATTTTCCTCGACTTGGTTTCCCGCAATAAATACACTTCCCTTCTTTGTCCTCTGTCCCAAGGACCAAAACCCGAGCCGTAGCCATTGTTTCCTCTTTAATTCTCTCCTCACATTGAGAATGGCCGCACCAGAAAACTTTGATAAATCCTTTTTGATTCGCCATAATTTTTTTAAATTCTTGATAATCAGTGGCTTCTCTTGTATTCTCTTTTAAAAATTTACTGTTTTTTACTAACAAATTCTTCTGAATGTCAGTTAGAGTTTTCTGAACCTCTTTGGCCAAATTCTTAAAAGAACTAAAGGAGTGCTTGCCGTTATCCCGCCTCACTAAAGTTGCTTTATCGCTAACTATTTCTTTTTCGCCGATCTCAATTCGAAGCGGAACGCCCTTTAATTCCCATTCATTAAATTTCCAACCAACCGAATATTCCGGTCTTTTGTCAATTTCAATCCTAAAATCTTTAAGAATTTCTTTAATTTTCCTTAATTTCATTTCCAAATTTTTGGTCACTTTTTTTTGCTGAATAATTGGAACGACAACAATCTGAATGGGGGCCAATTGAGGCGGAACAACCAAGCCGTGGTCATCGCCGTGAGCCATAATGAGAGCACCGATACTTCTGGTTGAAAGTCCCCAAGAAGTCTGCCAAACCATTTTTTCTTTCGCCTCTTTGTCCAAAAATTTAATATTAAAAACTTTGGCAAAATTTTGGCCCAGATCATGGGAAGTGCAGCCCTGAAGAGCCCGACCGTCAGGCATCAACATTTCATAACTATAGGTGGCGTGGGCGCCGGCAAATTTCTCGGCTTCGGACTTTTTGCCAACTATCCCATCAATAGCAAAAAATTCGCGATAAAGGTTTTGATAAATCTCTAAAATCGCCATTACTTCTTCAGAAGCTTCCTCGTGGCTACTATGACAGGTATGGCCTTCCTGCCATAAAAATTCTGTTGTTCTCAAAAATAACCGAGTCCTTTTTTCCCAGCGGACGATATTACACCATTGGTTAATCATCAGCGGCAAATCTCGCCAGGATTGAACCCATTTGGAAAACATCTCATACATAATCGTCTCGGAGGTTGGTCGAATAACTAGTTTTTCCTGAAGCTCCTCTCCGCCGCCAATGGTTACCACGGCTAATTCCGGAGAGAAACCCTTGACGTGCTCCTTTTCTTTTTTTAAAAATCTCTCAGGGATAAAAAGCGGGAAATAGGCATTTTGGGCCCCGGTCTTTTTAATTTTTTCATCAAGTGCCTTTTGAATATTCTCCCAGATGGCATAGCCATAAGGTCGAATAACCATGCAACCCTTGACTGGCGCATAGTCAGCTAAACCGGCCCTCAAAACCACATCAACATACCATTGAGAAAAATCTTCGGATTTTTTGGTGATTTCTTTTTTTTCAAATTGTTTTTCCATAAGAGGTAAGATTTAGTCCGCCGAATAATCTGCTAAAGCGGGCGGTTATTCCCGTAAAGTAAATTTTAACCCCAAATCAACTTTTTTTCAAATCTCTCGTTGGAATATTTTTTAAAATAGCCGCAGCACATCTTTGGTGGTAATAATAATAGTCAACAAAATCAAGAAGGCGAAACCGAAAGAATGAATGAAATTCTCCACTCGAACCGAAACGGGCTTGCCCTTTATTTTTTCAATCAAAACAAAAAGAATGCGGCTGCCGTCTAAAGCCGGAAAGGGTACTAAATTTAGGGCAGCTAAATTAACGGAGAGGGCGGCTAAAAACTGAAGAACATAACGAATCCCCAATTTTACGGTTTGGCTGCCCAAGGCGGTAATCCCTACTACGCCGACCACGTCATTTACCGACTGGGTGCCGACAAATAGCCCTTTTATAAAATAAAATAGGGCCAGAAAAATATTAAGGAATAAACGAAGGCCATCGCGAATGCCGTTGATAAAGCTCTGCCACCAGGAATAACGCAAAATCCCGACTTCGCCAATTACAATGCCCAAAGGACCTTCGCCTGACGGCGGATTTAATCTGCTGGTTAGCGACTTTTCAACGACGCTGTTTTGACGCTGAATAACCAAGACAATGGTTTCGCCTTGGTGTTTTTTCACGAATTTTTGAAAATCCTCGCTGATTGATTGAGAGGTTTGCTCTCCATCGGCCTTGACGGCCAAGATAATATCGCCAGCTTTTAGTCCGGCGGCAGCGGCCGGAGTTTTAGCGCTGACGTTCAAAATGGATAGATTGATGTCCTGTAGTTGGCCGATGTTTTCTTCGGTAACTGCCGCTGGCAAGCCGATAAAATAACCAAAGCCCAAAAGCGCCATTCCAACTGCCAAATTAAGCGCGATGCCGGCAGCCAAAATCCCCATTCTTGTTCCGGGCTTGCGTGAGGCAAAACTTCTCCGATTATGTCTCTCTTTGCCGTCTTCGCCGAAAATTTTAACAAAGCCGCCGAAAGGCAGAGCATTGATGGAATAAAAAGTTCCTCTTTTTTTGAATCCCCAAATCCGCGGTGGATAGCCGAAGCCGAACTCCTCTACTTTAATACCGGCTTTTTTGGCCGCCAAAAAATGCCCAAATTCATGGATAAAAATTAAAGCGCTTAAACAAAGAATAAAAATAAGAATAGCCATAACAAATTTATTAAAATTTTACGAGCAACAGCTCGGTTAAAATTTAGTAGTAAAATTTTCTACGCCCCGAGGCCTAAAAAATTTTAACTAAGCCTTTAGTTCCTCTTCCTTGCTCTTAATCAAATCGGCAATTGTCTTATTAAGGTCATCAACAACTTTCTGAATTTCTTCCTTGCGGCGGAATTTATCGTCTTCGCCAATTTTTTTATCATCAAACAACTTCTGGATTTGTTTGACTGCCTCGTCGCGAATGTGACGCAAATTAACTTTGGCTTCCTCAGCTCGACGATGAACCAAATCAATAATTTCCTGACGCCGCTCTTGAGAAAGAGGCGGCAAAATCACTCTAATCTGCGTGCCCTCAATACTAACATTAACGCCCAAATTAGCGGCCTGAATTGCCTTCTCGCAAGGAGACAAAGCGTTTTTGTCCCACGGTTGAACAAGTAAGGAATTGGGCAAATTCACCTGAATCATCGCCAGCTGTTTTATGGGCAAAAGCGAGTTATAATAATCAACCTTCACGTTCTCCAAAAGGCCGGGGTGCGGCCGATTAGAACGAATGGAGGCCAACTCTTTTCTAAAAAAATCTGTGCCGGCGTCGGCATCTTTTTTAAATTTTTTAATAATTTCTTCCATAAGATTGTTTTATAAGCGGCCGCCAGATACCTTTAGCGGCCCTGCATCTGAAAAATCATATTTTCAATCTGCAATCGCGAATTAACATTAGAATCATTAAGGCGGCGCAGTGTTTCTAAGGCGATTTGGAGGTTTCGCCAATCGCCATCTCCCGAAAGCGAACTAATTTTTAAATCTTGAAGCCCTAAAGAATTAAAATTTTGGTCTCGCCACAAAATAACCAAGGCCTCCAAAAACTTCTTTTCTGCTTCGGCTCCTTGGCCAAAAATCTTTTTGGCCAAATGAAAATTTCTCTTCGGGTCGCGGCAAAAATTGATTGCCTCCTCAGGGATTTGTTTTTGGAAATAAATTTTGGGTTGGGACAAAGGAATGTTTATCGCCTTAAGTCGTGAATAAAGCGTGGGCAAAATCCTTTTCTCGTTGCGGACCAAAAAGAATAGAACCGCATTTGGCGGCGGCTCCTCCGTCACTTTTAAGAGGGCATTCTGCGCTTCAAATTCCAAATCCTCCAGATGGTCAACAATTAGAAACTTCTTGTTGTCAGTGGTTAAATAAAGAAAATGAATGGCCTGGCGGACACTATCAATTGACGGTTCCAAAACAGAAAAATTGTCACAAATTTTACAATCTAGGTGCTTGTCTGAGGCAATAATTAAAATATCGCGCCAATCAGAAACTCTCCGGACAATTTGAAAAACCGAATGAAATTTAGCGTCTTCGTCTAATCCCAAAAAAAGCCAGCTTCCTTCCAGCAGGTTTTTATCAATAATTTTTTGAAAATATTTCTCCAAAGAAAACATCTCAATTTTTTCCGTTTGGTGTAATTATTTGGAGCGAGGACGAATCATTTTCTCCTACTTTTTGCTCATTACTGCCCTTTTATAAATGTCCAAGTGTTCCAGAATGATGCCCGTGCCTTTGGCCACGCAAAACATAGGGTCTTCGGCGCTGTAAGCATTAACGCCAGTTACTTTAGTGATAAATTCATCAATATTTCTAAGCAGCGCCCCGCCTCCGGAAATGACAATTCCTTTTTCAATAATATCAGCAGCCAATTCCGGCGGGGTATTCAAAAAAACCGAACGGATGGTCTCGCTGATTTCTTCCAAATGGCCGGAAATCGCCTCTGCCACCTCATTGGAATTCATAATAACAGAACGCGGCAAACCAGTGTCCAAATCTCGGCCCCGCACCTCGCATTCCAGTTTGGTCTTCTGGCTGACCGCCGAACCAATGTCAATTTTGACTTTTTCCGCGGTCTGCTCGCCAATAGCCAAATTATATTTTTTCTTCGTATATTCAGCGATGGCTTCGTCAAATTTATTGCCGGCAATCCGAAGGGATGCCCAAGCTACAATTCCGCCCAAAGAAATCACCGCCACTTCGCTGGTGCCCCCGCCGATATTAACAATCATATGGCCGGAAGCGGAGTTAATGGGAATGCTCGCGCCCAAGGCCGCCAAAATCGGCTCTCTGACCAAATAGGCCTCTCGGGCGCCAGCTTCCAAAGTGGCATTAATCACTGCCCGACGTTCCGTTGAAGTAATGCCGGCGGGGCCGGAAACAATCACAATCGGTTTAAAAATATTAAAACTGCCCAAAGTTTTGGAAATAAAATATTTGAGCATCGCCTTGGTGGTTTTATAATCGGCAATCACTCCGTCTTTTAAGGGGCGGTAAGCACCAATATCATTGGGCGTACGACCAATCATTTCTTTGGCTTCATGGCCTACGGCTAAAATTTTGTTATCATTCAAATCATAAGCGACAATTGTCGGCTCAAAAATCACCACCCCTTTGGTGGGAATAAAAACCAGAGTAGTAGTTGTTCCTAAATCAATGCCGATTTTTTTGATAAACATACCAGATTTGTCGAAATTAGGGGGAAATTAATCAACTTGTGCTCTCTTGATTTCCGCCCCTATTTTTTGCAGCCTCTTTTCTATCTCTTCATATCCCCTGTCAACTTCGTTCGCGCCGGCCAGAACGCTTTTACCTTGAGCGGCCAAAGCAGCGATAATCAAGGTAACGCCGGCTCGTAGATCAAAAGATTTAATGTTTGCAGCGTACAAAGGCGTTGGCCCAATAATTAAAATCCGATGGGGGTCGCAAACCGTAATTTTCGCACCCATTTGATTCAATTCTTCCACGTAACGGAATCGGCCCTCAAACAAAGTGTCAAAAATCAGAGTTTGACCTTGAGCTTGCGTGCCCAAAACCGAAAAGGGCGCCTGCAAATCAGTTGGGAATCCCGGGTAAGGAAGAGTTTGAATTTTTGCTCCAACTAATTTTGAATGTTCTCCTTCAATCCAGACTGCCTGTTCTTCTATTTTATAGGAAATCCCCATTTTTTTCAAATTTCTAAAAACCATTTCCAGCTGTTCTATCGGAACATTTTTAATATACAAATTGCTTCTGGTGACGGTTGCCAAAGAAAAAAAGGTGCCGGCTTCAATATAATCGGGCCAAATCGTATGCTCGGCGCCTCTCAAACTTTTCTTCCCATGAATCTTAATGGTGTGAGTTCCCAAACCATCAATCTCGGCGCCCATAGCTTTCAAAAATTCACCCAATTCCTGAATGTGCGGCTCAGTGGCAGCCAAATGAATTTCGCTGTAGCTGTCCAATCCGGCCAAGAACATCATTAAATTTTCTGTGGCAGTAACGCTGAATTCTTTTAAAACCACGGCTGTCGGCTCAATTTTTTCCGGCGCTTTCAAATAATAAACTTCCCTTAAATCTTCTTCGCCTTTCTCCGCGACAATTCCCAAATCGCCAAAGCCCTCAAAATGGGCATCCAAGCCCCTGACGCCAATGTGGCAGCCGCCGGGTTTCCCGATTTTAAGCTCTTTTTTCCGGGCCAAAACCGGGCCGGCAATCAAAATTGAGGCCCGAATTTTTCTGGTTAATTTCATATCTTTTGGCTCGGTTTTTAAATCTTTGGCCCAAATCTTAACTGTCCGCTCGCCTAACCACTCCACCTCTGCTCCCAAACTTTTCAAAATTTCTATCATCACCAAAATATCAGCCACTAATGGTAAGTTTTTAATAATGCAAGGTTCCTCAGTTAAAAGAGTAGCAGCTAAAATCGCCAAGCTGCCATTTTTCGTGCCTCGCACTTCAATTTCTCCTTTTAATTTTTTACCGCCTTCAATTTCAAAAACTTCAGCCATCATTAACATTTAAACCGAAAAATAACAAAAAATCAAACCTTCTCACCAAAAGCAGCAAAGACAATGGCCACCTCAATAGCGTCTCCCAAAATTAAAATTATGTTATACTATTATTAATGCTCAGCTCTTCTCCCAAACAAACCCAGAAAATAGCAGAGATTTTGGTAAAAACCGTATTGGATAGCCCGGGGAAAAGCCCGCGGATTTTTTGTTTAGAAGGAGATTTGGGCGCTGGCAAAACCACTTTTATTCAGGGCGCGGCCCGAGCCCTCAAAATCAGGAATAAAATTTTAAGCCCGACTTTCGTTATAATGAAAAACTTCCAAATCCCTGGCAATTTAGCCATTCATTTTTTCTGCCACATTGACTGCTACCGGATTGAAGGGCCGAAAGAAATATTGAATTTGGGTTTTAAAGAAATTATAAAAAATCCTCAAAATTTGGTTTTTATTGAATGGCCGGAAAAGATTAAAAAAATTATTCCCAAAAATGCCCTCTGGTTAAAATTCAAAATTAAAGGGAAAAATAAAAGGGAAATTATAATAAAATGACTAATCAAACCCAAAGCCCAAATAGCAAAAATTTTACATTTGGGCTTTGAAATTTATACTATGAAAACCTTTGTCCTCATTGATGCCAATGCCCTAATTCACCGCTGTTTTCATGCTCTGCCGCCTTTAACCACGCCGGCTGGCGAGCCCATCGGCGCGGTCTATGGCACCACCACTATCATTTTGAAAATGCTTCGGGAAATTAAACCGGACTATATCGCGGCTTGTTTTGATTTGGCTGAGCCGACCTTTCGCCACGAAGAATACAAAGAATATAAAGCGAAGCGGCCAAAAACGCCCGAGAATTTAAACCCGCAATTTGCAGCCGCCAAAAAACTTTTTGATGTTTTCGGCATCAAGTATTTTGAAAAAGTTGGCTTTGAAGCCGACGACCTCATTGGCTCTTTGACCAAAAAGTTTCAATCGTCTGATTTAAAAATAATTATTGCTACCGGCGATTTGGACACTCTCCAGTTGGTGGATGATGATCGGATTGTGGTTTACACGATGAAAAGGGGGGTGCAGGAAACTGTGATTTATGACGAAAAAGCCGTTAAAGAACGTTTTGGTTTATCGCCTAAACAAATGGTTGATTTTAAGGGATTAAAGGGCGACCCTTCTGATAATATTCCCGGAGTTTACGGCATCGGTGAAAAAGGCGCCATTAAAATTCTGCAAAAATTCCCCAGCTTAGATGAGCTATATAAGGAAATCGAGCGGCCTAATTTTAAAAAATCTGCGGAATTAAATGAGAAATTAGTGACAAAGTTATTGGAGCAAAAAGAGCAGGCGTTTTTCAGCAAATATTTGACCTCCATCCGCACCGACATCGAACTGGACGCCCAACTAAAGGATTTGAAATTTGAGGGCTTAAACAGGGAAAAAATCATTCCGCTTTTCCAAGAGTGGCGCTTTGACAGCTTAATCTCCCGCCTGAGTGCCAACCAAGAACCTGCTCCTATTGCTCCTGGCGCTCTGGCCGCAGCTTTAGCCCCAAGCACTAACATCCAATTTTTAATCAAAAACATAAAAGATGGCGAAGAAATAGCCATTTATAAAGATGGCGCCACTTTGACTCTTTTCTGGCAAAACCAAATTTTTCTCGTTTCCCTCAACAAAAACGACTTAGAAGCCCTAAAACCAATTTTTACCTCGGCAAAAATCGCCAAAATCGGCTATGACCTTAAAGAAATTTATAAAATTTTTGCTGGTTTTAATTTAACTATTGATGGCCTAAAACATGACATTAAAATCGCCGCTTGGCTTTTAAATTCTGACGTCAAAGATTATTCCTTGGAAAAAATCTGGCAGCACAGCTTCCGTCAGCCCCTGCCGCCGCAGCCATCGGTTGTTTCTGTTTTGAAAATTAAAGAATTTCAGGAAGGAAAAATCAAAGAATGGGAATTGGCCAATGTTTTTAACAATATTGAAATGCCGCTTATTCCTGTTTTGGCAGAAATGGAAATCAAGGGCATTGAAATAGATAAAGATTATTTTTTAAAACTCAGCAAAAAAATTACGCTGGAAATAGAAAATTTGGAAAAAGAAATATATCAAACCAGCAATTCATCGTTTAACATTGGCTCGCCTAAGCAGCTTTCCGAAATTCTTTTTGAAAAACTGAAAATTCCAACCAAGGGATTAAAGAAAACTCCGGCGGGCGTCATTTCCACCCAAGAAAGCGAACTCGTAAAAATCAAAGACCAACATCCGGTTATTCCTTTAATTATTAAACACCGAGAATTGATGAAATTAAAAACCACTTATATTGACCCTCTGCCAAAACTGGCAGATAAAAACAATCGGATTCACACCAATTACAATCAAGTTGGCACCTCAACCGGCCGACTTTCCTCGGACAATCCGAATCTCCAAAATATCCCCAATCAAGGCGACTGGGCCAAAGAAATCCGAAAAGGATTTGTGGCGCAAAAAAATCATAAATTGCTGTCTTTGGATTATTCCCAAATTGAGTTGCGCATTGCTGCATCCCTGTCGCAAGATGAAAAAATGCTTAAGGCTTTTGAGGAAGGAAAAGATGTCCACATTTTGACTGCCGCTGAGGTCAATAATGTTGATTTTAACAAAGTCACGGCTGGAATGCGGCGCCAAGCCAAAACCTTGAATTTTGGTGTTTTATACGGTATGGGTCCAAAAGCATTTAGTGAAACGACGGGCATGCCCAAAGCTCAGGCCCAAAAATTCATTGAGGAGTATTACCGCGATTTTTTTGGCATCCGCAATTGGCAGGAAAAAATAAAAGCCGAAGGCAAAACTTTCGGCTATATCAAAACTTTGACTGGCCGCCGACGCTGGGTTCTGGACTTGATTTCAGACAACCAAAAATACCGGGCAATGGCCGAACGCGCCAGCGCTAATTTCCCTATTCAAGGCTTGGCCGCTGACATCATTAAACTGGCGATGATTGAAATAAACAAGGCCATCCAAACTGCAGAAATCGACGATAAAGTAAAAATGCTTTTGCAAATCCACGATGAATTGGTTTTTGAAGTGGCGGAAGATTTTGTCAGCGAAGCGGAAAAAATAATCAAAGAAAAAATGGAAAAAGCCTTTCCTTTGGCCGTGGCCTTAAAGGTGGAAAGCGGCTTCGGTCACAATTTGGAGGAAGCAAAATAAAAATTCAAAGACTTAGGGAATAAATTTTTTAATAAAAACCAAGGTGGCTAAGCTGAAAATCAGGCCGACGCCAAGCGCCAGAAAAATAACCTTGCGAAGCGGAAGAAGCATATTTATCAAATCGTCTTTGGTGGCTGCGCTTGCAACAGAATTAACGCCTGAATCATTGACGCTGGAGTTAGACATTATTTTTGGCGATTCGTCTTCTGAATACTGATTGGCTTTCCCCGGTGTTAAAATCTTTGTCCAACGCCAATCATTGGGGCCGAAACGGGCAAAAGAATAGCCCTCTTTTGACCCGCCAGAAAAAGAAATCTTGAATGCCTCAGTTCCGTCTGGCGCGACCAAAATCAGGGTCTCAGCGTCATTATTGATGCTGATTTTTGTTTGGGGCCGTCCTAAAACCAAATAATCCTTGGCTTTTATTACTTCCTTTTTAAAATTATAAGTTTTAGCGCTGGCATCTTGCAACTTCCAGCCATTCAAATCAATATCATTATCGCCGGCATTATAAATTTCAATCCATTCATTTTCTTCGTCAGAGCCAGCTGGATTGGGAATAAATTCATTAATAATCATTTCAGCAGTTATTTCTCGGGGAATTATTGGGATGGTTGGGCTGGGTTCTATATCCAAAGAAGGGGCGCTACTGGGACTTAGAAAAGGACTTGGGGAAGAAGTCGGCGTAGGAGCTGGTGTAAGTGCTGGTGTAGGCGCTGGCGTCGCTGTTGGCTCTGGTTTAAAATAACAATTGGGGTTATTATTAGAACCGGGCGAGCCGCCTAAATTCTGTGATGGGCAAAATTGCATTATAAAATCACTTATTCGCTCCAAGCTGTAGCCGTCGCCGTTGGCACCCAAGCTCTTATCATAATTCGCCTCGTCAATAACTTGGCCACTCTCATTAATTATTTTTAAAATCCCTGAAGTGTTATTTAAATTCAACACCGTATCAATGACAATTCCGGAAAATCCAGGGTGGTCAGCCAGAAAAACATCGGCCTTGTCCGCCAAAATCGCGTATTCTCCGGCTAAAATTACCAAAGAACCTTGACCTCCATTTTTCGGCGGCTCATTTAATAAATGATTGGCGCCGTCATTGAAGCGCCAATCATTTAAATTGATTGCCTCGGATGATATATTTTTTATTTCCACCCATTCGTGGTCATCGTCGCTTCCCGCTAAATCATACATTATTTCATTGATAATAATCGGGCCGCTGGCAAAAATTTTTTGGGCCGCGACTAAAAGAAAAATTATGGCTATTAAAAATGCGGTTCTTTTTATATTCATCTTCTCCTGGATAATTCATCCGAACAATGTAGTGAAGGTGCATTATCTTCCTTAGTTTTTCCTTTCAGAGGATAATTTCTCCGAACGAATAGCGGAATTTTAATTAGAAATCATTGAAGAAATAAATTTTTAGGAGCATCCGCAGCCGAGCGGGCAAGGTTGTCGCCTTAGGCGACAGAGCGAGGCGAGGACCTAAGCGAGCGAACGCGCTGGGTGAGCGAGCGGCTCCTAAAAATTTATTTCTGAATGCTATTTGTCAAAAAACGAAGCATCAGTGAGGAGAAATTATCCTCTACTCCATCAGTTTTGGCTGCTTATTTTTCCTCAAATGATAAAGGTTCAAATGTTTATAGCCTGCATCAGTCACTACCCTGCCCTTGGAAGTTCTCTCAATAAAGCCCAGCCGCATCAAATATGGTTCATAAACCTCTTCCACTGTGCCTCTTTCTTCGCTGGTGGCAGCAGCCAAAGCAGCCACACCCACTGGGCCGCCGCCGAATTTATCAATAATGACCTCCAAAATTCTTCGGTCAGTCGCCTCCAAACCAACGTCATCAATCTCAAACATAGCCAGAGATTTTCTACTTATTTCTTGAGTAATGGCGCCGCCCCCTTCTACCACTGCCAAATCGCGGCTCCGTTTTAAAAGCCGGTTAGCAACGCGCGGCGTCGCCCGGCTCGCTGAAGCTAAAACCTCAATCGCTCCCTGCTCAATTTCTATTTCCAAAACTTTGGCGTTATGCCTGAGAATTTTTTCAATGTCTTCTTTTTCATAAAAATCCAATTTGAAAATCGCGCCGAACCTCGAACGCAAAGGACTGGACAATAATCCGATTCTGGTGGTGGCGGCTATCAATGTAAATGGAGGAAGTTCCAATTGCACGGTCCGGGCCGAAGGCCCTTTACCCAAAATCAAATTCAAAACCCGCGACTCCATCGCCGAATAAAGAAGTTCCTCAATCATTTTGTTCAAGCGATGAGCTTCATCAATAAATAAAATGTCGCCGTCATTAAGATTGGTTAAAATTGAGGCGATGTCTCCGGCCTTTTCAATTGCTGGTCCGGAAGTAATTTTGATATTCGCATCCATCTCCCAAGAAATCAAATAAGCCAGAGTGGTTTTCCCCAAGCCTGCTGGTCCATAAAAAAGGAGATGGTCGGGCGATTCTTCCCTTTTTCTGGCGGACTCCAAAATAACCTTAAGGTTCTTTTTGATTTTTTCTTGGCCAACGAAATCCTGCCAGGATTTCGGCCTTAAAGCCGAATCCAGAAGCGGATCGGGTTTAAAAATGTTTTTTGACATAAGGTATTGACACTCCTAAAAATTTATGCTATAATGGAAATGTTAAAAATCAGCCTCTTTAACCTGGGGGCAATTGGCACTAGATTACCAATTTTTAATGCCTTCTAGGGAGTCTCTTTGAGGATATTCTGGTTTCGACTGGGTTACTCCTTAGGGTGATTCTTGACTTCATGGTTTTCCATGAGAAATTGCCTCCGGGTTAAAGAGACCGATTTATCTCCTCCCTGTTTCGGGAGGAGATTTTTATCAAAGAATCTTCCCCAAGACTGATTCTGCTTCGCTGACGCTGGTTAAGCCGGCTAAAATTTTCAAAATTGCATCGCTCTCCATTGTCACCATTCCCTTCTTTACCGCTAATTCTTTCAGTTGAATAATGGTTGGCGGACGCGGCTGATTAATCATCTCCTGAATTTCGGGATCAACCAATAATAATTCCAAAACTGCTATCCGGCCCTTATAGCTGGTGCCATTGCACCTTTCGCATCCTTCGCCCGCCTCAAAAATTTCTATTTCTTTGCCTAATTGGGGCTTTTTTACCCGATTGGGCAATTGACTGATAATTTTCTTCACGAACTCCGCCTCTTCAGGGCTCAATTTTACTTTTTTTCTGCAATTTGGACAAAGTTTGCGCACCAAACGCTGAGCAATGGCCAAATTTAAAGCCGGGGCTAAAATCGCCGGCTGAACACCCATATCTAAAAGCCGCGGAATTGTACCAGCTGCCTCGTTGGTGTGCAGAGTGGAGAAAACCAGATGCCCGGTTAAAGCCGCGTGCATGGCAATTTCAGCAGTTTCATTATCGCGGATTTCTCCGACCAAAATCACGTCCGGATCCTGTCTGACAATCGCCCTTAAACCATTGGCAAAAGTATAATTTCTCTCTGTATTAACCTGGGTTTGAGTAATGCCTTCCAAATGATATTCAATCGGATCCTCCACGGTGATAATTTTCATTTCCGGATTATAAATTTTTCTAAGGAAGGCGTAAAGCGTCGTGGTTTTGCCGGAGCCGGTCGGGCCGGTATTTAAAATGATGCCGTTTGGCCTTTTGATTTGTTCATCAATGATTGCTAAATCATCTTCCCGAAAACCCAAGTCCTCCAAATCCAATTGAATGGTTTTCGGATTCAAAATTCTCATTACCACCGTTTCGCCATAGGCGCTGGGTATGATGGAAACGCGGATTTCAATTGCCACATCCGAGGTTTTAATGGTGAATCGGCCGTCCTGCGCCGCGGAATGAATGTTAATCTTCATCCCGCCCAATAATTTTATTCGCGACAAAATTGAACGGTAATAATTCAAAGACAAGTCAACGATGTCTTGGAGGGCGCCGTCAATGCGGTAGCGCAAACGGGCCACTCCCTCCTCGGCTTCAACATGGACATCGGAGGCGTCCAGGGCCAAGGCGCCAGCTAAAATAATTTCCAATATTTGGGAAGCATACGGCCTGCTGAATCCCTCAATTTCCTTTTTGACACTGCCGATGCTCGTGACGTTTTTTTGTAAATTTTCCAGCTGCTCTGATTCTACATCGATCTTTCCGGTAATCTCCTTTTTGCGGCTGGCAGCGATTAAAGCATAACCCAGCCAAGCGGACTTCAAAGACGGCAGAGAAACAATGTAAATTTTTAATTGATACCCCTGGCCTTCCAGTTTTTGGATAACTCTTTTGGTGGCGTCCAACTCAGGATTTTTGCAAGCAAAGCTCACCACTTTTTGCCTCAACATAAAAGGAGCACAAAAGGCGCTTCGCGCTTCTTCTTCGCTGATAAGCTCTAAGGCTTGGGTTTGGGGAGAAACAATGGAAAGATTTAAATATTCCTGCCCCAATTTGTCGGCTAAAAATTTTGCCTCTCTTTCTTCGGCTCGAATGACTCCTTCGGCTAATTTTTCCTTTAATTCCTTCTCTGTCTCGTCGCTTCTTTGTATGGGCATAACGGGTAGTAGAAATTCGACTCACTATATAAGCCAATCTAATTTAAAAATAACCTAAAATAAAAAAATTTCAATACCTCGCGGCCGCTATTCGCTAATGGCAAGGTTGATTTTTTCCAAAAAAGAAGCGGTGGCGCGGAAAATAACGCCGTCGCTTCCAAGAAAATAATGACCGGGCCCGAATTGGTATTTAAAAACGTTCAATCTGTCGCGGTCATCAATCTCGCTGAAAACAATTTCCTCGCCAATAGTGGCAATGAGGTGGCAAGAATCTTTATGCCAAATCAGTTGAGAAACCAAATTGTCGCTGGCATCTGCCAAAACAACCTCATCGCCGGCTTTTTTAGTGATATCCTGCGTTAAATCTTCCAGAAAATAAATTTTAATCTGACCGCTCTTATCGCTGTAAGCCAGTTTTTTGTTGTCAAAAGAAAAGACAAAGCTCTGGGCTGCGTTAGATAAAATTTTTGGCGGCTGACCGGCCTGAACCAAAATTAATTTCCCAGCCGCCAACAAAACAGCAATGTTATCAGAGTTGGCCGAAACCAGCCAGTCTTTTACTTGTAATTTTTCATCCTCAATAATCGTCCAGGGAGAGGTGCTTTTCAGAATGAAATTATAAGAATAAATGCCGCCGTCTTTATCTATCCAGAAGAGATTGCCGCCGCTCACCGCAAAATCCAAGGGATTTTCGGCAGAAAGATAGGAGGCCTCATTTTTATTTAAATCCAGAATAGCAATTTTTTTGGCGGTCTCAACGATGAATTTATTATCCTCAAAGGGATGAAATGCTATTTTTTTTACCTTGGTCAAATTGTATTTAGCAACAATTTGGGTGAGATTAATTGGCTCTTCCGGCGTCAATCGGCTCCAAAGATAAAAGATTGTTTGACTAGAAGCTCTGTCATAATTAGAAAAAATGATTTGATTGGCATCGGCGCCGTCCGCAACCAAACCCGTAAGTAAATCGGGTTTTTCGTCGCGGTTTATTTTTTTGCGGAAAATTTCCGTCGTCGTCGCATTTCCTTTGTCAAAAATCTCCAAAACACCAAACCAGCCCAGTTTGTTTTTAAGGCGGAGCTCTAAAATAGTTTCCTTTTGGTTTCCGAGGGGCAAAAAATCAGTAATTTCTTCGGTGGAAGTTGCGGAATAAATGCTTTCTTTGAGCGGGGAACGCGACAAAAGAATGATGTGGGTAAAATTATCCACCAAGGTCGGCGCAATTTTCACTTGCTTCGTCCAAGAAAAATATCCATCTTTAGAAATTTCCAATTGATAGCTACGGGGAAATAAGTTCTGGACAAAAATTCCGCTGGAAAGTAAGCCGCCTTTTTGATCTATTTTCTTAGTGTCCAAAAAAATATCCGTTACCTTCGGAGAAGTTTTCAAATAAAGGCCGCCGGTTTGGCGGATTTCCAAGGTTTGCCAATTAATCCGATAACCAAAAGAATAAACCAATAAAAAACCGCTGGCAATTATAAACAGCCCGACTATCAGCCAAAATAATATCCGACGAGTTTTCTTAGGCATAATTAACAATTCTCAATTTTCAATTTTCATTGAATTTTCAATGATTCAATGAATCAAATCGTTTGAAAATTAATTCATTGATTTATTTATTGAAAATTGATAATTGTAAATTGAAAATTAAATCGTTACCACTTTATTTTTGCCTTGCTTCTTGGCCCGATACATCGCTTTATCCGCCCGAGAAACCAAAGATTCCAAATCGGCGTCTTTCCCTATTTCCGCCACTCCTAAGCTGGCGGTGATTTTCATTTTCTTGGATTTAAATTTGAATTCGGCCGCCTCAATTTTTTCCCGCAGCCCCTCAGCGATGCGCCTTGCATCCTGATTTGTAGCGCCAATCAATAAAATCACCATTTCCTCTCCGCCCCAGCGACCGACCAAATCATTCACGCGCAAAGAGTCAACTAAAATTCCTGCCAGGTTTTTAAGCAGGACGTCGCCAGCCGGATGGCCAAAAGTATCATTAACTTTTTTAAAATCATCAAAGTCAACAAAAATCAAACTCAAATCTTTTATTAAAAAACCTCTGCGCCGACCCTCGTATTGCCGCGCTTGGCGAACAGCCAAAAAGATTTTCTCGCCCTCTTCTAAAAACCCCCTGCGGTTATAGAGTCCGGTCAAGGGGTCTTTATAAACTAACTTCCGCAATAAGGCGACCTCCTTTTTCAGCTTCTTCAATTCCAATGACATAAATTTTATTTAAGGCTTTTGTAGGCACTAACTATCGGCGAATCAGCTGCCAATTCCTGAATGAAAATAACGTTCTGCTTATAAATTTTCATTTCTGGCAAGGGCTTATAAAATTCATCTTTGATCTGCCGGAAAGAAATTTGCGCCTGGCCGTCTTTCGTTGTCGGCTGTTGGACATCAATGTAGCCCGGGTTCTTCAAAGTGATAATGCCATGCTCATCATTTACAATTTGGCCGTAATAGCTGGCAGTGCTGCTGCCGACTTGCACATAAACCAAACTATAAGGGAGAGCTTCCTCGCGCCCCAAAAGCTTGGCCAAAAAAGCGGGCTTATTGGTTTTGGAAACTGCCCAGACAATTCCCGAAATCACTAAAACAACGACTAAAATCAAAATCAAAACCCACAGCAATGTCTTTATTTTTTTATTCATAATTCAATTTTCATTATACTAACTACTCGACCTATTATTTTTAAATTTTCAATTTCCAATTTAACAATTTTTCCCGCCCGAGCGGGATCCCGACTCTTTTATTTTAATTTTAAATTAAGGTGCGTCGGGACAATAAATTTTACAATTATTCAATTCTCAATTTTTTTTTCGAAGGGATGAGGTAATTTTCTGGAAAATCAAAGTTAATTCTTGGCATTCTTTCCATAGTTTATCTATCTCTTGTTTTTTGTCCGATAAACATTTCAGTATCATTCTAAGCCAGTGTTTGGTTTCCTGACACTCCTTCTTACAGATGAAAATTTTATTGGCGAAATCTTTTCTGGAACTGGCACCATTGGCTTCCATATAATTGGCGCCGATACTCGTTGCCGAACGCACCAGTTGACTGATGATTGGTTTTGTAATTGCATTCTGTTCCGTAGTTTTGCAGAAATCAATAATTCCTTCGCCAAATTTAGCCGTTCGTTCTTCCAAGTTGTAAAGTTTTGGAAATTGCTCCATTGAAAGTTCAATGAAAATTGAAAATTGTGAATTGTGAATTATTTAATTTAATTGCACTCTCCTTTCTCTTTCATCCACTCTCCCTTTTCAATCCAAGTGCAGTACACTTCGCCGCTGGCTTTATCCACCATCTCCAATTCTTCGGCCCGGATTCTCTTGGCAAAAACTCTTTCGGCGAACAATTCTTTGATTCTCAAAACGCCGTCAGCCAAACTGGCGCCGAGATTCTTGACCGCGCTGAAAACCTGTTCGGTTTCCTTGCCCAGTTTCGCCCAGAAATCTCCGCCGTACCAGCCGAGATTGACGAACATTACGATTTTGCCGACTGCCTGAGAATTGGCATTGCTGTACGCTTCCAGGGCCTTGCCGATGACTGAACCGGGTTGACTCGCTTTCATCGCCACGCCCGGAACAGAAGAGCTGGTCAGCCAGTCGCCGACTTTAATCGCTCCGTTTTCTGTGGAAACTTTGACCGGCGCCCGGCCAACCAGAGCCACCACTGCCAATTTGTCGGCAGTAATGCCAGTGTTGGAATAATCCTCGCCGATGACCTGACCCGGAGTGGTGGAAACCACGCCGATGACTTCTTTTTGATAGGCGGAGCGGCTCTTTTTGATTCGGTCAGCGCTGCTGGCTCTCATCAAGACATCGCCCGCTTCCACCGGCTCGTCCGTTATGTAAGTCTCCGCGTAATCCGCGCCAGTGGTGTACTCAAAATAGCCGACTAATAGCGGATTCGGGCTTCCTTCAACGTTGCACTTGTATTCAAACACCTGACCGCTGTCCGTGCCTTGGATTGTCGTGGCGCCATCATCTATTCCCTGATCGTCGCTATGCCAGAAGCCGCCTTCTCTGCTAGCTGATGAACCATATCTTCGGGTAGTCACATCCATCCAGCGGCCGCCGGTAGATTTCAAGCTAATTATCACCACGCCAGTATTGGCGGAAGTGATTGAAGTGGCATCATAAGTCCGCCAAGTATTATCGCACGTCCAAGACATTCCCGCTGGCGTGTTTTTCCAAATTAATTTTGACACCCCGCCGCCGGTGATAGAACCCTGCACATACAAATTGCCGGTGCCGGGATTTGAAGAACAGCCGACGCAGAGACCGCCCTGTGTTCCTACCTGTGGTCCGTCTAAATAAATTCCGCTGGTATGGTAGTCGGCAGTGCCGCTGTCATCATCATTAATTCTCAACCATTCGTCGCGGGAATTCAACATAGTTCCGTAGGCGCCGCGGAGCGAGGGGGTGGCTGTTGAACCAGCAGTGCCAATATGCAACACCGCTCCCGGCCCCGTCGTCCCGATGCCGACGTTGCCAGCGAAATAATTATTAGCACCACCATCATCCAGATAAACTGAACCAGCATTTAACTGTCTATGAATAAATC
>Ga0172364_10001256_pt1 | contig 19314 bp, 18 predicted proteins | sample LakKivSesite10cm_FD_114545 | JGI IMG/M metagenome (GOLD analysis project Ga0172364, IMG submission 114545) | Sediment microbial communities from Lake Kivu, Rwanda - Sediment site 10cm | ecosystem: Environmental > Aquatic > Freshwater > Lake > Sediment | place: Rwanda: Western Province, Lake... | reverse complement strand
TTCTTGGCCAAGCACAACGTCGTCGTGATACTCTCGGACACGCTCCGCTGGGACGTTCTTGGCGTCAACGGGGGTCCGGGCTGGTTGGACGTCAAGACCCCCGAACTCGATGCCTTCGCCCGGGAGGCCGTGTGCTTCGACGGCGCCCGTGTGTCGAGTTTCCCCACCATTCCCATGAGGACGGACTGTTTCTCCGGCAGGTTCAGCCACCCAAGGTATGGATGGCAGCCACTTGACCCCTCCCTTCAAACCCTTCCCTGGATATTCCAGGCTGCGGGCTACACCAGCCAGCTCATCGCGGACACGACGCACCTGCTCAGGGCCAACTTCTGGAGGCCCTTCCGTCACTTCGACTTCCTTCGCGGCCACGAGGGTGATGCCCCGGTCAGCAGGCTCAACCGGCCCCCGCCCAAGTTGGTGAAGGACAGAAGGAAGACGAGGGTTGATCTCAACCACAAGCCTGGACAGCCCACCGGTGCCGAGATACACGCACAGCAGAACGACTGGTGGCGATACGAATCCGATCGGCTGAACAGCCGCATCTGCGAAAAGGCCCGCAACTGGCTCGAGGACAACTGGCGTGGCGGCCCCTTCTTCCTCTGGCTGGACTGCTTCGATGTTCACGAACCTTGGGATCCCCCCGAGTACCTGTGGAGGATGTACCAGCCCGAATACGAGGGGGAGCCGATGACGCAGCCGAACTACGGCTCGGCGGAGGCATACTCGCCGGAGGAACTGGCAAACCTCAGGGCACGCTACGCAGGAGAGGTCACCCTCGTCAGCAAGAACATAGGAAGGATTCTACGGATGATGGATGACATGGGTCTGATGGAGACGACGGTGGTCGCCCTCCTTTCGGATCACGGCATCTTTCTCGGGGAACACGGCCGAACGGGAAAGAGCCTCATCGCCCCGGATCGGTTCGATGCGTTCCCACAGTACTCGCAGCTGGCCAGGCTGGTGTGGATGATCAGGGGGCCGGGCTTCGAGCATCAAAGATGCGAGCAGATAGTGCAGCCACCGGACCTGATGCCCACGCTGCTGGAGGTCTGTGGTCTCCAGATCCCGGATAGCGTCGAAGGAGAGAGCCTCCTTCCCATTCTGGAGGGGAAGACGGGCGAACCAGAGCCGCGCCTCGCGATCTCGACATGGACCATGCCGACGCATTTCTCGAAGGAGCATGTTTTTTGTCGGAGGCCAACTGTGACCGATGGCGAGTGGACCCTGATCCTTCAGGAGCCGCCGGATCCCGCGCCCCCCGAGCTCTACCACATTGGGACGGATCCGAAGGAGGACATCAACCTGGTCGGCGAGAGTCCCGATCGCGCAAGACGCCTGCACCGAGAGATGCTCGCCTGGCTTGGGAAGATGGGCACGCCGGCCGAGGCGATCGACCGCCTCCAAAGGATTGAGTGGCCCTCCTAGTCCTGGATATCTCAGGTCCCTTCTTCGGCGTGGCGAAGGTTCGCCCCCGTTCTCATGTCGTCAGCCAGCAAAGGCTCCAAGGCCATGCTGCCGATGACCACACAGAGAGAGACCCGAACGAGACCTTCGACGCAGGGGGACCCCAAGACAGGAAGATGTCCGGCCGCAAAGCGCGAGAGCATGTGAGAACCGTGACCATGCATGGGGCCCGGCTCTCCATACATGACAGATTTATGCATCACGGGCCAGCAGGAGCCGCGTTGCCCACCTTGAGACGGGTGCTTGCGGCCCTCATGCTTCTGATGCTATCGATCCAGCCAATCCTGGGAAGACAGCCGAGGAGGGACCCGACCTCAGGAGTCGTCCGGATTCTCTACTATGGCGATGCCTTTGCCCCCAGCCCGTACCCGACATTCGTTGCCGACCCGCTCACCAGCGTCGTTGCCCTGACCGGAATGAGCGGGACGGCCCTTGAGATAGACAAGAAGATGAGGATCTTCATGCCGCGCACCTACCAGGACCTGCTCGACAAGTACGACCTTCTGATAATGAGCGACGCGATCGTCCTGAACTTCCGCACGGACTTCGTCTACTGGTTCAGGAACTCCGTGATCGACGGCGGGCTCGGCCTGCTGATGATCGGGGGCTATGGCAGCTTCGGGGGCACCCCGTTCCTCGATTCCCCGTGGGGCGACACCGTCCTCCAGGACGCCCTCCCCGTGGTCTGCCTTCCCCGCGCCTGGGACATGGGCGACCAGTCGATCTCGCAGGCTGGTGTGCTGGAGGTTGTAGATCGCGATGACGCGCTGATGAAGTCCCTCCCCTTTGACTCCCTCGGACCCTACGGGGTCTTCCACGGATGCAACATAGTGGAGCTGAAACAGGCCTCAAAGCTTCTGGCCAACTACCGGAAGTCCGGCGGGAAGGTGTACCCGCTCATGGTCTATGGGGAGATCGGAAACGGCGGGTCATTTGCCATGACCTCGGACTGGACGCCGTACGGGGGCATCGACTTCCTCAAATGGCCGTACTATGCTGATTTCGGCCTGAACGTTGCGGCGTACGTGACGGGCAACCAAGTGCCCCAGGACGTCGAGCTCGCGCACAAGGCGCGGACGCTGATGAAGGACTACAAGAGCCTTCTGGAGACCGTACAGAGCGTCATGGAGTTCGTCGCAAGGTTCGGGGCCAACCTGAACGAGGCTGACGCGCTGCTGACCGAAACCTCCAATACGGAGAAGCTGGGCAAGCAGGCCTACATGGATGCGGAGCTTGAGACGTCCGTGACCCACCTCCAGGCCGCTATGGACGACCTGCTCAAGGCCTCGGACCGAATCTGGAAGCTCAAGGACGAGGCCCTGTTCTGGGTCTACTTCACTGAATGGCTCGTGGTCGCGGCCACGGGCATGTTGTGCGGCTTCGTCCTTTGGACGGTGATGGTGAGGCGCAGGCTGTACAGGGAGGTCCCGGTTACCCGGCTCCAAGAATGCTAGGTCCGATGCTCGCGATCGGGGAGCTGGCATCCCAGCGAAATTTAAGAGAGAGAAGCGTTTGGTCCACGCGGTGTTTGGACTTTGGTGGAGATACCTCTACCGATTGCCGTCGCTGCCGTGTTCGTCGGCCTTGGCCTTGCCTTCCTGGGCAGGAAGATCATCAAAATCCTGGTTTTCCTAGGTGCAGGACTGTCGGGGGCGAAGTTCGCGTTCACGCTGCTGGAACCCCGCTATGATACGCCGATCCCCCTAGTCGGAGCCCTGATCGCCTTCCTCATCCTGGGCTTCCTGAGCCTGGCGATCATGAAGATCGTCTTCGGCATCATGCTGGGAATACTCGGCTACGTCGTGACATATGTCGCCACATCCAACCACCTTCTGGCGATCCTCGTGGGCGTGATAGTGTTCGTCATCGGCCTGGTTCTCTTCAAGTACTACCTGTCGGTCGCCACCGCCTTCGCTGGAGCGGTCCTGGTCTTCAGTGGCCTGCAGGCCATACTGCAGGGTCTGGAGATGGTCCAGGCGGTGTCGCTACTGATCGCCCTGGTGGTTGGGATCGTGGGGGCCTACGTCCAGTTCAAACAACTTCACTAGCGATGCGCTGCAATCCCGTATGACCAGCTGATGCCAGACCTGCCTTCCCCGTTGATCTGACTGCCAATGGGCGTGCCAAGCAAGTTGCCATGACCTAGACAATGAGGCGATATCCATGAGAAGACGCACCTTCAGGCTTGGAATGGGACAGATGCTGGTGGTCGGCGGAGCGCCGAAGGAGAACCTTGAAAGGGCCGTCGGGATGATACGCCATGCCTCGGACGAGGGATGCTCGGTCGTCGTCCTGCCTGAATGCCTTGACCTGGGCTGGACCCACCCGAGCGCGCGGAAGAAGTCCGAGCCGATCCCGGGGCCCCGCTCCCAGCAGATATGCAGGGCCGCCAGGAGATACTCCGTTTTCGTCGCGGCCGGTCTGGTGGAAAGATGCGGGGGCCGGATCTACAACTCGGCGATCCTAGTTTCGCCAGAGGGAAAAATCCTGGCAAAGCACCGCAAGATAAACGAGCTGAGCATAGCCCACAATATCTACTCCATAGGGAGTTCGCTTGGCGTCGTCGAGACCCCGCTGGCCAATATCGGGATCGACATATGCGCCGATAATTTTCCCAACTCGCTTGTCTTCGGCCATTCGCTGGCGAGGATGGGCTGCAACCTCCTGCTCTCCCCTTCCGCTTGGGCCGTGGACGCGGACTACGACAACGCAAAGAAGCCCTACGGCGAGACCTGGAAGAAGGGGTACTGCCTCCTTGGGAAGCTGTACGACCTGACCACCGTGGGCGTCAGCAACGTTGGCTGGATCACAGCGGGACCATGGAAGGGCCGGAAGTGCATAGGCTGCTCACTCGCAGTAGGACCCGGCGGGAAGATCCTGGCACAGGGACCCTTCGGTGAGGACGCGGAGGAGCTGATCGTGGTCGACATCGCGCCCAAGGGGCCGATAGCCAAGGGGACGGATATCGCCGGGGCGTTGAAGGAGAGAGGATACGACGTGGACGGGATCCTCACCGACAGGGGCTACTATTCATTCAAAGTCCCTTGAAGGCCTCCCCGGCCGCCCCCACAACACTTCTTGCGTTGGTCGGCTCCGATTGCGTGGGCTAGCTTTCCCGCCACTCGGGCTGCGGCTCTGCACCGTGGGCTCGTTCCTTGCCCTTTCTTCGCCAGACAACTGCCAGGGCAAAGGCCAGCGCGGCGACGGGAAGCAGCACAACGACCCAGGCGAGCACGGCCTGGGGCGCCCTGACAACCACTACCTTGGCCGCCGAGGCTCGCAGGCCGTCATCGTCCCAGATGGTGAGGTTGACGACGTACCTGCCCTTCATCTCATACCTATGGTTGGTGTTCTTCAACCCGGACGTGGAGTTGTCGCCGAAATCCCACAGCCATATGAAGATCCCGCTGTCAACGTCCTGCGAGGCATCGCTGAAGGCGATCTCGATTCCAGTTGTGGGGTTGCTGGGTGAGAAGGAGAAGTCTGCCTGGGGTGGCAGCCCGATGACCCGGACGTACCCCGAGATGTTGGTCTGCGCCCCGTCGCTGTCAGTAACGTTCAGGATGACCTCGTAGTAGCCCCTTTCCGCGTAGGTGTGTCTGGCATCGCGAGCCACCGAGATCGCGCCGTCCCCGAACATCCACAGCCACGATACGATGGACCCATCCTGATCAATGGAGCCATCGACGAACGCCACCTCCTCCATTGTCACGGGCCTTGTCGGAGAGAAGGAGAAGTTGGCCTCGGGTGGCGAGTTGAGTATCGTCAGGAACCTGGTCGACGAACCGGACGTCCCTTCATCGTCGAACACCGTCAGGTTAATCACGAAGAGCCCCAGTGCATCGTATCTGTACTTTGGATTCTGTAGATTGGACGTGGAATTGTCCCCGAAATCCCAAAGCCAGAACACCACCGATCCATCGCCATCCACGGACAGGTCGGTGAACAGAACATCATTCCCTCTCAACACCACCTCCGGAGAGAAGGAGAAGTTCGCCTCGGGCGCCATGTTCACGATCTCCAGCAGCTTCTCGGCCACGTCGGTTGACCCATCCTCGTCTGCAACTTCAAGGCTGACGCGGTACTGGCCCCGGTTGTCGTACCGATGAACCGGGTCCCTCAAAGTCGAGTTCGAGCCATCCCCGAAGAACCACAGCCAGGAAACGAGTGGACCATCGGGGTCCAAGGAGGTGTCGTTGAACACGACCTCATCTCTGACTGTTGGGCGGCCGGGCGAGAAAATGAAGTCCGCAACGGGGGGAAGGTTCACAACGTCGATGAACCCAACGGCCGTGGCTGTGGCCCCGTCGTTGTCCGCGATGATCATGTTGATGGGGTAGCGGCCCTTGCTCTTGTACATGTGCTTCGGGTTCTGGGCGGTGGAGCTCGAGCCATCACCGAAGTACCATATCCAAGAGACAACCGAGCCGTCGGCGTCGGTCGAATGGTCCACGAAGGCCACGACATCCTCGATCGTCGGGCGCTGGGGCGAGAACGTGAAGTTGGCCACCGGCGGCAGGTTCGCTGGTTGGGCTCCGGCAATGCCCAAGGCCAGTGCCTGGACGAGCACCCAAAGGACTATGGCCGCGATCCGCATTCCGTGCAACGGAAACGCCTCGCGAGGGCTGGCTTAAAATGGGTTCCCAAAGCCCTACGCCGTGCCTCGCAGTCTGATGGCCCCGGCATGCGGGCCGTCACCTTTCCAATGCCAAGAGAGAAGGCATGCCAAGGGCAAGGTCACCCCCGCATATCTAGGCGGGCTGGGCAGGCCTCTTGACGTGGCCCTTGCTCCTCAGCATCTCCTGCGGGTACTGGGAGGTATCACGGGCATCGGTACACATGCCCAGCTCGTCGATGGTCACCAGGGACCTTGCGCACTCTCCGTGGAGGTTATGCCTGCATCGCCCCTTGTAACATTTGATTTTCAGCTTCGGGAGCCCCCGACTACTTGCGGAGTCCACCTCTCAAAACTGTTACCCATGTTTCAGTATCTCAGGTCAAGGCGCGATCTGAGCTCGCCGATGTCCACGTCCCCCGCGGGTTTGCCCTCACAGGCAGCCATCGCAGCCCCGTGCCCAGCGGCCTCGCCCATGCACATGCACGGTACCATGACCCGGATCGAGCTTAGGGCCATGCGATCGGCAGAAACGGATCTTCCGGCCACCAGCAGGTTGGAGGGCCCCTTTGCGGGAACCATTACCCTGTAGGGGATCTTGATCGGGCCGCTCAAGTTATGGTCGATGATGACGTTCTTGCCATCCTTCCGGCTGGAGGCATGAAGGTCAAACGGATACGTGCACAGCGCCACGGTGTCCGGGAAGTCTCGACCCTGCCGGCAATCATCCTCGGTCAGCGTGTACTTTCCGATGATCCTCCTGCTCTCACGGATCCCCATCTGGGATGCCGTCTCGACTATGTAGGCCTTCTCGCACCCCGGGACGTACGGGCGCATAACCTTGGTGAATAGCATGTGGATCCTACTGAGCGCCTCGGTCTGAGCTAGGCTCAGGCCCTCGGGATCCAACGGATTTCGGTCAAGCACCTGTTGGACCCAGTTGAAAACAATCTCACCCGGCCTGCTCGGCACCACCACAAACGGCATGAACCTGGTCTCGTCCAAGAAGGTATCCCGCTTGATCTCCTCCGGAATCACCATGCCGGATTCCCTGACCAATTGGGGCCATCGACCCTTCACAGCCTCCAGGAACTTTGTGACGTCGACGTTGCCCACCGCGAAAAGGAGGCTCATGCCCATCGTCTTGCCGTCCTCCCTCCCGAACCTGCAGGGGACCCCGCTCAGGGCGGCCACATCCCCGTCCCCGGTACAGTCGACGTAAAACCTGCCGCGGACCCGTTTGCTTCCGCCCTTGCAGATGACGACGAGGCTGCGGATTCTGCCGTCCTTGGCCACCTCGACGCCCTCCACCCACGAACTGAGCAGAAGGTCCACGCCGGCTTCCAGCAGCATCTGCTGGAAGAGGAACTTCACTCCCTCCCTGTCGATGGCGATCCAGCCGCTCTTGGACAGTTCATCCTGGGTGTAGCCCTCTTTGATCGCACGCCGTACGAACTCGTCGGGTATCCCGAAGATCCTCTGGCCCGAGGCATCATTGAACTTCAGGAAGGGCAACCCGGTCGAGGCCATCCCTCCCAGGTGATTGTACCTCTCCACCAGAAGCGTCCTAGCCCCGCTTCTCGCAGCGGCCAGCGCAGCACCGAACCCTGCCGGGCCGCCCCCGGCGACGACAACGTCGTACAACCTCGCGAAGATGGGCATGAGCCGTAGGAATCCACCATGCCTACTTTAATGCTGCCGACCGACGAGGGCTCCTGCAGCGGGGGCTCCGCGCAATTCGATGAAAGACCCTCGCCCTGACTCCCAGCTCCCGCCAATCTCGGAGCAGGCCCGCAAAAGAGATTTATTGCTCTGCCATCCCAGTGGCGCCGACGCAGATTGGGGAAAACCACGATCCTGCTTGTCGTCGCTACCCTCTTCCTTTCCTTGCTGCCAACGGCAGCCCCAAGGACCGATCCTGAGACCGGAGTGATTCGGATGCTTCACATCGGAAAGGCTTGGTTGCAGCCTGCCTCGCCGGGGCCGACCTTCGTGAGGGACCCCAGAATCTCGTGGATGCCCGTTCCGGCCCACGCTTGGCCCCTGGGCGAGGAAGCCAGGAGGAACCTCAGGATCTACATGCCGAGGAGCCGTGAGGAGTTGCTGGCTAAGTACGACGTGGTTGTGGAGGACGGCATGACGTCCACCGACCTGCCGGGGCCATTCATACAATGGCTGATCGAGGAGATGAACCGCACAGGAATTGGCTTCCTCATGGCGGACGACTCATCCTCCTTCGCGACCAGTGGCAGCCACCCCTCATGGTATCTGACCCCGATCGGGGAAATCCTGCCCGTCGATGCCAAGAAGGGCCTCTACGGACCACCCGAGCAGTTCCACTGCATACCCCTGATCCCTGGCCATCCGCTCACGCGGGACCTGCCATGGGAGGAGGTCTGGATATCCTCAAGCAACAAGCCTTGGACGAAGCCTGGGGCCACGACCATAGCCGAGATGGAGCCCACCGTCCCCGTGAACAAGGACAAGCCCTACATGGCCTACTGGATGTGGGGCAAGGGCGTCTCCTTCGCATACGTCCACAAATGGCACATAGACGAGGGGACCTTCTACAGATGGCCATACCACGAGGACGTGTTGGCGCACCTCATCTACTTCACCGCCCAGGCGCCGATCGCGGATGACGTGCTCCTAGAACACCGCCTCAGGGGCAGGTTCAAGGAAGTCTACGAGCAGCGGCTCTACCTGCTCTCATTCATCGAGTTCGCGGACAAGTTCGGCGCCAACCTTCGGCAGGTGGAGCTGGGCCTTCAAGAGCAGATCGATGCCCAGAACAAGGCCAAGCGTAACTTCATCGATGCCGACATGGAGGCCACGGAGGCCACCCTCAACGAGGTCGGCAGGAGATACGATGAGCTGACCGAGCTGGCCTTCACCCTGTGGAATCGGGCCATCTTCTGGGTGTTCGTCTCGGAGTGGCTGGCGGTGGCCGCGACCTCGATGATCGCCGGGTACGTTGTGTGGACGCTGATGGTGAAAAGAAGGCTGTACAGAGAGGTCCGCGAGACCCGGATCAAGCCCCTCGTTCGCTAGTACGCCTGTTCAGGCCAGCCAAGGAACTTATAGATGACCTTATCCTCCGCTCCATCCGCTAGGACCCTTGCGATCAGGATGCCGGGCCCGGCAAGGTACCTGGTCGTGAAATGGAAGCGCACTGACTCGCCCGCCTCCAAGTCCTCAAACGAAAGGGTCCCGAAGGGGGGAGCCTCTGCGATATCCACGTAGTCCGAGGTGCGCGGCACCATGACGTTCCGATTCTCGAAAAGATGGGACTCCTCCCCCGCCTCGTACAGGATCTCGCCGATTGAAACGCGGCGGTTCAGATAGTAATCCCTGGCCCCCTCGTAGAAGGAGACGTTATCGCCGTGGAAGAGGGCCGCGAACACCGTGTAGGAGGTGAACACGTCAGGGCCCGCGTTTGCTGGCAGGTAGCGGAAGAACTCGTGGAGATCCAGAATCGCTACATCATACTCGACAGTGCGGAGCCGATCGGTATACACCGCATGATCCGTGAAGAAATGGACCGCTGGACGTTGGGGGAAGAGTTGCATCATCGCTTGGATCTCCTCCACCTTCGGCATCGCCAACAAAGCCTCCTGCGAGAGCTTGAGCAGCCCTTCTGAGTCCAGGAGGGACTGGAGGGCCTCGTGCGTCTTCTTGTTCACCCTGACGAGGTACGAGAACTCCACGGTCAGGTGCTTGACGGGCTGCCTCACCAACAGCTCGAGGGAATAGGACTTGGCCTTCTCAAGCTCCTCCTCAAAGGCCTCGAACCGGATCACGGTGACCTTCTCGGGGGGTTTGAGGCCGAGGAAGAGCCAGGCTACCGTCGTGGATGCGACGAGGCAGATGAGCAGAACTCCGGCCAGTCCGCGGTCCACAGGATCGCCTGCAAACCCGGAGCTGCGCGCTGTGAAAAATCTAACGTGGCCGGTCGGGACCTGCACGGAGCAGCGAGGCCTCACGTGTGTATGATCACGGCGCCCGTGTCGGTGATCCAGTCGGGCTTCTCCCCGATCTCCCAGCCAGAGCCGGTGGTCTCGCAGTACGCGTAGTACTTGCCATCATCCTCATAGTATGTCAGCGAGTAACCCTTGGGCCAGTCAGCTATCACGTCGCCGGAGACCCTGACGCCCGCGGCCATATGCCGGGAGTCGTCGAACCTCAAGAGGACGCACCCGTAGCCAAGCTGGCCGACGATGGACGCAAAGAGGATGCTTGTGTCCTCGCAATCCCCCCCTTCCTCCGCCAGCGTCTCGATCGGGTACCTCGGGTACTCGTCAAAGCCCGTCACCTCATCGGGGGCATACTTCAGGCTCTGGACGAAGGCGAGCATGAAATCGATTTTGCCGCTCCAGTCGGACTCCACCTTGGCCTGGGAAAGCTTGTCACAAAGCAGGCCAAGATACTCGTCATCGTGGCCATCCTTGACGTACTTGCTGTAGTCCCGGACGCGTGGCATCGCCGTGTAGTACTCGAGGAGTTCGGCAGGAATCGGAACCTCCCATGTGTAGGTCTTGCCGCCGTAGGTCCACTCAAACGCCTTCGTGAGATTGCCTTCTGCAGTTGGCTGCGTCAAACGGGCCTTGGGAAGGAATGTGCAGCCGAGAAGCAAAGAGCTAGCAGTGATCGCAGAGACTGCGGCGATGAACTGCTTGTCCACGGCCCTTCGGGAACGCATGAGGAGAAAAAGCTCCTCGCACAAAGCCTCCACCGGTTGAACCCAGCCCAAAACCCGAAGGCCGTTCGCAAAGATTCACGCCTGACGGAGGGCCAAATGGACCGTTCGACCTCAACCCATAATAAGGGGGGAAGGTTCAGATCGGGTTGGGATACTATGGGTACTCGAGGTCTCTCCCGATTCACCATATCGATGCCGACGGCCCTTTTCGAAGAGTTCGAATCGGCGGCCAAGGAGATGGGACAGAACCGATCGAAAGCGGTGTCCCTCGCCATGCGCAACTTCCTCGCCGAATATGCCTGGGATCGGAAGAAGGACCGAAAGGGAGCAGGTGCGCTCACGCTCGTCTACGACCACGAGAAGCCCAACGTCGACAGACAGCTTACGGAGACCCAGCACCGATACCACGAGGTGATAGTCTCTGCGACGCACATCCATCTGGACGAGCGCAACTGCCTACTCATCGTCGCGGTCAGCGGGAAGATCGAATCCATCCAAAGCCTGGCCCGGGAAATGATGGAGACGGCGGGAGTTAAGCAGCTCAGGATCACAACGCTCGCCCCCTAGGCACATGAGCGGCCGGTCGCCCTAGCTTGGCGGGACCATCCCCCGGCCATTCCAAGATACATTTTTTAGCGCTTTCATACTTTTCTTCAAGACCGTAATACGGTGACAGGATTGCACATCCCCGACGGTCTCATGTGGCCGGCCATTCTTGGAATCGGCTGGATCATCTCCATCAGCATGGTCTGGTACGCGGTGAGGAGGACCCGATCGCCACTTGCCCGGGAGAGGATCCCCCTGATGGCCCTCCTCGGAGCTGGAATCTTCGTGGCCCAGATGCTGAACTTCCCGGTTGGCGGCGGCACAACCGGTCACCTTGTTGGCGCAGCACTGGCCACGATCATGCTAGGATTTGCACCGGCGCTCCTAGTCCTGACTACGATCCTCTTGGTGCAGTGCCTGATGTTTGGCGATGGCGGCGTCACGGCCCTCGGCCTGAACATCCTTAACATGGCAGTCATCGGTTGTGGGGTCAGCCGCATCATCTATGGCTCGTCTCCTGACTCCATGAAGCGCCCATCAACCATCGCGGCCGCGTGGGCCGCCGTCTTCGCTGGCGCTCTGGCCTGCGCGATAGAGCTTGGGGCAAGCTACTGGGCTTCCGGCGGATCCTATGGCATTCCGATGACGATTGCCCTGCCTTCAATGCTCGGATACCATGCCCTCATAGGGGCGGGAGAGGGAATCCTGACGGTCGGCGTAATCGCGTATCTTCGCCAAGTCCTGCCCGAGATCTTCGCCAGCCCACGGAGGCAGTTGGCTTGAACACCGCCCGGTACGCTCTCGCAGTCGTCGGGACCATCATCTTCTTCGCGATCGGCTTGGTGCTCTTCTTCCTCTTCAGCGCCGATTATGGCGATGGCTTGGAGAAAACGCTTGAGAGGGCCGGGGTCACGGAGGGCGAGCCCGTCTTCAGGGCTCCCCTGGACTACGGCGACGACTACCCAAGCGCCTTCCTGGCGGGCCTCGTTGGTTTTTCGATCTTGTTTCTCTTGGCCTATGGCCTGGGCAGGTTTGTGATCGCGAAACGTGCTCCATGATGCACTCGACTTCTACGCAACACGGTCGAGGTTCATAATCCTGGACCCCAGGAGCAAGCTTGCTGGGCTGCTCGCACTCACGGTCACCACCGCCCTGTTGACCCAGCTTGCCCCGATGCTGGCCTCGCTCGGGGTTTCCGTTGCACTGCTCGCGGCATCCGGGCTTCCGATCAGGCACACGGCAAGGCGGCTTTCCTACATCGGCGTTTTCGCGGGTTTCGCCTTCATATCGGTCCTACCGTTCGGGGGGGTCTGGCGGGCATTGGGCACATCCATCCGCGTCATCGCGTGCGGGGCCTACGTACTGCTCCTATCATCAGTTACCCCATCGTTCGACCTCGTCCGGGCTCTGCGGTTCTTCCGCTTCCCCCCGATTCTCTGCGAGATGCTCATCTTTCTGTACAGGTACCTCTTCCTCTTCGCGGAAGAGAACGAGCGCATGGCCGCGGCGAGGAAGGCAAGGGGCTTCCGAGCCGGAAACAGCCTGCTTGACAGGCGGGGCCTGGGAATCCTAGCGTCCTCCGCCGGTGCCGTCCTGTACAGGGCCTACCACAGAGGCATGGCCGTGAGCCGCACACTTGCGGCCAGGGGATACGAGGGAAACGTCAGGACCCTGACGCAATTCAGGCTCAAGGCCTATGACCTAGCATTCCTGGCCTTCGCCGGGGCGACAATCCTTTCCCTGTCGCTTCTGCAGCTCGGGGTGATGGGTTGACATCGATATCCGTCAGGAATGTCTCCTACCGGTACGAGGACGGCACACTGGCCGTGGATCGTCTCAGTTTCGAAGTGGCGAAAGGGGAGAGGGTCGCCGTCCTGGGCCCCAACGGGGCGGGGAAGTCCACGCTGTTTGAGCTGCTCATGGGGCTGAGGTTCCCCCAGCAGGGCTCAATCCATATCATGGGCGAGGATCTGCATGGGGGAAGCGCGAGCCGACTGAGACGCCACATGGGGCTGGTCTTCCAGGATCCCGACGACCAGATATTCATGCCAAGGGTCTGGGACGACATCGCCTTCGGTCCCATCAACATGGGGCTGCCGGAGGATGTTGTCAGAGCGAACGTGCACAGGACCTTGGAATCCACGGGGCTTGCAGGGTTCGACGGAAGAGCCCCCCACAACCTGAGCAGGGGCGAAAAGAAGCGCGTCGCAATAGCCGGCGTGTTGGCCATGGAACCCGATATCATGTTCCTTGACGAGCCAACCGCGGAACTTGACTGCCAGGGCAGACGCGACCTGATCGGGGTCTTGAACGATCTTCACACAACAATGCTCGTGGCCACCCACGAGGTTCAGACCGCCCTGGAGATCACAGACAGGGCCGTGGTCATCGATCATTCAAAGCTGGGCGAGGGGACATATCCAGAGCTACTCTCAAACAAAGATCTCCTGGACCGGGCTTCGCTCGACGCGCCGTCCATCACCAGGCTCTTTGAGCTCCTTGAGAAGGACGGGATCTCCCTGGGACGACCAACGAGCGTGGAGCAGGCAGCGGAGATCCTGAGGAAGGCCCTCCTGAGTAGATCGTAGGCCCACCGATCCGAAGCGGATCATTTGGAATCCCAACGCACATTTCAGCTTGCCACCGGACACGGATTCCCATGGAGCCAAGGCACCTTTTCATCGATGATCATGAGGTCGAATCGATCGACGGCTTGACCCGCGTGATCCACCAACCGATCAAGCACAGCCACCCGGTGATCCGGTGTGAACAACCTTGGGAAATGTTTGGGATCCAGACATACGGGACGATCATCTACGATGAGGCCGAGCAACTGTTCAAGGCCTGGTACCTGACCCACGCAGGGCCTTCCACCGACAGGGTGAGGGTCGACGGGGTACCACGGCCCGCGAACATGACCCTGCTTGCATATGCAACTTCCAGGGACGGGATTGCCTGGCGAAAACCAAGCCTTGGGCAGGTGAACTTCGAACGATCCACCAACAACAACCTCCTTCGTATCGGACGGCTGAACGTCGAGGGCGCCTCGGTACTCCTTGAGCCGGAGGACACTGACCCGTCACGGAGGTACAAGGCTTTCTACTGGGAGCACGGGTCGGGTGATCTCGTCAAAAGGGAGGACGGATCGTTCCTCTGGACCGACGGGGAGGGGGACGGCATTTGGGTTTCCTTCTCACCCAATGGAATCCACTGGACGAACCACCCTGCAAACCCCGTGATCCGCGTCGGCAGCGACACCGGCCAGTCGGTCGTGTGGGATCCCAAACTCCGGCTCTACGTTGCCTACGGGCGGTTCGGTTTCGGCAGAAGGGTCGCCCGCTCCGGGAGCCCGGACTTCGTCCACTGGAGCAAACCCCAGCTCGTGCTGGAGCCGGACGAGCGAGACGGACTCAACACCCAGTTTTATGGGATCTCGGTCACGCTGTACGAGGGCATCTACGTGGGGATGCTCTGGGTATTTCACATCGATGCCGACGGCCACCTCGGCGGAGGCAAGGACCGCGGAACCATAGATGTGCAGCTTGCGTCCAGCCGGGATGGGGTGAAGTGGGAGAGAGCGGGGGATCGCCGAACATTCATCCCCAACGGTCCACCAGCAGACTGGGATTCCCGCATCATCCAGTGTGCCTGCAGGTCCGTCGTGCTCGCGGACAAGATCCTCATATACTACAATGGGACGCGCCTCAAGCACGGGGAGGGAGGCAGAAGCAGCAAGTCCCAGATCGGCCTGGCCACCCTCCGCAGGGACGGCTTCGTCTCCCTCGACGCAGGTGACAAAGAGGGAAGCATCATCACCAAGCCCTTCAGGAAAACAACTGGCGATCTTCACCTCAACGTCGATGCCGCCGGAGGGCAGGTCCTGGCCTTCATTTGTGATGCCAGACGCAAATGCATCTTGGGGCCTTCCGTTCCCGTTACGAGGGATACGTCCGACGTGGCCGTCCAATGGACCGATGGGCCAGCCCAATCGCTGGATGGCAAGACCATCCGGGTACTGCTCCGGGCAAGGAACACGAAGCTCTACTCCTACTGGTTTCAGTAGCGCACCGGTGCCCCCCGGGGCGTAGATAACATGCAGCCTTGATCAGGCGACAGCTGCCCAGGGACCCTATGTTGGCTGAGAAGCTGTCGGCAAATTGGTGGTCCCCAGCCCTACGAACCGGCGATCTCCCTCACGGCCTTTGCCATGTATCGGATGTTCTCGTCGGTCAGCCGGGGATGCGTGGGAAGGGTGAAGTTCATAGCGCCTATCCTCTCCGCCACTGAGCAGTCACCCGGCTTGCTGCCCCTTTCCCTGTAGATCGTCGCAAGATGGATCGGCGCGTAGTGGGTGCCAGCGCCGATCCCGTACTCGGCCCCGAGCTTTTCGACGAATTGATCCCTGCTGACCCCGGCCTTCTTCTCGTCCACGAGCAAGTTGTAGAGGTGGAACACGTGTTTGACATCGCTTTCGACGTAGGGCGTGGTGATCCCCCGAACATCCTTCAGAAGCTTGGTCAGCAGCCCTGCATTGGCGATCCTCTTGGCGTTGAAGGAATCAAGCTTCGCTAGCTGCACAAGGCCAACGGCCCCCTGCACCTCCATCATCCTGTAGTTGTGGCCCACCATGGAGAACTCGTGGGAGTGGCCCTCCCTCCCGTGGTTCTGGAACATCCTGGCCACCCGGTAGATCTCCTCATTGTCGGTGGTCACCATCCCCCCTTCCCCGAGGGTCGACATGTTCTTCTGTTGATGGAAGCTGAACGCACCGATGTCCGCCAGGGATCCGGTCTTCCTGCCTTTGTACTCGGCCCCGACTGAGTGGGCACAGTCCGTCATGACCAGGATGTCATTGTTCCTGGCTATTCGCATGATCCGGTCCATGTCGCACGGCTGCCCGTAAAGGTCGACGGGTATCACCATCTTGGTGTTGTCCGCTATCTTCTTCCTCAGATCCCCAGGATCCATGTTGTAGGTCTTCGGGTCGACGTCAACGAAGCCGATCTCCGCGCTCTGCAAGGCAGCCGCGTTGGCGGTGGCAATCCAGGTTATCGCCGGCACAAGGACCATGTCGCCGGGCCCCACCCCGCCCGCGACGCATCCAAGATTCAGCGCGGTCGTCCCCGAGGTAACGGCGACCGCCCTCTTCACGCCGCAGTACTTCGCGAATGCCTCCTCGAAAGCCCGCACCTTCGCATCGTTTGTGGGAGCCCCGGCACGGATCACCTCAGTGACGGCCGCAATCTCCTCCGCCCCGTAGATGGTGCCGAACTTGGTCTGCATGTCGTCCTTGACCTGGAAGTTCTGCAAGCTCTCGCCCGATCCCGCTGGGGCCAGGCTCTATATAATCTTCCGTGCTCGCCGATGCGCAGCAGTTGCCCGACTCCAAGCATTCGTCAGCCGTCTTTCAGGTTCGTTGGTGCACGATAGGGCAAAATGGCCGCAAGGAATGCGTCAGGCTTCTCACTTGAACGTCGAGGATCTCCCTGAACGGTCTCTTTCGGAGGAGATTTGACCGCTTCTACAATCGTTACCGACCCGCGAGCAGAGTGAGTTTTATATTCGTCGTGCTACATGTAGTACGTGGTGTAGCAGTGCACGAGGACGACATCTTGGGCATGCTTGACATCAATAACAAGCCCTTGTCGATCACCGAGATTCGAGACATGTTGTCTAGGAAACTCAGGCGGAGTGTCCCCTACGAAACTGCAAGAAGAGATCTTTTGACCCTTGCCGCCAATGGCCTGATTGGCTGCAAGAGCATCGGCAAGGGAAAGAGGGTGACCTGGGTCTTCTGGTCTGGCGGAACCCCCAGTACGGAAACCCGATCACGGGCGAACGCACATGATCCTTTCAGCGTGTCCGTCGCCCGCAGAGACCGTATGAACCCACAGGAGCAAGCAGCTCTCTACGACGCTGTCGTTGATCGCTGTCAGGAATTGATACAGGCCAAATTGCAGAGCTCGCGCTACCTAGTCCTTTGCGACGGCAGAATCGTCAAAACGGCTGACCTCGAGCCCACCGATGAAGAGGTGAAGCATCTTGAGCAACGCCTCGGCAAGGTCTGTTATGTCCTGACTCAGGATCGGATCGAGGAGTCTCGCTGGGGTCCAATCAGGGATGGCGACTACTATCCCACGATCGACGTATTCCTGGCAGACAAGGAATGGAGCGATGACGAGGTTTTCCAGCGCGGGGTTCATCTAGTTTCGGATTTCGATACGGGCAATCCTGACGTGGCCGCATTTAACAAAGATCACGTGGACCTAGTTGAAGTAAGGCAAGTCCCGCTGGTGAGGAGGGCCTTTCACCTGGGAAAGCATTATGACTACTTGACGGCCAGCCTCAAGATCGGCATTAAGGATGTTGCAGGCAACGTTCGATGCATCCAGAAGACATGCAGAGCCGTCTTCCCGTGGGTGAACTCAAACAAGAATCCCTTCCTACTCGCGAACCCCAAACGGGAGGCCTTCCTTGGCAGAGATGTGATGCTGTCGTTTCCCTTCGGCATCCATCTCTCAGGCCGGCACAGGAGATCGACAGTGACCCTTGAGTAGACAAGGCTCGGACATCGGATACGAGTCACCTCCATTGGATGGATGCGTCAGCTTTGAAGATCGTGACTCAGGAAATCCCCACCAACCCATATCTCGTAGGCAAACCTTATCAGCATGCTAGGGAAGCCGACCAGGGTCGTCGGAGGCCCATTACATGGTGGCTAGCACACAGATCCTCGCAGGCATCGTCTCCGGTTCCCTGTTGTTCATAGGCCTTTGGCAGCTGGAGATGATGTGGCTCCACAGGTCCTGGGACTTCTCGGGCTTCACCCTCCCCTTCGGCAGGAAGGTGCCTTGGTGGTTCGCGAGGGATCTCTGGTATTCGTGCATCATCGCTGGCTATGTGGTGCTGATACTGGCGAAATGAGATTGCCGAGCCCCTGGGGAGCATGGGGCCCGAAGCTGACTTCGAAAGGATCAGTCCTGGTGCCTGTTCGTTGAGCCTCTGTTGAGTGGTCGGGCTTTTAGGTTTGAGCCACAAAACAAATATCATATGACTTGTAGTCTCCTGCAAGGTCCGATTCGGCAGCGATACCCGGTTGTTGCGCTTCTGTGTTCGCTGGTTGCCGTGGTGTTCCTTACCATATTCTTCTACTTCCTGTGGAGACGCATGGCGCGCGAATAGTGCAAAGAATGATTGCGGTCGTTGAGAGGTTTTGGCAGTCGGGCTGGTGTGACTGGTGCCTGTGCAGAAGCGAAGGCTTCAACGACTTGGTGCATCGGGCGACGCAGTAGAGACACCAAGGAATATCGAGTATACAAGGATTCCTGCGCTGGAATCCGAGGGCGAGGAGATTTATCCTGAGTTCTGGCTGGCCACCGATGTGAGCCTGTTCGGCATCTCGGCTCTGGAATGTTTCAAGTACCTCCCCACAATGGGGGAGCTTAGGTATGCCTTCGAGGTCGACAAGAGAATCAGGAAGAGCATCTTGGAGAAGTGGACCTCGGAGTGGACTTGTTCCTTCCTGAGGGATGGAAAGGAGCTCATCGAGAGGCCCGATAGGCTGGTTCTTGAAGGGTCCTACTCGCCCTCCCACGAGACAAAGCAGGGAGGAAGGTGGAGGATAGAGGGAGGGAAACGAACCCAGGTGAAGCTGCCGCAGGAAGGTTGGATCCTGGGTTATGACAGAAAGACTGGACTCCCAACAAGAACTGATCCCCACCCAACGGACTCCCAGAGCGAAGCCGCGATGAAGATCTTCGGTTGGAGGGAGGCCTCCTTGTTCTCAGGTCCATTGCCGGGCCTGACGGTTCTATACCGCGACTGGCTTGCCCTGAGAAGCGCCGGATCCTTCTCCATAGTTGCGGCGCGGTTCGCTGGCTACAGGATCTACACAATGGGCGCACGGATCAGACTCGCCAGCAAACCCTAGACGAGACGATTCCTTGGGCGGCGTCCACAATCTCTGGAGAACGGAGTTGCAGGTCCAGGG
>Ga0172364_10001254_pt1 | contig 19331 bp, 15 predicted proteins | sample LakKivSesite10cm_FD_114545 | JGI IMG/M metagenome (GOLD analysis project Ga0172364, IMG submission 114545) | Sediment microbial communities from Lake Kivu, Rwanda - Sediment site 10cm | ecosystem: Environmental > Aquatic > Freshwater > Lake > Sediment | place: Rwanda: Western Province, Lake... | reverse complement strand
TGACTTCAGAAACAGAAACAGGTTTTTTTTCTTCAAAAACCTGGTGAATATAAGTTCCCATTATAACTCCATCATTGGTAGCTATACCAAATAATGCTATAAAACCTACCCATACAGCAACACTCAGGTTAATTGTATGCATCTGGAACAGGTCACGCATATTAAGCCCGGCAACCGGGAAGTTCATAAACCAGTCCTGACCGTACAGCCATAGCATAATAAATCCTCCAGAGAATGCAACGAATACTCCGGAAAAGTGTATAAAGGAGGCTGTGATTGTACGGAACTGAAAGTATAAAAGCAGTAATATTACCAAAAGACTGACAGGTATTACGATCGCCAGTCTTTTAGTGGCCCTGATCTGGTTTTCATAATTTCCGGCAAATTTATAGGTGACCCCGGCAGGAAGGTTTATCTCACCCGAGTCTATTCTGGCCTTAATGGCTTTACTTGCTTCTTCGGCCACATTTACCTCAGCTTTACCTTCAATCTTGTCGAAAATCACGTAACCTACCAGGAATGTATTTTCACTTTTTATCATCTGTGCCCCGCGTGTATAATCTATATCGGCAATTTCACCGAGGGGAATCTGGACTCCATTCATCGCGGGAACAAGTATCTTTCTCAGGTCTTCAGGATTATCCCTCAGTTCCCGTGCATAACGTACTCTGATGGGAAACCTTTCACGGCCTTCAACCGATGTGGAAAGAGTCATGCCTCCTACAGCAATCTGAAGAACTTCCTGTACTTCACTGACAGACAGACCAAAGCGTGCCATGGCTTCGCGGTTTAACTTAATCTCAAGATACGGTGCACCAACAGCCCGGTCATAAAACACCGTTGAAGATTTAATTGATGGTACAGCTTTTAATGCTTCCTCAAATAGCATCCCTGCTTCCTCAATTGCCGAAAGATCAGGCCCGTAGACTTTTAAGCCCATTGGAGCCCGCATCCCGGTAGAAAGCATCACCAGGCGTGTTTCAATGGGCTGCAGTTTTGGAGCTGAGGTCAGTCCGGGGATATCCGTCACTTTTACAATCTCCTTCCATATATCATCCGGATTTTTTATTTCCGGCTGCCATTGTCTGAAATATTCTCCCTTTCTGTCAGGAATAAGGCTGTCTGGAGGTATAACTCTGAACTTGTCAGTTCCCGGATTGTACTTCATGCCACCCTTAAGAATGAAGTTGCCATCCTTGTCTGTCTTAAACTGCATTCTCTGTCCGTTTTCATCAAGTATATATTCCGGACGATAGTTTATGGTGTTTTCAAACATTTGTATTGGGGCCGGATCAAGAGCTGAATTGACTCTTCCCCATTTACCAACAGCCACATCGACTTCAGGAATAGTCGAAAGTCTCTTATCAAGTGTTTCAACATATTCAAGGTTCTTTTCAATACTTGAATGAGGCATGCTGGTAGGCATGAGCAGGAAAGAACCTTCGTTCAATGCCGGCATGAATTCCTTTCCTGTTCCCGGGAAAATTTTTATTGCACCTTGCCATGCAGCAGTTTGACGGAAATTTTTCCAGCCTGCTCTTTCAAAACCAGAGGCAATAAAGCCGAATGATCTGTTAAAGCCTGTCCATACCAGGAATCCGAAGATCAGTGTTAATGCAGGGATCATCAGAAACTTCCATTTATTCCTTAATGCCCAGGACAAAATGTTTTCATAGAAATGTACCATCGACATCAGAACGAGAAGTATAACGGACACAATTCCTGCAACAAACAGAAAATTGACAAGCTCGGTGTTATGGGCGCCAAGAGGTAACCATTCTTTCGAAAGGTACCATGTAGCAAAAAGTACAGTAATTATTATATTTATATAATTCGGGTATTCTTTTCTTCTTTCACTCCACCTGTAAGCAAGAAGGTTATTTACACCTACGGCTGTCAGAGCCAAAGCAAGCCAGGAGTGCCAGGTAATAGCCAGAATCAGTCCGGTTATCATGAGAATACTGTTCCAGATCCATTTTATTTTCTTTTTATTAAATGAGATATTAAAGAAAATATGGACCAGCGTAGGCAGTACAATTATTCCCAGAATAAATGCGGAAATAAGTGCGAAGGTTTTGGTGAATGCAAGTGGATGAAACAGTTTCCCCTCCTGTGCCTGCATGGCAAAAACCGGCAGGAAACTTACAATTGTCGTGGCAATTGAAGTTACAACGGCTGCTCTTACTTCAGTAGTTGCCTGGTAAATGACCTGTAAAAGTTTTCTGCCTCTCAGACCATGGTTCTCAGGCATTTCAAGATGCCGCAGGATGTTTTCGACATCTACAATACCAATATCGACCATTACTCCAATTGCTATTGCTATCCCGGACAATGCGACAATGTTTGCATCAATCCCGAAGAGCCGCATCATGATAAAGGTCATAAGAACCCCAATCGGTAGAAGCCCTGAAACAATCAGTGATGCCCGTAAATTCAATACAAGGACAATGATCACTATAATGCTGATCAGGATTTCATGTGAAAGGGCTGTCTCAAGAGTCCCGATGGTTTCCCTGATCAGCCCTGTCCTGTCGTAGAAAGGAACAATTGTAACTTTTGAAACTGTACCGTCAGGAAGTATCTTTTGCGGTAACCCGGCTTCTGTTTCCTTTATCCTGGCTTTTACATTGTCAATGACTTCCAATGGATTCGAATGATAGCGGGCAACCACGACTGCTCCCACCGCTTCAGATCCGGACTTGTCAAGACCTCCTCTTCGTGTCGCAGGTCCGAAAGTAACTGTTGCTACATCTTTAATACGTACCGGTACATTATTTCTTACCGTGACAACAGATAATTCAAGATCCTCAAGAGTTTTTATATAACCCAGACCCCGGATAATGTATTCAACATTATTAAGTTCAATTGTCTCTGCACCAATATCAAGATTACTCTTTTTTACAGCATTCATGACATCCATTACAGAAACATTATATGCTTTAAGGGCATTGGGATCCAGGTCTACCTGGTATTCTTTCACGAATCCGCCAACTGAAGCAACCTCTGAAACCCCTTCTGCTGTAGAAATACTGTATTTCACATAATAATCCTGGATCGTTTTTAACTCCTGAGGGTCCCAGCCTCCGTTCGGTAGACCTGTTTTAGGATCACGTCCCTCAAGCGTATACCAGAATATCTGCCCGAGTGCTGTAGCATCTGGGCCCAGGGAAGGCTGAACCCCTGCCGGAAGTGTTCCAGCGGGAAGGGAGTTCAGTTTCTCAAGGATTCTTGATCTGCTCCAGTAGAATTCCACATTATCTTTAAAAATTACATAAATAAATGACATACCGAACATCGAGGTGCTCCGTATTGTCTTGACACCCGGGATCCCAAGCAATGCTGTGGTTAACGGATAAGTGATCTGATCCTGGATATCCTTTGGAGACCTGCCCATCCATTCTGTGGATACAATCTGTTGATTCTCACCTATATCTGGAATAGCGTCAACCGGAACAGGATTTCTGGGCAGTATGGATGTTTTCAAATTGAAAGGCATAGTAACCAGACCCATCACAATAAAAGCTATAAGAAAGATAAATGTGATGAGCCTGTTTTCGAGGAAGTACTTTACTAACCGGTTAAACATCTGGCTGCAAAATTAAGCTGCTTATTTTTTTTCAACCAGGGCCATTCCACATTTGGGACAATCACCTGGTTTATCACTTATAACCTCAGGGTGCATCGGGCATGTGTATTGAACTGCTGCTACCTCCGTGTTCGCCGGTTGTTTTTCTTTCGAAATGCCTCTACCGCAAGAGTTGAACATCAAAGTTGCAAAAGCAACAAATCCTATAATCAAAAGACTCTTTTTCATTCTTTAATATATTAAATTTCAAAGTTTTAAAGTAACATGGATCTATTATTTAGCTCTTTCATAATGGCAGCAACCGGGTAGTTTTGCATAAACATCATCAGGAGCTTTATACTTTTCTGTATCATGACCAACAGAAGCAAGTTTCTTGCTGAGTGCGTCCTTGTTTATTCTTGCAGGGTTATACGTTACTGTTAGCAATTGTGTTTTACCATCCCATGCAGCACTTGTCACGCCCTCATCCTTCACGGTTTTTTCTATACGGGTTTTGCACATATCACACTTCCCCCATACTTTAAATGATTCAGTCCTGGCGGAAGAAATATTCTTCTGGCTTTGGTCGTTGGTCTGGGCAATAGTTGACATATTAAGACCAACTGCAAGAAAAACTGTAAGAATAAGACTTAATGTTTTCATAATGATAGAATTTAAAAAGTTATTAGTAAAATTTAGAATAAATGCTAATGATCAACTCCGGAGCATACAATACCTATACCAGATGAAGGTACAATTGGAAGGCTCCATGGTTAAAGAAATAAAGATGATAAATCAAATACGGAATACGCAAATCTTGTATAGTATCAGGCTTGGCTTGATTGTATTGCCAGGGGGTATAGCCATGGAAATCAGATCAGTACTTCTGGCAGCTCTGAAAACAGAATTAATATTTATATGAGAAGGAATATCTTTTTTTAATTCCGGGCAATATAAGCTGAAATATTGCGGATAATAATTACTGCAGATACTGTAAAAAACTATATGATCCTCGCAGCATCTATTTTCAAAAATCGGATACTTTGTAATGTCTCGTTCCACTCTTTCCATCCCGCATGAAGCCATTTTCCCTGTCAATGAAATCTTTATATCTGCGAGTTCCCCTCCACAATAATGACGATCAATACTTACCTTCATTCCTGAAGCAAACAATATCGATACTAATATTATGACGAATGCCTGTTTCATAAAATATCCAACTCTAAAGAAACAAAAAAGTCATTGAAAATGTTCAAATTAAGATAAGATTGTTTATTATTTCAGAATTAAGGGAACTATATAAATATCATGATCCTCCATATTCTGAGTCACATCTAGCAGGCCATCTCTCCGGCGTTCTTCTTCGCTGAAAGCAGGTTATATGCTCCCTTTATGACCACTTTTGCCGTTTTAACATCAAAGCCGTCAGGAAGATTAACCTCTGTATAACCTGATGCCGAAATACCTTTTGTAACTTCAATAAACCGGTATTCGGTGAATGGCTTCCCCGCTTCTTCCTTGTTTTTATCGAAGACAAAAATATAATCCTTATCATTAAAGCTGACGATTGCCTCTGAAGGCAAAGTTGCAGCCAGATGACCCGATTCCTGAATATATGCATTGACGTACATTCCCGGAAGAATACCGGCATCAGAACCTGTTACAGCAGCAAAGACACTGAAGGTTTTATCTTCACCTACAGATTTTGCTGTCTGAGTGATCACTGCTTCATGTTCTTCATTCCCGTTGTTTACATAAAACTTGACCTTCTGTCCCCTTGATGCTTTTTCTGCATCCTTCTCGAAAAGTCTAAGTTCGAGATACAGTTTTTCACTGTTAACTATTTCGAATAAAACATCCCCGGAGGATACATATTTGCCAATATTTATATTTACCGATTTAAGATATCCGCTTATCGGAGATTTAAGGATCACGGACCTGCTGATGTTTTCCTCCGTCAGCTGGCCGGGATCGATTCCTATCATCAGGAGTTTCTGTTCAAGCGATCTTACCATCGCGGTAAGGTTCCTGTAATCGACAGTAACCTGCTGCACGTTCTTCTCTGAATAGACATCATCTTTATAAAGGTCAATATGGCGATCATATTCAGCCTTCGCGTATGAAAGCTTGTTTCTTGCCTCCAGGTAGTTTTGCTGTATGTCGATAAATTCCTGGTTTTCGATGCTGGCAAGACTTTCTCCTTTTTTTACATAATTACCGGGCAGAAGATTTGTGTTTTTTATAAAACCGCCAAGAGGCATGCATACAGTAGCAAGATTCTGCGGTGCAACCGAAACAATCCCGTTTGCTTTTATGATATTCCCGATTGACTGCATAACTATGCTCCCTAATTCGACACTGGCGACTTGTATCTGGTCCTCACGTAATTCTACAATGTCCTCTGGCAGCACTTCCTCACTGGCAGTTAAAGAACCTGACTTGCTGCCTGTAGTGCAGGAGAAAATAAAAAGGGTAACTCCTGTAATTATTCCTGAAACCGCATATTCAATTTTTGTCATGGCTATAATATTTAAAATATTCTTCCTGTAATAAATTCAATTGATATAATGGTCTGGTTACAGTTGTTGAGTGCATCCAGATAGTCTTGTTTTATTGCCAGAGCTCTGCCAAGTGCCTGGACAAAATCAAGATAATCCAGGGCGCCTGCCTTATAACTTTTGGAGGCCTGGTCAATTATCAGGTTTGCTTCTGGTACTGCCTGGTTCTCATAATAATAAACACTTGATGAATATTTCTTAAAATCATCAAGCAATGACAGGTATTCGGCTGTAATTGAAGCGGAAAAATTTTCCGCATCTGTTTTGGCCTTTTCATAATTTATCTTTGCTGCCTTATTCCGGGCAGAAAAAGGAAGATACCACAACGGAACGGATAATCCTGCCTGGATACCATTGAACCTGTCATGGCTGCCAAAGGTACGCTGCGATCCTTCTACATCCTGAATTCCGATCATTGTCTGACTGAAATATCCCAGGCTCAAATCGGGGAACATCTGACTTTGTTCGAGTTTCATTTCCCTTCTGGAAACTTCGACTTGCTGGTGCACATAGCCAAGAGATGGACTCTCCAGAACAGAAAGGCTGTCGGGATTTAAAATGAATTCTATCAGATGAAGCTTTTGATCAGAAGGTCTTAAAGGTGATTTGCTGTTGAGAAGTACAGCTAGCTTTCTTTCATAAATATTTATGTCAGAATAAACCTGGTAAAGCTTGTTTCTGACCTCAAGGCTCTGCGACCGGGCGGTTATCATTTCAAGCTTGTTAGTCTCGCCTGCTTTTGCCCTTAATTCCGCGGCTCTCAGAAAACCGGTATAAAGGCTGTCCTGATACAGCAGCAATTCCCTTTTTGATTCGAGATAAACGTACTGCCAGTAAACCATTTTCACCTGAGAGGCAATCTCAAGCTGCGATATTTTGTATGCCCATTCTTTGCTTCGTAAATTGGCATCAGCGAGTTTATACCGGTTAGCATAAACGGCCGGAAATGCAAATGACTGAGATACAGTAATACTATTATCCCTTGTGAAAGAATTAAGTTGCCCGTACTGACCATCGACTGATGTCTTTGGAAGATCGATCGCTGATCCTTTAAGCACCCTGCTGGCATCAACAGAATAGATTGCTGACCTTATTGTCAGGTTGCTGTCAAGAGCGCTTTGTATTGCATCATGCAAATTGATTGTTTTTTTCTCCTGGGCTTCGAGTTTTCCGGGGGTTGACATTGCTGCCATCAGAAACAGGGCAATAGTGATTTTCCTTGAGGAACCACGTTTGACATTGAGTTTTAATCTTTCTGAAAAAAAGATGTAGAACACCGGTAATATAATCAGGGTGAGTAATGTTGCGGTAATAAGTCCGCCAATCACTACAGTTGCCAGGGGCTTCTGGACTTCAGCACCCGCGGAGGTTGATAACGCCATGGGAAGAAAACCAAGGGAAGCAACTGATGCTGTCATGATGACTGGTCTCAGCCTTGTTTTAAGTCCTTTCACCACTCTTTCATAGATATCTGCAATTCCCTCTTTTTCAAGGCGGTTAAACTCAGCAATTAATACGATACCGTTCAGGACTGCAACACCAAATAATGCTATAAAGCCCACTCCTGCAGAGATTGAGAAATTCATTCCGCGGATCCAAAGTGCAAATACACCGCCGATTGCCGACATAGGTACTGCGGTGAATATCAGCAGTGACTGTTTTACCGAATTAAAAGTGAAGAACAACAGAACAAAGATCAGCAGTAAAGCCACCGGAACCGCTACAGACAACCTTTTCTGTGCTTCTTCAAGGTTTTTGAACTGACCTCCGTATGAGATGTAATATCCTGTCGGAAGTTGTATCTTCTGATCAATCCGGACTGTCACATCATTTATTACACTCCGGATATCACGGTTTCGTACATTGAAGCCGATGGTGATCCTTCGTTTTGTATTTTCTCTTGACACCTGCGCGGGACCAGATTTTATAGAGATATCTGCAACCTGTTCAAAGGGAATCTGATGACCGTCAGGGAGTCCGACTGAAAGGCTTTTAACATCATCAAGGTCGTTTCTGAAATCTTTGTCAAGTCTGACAACTAGACCGAAACGCTTCTCTTCATCATATACCACACCGGCCTGATTTCCAGCGAAAGCCGCACGCAGAATTGAATTAACATCTTCCACAGTCAAACCGTATTGCGCCAGGCGGTCGCGGTTATATTCTACCTGCACCTGTCCAAGGCCTGTAACCTTCTCAACATTAATATCCTCAACACCTGGAACTGACCGGATTATCTGTTCCGCATCTGCAGCTTTTTCAGCCAGCACTGAGAGATCATCACCAAATATCTTAATTGCAATGTCCTGTTTTGAGCCCGACATAAGTTCATTGAATCTCATCTGGATTGGCTGCTGAAACTCAAATTTAACACCGGCAAGGGATATGAGTTTTTCTTCCATTTTGCCGATAAGCTCTTCACGAGTTTGCGCAGACGTCCAATCAGCTTTATCCTTCAGTGTAATTATATAATCACCCGTTTCCATCGGGGTTGGATCAGTCGGGATTTCAGCAGCCCCTATTTTACATACAGCATGCTTAATTTCAGGGAAATTCTCCAGCATTATCTTATTGGCAATCTTCACTTTATCGATTGTATTGCTTAATGATCCGCCCTGAAGTGTCATGACTCCTGCAGCAAGATCTCCCTCCTCAAGCTGAGGGATAAACTCACCACCCAGGTTTCTGAAAACAATGATGCTGAGAACAAAAAGCAGGATCGCTGCAACAGATACAAGAAGTTTATTATTTAATGAATAGGCAATGACAGGATCAAATACTTTTCTGATCCATTCCATCAGTTTATCAGAAAAATTTGGCTTGTGTCCGGTTTTCCTGCTCAGGAACAGTGCCGAAGCCATTGGGACATAGGTAAGTGAAAGAACTGTTGCCCCGATAAGTGCAAACATGACAACCTGAGCCATCGGACGGAACATTTTCCCTTCAATACCGATAAGTGTTATTATCGGCAGATATACTATCAGGATTATGATCTGCCCGAATGTTGCTGAATTCATCATCCTCTTTGCCGAGACAGTTACATTTTCATCCATCTGCTCCCGGCTCAGCTTCACAATACCCTGAAGATGATGTCTGCTCATTGTAATTCTGTGTACAACACTTTCTACAATTATTACAGCACCATCCACAATCAGCCCGAAATCAATGGCCCCTAGACTCATAAGGTTCCCTGAAACGCCGAATATATTCATCATTGATATGGCGAAAAGCATGGAAAGCGGGATTACTGAGGCTACCACAAGCCCTGCTCTCATATTACCCAGTAACAATACCAGGATAAAAATGACTATCAGTGCTCCTTCTATCAGGTTTCTTGAGACAGTCCCGATTGCACGGCTTACCAGATCAGAACGATTGATATATGGCTCAATCCTGACCTGTTCAGGCAATGATTTCTGAATAGACTTAATCCGTACCTTGTTGCATTTCCATACTGCACCGTTGCTATGTCCCTGATCAGGAGAGGTGGTCCGGAAGCAGTTGTTTTCACTACAATTTTCTCGATATCCTCCAGTGTTTTAACCAACCCTATTCCTCTGATGAAATAGGCAGTCGGATTTTTATCAATATAAGCACTTCCTGTAGTCTCATTATTTTTTTCAAGGGATGTAAAGATATCAGTAAGTGTCAGGTTCATTGATCTCAGCCGTTCAGGATTAACTGCAATTTCGTACTGTTTCACAAATCCCCCGTAACTGTTTATGTCAGCAACTCCCGGAGTCCCCAGCATTTCACGTCTGACAACCCAGTCCTGAAGAGATCTCAGCTCCATCGGATTGAACTCCTTCTCAAATCCCTTTTCCACTGTCAGGCGATATTGATAAATCTCACCCAAACCCGTTGATATAGGAGCCAGGGAAATCTGGGCAAGTCCTTCCGGGATGGCCTCTTCAGCTTCTTTCAGCCTTTCACCCAGTTGTTGTCTGGCCCAGTATATATCGACATTATCCTTGAATACAACAGTTACAACGGATAATCCGAGACGTGAAATTGACCGTAGTTCAATAATATCAGGGATATTTGCTACTGCGACTTCGATGGGTGCAGTTATGAAACTTTCCACTTCCTGGGTTGCAAGTGACGGAGCGAGAGAAATAACCTGAACCTGATTATTTGTAATGTCAGGGATTGCATCTATTGTCAGCCGGGTAAGAGAATATATACCCCAGCCTGTCAATACAAGTACGAACAATCCAATAATGAACTTATTCCTGACCGAAAATGTAATAATTCTACCTATCATTTAAAATAAATTTATTGATAAACAATTATTTACTGCATGTGTTAAAAATTTCCTGAAGACTTCTGGTAAATGGAAACGGTTGTTTCAGGGATTAATCAAATCCATGAATAAAATGAAAACCGGGGAAGATTATGCCAGGAAGGGAGGTGCCCTGAGCAGCAAGGAACCTGAAATAAATGGATAAGGAAGAGAATTATCGGGTGATTCAGCAATGACGCAAAACTTCAGAATTTTATGTGGAGATTCAGCAAAAGTATTTACCAGCGTAATGAAATTATGCTGAATTACAGTAAGTAATTTAAGGGGACTTAACTTTTCAGATATCAGGTCGTTAAAAGCATGACAGTGTGCAGGGAATCTCGGATTATGATCATGTCTTTGATCTGATAAGGGACAGTTTTCATTCTGACCTGAGAAGGATCCCGAGGAATGATGGTCGTGAGAGATTATCAGGTGGGCACAGAAAATGATACCGGCCAGCCATAACATAAATACTGATAAATTTCTGATAATCTTGCTCATTGGTCTAAAACTAAACCAAGTTTAAGTTGCAAATATAGTAATAAGATTGTTGCAACTGAGGTGAAAGCAATGATTTATATGTTAAATAGTTATAAATAACTTCTATACAGAAATTACCATGCCCTGGACTGATTCCCGATTCCGGCCAGATCCCGTATTACCACCGAAGCGCAGGCAATCCCGAATGCCGCAGGCATGTATGAAACAGTCCCGACAACCGATGCTTTATTCGGTTCTCCGGATGCCGCGACAATTTTACCTTTATCAACTGCCTCAGGAGAATAAACGGCTGTTACACCCTCCCGCACACCCAGCTTGTGAAGCTTCTTTCTAAGCATCCTTGCAAGCGTGCATCCTGATGTTTCTGAAATATCAGCTATCCTGATCTGCTGCGGATCAAATTTACCGCCAGATCCCATGGAACTTACCACATGATATTTTCTCTGAACCGAATGGTATATAAGGAAAACCTTCGGAGATAAGGTATCTATTGCATCGACAACATAATCATACCCGGCATCAAGAATCTCAATCATCCGTTCATCTTTTATATATTCGTTGATTGCAGTCAGATCCATTTCCGGATTTATATCATGAAGCCTTGCAGCCATTAATCCGGATTTATAATGTCCTTCGGTGCTTTTAAGGGCAAGCAGCTGCCTGTTCCTGTTTGATAAATGAACTACGTCCCCGTCGACAATTGTCATTTTTCCAACTCCGGCACGACAGATCATCTCGGCAGCATAGGCCCCCACTCCGCCCAGCCCGAAAACAAGCACGTTTGAGGCTTTGAGCTTCTTCAATGCCCTTTCCCCAATAATCATTTCAGTCCTTGACAGCCAGTTTTCCATGATTGATAATTACACTGAACTTCAGATTAAGCCCCTAAATCCCCGAAGGGGACTTTATTTTCAGCCCCCCTTCAGGGGTGTTGGGGGGCCGTTTTTCTCCTTTGGCGAAACAAAAAAATTACGAAAATTCTTTTGAATCCTACTCTTTAATTCACCAAGCGATAATTCAAGATCAGAAGATACCTTATTATATATATCAGAAATATTTACGTCTGCACCGTCTGTTTCAAGAAAGATCCTGTCAGAAGGCAGATTTCTTACCAGCTCTGCAGATTCAGGCCTCAGGATGAAATCGAACCAGAACGAGATGTACATTCCCCTGCTGATGAGCTGCATCGCCAGCTCCCTGCTTCCCCTGAAGCCGTGAACCAGCCATGGCATCTTCGGTTTGAGCTTCTTATGTTCCATAAACAGTTCATCCCAGGCTCTGACACAATGTATCACCAAAGGCTTTTTACCAGACTCAGATATGGCAGCCTGTTCCTCAAAGACCATTCGCTGAATCTCCAGCTCCGGACCCCTGAGCTTGTCAAATCCGGCTTCCCCGACCATTATAACAGACGGATGAGTCACAAGTTCAGCGACCTTTTCAATGAGCATCCGGCGGTTTGATTCGTTAAGGTACCATGGGTGTATGCCGGCGCTGTACGCGATTCCCGGTTCACTGCCCGGAGATCTTTCTTCATGGACCATGAGAACATCGATTGAAAATATACCTTCAGCAGGTTTTGCTACATGGGTATGAATGTCAATAAAATCTCCCTGTCGAGGAATTTTCATTTCAATATTTTTCCGATTGCCTCAATCCCCCTGTCTATTCGGTTGATAGTCTCCTCCCTGCCTATCCATGAGATTATATCAAACATATGCGGTCCGCGCAGGGTTCCTACAATCACCAGCCTGAAGGCATTCATTATTGGGCCTGTATTGTACCCTTTCTCTGCAATCCAGGCTTTAACGGATGATTCAAGTTTCTCCGGAACAAATTCATCTGTCTCTTCAAGGATCGATTTAAGTTCAGCAAGCTGACCTGGTGTCTCGGGTTTCCATCTCTTTTTTATCGCTTCCCGGTCGTAAGTTTCAGGCCGCCTGAAAAAGAAATCTGCTTCCTGCCATATCTCCTTAACAAAACTCACTCTTTCCTTCACAAGTCCCACGAGTGTCTCAAGATGAACAATATCATGATGAAAACCCTGTGCTCTCAGAATATCCCTGAATTCCAGGGCAAGCTGGTTATTGCTTCTTTGCTGCAGATAATAATGATTGAACCATTTTGCCTTTTCAGGATCAAATCTTGATCCTGACTTATGAACTCTGTCAATCGAAAAGGTATTTATAAGTTCATCCATGCTGAATATTTCCTGCTCTGTTCCGGGATTCCATCCGAGAAGGGCAAGCATGTTCACAAATGCTTCAGGATAATATCCTTCCTCGCGGTACCCTTTTGCTGTCTCCCCATAAGGCCAGTAAAGCGGGAATACGGGAAATCCCATTTTATCTCCGTCGCGTTTGCTGAGTTTTCCCTTGCCGTCTGGTTTCAACAGAAGAGGGAGATGGGCAAACAGCGGATGATCCCAGCCAAATGAGCGGTAGAGCAGGAAATGAAGGGGTAGTGACGGAAGCCACTCCTCACCTCGGATAACATGTGTGATCTTCATGAGATAATCATCAACTATATTGGCCAGGTGATATGTCGGCATCCCGTCTGATTTATAAAGGACCTTATCATCCAGGGTGCCTGTGTTGACGACAATATGTCCTCTTATCATGTCATCAAAGTGAATGTCCTCATTATGAGGCATCTTATATCGAATGACATATGGGCTTCCATTTTCAATAAGAGCTTTCCACTCAGCTTCAGGCAGTGATACCGAGTTTTTAAGACTTCCTCTTACCGATTCGTTATACATGAATGTTTTGTCTTCCTTTTCCGACTCAATACGTAATTTTTCCAGTTCCAGAGGAGTGTCAAAAGCATAATATGCATGCCCTTTATCAATAAGCATCTGTGCATACTGACCGTAAAGATGTTTTCTTTCACTCTGCCGGTAAGGAGCGTAATCCCCTCCCTCATTAATCCCCTCATCAATTTTTATCCCGCACCACCTCAGGGATTCTATTATGTAATCTTCGGCACCTTCGACGAATCTTGCCAGATCGGTATCCTCAATCCTTAGAATAAAAACACCGTTATTCTGCTTTGCAAACAGATAGTTGTAAAGAGCTGTCCTTACTCCCCCTATGTGCAGGGGACCTGTCGGACTTGGCGCAAATCGAACCCGTACTTGCTGCATTTGAAATCATTGATTTGAATTATACAAAGATAGGCAAACCCGGTCATAGTATGGCATAAATCAGTTTTTCTACAGGGGAATTGTATTAACTTTGCTTATTGTCTGTTTTTGTATTGCCCTATGAAAAAGATGAAAGCCCTCGTAAAGCTCCGTCCTGAAAAAGGATTATGGATGCAGGAAATGCCTGTTCCTGAGCCTGGCCTTAATGATGTGATCATAAAAATCAAAAAAACTGCAATATGCGGCACTGACCTCCATATTTACAGGTGGGACGAATGGTCGCAGAAAACCATTAAAACTCCCATGATTATCGGGCACGAATATATGGGATATATCGAAAAGTTGGGGGCAGGTGTTAAGAATCTTAAGGCCGGAGACCGTGTTACGGGAGAAGGGCATCTTGCCTGCGGCCATTGCCGGAACTGCCGGCGGGGAAAAGAACATGTCTGCGAAAACAGTGTAGGGGTAGGTGTTCATATCGACGGATCCTTTGCCGAATACCTGAAGCTGCCTGCATCAAACGTAGTGCCACTCGACCATCGCATCCCTGATGAATGGGCTGCAATAATGGATCCCTTCGGCAATGCAACCCATACTGCTCTTTCATTCCCTCTTATCGGCGAAGATGTCCTGATAACAGGATCGGGGCTGATAGGCAGTATGGCTGTTGCAATAGCCAAATATTCCGGTGCGCGGTTTATAGTCGCCAGCGACTTAAGTGATTACCGGCTTGATATTGCCAGGAAAATGGGCGCCACGCTTACCGTTAATCCTTCAAAGGGAGAAAAGATTTCAGACGCTTTGAAAAAACTGGGAATGAGAGGTTTTGATGTAGGGCTGGAAATGTCAGGTTCTCCAAAGGCATTTATAGAGATGATCAGCAACATGTATAACGGATCAGGCATTGCACTGCTCGGCATCCTTCCTTCAAATTTCGAGGTCCCGTGGAACGATATCATATTCAGGGCTATAACCCTTAAAGGAATATACGGAAGGGAAATGTGGGAAACATGGTATAAGATGGAGATGATGATCATAGGTGGGATTAATCTTGATCCCGTGATCACCCATCGTTATCATATCGATGATTTCCGGAAAGGTTTCGACGTGATGGAGGAAGGTAACTGCGGAAAAGTTATCCTTAACTGGGACTGATAACATCTTGATAAATTTCTTTGCTTACCTTAGTGTGTACTTTGTGTCCCGTTGTGGTAAAAAAATTAAACACAAAAGTACACAAGAGACTAATCAAAAAAGATATTATGTACAGAGATTTTCAAAAGCACCTGACTAAGACCATTAATGAGATCCGGGAGGCCGGACTCTATAAAAATGAAAGAATTATTATATCTCCCCAGGGAGCAGAAATAAAGCTTGATGACGGCAGGAAAGTCCTGAACTTCTGTGCCAATAATTATCTCGGACTCTCAAATAATGGAGAGCTCATAAAAGCTGCCAAAGCTGCACTCGATGATCATGGCTATGGAATGTCTTCAGTACGTTTTATATGCGGAACAACCGATCTGCACAAGGAACTTGAACGCAGGATAGCCAGTTTCTTCAACACGGAAGACACTATACTTTATGCCGCCTGCTTCGATGCTAACGGAGGTGTCTTTGAACCTTTGCTTACTGAAGAGGATGCAATAATATCCGATGCTCTCAACCATGCTTCAATCATCGACGGTGTCCGACTTTGTAAAGCTCAGAGATATCGTTATGAAAATGCGGATATGACAGACCTTGAGAAACAGCTTAAGCTTGCACAGGGCAAGCGGTTCAGGCTTATCGTTACTGATGGGGTATTCTCGATGGACGGTAATGTAGCCCCGCTGAAAAGAATCGTCGAACTGGCAGATCTCTATAATGCCATGGTCATGGTTGATGAATCCCATTCCGCCGGAGTGGTCGGTGAAACAGGCAGGGGTGTAACTGAACTTTACAACATAATGGGACAGGTGGAGATCATCACCGGGACACTCGGTAAGGCATTCGGCGGCGCAATCGGCGGATTCACAACAGGGAAAAAGGAAATTATCGAGTTTCTCCGACAGAGGTCACGCCCTTACCTGTTCTCAAACTCAATCCCCCCGCTGGTTGCTGCTGCCGGCATAAAAATGGTCGATATGATGACCGAAACCAATGAATTACAGGACAAGCTTCACCGTAACTCAGAGTATTTCATAAGCAGAATGACAAACCTGGGATTCGATATAAAACCTACCAGATCTGCAATCTGCGCAGTAATGCTTTATGATGCCAAGCTCGCGCAGGATTTTGCTACGAGACTGCTTGATGAAGGTATTTACGTGATTGGATTCTACTATCCGGTAGTACCCAAAGGTCAGGCAAGAATAAGAGTGCAGCTTTCAGCAGCTCATGAGAAAGAACATATTGATAAAGCAATTAAGGCATTTGAGAGAATTGGAAAAAAATTAGATGTATTAAAAAAGTAGATCATAAAATCCCGTATGAAGAATAATGAAACAGAATGTCTTCTTTGCGGGGGAAAAGCTGATCTTAAACACAGCGAATACCCCGGGTACCAGGAACCAGGTATTTACAAAATCTATCATTGTTCTGTCTGCAATGCCTCTTTTTCTTTACCAATGGAAGATGGCTCACTCATTTATGAAAACATTTACAAAAACGGAGACAGGGTACCCGGATATAGCCGGTACTGGAGGTACGCAAGGATTATAAAAAAGGTATCCAATCCATTGGATTACCTCGCGGAAAACCACGAGGATTACTGGAGCGTAAGGGAAGCCCTGGCAATGTATGTACCTGACAAATCATCAACAAAAATTTTGGAAATAGGCAGTGGTCTGGGTTATTTAACTTATTCGTTAAATATGGCAGGATATAATGTAACAGGGATGGACGTGTCTCAGACTGCTGTCAGCCAGGCAATAAAGAACTTTGGTGAACATTATATCTGTGCGGATTTATTTGGATACTCCAGGCTTGCACCTGAATCATACGATATTATAATATTAACTGAAGTAATAGAACACGTCAGTAATCCACTGGAATTTATTAAATCAATGATCAGGCTGCTTAAGCCTGGCGGCAGAACGATAATTACAACTCCAAACAAATCGTTTTATCCCCGGGAAGTGATATGGGCTTCGGATCTCCCTCCGGTTCATTGCTGGTGGCTTAGTGAGGATTCAATGAATAATATTGCTAAAAAACTTAATGTTAATAACAGCTTCATAAATTTCCGGGATTATTATAAAATGAACTTCCAGGTAATTGGTATTGGTTCATTACTGGAAGGTCGTCTGCCGAAACCTTTCTTTAACTGTGACGGCAAGTTGCTTAAAGAAGCCCGGTCCAAAAGCAGATGTAAATCATATATACAATTGATTCTTATTAAATTACCAATCTTTAGCAGAGTGGTTGGAAACCTGAAGAAATACTTTGTTAAAGTTTACGGAAAATCAAGAGAATTACTTGGTTCAAATGTTCTTGTTTGTAAAGACAGAGGACATATATTATGCTCTGTTATGTATAAACCATCAGGTAATTAAAATCCCTTATTCGTTTTTGCCCTACAGAAATATGATGAATAACTGCAGGCTATTGTATGTAAAACACTAATTTTAACTGCGACATTTTGACTCATTATTAGTTGCTGTTTAATTCAATATCTTCTATTTATGAATATAATAAACAGGTTCAAAAAAATCAGGAATAAAATCTTAAATCCCGTGAATGAAATGAGGGCAAAAAATGTTTCCGAGGATCTGGACAAGTTAGCCAGGATTTACGGAACTGATAAGATAGGTACTCATTACTATACGCCTCTTTATAAGTTACATTTTGAAAGGTTCAGGGACAAGAAGATAAATCTTCTGGAAATCGGTGCAGGGGGATATGAAAAACCCTTTTCGGGTGGCAAATCTCTGAGAATGTGGAAGAAATATTTCCAGTCCGGGAATATTTATTCCATTGATATTTATGATAAATCTGCTCTTCAGGAAGACAGAATTAAAATCTTCCGGGGAAGCCAGGTAGATAAAGAATTCCTTCAAAAGGTTTGTGATGAAATTGGAACCATAGATATTATTATTGACGACGGAAGCCATATAAATGAACACGTTATTGAATCTTTTAAGATTCTTTTCCCAAGACTGAATGAAGGAGGGATTTATGTTATTGAAGATACCAATACTTCTTACTGGCCTGAATATGGCGGTGACAGCAACAATCTTGACAACCCCGGCACAACAATGAACTTTTTCAAGAAACTAACCGATTGCCTGAATCATAAAGAGTTCTTAATATCAGATTATCAGCCGACATATTTTGACAGGAACATTATTTCCATTCATTTTTTTCACAATATTATTTTCATTTATAAAGGGAAAAACGAAGAAAAATCCAATATCCGCGAAAAGAAACATAAGCAGACTTCAGACTGAAGCTGCCCGTCTTGCTGATTGAATTTATCGTGCCTGCATAAACAGGCCTAATGATATTTAAGGTTTATCCGCACTTTGAAGATCCGCAATCCTTGCACATCAGGCATCCCTCTTCATATACCAGGTTTTCTGATCCGCATTCTCCGCATTTTCCCTTTGCCTTTGTTCCGTTCGGGATATATTTTTTAAGGGCTCTTTCCACGCCGGTTTTCCAGTTGTTTATTGATTCGCTGTTGAGATTAAGTGATGAAACAAGGTTCACTACATCGGCTATAGGCATCTCGTGGCGGAGAACTCCGGATATAAGCTTGGCATAATTCCAGAATTCAGGCATGAACTGATGCGATAATCCTCCGATGGTTTTCTTGTAGCCGTACTTGTCGGTATACTGGAAATCGTATCTTGTTTTCCCGTCTTCATCCCTTATTTTGATGATCTTACCTTTCATTATGCTTTTCGGGATCGGGAAGATCTCTTCATCAGCAATACCTGTAAAGATTTCATAGGGTTTACCATCTTTCAGTCCCACAAATGCAACCCATTTTTCCTCATTAATATTGAACCTGATCACATCACAATCAAGTACTTTAGGCCGCCGGGGCCTTTCCTTGATAATTTCAGACTTGTTTGAAACAAGGACTCCGTTCCTTGAACCGTCGCGGTATACTGTTGCTCCCTTGCAGCCTGATTTCCATGCCGTCATATAAAGCTCACTTACCAGTTCCTCCTTTACGTCGGCAGGAAGATTTATTGTAACGCTTATTGAATGATCAACCCATTTCTGTATGGCTCCCTGCATTTTCACCTTTGCAATCCAGTCCACATCGTTTGCCATGGCTTTATAATA
>Ga0172364_10001253_pt1 | contig 19331 bp, 29 predicted proteins | sample LakKivSesite10cm_FD_114545 | JGI IMG/M metagenome (GOLD analysis project Ga0172364, IMG submission 114545) | Sediment microbial communities from Lake Kivu, Rwanda - Sediment site 10cm | ecosystem: Environmental > Aquatic > Freshwater > Lake > Sediment | place: Rwanda: Western Province, Lake... | reverse complement strand
GGAAGGCGGTCAGCGACGCGAGGTGCGCTTCGGCTTGCGGCTGTTCCGCTTCGGCGCAGCCAGGGGTCCGATGCCCTTGGGCCAGACGGTGTTCTCGTCCCACTGGGCTCCGCGCAGGTCGGCCTCGCGCAGGTCGGCCTCGCGCAGGTCGGCCTCGCGCAGGTTGGCCTCGCTCAGGTTGGCCCTGTACAGGGTGGCCCTGCGCAGGTCGGCCTCGAACAGGTTGGCCCCGCTCAGATTGGCCTCGCTCAGGTTGGCCCCGATCAGGTTGGCCCCGCTCAGGTCAAGCCCTGCCGCGACCGCTTGCTCCACCTGCTTCTTCGTGATCGTCATGTACGGATCCTTGCCGTCCTTGCGGATCTCGACGTCGGCGTCGCCGTCGTCGCCGTCGCGCGCGACCGTGATCTCGTGACCGCGGACCTTGATCGTCACCTTCATCGCCTGCTCCTTCTCGCCGCTCACCACGCGTCGTCCCACGCGAACGGGCCGATCCGCAGCTGGCGGCAGAGCGCCTCGCGCGCGTCCGCCGTCGTCGCACCCGCGGCCTCGAACACCGCGCGCTCGGCCCACCTCTTCACCTGCCGAAGATCGTCCTTGGCACCGCGCGCCAAGACGACTCGGCCGTCCGGCCCGTCCTGCGTCACGATCCACCCCGCGCCACCGTCCAGATCCCGCTCGACGGTGAGCAGTCCACCGGGAGCAGAGGCAGCGTTGTCGGACCACGCCAACCAGCCGATCTCCTCGGCTTGCTCCTGGCTGACCGGCACCTGCGGACTCGCGGCACAGATCCGCGCGAGCTTGGCCCACGCACGCTTCGCGGCGAAGCCGAAGAGCGGCCGGTCCCCTCCGGGGAGCAGCACGCCCGCGTCGGGCGGCAGATCGCCCCCGCAGACCTCGTACTCACCGAGAGGCGACCACAAGTCCTGCCACCCGGAAGCGAACTCGTCCGCGTCCTCGACGCGTTCGAGAATGTGCGCCTCTACGCAAACCAGCTGGTTTCCGTGGCGGACCCACACACCGAGGTCCGCCTGATCATCCCAGCTGAAGTCGTAAAGAACGCTTGCCATCGACGCCTCCTTCGCGGCTTGTTCGCCGCTTCGCCCAACCGCTGGGCATTCCGAGGTGTAGCATGGTCAGAACAGCGCGCAACAACTTTTTTCAGCCGTCCGCCGCGCTCCTGCTCTTGGAGGGCTCTTTCCCGAGGGGCTTTGGGCGAAGGGCATCTGGGAGCCGGATCGGCTACTCTGCGCTCGTGCGTCCACCCAACCCTGACGTGCCCCATGATCTGCCGACCGACGAGGAGCGACGGCTTGGCTCGTGGTTCGAGTGTCGCGGGTGCAAGAAAGACTGGCCGCTGCGCCTGGGGGACGTGCGCGAGAGACGCATGTGCCTGAACTGTGGTCGAGGAATGCGACGAGATCGACAGGCTGCAACCCGAGCGCGGGCTCGTGATGGAACGATCGAGAAGCCTGCGCCCGTTGTCGAGGCGAGCGTGCCGCGCCGCAAAGCCGATGGTGTGGACCTAAGCGATCCAGCTCTGTTCGAGCAGCTATACGAGGGCCGAGTGCCCGAAGAGGTGTCGCGGGAGATCGACACGCTCATCGAGCAAGCCGTGCGGCGGCGCGGGGCAGCGCGATGAAACAGCGCGGGCACGTCCTCGCGGATGTCGCTTTCGCGGAGGACGAAGACCTCCGCGCGAAGCTGGACCCCGAGAGGCGTCTGGCGGCGCTCGCAGATCTGAGCGAGGGCTGGCTCGATGGCGAGGGCGCACGCGAACCTCCTGGGGACCCATGATTGTCCCGAGGCCAATGATATACCATACAGTATGTCGCGCGTCTAGGACGGGGTTTTCGGGCGAAAACGTGGGGGAAGCTCCAGCGCGATCGAGCGCGGGGGGGGTTGCTCCGAGCCTAGCTGGCGGGGCACATTCGGCGGCATGGCAACCAAGAAGCGCACGTCGAAGAAGTTCGACATCGGCCCCGTGTACCACGCCCAAGGACGCAACCATGCGATCGACAGACCTTGGACCTACTGGTCGAAGAAGCCGCGACCGCAGGAGTTCGGCAGGTACATCACCGTAGCGATGCTTCGGATGGAGAATCCTTACGAAGGTTGGAAGTACCACGCACGCGATGTCGCCGGGTCTCTCGACGTGTCGTCCGCGAAGCGGCTCTACCAGGACTTGGACCTGGGCGACAACGGTGGGCAACCGCTTGCGCCGGGGATTGAACGCACCGAGGCGTTCTGGGATTCGCTCGGGTATGCCCTGGAAACACGCCATTACCATGGCGTGTGGCAGCACCCGGATACACTGAAGGCCATTGAACGTGCCGGATTCGACGGAGTCATCTCCAAAGATCCGTTCGGTGGCGAAACGGAATGGGTGGCTGCGCGGCCGTCGCAGGTCATGGTTCTGGACGAGTTCGTGGTGCCGCAGGCGAACCCCAAGCGCACCTCGCGTCGCCGCCGTTGACCTGTTGCTCCGAGCCCAGCTGCCGGGGCCGCCCTACGTCTCGATGCCGAAGCAGTTCACCCCTGCCGAGCAGACCGAGTTCGTCAACTTCGTGCGGCAGCCGCGGTTCATCTCTCGGGACGAGCAGCACGAAAAGTTCAGCCAGATCTTCCGAGAGCGCTATGTGGAGCGGAACCGTCGCGGCTCCAAGCGCACGTCACGACGTCGCCGCTGAGAGCCTTGCTCCGAGCCCAGCTGCCGGGGCACACTCGGCGGCATGAAGCGCACGAGCCGGTCGAGCAGCAAGGTTCTGGTGAGTTCCTACGGGTCCATCTTCAGCCTGCCCCTCAAGGGGTGGGTGCGGATGCTGATGACCGTGGCCGAAGACAAGACGGCGAACGTCCGCGACTTCGGTGGAGTGGAGCTTGGTGAAGCCGTGAGCATCACCGACCTCGACCCCAACGAGGCTGCGGGACGGCTGCTGAAGCTCGATGACGACGGGGTCGTCAAGCTCACCAAGCAGCAGCGGCTCGTCCTTCAGGAGATCGTGAAGGACTGGGACACGTTCCTGATCCGCCGCTGACACGGTAACCTCGTCGGCATGAAGCGCGCCTCACGCCGCCCGCGCCGCAACCCGAGCAGCTTCCCGTGGGACGACAAGATCGTCCCCATCGACGCTTCCGACCTGGCCTACATGAGCGAGGTCGAGCAGATCGAGAGCCAGCGAGGCCGTGAGGCCGCCGCGCGCTTCGTGCTGGGCCGCGAGAACCGGCGCTTCTACCGGCGCAACCAGCCGCGCCTGGGCGAGCCCGTGTTCAAGAGCGAAGCGTCGAGAGCCCGCGGCACGACGCCGAGCATGTACTGCGGCCGAGGCACCGGGCACCTCGGATCGGGTCTCTACTTCTTCGGCACGCTTCGCGCGGCCCTGGATGGAGCGTCGCCGTCCAGCGTGTTCCGCGTCATCGGAGGCCCGCGGAACCCCTACATCGCACGGACCCGAGACGACACGCGCAAGCTCCACGCCTTCGGCAAGGCCCTGCTGTGCTACCCGGACGAGTTCCTGGCCTACGGGAACAGCAAGCGCGACCTGGAGGAGCGCACGGCTCGCCTCGCCTCGCTGGAGAGGTACAGCGATGCGTGGCACGACCTCGACGACGAGATCGCCGCGGAGAAGGACAACGCGAGCGCCCTGCTGCGCGATCTGAAGCTGACCGCCCGGAAGATCCAGTTCGACGGACCCCAGTGGGAGCAGCCGGAGCCGCGCTCCCGCGGGAGCGGCGCAGGCAAGAGCGCGCGACTTTTAGGGCGTCGCGCTGCCGTTGGTCGGCTCGCTCGCTGCGTCACTCAGCGTCCTCCTCGGCCGCCATCTGCACGAGCTTGTCCGTGGCCTCGTAGGCCCCTTGCTTGAGTCGTCGCACCTGACCGCTCTTGATCAGGTTCTGAATGAACGCACCGGCCCGCTGCGTGGAGCCGACGAACGCCGCGACTTCCTTGTAGGTCACGCGCCGCTTGGGGGCTGCGATGAAGAGCTTACGGATCTTCTGTGTGCTGCCCGGCCCGGTGATGCTGCGTTCTAGGCTCTTGGGCCCAGGCGACCGGGTCGAGGGGGCCAGGGCGGCATCGATCTCCATGATCTGTCGTTCAATCGCCTCCCGCGCCGCCACAAGTCTCACCCTCTCTCCGCGCAGCGCCTCGCGGGCTCGCGCAAACTGCCGCAGGGGGCTCTGGCTCAACTCTTCGATCTCATCTTGCTCGACCGCAGCTTCGACCGGCACCGCGACCGGCGCGGACTGCTCGTTGGCCGAGTCTTCGATCGCTTGGATGGCCTGCTCACTCATGTGCTCGTCCATGTCCTCACCCTCTCTCTTCCAGTCGCCTTCGACCTCTTGCCCTGGCTGCTCCCAGTAGCCGCCAGCATCGTTGCTAACCGACAGCTTCAGCCGCCAGCGATAGCCAAGGACGTCGGTGCAGATCGCCTCGCAGCTTTCGCGGCTGACTCGGCCTCCATACGCGACCTCCACCTCCACCCGTTCGCACGACATCAGGTCCGGCGGGGGCCTTCTCGCATCCCACTCGGCGGATTCGAGCACGTCAAGAATCCAGCGCATCGGATCTTGCTCGATCTCGACGCGCCGCCTCACCTCTTCAGCCGCGAGCGAGTCATCCATGCGCGCCTCCACGCCAGGATTCCCACGCTTCGAGGCAGTCGCAGAGCGCGTCTTCGACGGTCTCGCCGCGCCCCCGCACGCCGAGGCAGATCTGGCGACCGTCCGGCAGGCGCGTGATCTCCGCGAAGAAAAAGCCGTGACGGTAGGACAGCTCGTCCAGCTGAAACCCTCGGTCCAGCAGGCTGGAACAAACCTCGGTCACCGTCATCTCCTGGTCAAACATCATCATCGACTCCTTCGTCTTCTTCGTTGGTCTCCGACTCCTGCCGCGCTTCGGCCGCTGCACACTTGGCGCACAGCACGCACGCCGGGAGCCAGTCGTAAACACGAACGAGCACCGCGCAGCACCGGCCGCACTTGTGCTGGCCGAGGTACTGGCGGCGCTTCGCTGGCGTCACACTATTCGTCATCACTCCCTTGAGCCGAGGCGATGGGCCTCGACGCTCTCCGGTTGCTCGGCTGGAAAGGCCGCGATGTCGTCGTTCATGGCTTCTTCCTCCGCTTCGATGCGCTCGATCGCCGCCTTGGCGTCCCGAAGCGTGTTGAAGTCCTTTGAAGTACGGCCGGGCGACGCGTCCCGTGGGGAGGTTACAAGGCGGATGCGCCACACGCCCTTCCACCCGATGTAGTTGTTTCCAACCCACCCGATGATCCACTTGCCGTTGGTGTGCTGGCCTGCTGCCAGCCGCCTCCATTCACCGGATTTCTGGTCGCGCTCAGTCACGACGCACCACCCGCACGGATGATGCTGATGCCACACTCGGAACCGTGGTCGGTCTCATCGACGCTGAACGCCACCCGTGACCCGTCGTCCAGGATGAACACCGGGTCGAACGTCCAGCGCCGGGACCCCTTGTGCCCTGAGTCGAAGCGTAGCTCGACTCCGACAATCCGCTTTCCGACGAGGTAGCGTTGGGCTCCTTCGGGCGTCGTGATCCTCACGGTGCCTCCTCATCGAGATCGGACCACGAGACGACGGTCTCGTAGGCCGGGCCGAGCCCTGGCTTGGGAATGTCACGCACGCGCGCAGTCTGCTGCTCCCGAGAGACGCCACAGACCACGACTCTCTCGCCCTGCCATCCGGCGCTCTCGTGAACGCGGCAGACGTAGATCCGACCCAGAACCGGCTCGCCGCTCACGCCGCCCCCCGCATCATAGCGTGCGCCGCGCGCCCGAAGGCGCGGTTGTCGTGGTAGGCGTTGCGCCGACCGTCGCGCCACGTCTGCACTCCGCGCCCCTCGCACCGGAAGCACGCGCCGCCGGGGCCGGTGGGCACCCCGTTGAGCATGCCGGTGATGAATCGGCCGGTGCCCGCGCAGCGACGGCACGAGAGCGTCGCGCGGTCGGTCGCCGCGAGCCACTGCTCGGGCGTCGCACCCTCGCCCACGAGCGCCCGCACGGCCGCGTCGAACGCAGCGCGACTCGCGTTGTCGTAGCAGGCGTGCGATCGGCGCACGCCGTACTCCCGGCGCATCGCCGCCACGTCCTGGGCGGGCTCCGCGCCACCCTCGGAACGCTCGGCCGCAGCCTCAGCCTCGGCGTCCGCCACCTCGCGCAGATCGCGCGGGGGGTCGCGATCGATGCACTTGCGGCAGGCGCGAGCCGACGACTCCGTGCGGTGCATCTCGCCGCACGCACACTCCCAAGGGTAGCCGCGCGCAACGGCCGCCTTCTGCCACTTCTCCATGCCGCCTCCTCTCGCCCGGCGTGTTTGCCAGGTCAGCGAACAATAGCAGCGCTCAATCAGCCGTCAAGTATTTTTCAGCGTGCAGCGACTATTCACAGGACTATTCATCCCCCCGCATCGAGAGCCGGAGGAGCACGAGATAGCCGATCAGGTCCAGCACGACGTCCTCGCCTGCCGCAGAGCCGCGAGCCAGCCGCGAGAGCTTGTCGTCAATGCGAACCAAGATTTGCTCGGTCGGGCTGGCCTTGCTGAAGATCCGCACGGGCTCCAGCGCCGAGTTGCCGTAAGCCGCGTTTTTCTCGACCAGCATCTTCGCGACTGCAAGACACTCAGCCACGATTGCATCGCCCATCGGAGCACGCGCGGCAGACCTCGTTAGTGCAACCATCTCTTCGTTCGTCATCGCGGACACCTAGCAGACGGCAGAGGTGTCTGACAAGTGGTGGCGACCCGGTTCAGATGCGTTAGCATGGGCTGCGATGGCTTCGTCAACGGCTGCCGGGATCTTGTTCGTCTGCCCCTCGACGGGCAGGATGCTGCTCGGCTTCCGCAGTGAGTACGTCAACGCGCCGTTCTGCTGGAGCGTCGTCGGCGGCACCTTGGAGTCCGGCGAAGAGCCCGAGCACGGCGCACTCCGCGAAGCACGGGAAGAAGTCGGCTACAGCGGCCAGGTCACGCTCGTGCCGAGCTTGGTCTACGTCCGCCCAGAGAACTTTCGGTACTACAACTTCATCGGGCTCGTCGAAAAAGAGTTCCGGCCCGAGTTGAACGAGGAACACGTCGATGCGCGCTGGTTCTATCCAGACCGCGCGCCAAGTCCGCTCCACCATGGCACCGCGTTGCTTCTGCACCGGGCCCGAAGCCAGGTCATGCGCGCCGCCGCAGGAGGTTACTGATGGAACGAGAGACGACGATGGAACGAGAGACGGCGCAAGCCAAGGTCGAGCGTGAGCGTAGAGCGAGCGAGATGCGTCAGCGCATCGCGGACGAGAACCCCGAAGCGCTGTTCGCAGACGGCCTGGACGAGGCTCTGATCGGCCCAATGCGTCGCTGTGGGCAACCAACACTCGCGGCGTACTCGTATCGCAAAGCCGTCGAGGCTTTGATGCGGCCCGGCTCCACGTTCGACGAGGGGCTCAGCTACGAGGACGCCGTCGAGTGGATGGAATTCAACGTCGTCAACGCGTGGATGGGGCCGAACACGCCCGCATGGGTCTACGACGAAGACGACGACGCCAGCTGAAGACGCGCCTCCTCCTCGGCGCGGAGACGCTCCTCGCGCGCACCGTCGATCGCGGCCATTTCGTGTTCGTGCGCACGCGCGTCATCCTCGGCGCGCTCAGCCTCCTCGGCGCGGAGACGCTCCTCGCGCTCCTCGCGCGCCACCTGGTGCCGGGCCAGGCCCTCAGCGGCGGCCTGCGCGACCCCGGCCCAGGACAGCGGGATGTCCGCAGCGAAGCGGACGTTCTCGATCACTTCGCGCTCGCCGCCGACTTCATCCGCCATGCGGTGCAGGGCGTAGCCGCGCGCCGCAGCGAGAACGCTCTCGTCCGTGAGCGACGCACGGCACAGCAGATAGACCGCAAGCATACCGACTCCACGCAGCTTCGCGTGGCCGCCGTCCACGACGACATAGCGACCGAGCGCCGTCAGCGGCCAGCCGTCGAGGCACGCGAGGATGTGCTCCACTGCCCCGCGGTACGCGCCGCCGTCGCGGGCGAACCACCGGCCGCTGCCCAGCCCGCGCGCCCAGGCGCACCGCGTCGTGCCGCTGCCTGAGCCGCCGCAGTTCGCCGGGCCGCCGAGCCCGTGCAGATCGAGGGTGAGCAGTGCCGCGACGATCGGCTCGTGCATGTCGTCTCCGGGCACCGACAGTTCGATTCGGGCGATCTCAGCCTCGGCCGCACGCCGTGTCTCGACGACGCGCCAGGCGTGCCTGGCGGGCGCGGTGAGCTTGCGGAGCGCGTCGAGCGCCTCCGGGTCAGTGAGACCGGCAGCACGAGCCTGCTCTTGGACGTGGTGCCAGGAAGGGGGAGTCTGGGTGGTCATGCAACTATGACGACAGCCCCTCACCGCTGCTGACAGCTTTTTTCTCTCTGTCAGTCGCCGGAGATCCGGCAGGTCGGGTGCGCGTGTCCGCAGGCTCAAGATGGCGATGAATCCGGTTCTTTCGCGCCGCCGACGCCACGTCGCCACTGTCTCGCAGTTCCGTCGAACGCGTCGAACTCCTGCGGCGTCCTGATGAACAGCATCCGCTGCTCGTTGCCCAGCTGTAGCTCGGACACGAACCTCGTTCGCGCAAGACGGTCCAGCTGCTCGACGGTCTGCTTGCGCCGCATCCACGACGCCCACTCGTCCCCGCACGAGTACCAGAGACCGGACGGCTTCTCGGTGGAGTAGCCCTCGGGCTGCGAGAAAATCGGCGTCGGACGGTACTTCTTCAGCGGCATGGGAGAGTAGACGAGCCGCTGCCACCCATCGGGATTCGGTCGCGACCCGCGTCGTCGAGATGTCTGTTTTCGGGTCATCGATCTACACCTGATGCTTCTTGTCGGACCTGTATGCGCCCCCAGCACCGATCGGCGGCGGGCTCGCTTGCTCCTGCGTCAGATGCCACTGGTCGTCGGGCAAAAGGACGCACTGATAGACCGGCTTGCCGTCCACCAGCGCGACCTCCTCTGGAGCCCGATGCCGCATCAGCGAGCCGTGAGGAAGTCGCCCACGGTCAGACCGTCATGCTCGTCATCATCGCGGCGACGCTTCCGCTTGTAGCTGCCTTCGTACTCGGACGGGGTGTTGAGACGCTTGCGCGCCATCGCTTGGTTCAGCCCGACAGAGATGTCTGTCTTGCGGTGGTCGTAGGTGGAGAATAGCAGCGAGAGCGCGCGGAACGTCATGCTGGCGGGCTCGTCGTCGAGGTTCTGCGCGATGAAGACGAGCGTGCTGATCGAATCGTCTTCGACGGCCATCGCCATGAACTGGCCTAGAATCACCGCACTGGTGGGCTCGTAACGGTAGAGGTCCACGTTGTCGATGTTGATCGTGCGAAGGTGCGACTTGACCGCGTCGAGGTTCCAGTCGCACTTGTTCTCCCGGTTGAAGGAGTGAACGAAGTCGATGCGCTCGGCCTGCGCGGTGCGGATCTCATGGATCCGCGCATCAATCGCCTGGCAGATCTGAGCCTTGCTCTTTTTGAACGCCATCCCATCCGATCGCATGTTCAAGAACTCTTCCTTGTAGTCCACGTCGCCCTCCTTGGGTTGTACTTGCGACATACTTGAAACCGAACGCGAGGTCAACTGGCATCTGTCAGACACCTCGTGCATGATGCAGCCCATGACGGACGTGAAGATTGACCTGACGCTTGGTGAGAAGCTGGGCAAGGAACTCGAAGACGGGCTGCTCGTTTGCTACCGGATCAAGGAGCACAAGCTGGACTACAGCCTGATGAACCGGCCGCACCCTGACCTGTCGAGCGTGGATAACCACGCCTTGGCGACCGTGATCGTCTACGCGGGGCGCAACTTCGAGATCATCCACGACGAGAAGCGATCGGTCGAGCGCGTGACTCGCGCTGACGGACGCACGCTGAACTACAACGAGTCGATCGACATCGACTTTGAAAACCGCCGCATCGTCAGCACGCGCCGCAAAGAGTTGACGCTCACCGTCCTCGAAGCCGTCGTGGCCGACCTCCTGCAAAACGCGGCCAAGCCGACTAGCCTCAACTGACCCGCGTGCCGACCTATCTCTACAGGTGCCCGGTCCACGGCGAGTTCGAGGTCGAGCAGCGCATTTCGGACCCGAAGCTCCAGAGTTGCCCGCAGGCCGCCACCGAGAGGTTCAGCGATCACATCTACGTGGGAGGCTTCCGCATCTACTCGTGCGGCCAGCCCGTCGAACGGCTCATCGCGGGCAGCAGCTTCGTGCTCAAGGGAACGGGATGGTACCGCGACGGATACCGTAGCGGCGGCGGAGGCGGCGAGCCTACTGAGTAAGCACGTGCTGGGTCTCTTACGGAGCCTGACCTGCGACGGCTCGTGCTGCCTCTTCGCTGTGGTTTCCTCGGTACCAGCTTTCGCCTCGGAGGACCGCGGCGCATCCGGCGGCGACGTACACGAGGGTGGGGGTGAGCGCCCAGATTAGAAGCGCCATCCACCACGACCAGTAGAGCACCAGGAGGGCGAGCAGAAGACCGGCCAAGCCGTTGCCTTCGACTTGCTCGACGTGAACAAGCTCGTGCCGAATGGTGGTCTCGGTTCCCGTGCGGTCGCTGATCATCACGGCGTGCCCGATCGCCGTGCCAGCCCATCGCTTGTAGAACGTCCGCTCGAACCACGAGTCTTTGAGAAGTCGCACGAAGAGAACGCCATCGACCCATCCAAGGTCTCTGCCCCAAAACGCGCGGACGACGAGCATCGCCAGCCATCCGACCACGTCGGTCGGAAGCGAGCCTGCGTAGAGAAAGAGCCGGTACCAGGGACGAATCATGGGGAGCCTCCGGGGACGACGGCGACCAGCGTTGTCGGACCCATCGCTCGACGACTCGCTTGGCGCAAGCGAAGTGTTCTTGACGATGGGCACCTGAAGGGCACTGGCCCTGATGAGGACCGCCCTACACCGTGCGCGGTGCCGGGCTCATACGAACCCGCGCTCCATGAGCGTCTCGTACATGCTCTCGGAGAGCGCCAGCGTCGTGAGCGCGACGGCAGCTTCAGCAGCCGAGCGGAAGTGCGCCTCGTCGGCCCACTCCATTTCGGGAGGCTCCCCGTACTCCTCGCTCCTCATCGAGACCGGGTAGAGCCTGTCGAGCACCCACACCTCCGCCTTGCGGCGCTTGCCCTTGGGCAGGATCGACTTCTCCTCGACCTCGACCCAGTGCAGCACCGAGCCCTTGTAGACGATGCCGTATACGACAGCGTCCTCGTCGCTCTGACCCATGCCGCCTGCCTCGTGGAACACCCGGTTCGGAGCCTCACCAATCTTGAACGGGAAGCGGCCGTAGCTCTTGGGCCATAGCATACGCAGCATCTCCATCATCTCTACTTCGCGCTCTTCGTAGGTCATCGACGTGAGTCCTTTCTGTTTCGAGCCATGCGCCGCCGCTGGTGCTGCGAGCCAACGCTGTAGGCGCTGACGACGATGTCGGCCGCCTGACGTGGCGTGAGCCCCGCGTCGAGCAGCCCGAGCGAGATCCGATCGATCTCTTTGTCGAACCAGCGATCGGAGCGCCCAGCCTGACGGTCCTCGGCCGCATCGAGCGCGAGCGCGTGAAGCTCGGCTGCCAGCGCAGCGACGCGGCGGTCTGGGTTCCGGCGCGGTCTTTTCGATGTGAGCTTGCTTGGCATGGTTGGTTCAGCCGACGTAGGGGACAGCGTTCCGCTCGTGGCCAGTTTCGCCGCCCCACTTGTGGACGTAGTGGTCGCGATGCCAGCGGGACTCTGCTTCGACCTGCTGAGCTTCCTTGGCCGAGGAGCGAATCGTGGAGGAAGCGTGATGCACCACGGGCAAGCCGGTGTCGATCGTCAGAAGGCCCGCCTTGCGGACCCGATGGTAGTAGTCGCAGTCCGACCTGTACCAGCGGAACGTCTCGTCCCAGAAGCCCACGCGCTTGAGAAGTGCCCGAGCGTTGAACGCAGCCAGCACATCGTGGTGCGTGAACATCACGCCCCAGTCGTCTTGGCTCCGCGAACGGGCGCGGCCGAGCAACGTGCTCACGACCGACGGCTCGCATTCGCCGTCCGAGTGCATGAAAAGAAGCTCTCGCACGTCGTGCTCGGATGCGACCCTGAGCATCAGGTTCTGCATCTGAGAGAAGCTGAGCCGGGTCGGCGGGCGGATCACGGTGGCGTGACTCTTGGTGTTCGCAGCAAAGCCGTCGTGGCTCTGGTCCACGACCACCGTGGCCACCTTGGCCGGAACCGATGCCAGTGCCTTGGCGAGAAGGTCTGGACGGTTCACCACGGGGATGAACATCAGATGCGAGCCTGGCACCGACAGCTTGAAACCCGACGACTTCTTGCGATGCCACCAGCTTGAGCGACGAACCTCGACCTCGGTCGCCGGAAGGCGCTCCTGAACTGCGCCGAGGAGGCCCTGCCAGCCGACATCGTGCCCCGCGATGATGCCGCCACGACGAACCTTGGGGTACCACGCGGCGATGTCCCGGCTGACCGCATCGTACTCATGGCTCGCGTCGATGAAGACGAAGTCGATGGATTCGTCCTCGAAACGATCGGCAGCCAGCGCAGAATCTGATTCGATTGGCACTACGTCAAGGCCACGCATGTTCGAGACGAAGCGCGAACGCATGTAACCACCGCTCTTTGGAGAGCCCTGCCAGGTGTCCACGCAGTAGAACTTGATGTCCTTGCCAGAGTTCTCGATCTCCACCGCCATGAAAGCGGACGAGCGGCCCAGCCACGAGCCCACCTCGACGAAGATCGCCCCATCGGACGCCTCGCGCACCGCGTCGGCGTAGATGTCGTCGAAGTCGAACCAGCCGTCGATGTGTTGAAAGAAGTGCTCCACGATCATCCTCTCGTCGTATCCACGAGCGCGCTCAACTTGTCCATCGCTGCTGCCGTCAAAGGGAACCGAGAACTGCTCCTCACCAGGCACGCCTCCCCACTTCAGCGCGTAGTAGCTGCGGCAGGCGCGGAAACGCTCGTGGTGTCGTTCCAGCTCCTTGGCAGAGTACGCCTTCATGGTGGCGCTGTTGACATGATCGTAGCCGCACGGCGCGATAGCCTTCGTCGCACCCGAAAGCTCCATGCGTCGGCCGAAGTCATCATCCTCGAAGTAGGCAGGCCAAAACCTTTCGTCGAAGTAGCCAACCTTCTCAAACAGAGATGGGCGAGCGAGAAAGCACGAGAAGACCTGGTGCTCGGTTGATCTGCTCGGATCTGGATACACGAAGTCGGCCCCCGTCTCCGCCGTGGTGGCCAGGAGCTTCTCAATCGTGTCCGAGCGCAGGGTCACGTCATCGCCGCAGACAAGAAGCAGATCGTCGGGGCCCTTGAGACATCTCCGGGCCAACAGGTTCCACGAAGGCCCCACGCCGAGGTTGCTGCCAGGCCGCACGATCTGCACCGGGCGAGCGCCCGACCACTCGAAGCCGCCTCCGTTGTCCACCACGACAGCACAGTCGGGAGGCCGTGTGCCATCGAACGCCGATGCAAGCAGCCGCTTGCACAGGTCATATCGGTTGAGTGTCGGCACCCCGAGAACGACTTCCAGCCCAGCGCCCGGCATGAGTTCTTGCACCAGACGGACGTCATAGCCGGAAGCGGCCATCAGGTTGAGGACGCTCTTCTGCCGCGGGACATCGACCATCGGAAGGACAGATACCTTCACGAAGTGACAGCCGTGCCTCAGCATGTCCTCGACGCGCTGGAGCGTCGGGTTGCCGCGGCCTTGTCCCGGCAAGATCGGAACCTGCGAAGCGCTGCGGAAACCGGCCTCGCGAAGCTGGACGCTGATCCCCAGCTCGTAGCGCGTGATCACCTGCCACTTGTCAGCCAGCGGCTCGACACGCGCCCAGAAGTTCGCCCACGGCACCGAGTCGATCACCGGACGCTTGAAGACGAAGAAGTAACTTTGGAAGCAACGCTTCTCAAGCTCGTCGCTCTCGTTGATGCCCCAGTAGTCGCAAGGCGATGCGCTCATCCGCTGCACGGTCGCTGAAAGGTCGCCTACCGGCCCGAACACGCTGGAGTTCGTCAGCAGCACCTCGTCATACGCGGCTCCCCTGCCGTCCCGATCGAGCGCGTGACGCCACATCCAGAAGTCGTATCCGACGTTGGGAAGCTGGTAGCAGACGTCGCACAAGCTCGCGACCTTCGCCTTAGCGCTCTCGGTCAACTGAGCGGTGGACACAAACACAAGGCGTTCGCACAATGGCCGGAGCGCGGCCAGGTGAGCGACCACGAATCCCTTCACATCGCCCAGCGGATGGTAGTGGGCGTAGACGCCCAGCCTTCTCGTCATCGCTTGCGTCCGATTCCAACGGTGTCGCCAAGCCACGAGCCAGCGCTCACCATCCTCGCTTCGAGAACCTCCAGGCCGGAGTCTTCCATGATGGTCTTCATGGCGTCTGGATAGATGCGCCAGCAGTCGATCGGGTGCTCATGGAACGGCCACGCATACGGTGCCGTCAGACACACCATCCCGCCTGGCTTGACGATGCGCGAGATCTCCTTGACCACAGACCAGGGCCGCAGCGTGTGCTCCAGCGTCGAGACGCTCACGGCCACGTCGAACGATGCCGTCGCGATGTCTGTCCAGTCGTGAGACGACGGTAGAACCTGATCGACGTTGGGGCCCGCAGCCATGTCAAAGCCCGTGTAGATCCACCCGTCCCGCTGGAACAGGCCGCGAAGGTTGCCGTTGACGTCATACGCACCGATGTCCGCGATGCGCGTTCCCGCAGGCGAAGACTGCATGTGCTTTTGGACGAACGAGCGAACGGCGTCGTGTACTTCTTGGTGCATGGCTCCCCCTCTCGGTGTCAGACCGTGTCGGTTATACGGGTACGCTCAGCTTGTCCATCGATTCCAAGATCGGCACAGCCAACTTGGTGTCGCGAAGGTTCCACCGAGCCACCACGCGCTGAACGAAGGTTGTGAACTCGTCGCCGGAAAGTTCAACGCCACCCTTGTCGAAGTACTCGCGGACCATCTCGCGGCCGTACTGCTCTAGCGTCGAATCCAGCGTCTCTGGCGTCAGAGGGATCTCGAACTTCGCTCCCTCGGGCTCGAACGCGAACAGAAACTCTGGGCCCTCGATCATCACGGTCTCGCCAAGCTCCGCCGCGATCTGACGGCGCTGAGACTCGCTCACGAGTGCAGCGGCTGGGACGAACATGCGAGCCACGACGAACAGAGGAAACAGCCTCACGAACTCGTCCGACGCCATATCGCTTGGAACCAGAACCTCGTTACGCGGAAGCGGCGTCGGCTTGGGCGCAGGGGACATCTTCGCCGCGAGCGCTTTGGAAACCTGCTCGATCGCGTTGGCCTGCGCTTCGGCCGCAGAGAGCATCGGAGTGACGCCAGGAGCGCCAGAGGTCCGCGCCTCGATCATCCCCATCCAGCCGTAGCCGCTGACCTTCCAGTTCGTCTTGTCGTAGCTGACCACATCGAGGTCGGCGTAGTTGCCGACGCCAAGCACGCCTGCGAGCTTTTCGGACGGGTAGCCTTGGTACTTTGCCGCGGCGCTGTCGTTGGGTGCCCACACGACCCACATACCGTCCGAGCGCACTCCGTTGATCGCGTCTCGGTAGCGATAGCGATCGAGCAGGTCGTCGCCGCGCCACAGCTTGCCCGAGGCGATCTCCTTGCCGCGCAGACCCGAGTAGCCCTCGCGCAGCACCCACTGCGTCTCGCCACTCTTGGAACGCTTGGTGACGTTGTAGACGCCCACGTTGGACGGCACCGCAAGCTCTTCGCGCTCGCGGACATCGGGGACGTCGAAGCCGTAGTAGAAGACCTTCTGGGTGTATGCGGCGGCCTGTTCGTTCGAGACGGCCGGGATCATCCCCTTGTCGCGCAGAGACTCGTAGAGCCGGAGGAACACGCGAGGGTTCACCTCCGACGACGAGTAGACCCTGAAGGTATCGCTCATCGCGCGCTCGGCCCGATACGGGTCGATGAGCTTCGATGGCTCTTGGCTCAGCTGGCGAACGACCTCGGCAACGCTGGGCTTGCCCTTCGAGATCGCTTCAGGGTCTGCGTAGAGCAGCCCAGCGTTGTAGCCGATACGCACCGCGAGGATGGCCTTGCCGATCAGCGCGTCCCACGGGATCTGCGACTCGACCTCCTTCGCCGCCTTGCGCTCCTTGACCTCTTCGCGGACGACGCGGTTGACGCCCTTCAGGATCTTCTTGGCGGCGCGCTCCATGCCGAACGCGATCCTGATGTTGGCGGTCAGCGCGTAGGCGTAGCGCTGGTCGTGCTTGCCGAAGCCCTGCATGTGCGTGACCTCGTGAATCACCGAGGCACACAGCTCTTCGATCGACCTGTCGCTGCTCAGGTCGTAGTAGTCGCCCTCGACCTCGTACTCGGGGTAGTCGTCGTCGCTGCCCTTGGTTCGCTTCATCTTCACCGGGTTGAGCAGCAACCAATCGGTCCCCGCTTCCTTGGTGTACGCGGCACCCATCACAAGCTCTTGACCCTGATCATCCTTCTCGGTGTCGAAGATCCATCCGACGCCGAACGGCTTGAACATCCCCAGGCGCACCAGCGTGTACTTGCAAAGCTCCGCCCACAACCTCAAGAGCCGCTGGTACTTCGGCTTCATCGTCAGCGGGTTGAAGTCCTTGGGCATCTTCCAATTGTCGAGGTTCTGGTAGACGAACAGGTCGGGCTTCCAGGCAGCAAACTGGAGCGCTCCGGCCAGCTGCTCGCGGTCCACGAACCTGCCGTCCTTGGCCATGCTCTCGAACGTCTCGGGCAGAGGCGTCAGGTCGGGAGGTGCCTGGTCGGAAGGCTTTTCTTCGGCTGCCTGGTCGGCCTCGGCCTGCTGCCGATCGAGCAAGCCCTTCATCAGTTCGAGCATCTTCGCGATCTGCTCAGCCGTAAGCTCGACCTCGCCGCCCTTCTTCTCCTTGACCTTCGAGAGATCTACCTCGGCAGCCACCTCGGCACCTACCTCGGCAGCCCTGGCCTTGCGCTTCGCGCGCTCCTCCTCGGCAACGCGAGCGCCCGCTCCTTCGGAGACATTCATTGGCCCGGTGCCGGTGTAGATGATGCGCTGCTTGTCCCTATCGGCGCGCTCCTTCTTGAGAGCGCTCAAGGGATCGACCGCAAGCTCTTCAAGGTAGGCACTGAGAAACGACGACGCGGAAGACGAAGCAGCAAGCGCGTCTCGCTTGCGGGTGAAGACACCACGCGGCGGAGCGGCGATGTCCACGAAGATCGCGCCCTTGATCTTCGAGTCGATCTGCTTCTCGAACATGAACACGCCGGAGCCGCGAACAAAGCAGCCGTTGCGCTTGGCGCGAGGCTGCCTCCAGATTTCCATCCGACCTACCTTCTTCTGCTGCTCGCTCGACTCGAACTGGATGCCCTTGCGGTAAAGGCCGTTCCTGAACTCGTAGTACTCGTCGGCATACGCGAACGTGTGGGAGCGCTGCTCACCGTTCTGCGTCCAGTTCACGATGTAGCTCGTGCTCGTGATCTCGTGCTCGCGGACCTTGTCGCCGCCGATCAGGTCTGCGCTGACCCTTTCGCCGTTGACGTAGACACGGATGCCGGTCAGGTGGCTCTTTTCGAGCACGCCGACGGCGTAGCTGTCGTTGGTGCTCTTGTGGGCGGGCATCCACACCTTGATCTCGGTGCCCTGAACAAAAGCCTGCCCCGCTTGGATACGCGAAAACAGCCGCTGGTGCTGCCCAGCGGCAAGCAAATCTCGCGTGCGGACCTCGTAGCGATACCAGGGCACGAGGATCAGTTCCTTGGCATCCCCGAAGCCGCCCACCGCTCCCGCGGGCTTGACCGAGCCGCCGAGCGTGAAAAAAGCCCGCTTGAGCGTCTTGCGGTCCATGCCCGATCCGTTGTCGCGGCATACGCAGAGCACGGCGGGGCGGCTCTGGCCAGTCTTCGGGTCCGTGTACGTCGTCTCCTCGGAAGACAGGTCGATGCGAGTCGCGCCAGCATCGCGGCTGTTCTGCAAAAGCTCGCGCCAGAAGGCCGACTCCCAGCGATCGTAGGCATCGAGCCGGTCGAGGAAGTAGTTCTCGGTGACGCCCCAGTCCTCGCCGTCCTCGCCGCCACCGTCCTCGCCGTCCTCGCCGCCGTCGTCGTCGTTCCGACGAAGTCGGCGCGAGTTGCGCTCGGGCATCTCCAATGGCTGTGACAGTTCCACGAGGTACTCGATCTCGACCTTCTCGTTCAGAAGCTCCTCGGGCAGCGCATCGCTGGTCGGGTTCTTCTCCTCGGGCAGCACGGTCCAGTGGAACACGGACCCCTCGACGAAGAACGTCTCCTCGCCGCCCTGCACGAGCGGGTGCCAGGTGAACGACTTGGCGACGAGGTACGCCTGCTGCCCCGTCGTCGTGTAGTACTGACCCGGCATCGAGAGGTGGTCCTCGACCCGATCGATCCTCTCGATGAACATCGGCTCCGGCGGCAACGCCAGGCCAGCATCCGGGTTGCGGCGGATGATGCGACGACTCGTCCGCTTGGGGGCTCGGGAGGTCCGCTTGGGGGCACGAGAAGTGCGCTTGGTGCTCATGGCCCCGAGGTTACCACCCCACCTGGGGACCGAGCCAGGCGCTCCGCTGGCGCGTGCTCGTCCACCTCATCACGAGCGCGACGCCCGGCGCAGGCGCGCGGGCGACCCGTCCCGGCGAAACGTACTCACACGTTACGCACGCCCGATCCGGGCGAGAATCGCCCGGAGGACGGGGCGAAAGCGCGTCGCGGCGTAACCCACTGCTGCGACGCAGTGGGTGTGGGCGACGTCGTCGTGCGCGGCAGCGATGGCGGTGTCTGCAAGGGCGGACGCCCTTGCAACCGCCTGCTCGGCGGCGGAGTCGTAGTAGCTGGTCATGGCTCTCCTCTCTCAGAACGAGAAATCGAAGTACTTCTCGCGGCGGCCGAGCCGGAGCCCGTTGCCCTTGCCGCGCGTGCCCGCCTCGCGCCAGCCCCGCTTGCCGAGCCGGAACTCCCGCTCAGGCGCGGCGGGGTTCTCGGAGTACTCGTACTCTTGGACCTCGCTCATCCCGTGGCTGTCGGTGCGCTTCGCGATGCACTCGCGCACCCAGCACGTCTTGCCCGAGGGCGAGACGCGAACGACCGTCGCCGGATGGCGATCGGTCCATCCGAGGATGGTCGCAGCCATCCCAACTTCGGGCCGACCAGACGTCACGGACGTCGCATTCACCAATGAACCAAAGCCATCCATCGCCATAGAGCCTCCTCGTCGCGGCTTGTTCGCCGCTCTCTCCGTGTTGTAACTGACCCAAGGCGGAGCGCAACAACTATTTTCGTCGAGGCACACTTTTTCTCGACGTGGCCCTCCG
>Ga0172364_10001251_pt1 | contig 19346 bp, 19 predicted proteins | sample LakKivSesite10cm_FD_114545 | JGI IMG/M metagenome (GOLD analysis project Ga0172364, IMG submission 114545) | Sediment microbial communities from Lake Kivu, Rwanda - Sediment site 10cm | ecosystem: Environmental > Aquatic > Freshwater > Lake > Sediment | place: Rwanda: Western Province, Lake... | reverse complement strand
CTACAGCGTCCTGGGCATCAACAACCGCGACCTGCGGACGCTGGAGGTGGACCTGGGCACGACGCTGCGCCTGGCGGAACTGGCCGGCGAGGGCGTGCCCGTCGTCAGCGAGTCGGGCATCCGCACGGGGGCCGACGTGCGGCGCCTGGCCGCCGCGGGCGTCTGCGCGATCCTCGTCGGCGAGACGCTCATGCGGGCCGGCGACGTGGCCGCCGCCGTCGGCGAGCTGATCGGCACGGCGGACTGAACATGGCCAAGGCGACGGAAAAGGCGGGCCAGGCCGGACGGACGCCGCAGCGAAGCGGACGCCTGACGGCGGCGCTTCTGCTCGGAGCGGCGGCGGCCATCGCCGCAACGGTCTACGTCGTGGTCTGGCCGCCGTGGGGCGGCGGGCAGGTCGTGCCGTCGGACCCCGGTCCGAGCATCTCGCAGCGGATGCGGCGCGTCCTGAGCGGGGCGCTGGCCCAGGCCGACGCGCTGCCGCCCAGCCAGAACCCCGCCCGCCGACGCGCCTACGAGGAGATCGCCCAGCGCGGCTGGGCGTTCCTGCGCTTCCAGGACCGCAACGACATCCTCGTCCGCCCCGTGCTCGCCGCGGCGCTGCTGCGCCTGGAGCGGACCAAGGAGGCCGAGCAGGTCGTCGACGACCTGCTGCACCTGGCGCCCGGCGGGGCGGAGGGGCTGTGCCTGAAGGGCGAGCTGCTGCGCCAGCGCGACGACAATCGCTACGTGGACTACTACCGCCGGGCGGCCGAGGCCGGCGACGCCGGCGCCGACGCCTGGGCCGCCTACGGGCGCGAAATGCTTCTGCGGGGACACCTCAAAGAGGCCGCCAGGTACCTCGACAAGGCCCACAAGGCGGCTCTGCGCAGCCGCGAGCTGCTGCGCGACCTGGCCGACCTGGCCATGCGAAACAACGACTTCGCCCGCGCCGAGGAGCTGATCGCCCAGGCGATGGGCGGACGGGCCGACGTGCACATGCTGGGGATGCTCGCCGAGGCGCAGAAGAACGCCGGGCGACCTAAGGAAGCCGAGGCCACCATCCGCCGGGCGCTGGCGATGCAGAGAAGCGGACCCGTGCTCATGGAGCTGGGCGAGGTGCTGCTGCTGCAGCGCCGCACGGCCGACGCCGCCGACGCCTTCGCCCAGGCCGCGGAGTTCCGCCCCTTCGAGTCGCTGGCGGCCCTCAAGGCCGCTCGCTGCTACTACCTCGCCGACCGCTACGCCCTGGCGATGAAGTACATCGACGTGGTGGCCGCTCGCCACGGCGAGGAGCCGGAAGTCCGGCTGTGGCTCAAGCGGATCGAGGACGCCCGCTTCGGGCGCACGGCCGAGCCGAACACGCCGGCCATCGGCCTGCCGAAGACCGGCGCGGCTTCCCCCGCCTCCCCGCCGGCCACCATGCCGGGGCTGCTGGGCGGCTGAAACCCAGCCATCGCCCCGCGCTGTCTGCGTGAGCATGTCCCTCCGCATGTGTTCGACATGCCTGCGCCCACCTCCGGTGCCGTGCTCACGCCCATCCCCGGCGCCATGTTCACGCGGCTGTTCGCGTGGGCATGTCTTGCTGTCTTCGCCGGACATGCTCACGCGGCCGCTGCGCGGCCGATGGTGAGCATGGCACCCCGCGCGAGGAAGCGGCCGATGGTGAGCATGGCACCCGTGAAAGGGCGACCGGCGCGGCGCGGGACGCACGGGCAGAAAGGCGCCGGCGACGGAAAGGCCGTCTCACGGCGCAGCGGCGTGCGGGGTGCGATGGAACAGGGCGACTTCCTTGTCGTCGCTGCCGGCGTGGCGGCCGGTGTCGGCGTAGCCCAGCGCCGCCAGTTGCTCCGCGGCGTCGGGAGCGGCGATCACCCACGCGGGGCCGGCGTCGGCCAGCCAGCGCCGCCACGGCGCCTCGGCCCTGCCCGCCCCGTGCAGGCGCTCGAACCGCGCCCGGAGCCTGTCCAGGCGCGGCAGCTCGCGCCCAGCGTACCAGACCAGGGCCGGGTTGGGCTTCTCCCACGAGGCGATGGCCTGGTCGGCGGGCACCTCGGCGGTCACGGCACGAGCGAAGCGGGCGTAATCCTCCCACGCCCGGTCCCAGGTCCTGGCGAACGAGACCGCGGCCAGTTCAGCCAGCGCGGCCGCGGCCAGCATCGTCCCCACGGCCAGCGCCGTCCTGCCGCGGAGCAGCGCCACCGTGCCGGCCGCCAGCGGTACCAGCGCCGCGCCGGCGATCACCGGCAGCGGCGCCGCCAGCAGGCGCGCGTCGCCCTTGGCGAAGAGGGCGGCGCCCACCGCGGCCGCCCCCGCCAGCGCGACGGCCGCGGCCTGGCCCAGGTAGATCCACCTGCCCACGCCCGGGCCAATCCACCGGTGCCGGAAGAACACGTCCTCGGCGCAGAAGCCCATCAGCAGGCACGCCGGCGGGACGGCGGGGATGATGTACTGCTCGTGCTTGCCGACTGACATGCTGAACAGCATCACCAGAGCGAAGATCCACAGCAGCAGAAAGCCCAGCCCTTCGCGGTCCCGGCCGAACCGCTTCACGAACGGCACCGCCACGGCCCCCGGCAGCAGGGCCACCCACGGCAGCGACCACTTGGCCAGCGAGCGGACGTAGTAGCCGCTGAGCGGCGCGGCCGAATGCTCCAGCCAGCCGCCGGTGCCCATCGCCCGCTCGGTGGTCTGGTGGGCGAGGACCTGCCCGGCCTGCGGGAAGGTCCTGTAGATGTACACCAGCCAGGGCACGAACAGGGCGACCATCAGGGCGGCGCCCGGCAGGGCGGTCGGCAGGACCAGGCGCACCTGCGGCCAGGCGCGGGCGACCAGGGCGTAGCCCGCCAGCGGCAGGCCGGCGCAGGCCGCCACCGTGCCGGCCATGCCGACCGTCTCCGACAGGCCGAACCATCGCCACCACTGAAGCGGCGCGACGGTGCGGACGAGGGCGCACAGGACGAGGCCGGCGGCGGCGGCGAGGAGGTAGCCTGCCAGGAGGCGGCGCGGGCGCGGGTGCTCGGCGTCGCCGCCCAGCGACGCCCGCCAGCACAGCAGCAGGGCGACGGGCAGCAGCGCCAGCAGCGGGGCGAACTCCTTGGCTAGGTTGGCTGCGCCCAGCGCGGCCCACGCCGCCAGCAGCAGCGCGCCGCGGCGCAGCGCCGTCGGTTGGTGCAGGCCCCACCACGCGCAGGCCATCGTGGCGGTCATGCCTAGGGTCATGGGCATGTCGCCGCGGGCGTTGCGTCCCCAGCTCGTCAGCGCCAGCGACGTGGCCAGCATCAGCGCGCCCAGCAGCGCCGCCCGCGGCGGCAGCACGCTGCGCCCCAGGGCCAGCGTGACCAGCGCCAGGGCGATGGCCGCCAGGGCCGACGGCAGGCGCGCGGTGAACTCGTCGGCCGGGAGGCCCAGCTTCAGCAGCCCCGCCACGCACCAGTAGGCCAGCGGCGTCTTGACCAGCCGCGGCTCGCCGTTGAACACGGGCACCAGCCAGCGGTTCAGGGCCGTCTCGGGCGGCACGGGGCCGTCGGCGACGTCGCGGTCGAGCCAGGGCCGGCCGTCGGCCATGGTCTGGGCCGCCAGGGCGACGTACGCCTCGTGGCCGTCGAGGGCGGTGCCGCCGAGGCGCCAGAGCATGAGAGCGGCCGCGGCGGCCAGGACGATGCCGTAGTGGGCCAACGCGGAAGATTTCGTTTCGCTGTCGGCGAAGGCCGCTGTCATGGGCGGTCGATCTCCTGCCTCTGCGTGTCGCGGGCGTCGGGCGCGGCGGCGCGGCGGACGATGCGGCGGATGGCATACGTCCGCGCGGGCGTCGATTCGAAGTACACCCGCATCAGCAGCTCGCCGATCAGCCCGGTGGACAGGAACAGCAGCCCCGCGATGACCGACACGAAGCCGACGGCCATCAGCGGCCCGTGCATGGTGAACAGGTCGAAGGAGGACCACGCCAGCAGCTTGCGGATGAAGCCGTAGGCGAGGATGGCCCCGCCGCCGGCGATGGCCAGCAGCGCCGCCTTGCCGAAGAAATGCAGCGGTCGCGTCAGGTAGACGGTGATGAACCGCACCGTCACGATGTCCAACGCGACGCGGAAGGTCCGCCCCAGCCCGTAGCTGCTCCTGCCGCCCCTGCGGCGGACGTTCTTGATCGGCACCTCGCAGATCCGCGCGCCCAGCCGGGCGCAGACCGCCGGCACGAACCGGTGCATCTCGCCGTACAGGCGGACGCCCTGGAGCACCTCGCGGCGGTAGGCCTTGAACGTCGTGCCGAAGTCGCGCAGCGGCACGCCCGAAACCTTCGCCAGCAGCCAGTTGGCGATCCGCGACGGCAGGCGGCGGCTGAGGAAGTCGTCCCCGCGCCGCCGCCGCCAACCCGAGGCGATGTCGTAGCCGGCCTCGATCCTGGCCAGCAGCAGCGGGATGTCGTAGGGGTCGTGCTGGAGGTCGCCGTCCATGGCCACGATCACCTGCCCGCGGGCCTGGTCGAAGCCGGCCTGGAGGGCCGTCGTCTGCCCGAAGTTGCGCCGCAGGTCCACAAAGCAGACCCTCGCGTCGTCGTTGGCCAGTCGCTCCAGCACTTCGCCCGTGCCGTCGGTGCTGCCGTCGTTGACCAGGACGATCTCGTAGCTCTCGCCTCGGCGGTCCATCACGCGGCGGATGCGCGCGTGGAGCTCCTCGGCCGCCTGCCGCTCGTTGTAGAACGGCACGACGACGCTGCACCGCGGCCCGCCGTCGCCGCCGCCCGCGGCGCCGCCCGCGCGCCCGTCAGCAGCGCAACTGTCCATAGTGAACCAGCTCCACCCGCCCGCCATCGAAGGCCCGCCTCACGGCCGGGTCGCACAGCGCCTCCAGCTCGAGCGGCCGCGACTCTGCCAGACGGGTCTGGCGCCCGTCCAGGTCGCCCGGCAGGCCCGGATGGACCATGATCTCGGTGGTTCCCTGGGGCAGCGCCGCGGCCGCCCGGATGAGCCACGCGGCGGTGATCTGCCCGGTGTGGGCGATGCCCCATGTGCCGCCGGTCGCCCGCAGCCCGTCGGCCAACGGCGCGGCGGCTGCGCACAGGCCCCCCAGCAGCCGGGCCGTGCGCGCCTGCGACGCCGGCGCCGCCGGCCAGCTTCCGCGCAGGTGTTCCCGCGGCCAGCGGACGAACGGCACGCCGTGGCGCCGCGCCAGGCGGACCACGCCGGCCAGCAGCGGCGGATAGGCGTGCACGTGCCGGTGGCTGTCCAGGTGCGTGGGGCGCAGGCCGCGCTGCACCGCCCAGCGGACCTGGGCGTCGAACTCCTCCAGCACGCCCGCCAGCACGCGCGGGCGCAGCAGGCAGCGCGCGACCAGGGCCGGGCCGGTGAGGCGCAGGACGCCGTCGGCGTCGGCCATCTCGGCCAGGGACGGCGACAGCGGTCGGCCCTGGCAGGCGTTCAGGTGGACGCCCACGCCGAGTGTGGGCAGCTCGGCGGCCAGGGCGGCGGCGCGGTCCGCGTCGGGCATGTTGGTTGTTAGCGTCGCCGACGTGACGATCCCCTCGCGGTGCGCCCGGAGAATGCCGTCGGTGACGGCCGGCGACCAGCCGAAGTCGTCGGCGTTGACGATGGCGCGGCGGGGCGTCACGGGTCGGCCTTCGCGCGTTGGCCGTCCGGCGGGGGGGACTGCGGCGCAGCCTCGGCGCCCGCCCGCCGGATGAAGTACAGGTTGCGCAGGTAGATGAGCATGTTGAGGCTGAAGCCGGCGATGAAGACCGGGTCGGCGCGGTAGATGGCATAGGCCAGCAGCAGGGCGCTGCCCGCCAGCGACAGGTACCAGAAAGCCACCGGCACCACCGAGCGGCGCTTCCGCTCCGTGGCGATCCACTGGACGACGAACCGCGTCCCGAAGACCACCTGCCCCACGAAGCCGACCGCCATCCAGACGCTCTCGGCGTTGATCCGGCTCATGCGCCTGCCCTTCGTTTCGCCGCTCCGCCGCCGGGTCGCCCGCGGCTGGGCGCGTCGGCTGGCGCCGCGGGGGACGGTTCCGCACCAGCCGGCAGCCGCCCTGGCGGGCCACCACGCGGAAGCCCGACGGGCAGGCCCGCTCCAGCTCCGTCAGCCGCCGCGGACCGGTCACGAGGCAGTATACCGTCTGCGGCGAGCGAAGCCGCTCGACCAGCGCCGCGGCCCAGAAGAACGGCGCCGGCTTGTCGAAGTAGGGCTTGCCGTCCAGGTGTGGCACGAGCCAGCGCCCGCGCTGCCGCATGTCGCGGACGATCAGGGCACAGCGCGATTCCTCCGGGTCGGCCAGCGGCAAAGAGGCCGCCCCGGGCAGGAACAGCGCCGCGCACAGCGCCGCCAGCAGGAGCACGTGCCGCCCGGCCGCCGCGCCGCCCGTGAGCGGCCCGTGCGCCGCCGGCGCGGGAGCGGGATGTTCGCCAAGGCTCATCGCAGGCTGTCTCGTGCGCGGGTGCTCACCGATGGTTTGCCGGCGTCGGCCACCTGCTGTCCCGGCCGCCAGCCATGCCCCTCGTCCAGCTCCTTGAGGTACGCCACGTAGCCGGGGTTCATGCTTCTGTTGTAGCGCTGCCATTCGGCCAGGGCGACCTGGCAGCTCCAGCCCTCCACGACGATCCGCCAGGCGGCCACCACGACGCCCGTGCGGCTCCTGCCGAGCTCGCAGTGGATCAGCACCGCCCGGCGGGCCGGGTCGGACACCGTCTCCACGACCGTCCGCAACTGCTCGTCGGTCAGGCGGTCGTGACCGACGGGCAGCTTGACGTACGTGATGCCGTTGGCGGCGCAGAAGCGCCTTTCCTCCACGGCCCACGGCTCGTTCGGCTCGTCCTCGCGCAGGTCCATCACCGTGCGGATGTGGAAGTGGTCGCGCAGGCGCCGCCAGCCTCGCGCATCCGGCTGGGCGCCGCGGTAGAGCACGCCCTCCTCGACCACGCCGAAGTGGCGTATCGGCCAGCGGTGATACCACACCGCCGCACAGGCCGCGGCCAGGGCGCCGGCCAGCACGCCCGCCGCCAACGCCGTATTTCGCCACCGACGATTCCGCATCGCTTCGCTTTCCGGACGTTTGTCGCCCATTCTGTCCGGAGGCGCATGAACCGTTCCTTAAGGCCGGCAAGAAAAACGCGGCGGCACAACACAAAGCCGGCTTCGCCCGGGGCCCAGGGACCCCGGAGGGAAACAGCCGACGACGACGAGGAGGACGAGGACGACAGGGGCGGGACAAGGACGGCGAGGCCCACCAGTACGAGCACGGGAACGAAGGGGGCGCAGGACGCTGCCTGCCACGGGCTTCGGTATCGTCCTCGTCGTCGTCCTCGTTCTCGTCGTCGGTCGTTTCTCTGGCGGCTGCGAAGATTCCTCAGGACAGTAGCACAGTCCTCGCCGGGGCCCTCACGGCAGGTGCCAGATCACCGGCAGGACCCCCGCCTGCTGGAGCAGCTCCACCAGCCGGGCGAAGGCGGGAATCAGCAGGAAGCCCACGCCGTCCACGGCCGCCCGGCGGATCGCCCGCGTCGGCAGGACAACTTCGCTCGAGCTGCGGTAGCGCCACGGGTTGGGCAGGAACCTGGGCGTTGCGCGCCGGTAGGCCTCGTACGCCGCTCCGTACAGCTTCGTCAGGCGGCGCTCCTCCGACAGGATCGCCGCGACGTGGATCGGCAGGACCGCCACGAAAGCGAAGGCCGCCATCACAACGTTGCGGAAGCACAGCGCCGAGCCGACCAGGATCAGGAACGTCCCGAGGTACAGCGGATTGCGGCACAGCGAGTACGGGCCCAGCGTGACCAGCCCCTTCGCCTCGCGGCAGCCCAGGTACAGCACCGCCCACGTGCGCATCGTCACGCCCAGAAGGACCAGCAACGACCCGGCCGACAGGACGGCGAAGTCGGCCACGGACTGCCCGTACGGGCGGCGCCCCAGCAGCAGCGCAGCGGGCACGAAGAACAACAGAAACACCACGCGAAGCAGCTTGACCCGAAACTTGCGGATGTTCACGTGCGTTCCGATCCGCGGCTGGACGAGCGCCGCATCCTTCCGCCACGCTAAGCTCGCACGCCTTAGGCGGACCTGAACACCGCCGGATTGCATCTCGGCCGCCGGGCGGCGGCAGCGCCGCGCTCGCCCCCGCGGGCAAGTGAACCCAGCCCGCCGCCGGCCGGCCTCCCGCTCGCCCCGCTCCGCGCCAAGCCGCCTCACCGCAACACCCGCGCCCGGGCCTCTCCCGTCCCGGCTGCCTGTGGAATCCGTATACTGTGGCCAGGATTCCAACGGCTCAAAGCGCCTCTTGCTGCCGAGGTATCCGCCTTTCGGCAGACCCCTCTTGTCGCGGTCCCGGGGGCATGGCAGAATCGAGCGAGCCGATCAGCGGGGACCAACGAGATGGAAGGCCACGAATACAAGAAGCTGCATGCGGAGTGGTATGAGCTGGCGTCCGCCGATCGCGATCACAGCAGGGAAATCGCGTTCTGGGAGGATTGCATCGCGGCCGCGGGCGAGCCGGTGCTGGAGATCGGCAGCGGTACGGGGAGGGTGCTCGTTCCTCTGCTGGAGCGCGGCCACAACGTGACCGGGATCTACACCTCCGAGGACATGACAGCGCGGTGCCTTGCCCGATGCGCGGCCAAGGGGTTGCGGGGAGACATCCACGACCAGGACGCGAGGAACTTCTCGCTGTCGCGCCAGTTCGCACTGGTGATCTTCCCCTCGGGTGGGCTGGGGCTGTTCGTGGATGACGCGGACATTCACTCGACGTTCCAGCGCGTCCGGGCACACCTGAAGCCGGGGGGCTGGTTCGTCTACGAGTTCGAACAGGCCCCGGCCGAGACCGCCAAGGGGACCTCCGACTCATTCACCAGCGACTGGTTCGCGGCCGGCGACGTGATCATCAACTGGCGCAGGAAGCACAAGTACAACCCGGCCAGCCGAACCTGGAAGCAACTCATGGTCTACGAGAAGTTTGTGGATGGCCGGCTGGTGGGCACCGAAGTCTCGGACCGGATCGGCCGCATGTTCACGGTCGAGGAGGTCTGCCGCTTTGCCGAGGCCGGCGGCTTCGTTGACATCCATGCGACCCGGTGGCTTACCGATGACCCGCCGGACAGGGACACGCACGTCGTGACCGTCCGCTGCCGGAAGCCCCGCGAGGGCCTCCTATGAAGGCGGCGCAAGGCAATCCTTGCACTCCGTATCCTGAACTGCCCTTGGTGCTTTCCAGGTTCGCGGCCGGCCTCAGGGACAATCTGGCGGGGGAGTTGGTCGGGGCGTACCTTGTCGGTTCGCTTGCTCTGGGGGGCTTCGATCTCGACAGTGATGTGGACTTCCTGGTGGTGACCAGGAGCGAACCGACCAGGCAGACAATCCTGGCCCTGGAGGCGCTGCACCGCGAAGTCCACGCGATGGGCTGCTACCCGGCTCAGCACCTGGAGGGTTCCTACATGCCCCTGCACCTGCTCAACCAGCCGGAGGCGGTGGGCGCGCAGCCGCTGTGGTTCCTCGACAACGGCAGCCAGGTGCTGGAGCGCTCCGTCCACTGCAATCGCTGGCACGTGCGCTGGGTTCTGAGACACCGTGCCGTCGTCCTCCTTGGGCCGGAGGCAAGCGAACTGGTCGGGCCGATCCCGCCCGACGCCATCGCGGCCGAAGCACGCGACACGCTGCGGCGTGTGGCGAAGGAGTTTGCCGCTGAGATGGACGGCCCGCTGGCTTACTACAACACGCGTTTCGGCCAGTCGTTCGCCGTGGTAAACTCCTGTCGGGTGCTCCTCGCCCTGAGAACCGCTGCAATGCAGCCCAAGCTCGCCGGTGTGAACTGGGCTCGGCAGCATCTGGCTCCGGGATGGGCTGGCCTGATTGAGCAGGCCTGGCAGGAGCGGGTAGGCGTCCATCATTGCGTGAAGATCCGTCAGGCCGCAGACACGGAAGTGCTCAAAGAGACGCTGAGGTTCCTTCAGTACGTGCTGCAGGAGAGTGAGCAACGCAATGAGCCGCGACCGCCCGGTTCTTGACGATCCATGTGAGGCGGACCTTGTGAAACTCCGACTTGTCGGCGGGTGGCGGCTGAACCCCCCGCCGGGCGACCATGCGCTGCTGGCGTCGCTGTTCGAGCGTCTGCCCCGCGAGGTATGCGACATCGGGACCCTGACGCGGATCGTGCGATACGAAACGCCGCCCCACACCGCGCCGCACGTGCAGTTCGTCGGCATGGAAGTCGAACAGGTCCGGACAGTTCCCGAAGACCTTGTCACGTGGGAGCTTTCCGATCAGGAGTGGACCGTGTGGCACGGCGGCGATGGCTGCAATGCACCCGCCTGGCGCGAGCCGATCCGATGGGCCTGGCGGGAGGTATCCGAGAAGAACAAGTGGCTGTTCGGCGAGTTTGCGGCTCGCGGGCCCGATGACTGGGGCTTGGCCCAGCGCGGTCCACAGCCGCTGCTCCTGACGGGCAGCGCCCCTGTGGTAGCTGGCATGGCGGCGATGGACCAGGTCGAGCTTGTGGACCACGACGCTTCGTGGCCGACCTCCTTTGAGGTGTTCGCACGGTACCTGGGCAGCGAGCTCGGGCCGCAGATCGCGCTGCGCATCGAGCACTTCGGCAGCACGTCCATTCCAGGCATGCCGGCCAAGCCGATCATCGACGTGCTTGTCGAGATTCCTTCGTTCGAAGAGGCAAAGCAGGTGGCGCTGCCTCGCCTCCTCGGGCCCCAGTGGGAGTACTGGTGGTACGCCGACAAGATCACCTTGGTGCGACGCGACGGGTTGCTGGGCCGGCGCACGCACCACGTACACATGGCGCCCAGGGCGCATGCCGTGTGGCAGGGCATCGCGTTCCGAGACTACCTGCGCCAGAATCGGACGGAGGCCCTTCGTTATGCGGAACTGAAGAAGCGCCTGGCCGCCGCCTGCGCCGACGACCGGGAGGCATATACGCAACAGAAGAGCGAATTCTTCAGCGAAATCCATCGGCGGATCGGCGCCCGTCGCGGAAGAGCTTGAGAGGTGGGAATGGCAGACAGCAGTAGCATCCTGATCCGTCCTTTCGTGCCTCCAGACGAAGATGCCGTGGTACTGCTCTGGGAGCGGTGCGGCCTTGTTCGCCCGTGGAACGACCCGCGCAAGGACATCGCCAGGAAGCTTCAGGTTCAGCCTGATCTCTTCCTCGTCGCCGCGCTGGGCGGGCGCCTGGTCGCGACGGTGATGGCCGGCTACGAAGGACACCGTGGGTGGATCAACTACCTGGCCGTTGCACCCGAGCACCAGCGCGCGGGCCTGGGGCACCGCCTCATGGCGGAGGCGGAGCGACGCCTGCTCGCGATGGGGTGCCCCAAGATCAACCTTCAGGTCCGCTCCGCCAACGGCGGCGCCCTTGCGTTCTACCGCCGGGTCGGCTACGTCCAGGACGACGTGATCAGCATGGGCAAGCGGATGATCTCCGACGAGGCGCCAAGGAAGTGCCATGGTTGAGTACGTCACCGACACGTCGCACTGGGAGAAATGGCAGCGCGACTATCGCCTCGGGCTGATTCTGATCATGCCTCCGGAGGAAGTGGCGCGGCAGATCAATCGTCTGCGCTCCAAGTACGACCCGAGGACATACTCGTATTGCGAGGCGCACATCACGCTTTCTGACCCCTTGGGCCTGGAGATGACGCCGCAGCGCGACGCGGAGATTCAGGCTATCCTCGACCACGTGCAGCCCTTCACGCTGTACTTCGATGAGCCGCACGCATCACGCGAGCGCGGCGGAGTGGCCTACCCGATCCGCCCGCGCGAGCCGATTGACGCTCTCCGTGAGGCACTCCACCGCGCGTCGGTCTTCTGCCGCCCGCCCTACTACACGCGAAAGATCCCGCCGCACATGACCATCGCGGAGTTCGTCACCATCGAGGAGAGCTGGCGCATTCTGGAGGAGATCAAACCGACCGCGCCGCGCGGCTCGTTCCTCTGCGACCGGGTTGAGCTCATCGTTCCCGACCGGAACATGCACTTCCGGCAGATCAAATCGTACCGTCTTGGAACGGCCTGAGGGCGAAACCGAGGCTATCGGCTCGCGAACAGCCGCGCCGCACCAGGGCGCGCGGTAACCGGAGGGGGGCGCGCATCTCAGCCGCCGGGCGGCGGGACACGCGGCACGCGGCGGGGTTGAAGCGGCAAGGCGGGCGCGGCGCGGGGCCGCGCCTCGATGCCAATGCAGGAGAACCACGCGATGACCGGGACAGTTCGTGCGATGGCGGCGGCGGCGGCGGTGCTGGCGGCGGCGGGCGCGACGCGGGCGACGAGCATCTTCGTCGAGGGCGTCATCACCCAGGTGCCGGCCGACCTCAAGGGCTACACGGTCAAGGGCTACGACCACTACAACCACAAGCGTTACGAGGACAAGATCACCGACATCCCCGTCAAGATCGCCGCCAACGGCACGTTCGTCCTGGACGACCGGCTGGTGCGCCGCGAGATGGCGCTGGCCGTCGGGCGGTCGGCGTACTCCATCGGCTCCAGCGCCGGCGGGTCGATCAACGTGGTGCTGTCGGCCCCGGCCGGCCGGACCGTCGGCCAGGTCGCCGGCGTGGAGGGAGGCAAGCTGAAGCTCAAGGTCGTCCAGGGCATGGATTCCTACGAGAAGGACGTGCCGCTGGACGCCGCGGCGGTGCTGCTGGACGAGGCGGGCAAGCCGGCCGCCAGGGACGCCGTGCTGGCGCCGGGCAAGCTGGTGCGCGCCGCGCCGGCCCGCGGGCAGACGGCGATGGCATTCAGCCAGAAGGCCTTCGCCGACATGATCCCCAAGGGCGTTCCGACGGCCGTCTGCGGCGTGCTCAAGAAGGCGCCGGGGGCCAACGGCATCCCCACGCTGGCGGTGGCCAGGGGCGACGCCATCGAGGAGTTCACCCCCGAAGCCAAGAAGGCGCTGATCGTCTACGACGTCTGGGGCGACACGTGCCACGGGGCGATCCTCAAGCCGCAGCTTTCCGTCGGCCAGCCGGCCGTGTTCATCGCCTACGAGAAGCGCCCCGGCAAGGTGGACAGCTACCTCATCGTCCAGGCGCCCGACGCGGGGCGCGTGGAGGGCACGGTGAAGGGCTACGACCCCGCCAAGCGCGAGCTGACCGTCCGGACGCTGCTGCCCGACGGCTTCAAGGACGTGACGGCGGCGCTGGCGCCCGACGCGGCCGTCACGCTCGACGGCGCCGCCGTCAAGCCCGCCGACGCCCTGAAGGCCGGCGTGCAGGTGTCGCTCTACGCCCCCCGCCCGCAGACGATCCAGGCGGTGCAGGGGCCCGAACCGGCGAAACACTGACCTGGGCGACAGCTCCCGCGCGGCGATGTTCGCGCTTGACGGATGCGTCTGGAGTGGCGTACCATTCATTAGTATAGGACACGAACGCTATGCGGCGGACCTTTGTCGAGTTGCCGGCGTTCACCAGCTTGGTTTCTGGCAACGAGCTGTCCGAAAGCCAGGTGGCCGCTGTTCAGGAGGACATCCTGTATGGGGGCGGCAAGGCGATCAGCGGCACCGGCGGGGTGCGGAAGATCCGTTGCGAGGACGTGCAGAAGGGCAAGAGCGGCGGGTGGAGAGTGTTGTTCGCGGATTACGCCCACGAAGGGGTCACGGTACTCATCTGGGCGTTCCCGAAGAACAAGCAGGCGAACCTGACGGGCCAGCAGCGGAAGGTTGTTCGAGAGATCAAGGCCAGGTTGGACGCGGAGATCAGGGTGAGGTATGGCAAAGGACAATGAGTTCTACGAAGGTCTGAAGGGCGCTCTGGAGGAGGGAGTCGAGGCCCTTCGGAAGGGCGATGTGCTGACTGCTCGGGACGTGCGGCTGCCGCCCCGGCCCAGGCCGATGTCGCCGCGGCAGATCGCAAGTCTGCGGAGAAGGAAACTCCGAGTCAGCCAGCGCGTTTTTGCCAGGCTGGCTAACACGGCGCCGCAGACAGTCCACGCGTGGGAACAGGGCAGGGCCAGGCCCTCCGGCAGCGCGCTTCGGGTCCTGCACATGTTCGACGAGCGGCCCGAGATCGCCAGAGAGCTGCTCCGCCGCTGAACGGAGCAACCCGCCGCAAGCGGCAGGAGCGCCCGGCGGACGGCCCCGCTGCCATCCACCCACGCCAGATCCCTTGAGGAACCCATGGAGACCGAGGTCCGAATCCATCGCGGCTGGGCGACGCTGTTCGTCGACGGGCGGGCGCGGACGGGGCTGACGCTGTTCTTCGGGCGGGCCCGCGACGCCGGGCAGGACATCCGCCGCTTCGCCGAGGCGGGAATCGACATGTTCTCCGGGTGCATGGGCGTCGGCGGGGCGCGGCGCGGCGACGGCAGCCTCGACTTCGCCGCGATCGACGAGCTGTTCGCGGCCGTGCTGGCCGCCAACCCCGACGCCCTCATCCTGCCGCGCGTCGGCGTGGGCTGGTGGCACCCGCCGCCGGGGCGCGAGGCCGAGCACGCCGCCGAGGCGCAGGTGGACATCGACGCCGTCACGGGCGAGCGGCATCCGGCGGGCTACTCGTTCTCCTCGGCCGTCTGGCGGCGCGACGCGGCTGCCGACCTGCGGGCGTACATCCGCCACTGCGAGTCCCGCTACGGCGAGCACGTCGTGGGCTACCACATCGGCGCCGGTGCCGCCGGCGAGTGGGCCTACTCGTGGCAGCCGAAGTTCAGCGACTACGGCCAGGCGCAGCAGGCGGCGTTTCGCGACTGGCTGCGCGAGCGCTACGGCGGCGACGTGGCCGCGCTGCGGGCGGCGTGGAACGATTCCGGCGCCGCGTTCGGCACGGCCGTCGTCCCGCCGCCGCGGCGGCGCCTGCGCGGGCCGGGCGAGACGAGCCTGCTCGATCCGGCGCGCGACCGCGACGTGATCGACTACCTGACGTTCCACTCGCAGACCGTGGCTTCGGCGCTGGTGCATTTCTGCGGCGCCGCCAAAGCGGCCCTGCGCGAGCTGGGGCTGACGAAGGTCGTCGGGGCGTTCTACGGCTATCACTTCAAGAACCTCAACAAGCCCGCGAACTTCCACAACGCCGGGCACTTCGCCCAGCAGGCCGTGCTGGACTGCGACGACATCGACTTCCTCTGCGCCCCGTACTGCTACCAGGCGCGCGAGCACGGCGACATGTACCTGGCCCAGCTCATCGCCGGCAGCGTGCGCCTGCGGGGCAAGCTGTACTTCTGCGAGGACGACACGTTCACGTTCCGCTCGCGGCGCGAGCCCGGGCGGTCATGGTGCCCCGACCGCGCGGCCACCGTCGGCGTGCTGCGGCGCAACCTGGCCGGCGTGCTGCGCGACGGCGGGACGCTGTGGTGGATGGACTGCGGCGGCAACGGACCGCTTCGGCCGGGCGGGCAGGTCGACGGCTGGTACCACGACGATGCACTGATGGACAACTTCGCGGCCATGCGGCGCCTCGCCGCCGAGCGCCTGACGCGCGGCGATCACGCGCCGTCGGCACAGGTGGCCGTCGTGCTCAGCGAGACCAGCGCCGTCTACCACCGCCACGACGCGGCGCTGATGGACGCCCTCATCATGCGGCAGATGTACGATCTCGGCCAGCTCGGCGCGCCGTTCGACACGTTCCGCGCCGGCGACCTGTGGCTGCTGGCCGGGCGGCCGTGGGCCGCCAACTACCGCCTGTTGATCTTCCCCGACGCGCTGCACCTGTCGGACGCCGAGCGCGCGGCCCTGCGCGCAGGCTGGCAGACCGGCGGGCGGACGATCCTGTGGACCTACGGGGCGGGCATCATCACCGACGAGGGCCTCCGCCCCGAGGCGATGGCCGACGTGACGGGCTTCCGCGTCGCCCTGCGCTGGCGCGACGAGCCGCTGATCGTCAGCACCTTCGCGGCCGGGGCACGCCTGCTGTATGGCACGGAGCGCCCGATCAGCCCGGTGATCTACGGCGCCGACGAGGAGGCGGAGACGGCCGGGTGGCTGGTCAACGAGGCCGACCCGGCCCTGCTGCTGCGGCAGTTCGACGGGTGGCGGTCGGTCTGGTCGGCGGCGCCGGCGGTTCCGGCGGCGCTGCTGCGGCAGTTCGCCCGCGCGGCCGGCGTGCACCTGTACGTCGAGACGGGCGAGCAGGTGATCGCCGACGGCGACCTGCTGACGCTGCACGCCGGCTTCACGGGGCGGCGCGTCGTGAGGCTGCCCGCCCCATGCGACGTGACCGACGCCTACACGGGCGCCCAGGTGGCGGCGGGGGCGAGCGAGTTCGCCGCCGACCTCGACCGCGGCGCGACGGCCACGTGGCGCCTGCGCCGGCGCGGGCGGGGCAGCAAGCCCCGCAGCGGAACCGTCGCGGGCGCGTAGGGAGGCAGGAATCGCCCGCCCGTCCCGGCGGCGGCTCGCGCCGACCCGTTCCCTGACCGGAGCCGGCGGGGGGCGCAGGCGGGATTTCCGGGCGGCGGAGGGGTCAGCCTTCGCTGTCGGCCTGTCCGAGCTGGAGCGACGCCAGGGCGGTGGCGATGTCGTTGGTGAACTCGAAGATCTTGTCCAGCCCCGTGACCAGGAAGACGCCCCAGACCTGCGTGTTGACCTCGCAGAGCACCAGCTTGCGGTCCAGGCCGATCATCGTCTTGCGCAGGCGGAGGAGCTTGGCGACGTTGGAGCTGTTGATGAAGCCGACGGCGGAAAAGTTCAGCACGACGTGGCGCGGCTTGCCCTCCACGGCGTCCACAAGGCTGTTCAGCTCGTCGGTGAACTGCGGATCGTCGCCCAGCTCGGCGACGATGATGCTTTCGGACCAGTCCTGAATGCCCATGTGGCTGTCTCCTCGTGACTGCGGTGAACTGCCGGGCGGATACTACACCGCCGCGCGCCGGCCGTCAACGGGTTGTCCCTATCGGCAGCGGCGGAGGAGGTCGGCGTCGACGTCGAGGGCCTCGGCCGCCGCGGCGATGTCGCCCAGGAAGCGCTTGCCGTCGACGTAGTACCCGGCCGTGGGCGCCAGGTGCGGCACGTGGCGCGCCCAGAAGGCGTTCTCCAGTTCCATGAGCAGCTCGCGGAGGTACTTGCTGAGCATGCTGGCCAGGGCGACGGGCAGGTGCTCGGCGTCGAAGCCGGCGCCGAAGTGGATTTCGACCTGGCGCCGCCCGTCGCTGAGGCGGTAGGCGCTGCATTCGGCGTCCTCGCGCAGCACCCGCATGTCCACGTGCGGCAGCAGGCGGCGCAGGGGGTGCAGGTAGCGCAGCCGCCCGCCGTGGCGGTCGGCGTAGAGGCGCAGGCGGCGGTCGGGGAACTTCCTCCACAGCCAGGCCAGAAGGCGGCTGGTGACGTCGAAGAGCGTGGCCAGCTTGTTCCGCGTGGCGCGGACGAGGCGGTTGAACTCGGCGGGCAGGACGACCTCGCTGCGCATGGCGGCCAGGCGCAGGCCGGCGGCGGCCAGGGCGCTGCCCGCGGCGTTGGCGACGAGGCCGACGTGCGTGGCGTCGAGGCATCGCGGCAGGGGCAGGTCGGCTCCGGCGTACCAGGGGTAGGCGCCGCGGGCGTCGAAGGCGCCCGGCGCGACGATGCCGAGCAGGCCGTCCAGGCTGCGCGGGCGGCGGCGGCGCGTCGCCAGCAGCCCCAGCACCCCCCGCTCCAGGTGCTCCAGCGCCGCGGGGCGGTCGCGGTGAAACAGCTTCTTGCTGTCGTCGATGGCCAGCACGCTGCCGCGGCGCCCGGGCCGGCGGCTGACCGTCGGGGCGATCGCCGGCCACAGCGGCGAATCGACAAGCTCGTCGGGAACCTCGAAGGCGGCGGCGGAGACCACCAGCGGCCCCATGATCGGCCCGAAGCCGGCCTCGTCGATCCCTGCCACGATGACCACGCGATGCCCTCTCCCGCCGCGCCGCAAGGGCGTGCAACCGCGCACAGGCTACGATAGACTGACGTGTCGGGCAACGGGCAAGGCGCGCGGGCGGTGCGGCCGCGAGGCGGCCCAATAAGGAGACGAACCGATGCGCTACGCGGTGGTCATGGCGGGCGGCGCGGGCAGGCGGCTGTGGCCGTGGAGCCGCCTGGGGCGGCCCAAGCAGCTCCTGCCGCTGCTGGCCGGCGGCAACCTGCTGCAGTTGGCGGTGCGGCGGCTGGAGGGGCTCTTCGAGCCGGCCAACACGTGGATCATCACCAACGCCTCGTACGCCGAGGCGATCCGCGCGGCCCTGCCGGACATCCCGCCCGGCAACGTCGTGGGCGAGCCGATGGGGCGCGACACGGCCAACGCCATCGCGCTGGCGGCGGAGCTGCTGGGCGCCGGCGACGAGGGCGGCACGATGGCGGTGTTCACCGCCGATCAGGTGGTCCGCCCGGTGGAATGCTTCGCCGAGGCGGTGCGGGTGGCGCTGGCGGCGGCGGAGGAGCACGCCGACTCGCTGGTGACCTTCGGCGTGCGCCCGACCTGGCCGCACACGGGCCTGGGCTACATCCACTGCGGCGAGCCGCTGCGCAGCGGCGCCCGGCGCGTGCGCGGCTTCAAGGAAAAGCCCAACCACCAGCTCGCCCGACAGTACGTCGACAGCGGCGAGCACTTCTGGAACAGCGGCATGTTCGTCTGGACGCTGCGGGCGATCCGCAAGGCCCTGGCCGCGTCGCTGCCGGCCTCCGTGGCCGCCCTCGACGGCCTGGGCGCCGCCGCGCGCGGCGGGGCCGACGTGAGCAAGCTGCTGGCCGACATCTACCCCAAGCTGACCAAGATCAGCATCGACTACGCCGTGATGGAGAAGGCCGACAACGCCCTCATGGTCGAGCTGCCTTGCGAGTGGCTCGACGTGGGCTCCTGGCCGGCGCTGGAGCAGGTCGTCGGCAGCGACGACGAGGGCAACACGCTCGTGGCCGGCCAGGCGCTGCTGCTGGACAGCAGCCGCAACATCCTGGCCTCCGCCGACGGGCACCTGCTGGCGGTGATGGGGATGGACGATTGCGTGATCATCCATTCGGCGGACGCGACGCTGGTGTGCCCCAAGAGCGCCTGCGAGCGGCTGAAGGACCTGGTGGGGTTCATCGAGGAGCGGCACGGGCGGAAGTACACGTGACGGCGGCGCGCTGGATCGGCCTCGACCACGGCACGAAGCGCGTGGGCCTGGCCGTCGGCGCCGCCGCCGAGCGCATCGCCTCGCCGCTGGCGGTCGTGGCGGCAGAGCCGTTGGAGGTCCTCGCCGCGCGCGTGTCGCAGGCCGCCGGGGAGTACGGCGCCGCGGGCGTGGTGGTGGGCTGGCCGCTCAACATGGACGGCACGGAGGGGCCGCAGGGCAGGCTGGCGCGGCTGGCGGCGCGGCGGCTGGCCGAGCGGACGGGCCTGGACGTGCGGCTGTGGGACGAGCGGCTGAGCAGCTTCGCCGCCGACGGCGCGCTGGCGGGCACGCTGACGCGGAAGGGCAGGCGGCGGCGGCAGGACGCGGTGGCGGCCGCGGCGATGCTGGAGG
>Ga0172364_10001250_pt1 | contig 19348 bp, 17 predicted proteins | sample LakKivSesite10cm_FD_114545 | JGI IMG/M metagenome (GOLD analysis project Ga0172364, IMG submission 114545) | Sediment microbial communities from Lake Kivu, Rwanda - Sediment site 10cm | ecosystem: Environmental > Aquatic > Freshwater > Lake > Sediment | place: Rwanda: Western Province, Lake... | reverse complement strand
TCATGATATCTTTTACGGCACGATTCACAATAACATACCGTCGGCCACCAGGTCATATCAAGCCATACGCCTTCGAAATCATAACCCCGGCTGATCTCCTCCAGCTGGGCCATGGCAAATTCCCTGTATCCTTTGCTGTTAGGACATAAGGTGCCGGCATGCCGGTTGCCCACACCAATAGCGTGCTGGTAGTTTCCATCCACATCGACAGTTCTTGCTTCAGGGTGCATATCCCAATACCACTCCGTATAAAGCAGGCAGTAATACATCACAATGTCAATGCCATTGGCATGGCAGAGATCTATGATTTCCTTCATGAAATCCCTTTTTTCAAAAGCACTGTGCACTTTACCCACCTTACTGGGATAATGAGCCAGTCCTGTATGGGGAAGAAACATTAATGCAACGGCAGTTACATTCTCCAGTAACAGATTATCTACGATCACCTGCGGATCAAGCTTTGACAGAAAGGACGGATTCCAGTCGGGAATATGCATATCAAAAAAGTGTCTTCGGTAGGATCTCTGGTACCATTTTGGCTCCGTATTATCTGTAATCTTCAAACGGCCGGGGACCGGTTCCCGTAATAACATACCATTTACACTTACTGGTACTATTCCGGCAGCACCAAGTGCTGCACATTCCTTAAGGAAATCACGCCTTGATTTTCTCATTTTCCCTGAAAATTTTGGTTATTAATCTGTTGTTATTTTAAAAGCGCCCCCTCCTCCGGTTCTTTTATACGGTTTAAATACTTTTCCCCCGCCCGCATGTTTGAAGCTTTCAGCATTCTCAAATTCACCGGTACGGATATTTGTCCACCAGGAGCGGTATTTTCCTTCAGGCAGATTAAAAACAGGTGTGACCTCGCCATCCCCCTTGAAAAAAGCTGCGTAATAATTGCCAGGCCAGGAAATCAACCTACCCCCGGGACTGATGCATGAAATGGTATCACGGAACATCTTTTCAAGCGGCATAGCATCCATGAACTTTTGAAGGATGACCAGCCGGTACTTTACCTCCGGATCACCCGATCCGATATACCATCCCGGAAACACCGGATCAAAGGTGCCATCCTCATACCCGTTGTGATGAAAGGTATAGTCCAGGTTGCCATACAGACCGCCTCCCGACATCAGGTAATACCATCCGCCAGTACAGTATACCGGATCCGTCTTCTCTTTCGTCAGTCCTGTTTCGTTAAATGTGAGGATCTTATCTATCCGGTAATAATTCAGATCCAATGATCTGGCCGATGTATCGTAATGTACATTAAGGATATCCAGGTCTTTATAATAGGTATCCAGATCGGATTGCTTAACGAGATGACCTTCATTCGTAATATCAACTCCTATCAGATGTTTCTTTGGAAGTCTTGATTCCTCATCCTTGATCCAGCCAGCGACCATCTGCACGAATGTCTTTGTCTCATCAAGCATCTCTATTCCCGACCACCCCTGCTCTTTGCTATCCGGGCCTGCCGAATTATATAACCATGGCTCATTTGAAACATTCCAGAAAAAATGGTTGTATTGATTTAACTCCTGAATTATTTTCCGCACATATGTCTCCTGGTATTTCATCATTTTGCTGCCAGGTCGTACTTCGAGATAACCCTGCGATCCGACCTGCTCTGTATTATTTATATTATTCACAGGATTTAAAGGCATTATATCCCAGGATGGACCAACAAAGAACAATATTGCCTCAATGGTCACATTGTTTGCCCCTGCAGTTTTAAACAGGTCATGCAGCCGGGTAAAATATTCAGGGTCCCATTTGTCCAGGTCGAACTTATTACCACCGCGGGCAAAACCTGGTTCACTACTTCTGGCCCAGGGACAGATGAATTTCCCGGGAGGCACCTCAACGGTACTGATTCCTTTAAGTATCCCACCGAAATCATCGGGACCCAGGAGGTAATCACCAAGAAAAAGGCGTGTATTCTCAAGACCTGCTTTTTTCAGGGTTTTGAAATAAAGCTGGTAATCGAATTCCTTGTTTACCAGTGCACCATAATGCTCTCCCGATGCAACAAACACTTTAGCTTTTCCTTTCCACAGGAATACATGAGGATTATCCGGGTGCTGTGCAATGGGACGTTCCCTGCTTGATAAATCTGGTCCCGTACAAAGGGTACAGGCAAGAAACAACATAAAACAGAGACCATGCTGATATGCTTTCATGATCAATCGAATATTTTATGATTCAACATTTCTGTTTTTCCGGGAACTGCACTATCCCGATACATTTTACTTTCATTTGTAAATTGATCAGTCGTTCCTTTTTGATCCGTTCTAAGGTTTTTTATCTGGCTTTAACAATTTAATTATGCATCCCCAGTGTTCGACAAAGCATATTTATTTTGCTTTAATATTAACTAACCTTCCTGTTTCTCCGGTTAAAACTCTGAATATCAGCAAATAATTTTTTTGCTTCCGGGTTTGTAAGCATTTCAATTTTTATTTCATTCTCGAATGCTTTGCCCGGTTTGAGACGTTTTTCATAATTCACCGACGGATCAATATTACCATTGTGGTCCAGTGCACTGGATCCTATTTCAATGCCTTGTCCGTCCCAGCTTTTCAACAGGACCGGCATACCTGTTGCAGCGTATGTGAATTCATGTGAATGTGCTCCACCCTTGCAGAACCAGGTCTGGAAATAAGGTGACGGTGGAAAACTGAGGGCAATTCCATGTCCGGATGGATAAACCATCAGCACCTTATTTTCTTTTCTCCCATTACTTTCAAATAACTTAAGTCCTTTGTGGATGATCCCTGTTTCATTTCTTACATTCAGCTTTTTAGCCGGGTACCAGGTCTCAAAGTCAGAAGGGATTTCTCCTCCTGAACGCTCTTCTGCACTCATTGATGGAACAAGGAGTTTTGATCCTTTTTCCGGCCTGAAAGTGATATGGTATCCCCAGTCAGGAATCTGAATACTGCCGGTAATATTTTCGATCCGGTCTCTGACTATGAAAGAGTTACCCTCTGCCGGTACAATAAGTGTCTTTGTGATTTTGTACATTGGTTTACCACCTTCATACCAGAAGGATTTACCATCATACCTGAACCTGTGGTATTGAAATGTGCCTGTCATTTCAAGATGATCCTTAAAGATCCGGCCGATTATTGTTTTCACCGGTATATTGGATGTTTCTCCATGCAGGGGATGGATTTCACCGGTACGTTTATCTGTTCGTGGCATGCCCCAGTTCCGCAAACCATAAAACTCTATCCCTGCCATGAATGTTTTTAAATAGGTAAATCCTTTCATGGGAACACCGTTAATCATTATCTCACTGGAAATCAGATCAAGGTGGTCAGGATCAGGAAGGCTTGCAGGTGGATTCCAGAAAACGGGCTTGTCCCTGTAAAAAACTTCCCCTACAGACAGACCTTTTGAGGGAAGCATTTCTACTGACAGGTTCTGGCAGTTAATAATGATCCTGAGGGCATTTCCAGGTTCACCCTGCCTGTGGGTTATTTGGGCCCTGAAGCCGTTGCATTCAAATACAGATTCCCGGTTTAAGGATAGGGCTTCACAGTTAAATTGAAAATCAGGATTTTTTCTCATTTATACATTTGAATAAGTGATCAGAGTCAATCCGATGAGGTAACAGATAAACATGATCAGTAAAATCGTATTGGTTCCTTTTGGGGCACCCTTGAATTCTTTCCATACAAACAGTCCCCAGAGGATCGCCACAACGGGTGATGCATTGCTTAATGCATAGGCAATCGCAGGATTTGCAGCGCCGACAGCCATAAAACTGACAACCATACCGAACATCCAGATAAATCCTCCCAGGACACCGGTAAGATGGGTTCCAAAACTTCCTTTCCAGTACTCTCTCATTTTAACGGGTTCACCGCTCACAGGCCTGGTCATGAATATCGGGATGAAGAAAATTGTACTTACAAAAATTCCTATTGAAAAGAAAAAGACGGCTGTATAAGGAGTCATTGTACCTGTCCCACCCGCAACGAAATTATTATCCAGTGATTTAACTACAAGACCATAGAAGAAGGCGATCAGTAATCCGGCTGCCAGGGAGAGCAGGATGCCCTTAAGCGGAGTTTTTTTCTGTTCGGCTGCCAGGCGGCGATATGCAAACATACTGAGAATGATCGCAGCAATAATCACAGCAACTCCTGAGAATAAAATGTAGCTATTCCCTTCGAACTTTTTCTCAGGATCCAGCATAACCAGGATATAATTAACCAGGATTCCAAGCACCCAGGCAATACCACCTCCGATAGGGAATCCAACAGCAAGCCCGGCCACGGAGATGGCCGCTACAAGCAGCAGATTGCCAAGGTTCCATACCACACCTCCCAGCATGGCAAAAAGGATGCTGGAGCCATCTGCTGTTTTCAGGTCTTCCAGGAAGGTCCTTCCCCCGCTGCCAAAGCTGCCAGCAGTAAAAGCAGCCAGGACAGCAAAAAGGAGCAGTCCAATCGTCAGATCCCAGTAAAAAAGCTCAAAACGCCAGGTTTTGGCTGCCATCTTTTGTGTATTTGCCCATGATCCCCAGCAGATCATGGTTAAAACACAGAGGGAGACGGCAACGAAATAATTATTAATAATGATCATAATATCAGATTTTAATCGGTTTTAATAAAATCTTCATTTTTTATAAATTGAAATAATCCAATCACAATTGAATTAATCTTTAATTTAAAGTCCTTCCGACTGCTTTCTTCCAGCCATGATATAATTTCTCTCTCAGTTCTTGAGACATTTTTCCGGTGAAAATTTTTTCCTGCCCTCTGAGAGTTTTAATCTCATCCGGACTTTTCCACATACCCATAGCCAGTCCCGCCATATAAGCAGAACCCAGAGCAGATACTTCCGCAATATCACTCCTGTTGATAGATGCATTAAGCATATCTGCCTGGAATTGCATCAGAAAAATATTTCGGGTTGGGCCTCCGTCAACTCTCAATTCCATCAGTTTTATTCCTGAACCTGTGGTCATCAGGTCAACCAGGTCCCGCACCTGGTATGCAATGGCTTCCAGTGCCGCCCGTACGATATGGGCTTTTTTGGTGCTGCGTGGCATACCTGAAAGGATAGCCCTGGCATTATTATCCCAGTAAGGGGCGCCCATGCCTACAAAGGCCGGTACCAGGTATACACCGTTATTATCAGGAACGGATAGAGCAATAGCTTCACTCGATCCGGCATTCTTTATCAGACCTATGTCGATCAGCCAGTTAACGGTATCCCCGGTACAATGAATATTCCCCTCAAAGACATAAACAATTTTTTTCCCCGCACCCCATCCTATTGAAGTGACCAGGCCTTTGGGAGATTCCAAAGGCTTACTGCCAATATTCATCATTATGGATGAGCCGGTCCCATAGGTAGCTTTCCCCATACCCGGTTCAAAACAATTTTGCCCGAAAAGTGCCGCATGGGAGTCGCCCAGGATACCTGCAACAGGAAGCTTCACCTTGAAATCACCATTGGGTTGTGTATACCCAAATACCTCATCTGAAAATTTCACCTCAGGGAACATACTCATAGGAATGCCAAAAAGATCTGCAATATCCTTATCCCAGGCACACGCATGAATATTGAACAGCATGGTCCTGCAGGCATTGGAATAATCTGTTGCATGAACCCTCCCCCCGGTTAATTTCCAGACCAGCCAGCAGTCAATGGTTCCCAACAGGAGATCTCCAGCCCGCGCCTTATCCAGGGCACCCTCCACATTATCAAGGATCCATTTCACACCGGAGGCTGAAAAATAAGGATCGATAAGAAGACCTGTCCTGGAACGGACCAACGGCTCATAGCCCTGTTCCCTGAGCTTTCTGCATATATCTGCCCCACGTTGGCATTGCCAGACAACCGCATTATAAACCGCCTTCCCGGTTGTCTTGTCCCATACTACAACAGTCTCCCTCTGGTTTGTAATAGCCAGTGCTGCAATATCATGCTGTTTCAATCCGGAATCATTCAGGACATGCATGATGACTTTCAGGGTGTTCCGGTAGATCTCTTCTGGGTCATGTTCAACCCAGTCAGGCTGCGGATAATATTGCTGATGGCCCAGAGCAGCATGGCTTACAATTTTCGCGCTACGGTCAAATATGACCGCTTTGGTCGCTGAAGTGCTCTGATCTACTGAAAGGATAAAATCTTTCATGGTTCCAGGTATTTGTTAAATGGATTACTGTCAGTGGTACCGGTCAGCATGATCACACATATATCCCCTTTCCCGACCTTATCCTGTACCCGCGAACAGGAGTAAGAAGCACAGGAAAGATCAATAACAGGCTGAATAATCTGCTAATCTTTAAATTTTCCGTTATCAATAAGTATTATGATTCATTTCCGCTAAAAGGATATTCTAAATTTTCCTCATCGGCTTTTCAGCCTGTTTCAACATCTCCATGGCTGTTGCCGTAATATTTTCCTTTGTCAGTCCGTAGTGGCTGAACAGTTCCGGGGAACTGCCATGTAGCACAAACTCATCAGGAAATCCCAGGATCCTGACAGGCACGGGGCAGGCCTGGCTGACTATTTCTGTGACCAATGATCCCAGTCCCCCGATTATACTGTGTTCTTCCACGGTAATAATTTTGCCGGTCTCCCGGGCTGCCTGCAGGATAATCTCCTTATCGGCAGGTTTGACGGTGTGCATATCTATCACCCTTGGCAGGATGCCCTCTGCCTGCAAAGCCCTTCCTGCTTCCAGGATATGGAAGACTGTTTCACCGGTCCCTATCAGCGTTATATCATATCCTTCCATTAAAATATTTGCCTTTCCTATCTGGAAGGAAACATTTTCTTTTTCATAGACAGCCGGCACCGGTGCCCTGCCCATTCTGACATATACAGGATGAGGATAATCTGCCAGAAGTTCCGTTATGATCCTGGTCTGGTAATTATCACAGGGCAGTATAACATGCAATCCCGGGATGGTCCTCATGACAGCGATATCATTCAGGCTGTGATGGGAGCCGCCGAGTGCTCCATAGCTGACACCGCCGCTGACTCCAATGATTTTCACATTATTCCCGGTATAGGCCACATCCAGCTTGATCTGTTCGACGCTTCTTGCCGTATAGAAGCAGGCAGGTCCACACACAAAAACTTTCTTTCCGCAGGAAGCCAGTCCTGATGCAACACCGATGGCGTTTTGTTCTGCTATTCCCAGTTCGACAAATTGTTCCGGAAGATTAAGGGCAAAATCAGTCAGGGTGACCGATCCCCTGGCATCGGTGGTTACAGCTATGATATTCCTGTCCTTCCCGGCCAGGTCCAGAAGGGTTTCGGTGAATGCCTGTCTGCAGGGTTTAGGATTCATAGGGGCTCATTTTTTTCAGTTGTTCATCAAGCTGGAGGAGTGCCTCATCCAGTTGTTCCTTCGTAGGTACCTTATGATGCCAGCCTGCCTGGTTCTCAATAAATGATATACCTTTCCCTTTGGTGGTGTTGGCAATGACCAGGTGAGGTTTCATGGCCTCCACCGGTAACTTTCTGAAGATATTGACCAAATCCTCCATATTGTTGCCATCTGTTTCTTCAATATACCAGCCCAATGCATGATAGCGTTCTGTCAGGCTGTCAAGCCGCATTATCCTTTCGGTATCCCCGCTGATCTGTAACCGGTTGCGGTCAATGATCGCGACCAGGTTGTCCAGTCCGTAATGACCTGCAGCCATAGCAGCTTCCGTTACCGATCCTTCGTCCTGCTCCCCGTCGCCCATCAGCACATAGACCTTATAGCCTTTCTTGTCCATCCTGCCTGCAAGTGCCATACCCACACCTACGGAAAGTCCATGTCCGAGCGAACCGGAGTTTAATTCAATACCGGGAACACTGGTGACCGGGTGCCCGGCAAGGGGGGAATTGAATTTCCCGTAGCTGTTCAGTGTCTCACCGGGAAAGAAACCTGCCTCCGAGAGTACGCAGTAATAGCTTTCCACGCTGTGGCCTTTGCTCATGATGAAGCGGTCTCTCGCCGGATCTGTCGGATTAGCAGGATCGTAGCGAAGGATATCGAAATAGAGCGCAACGAGTATATCCACACAGGACAATGAGCCTCCCGTATGCCCATGCTTTGCTTCATATATTATCTGAAGGGTGCGCTTCCTTATGGAGACAGCCTTTTGCTGAAGTGACCTGATCCTATTCATTTTAGATTACTATAAACATTTCTTACCAAATAAGACAGCATGATGACTTATCGAAAATCCAAATAAAATGGTATTAAATCCCAGAGCAGCACCTCCTCCGCCAGATGGCGGATTCAGTGCTCGCGGAAGCTCCGGACTCTAATTTCCCCCGAGTGCTTGGGGGAGAATTTGACCATGCCTGCCTCCCTGCCTGTACGCCAACCGGCGGATTCAAAACAAGAGATACAAGCTTTGATATTCAAGGGTCACATTCATTCATGCTGGTAGAGCTCCCAACCCATATAATTTTCGACAGCTTCTGCAAGCACACCTGCCACATGGGTGCGGGTCATGCCCACGTGGTGTTCGAATCCATTGCGGCAAATCACTTTCATGAGCGTCTGGAGATTGTTAACCTGACAAACTGCAATACCACCATCCATTCCATAGGGATCGTCTGTAAACTCTCCCTCGCCAGCATATGATTTGATCAGCCCGTTGGTATCATCGGTTGAGACGCGGAAGAAGGTAAACGGACCCGGAGCAACTTTTCCCTTTATCGCCCCAAAGCAATTTTCAGGTCCCAGTGTCGCGCCGAGAATATCCAGGTTGGAAATTTCTATCTCATTCTGAATAAAACTTTTAGGGTAGTTACTGCAATGGGTGCATACACATTTATCCCTTTCATCACCGAAATTGTTGTTCCAGTCGAGCAAAGCAGATGCATTGCCTGATGCAAGTGCCAGGGCATACATGGAAACTGCTCCGCAGATATCCACCTCGCAACCTGACGGCAGTAACCTGTCACCCAGCATGCTCATGGTAAGGCAGGCAGCGCATCCGTAATTCAGCTGCAGGGAGTCCCAGCACTGAAAAGCTGCTGCATCAATGCTGTTTTCCCTTATCCAGTTTTCAGCAGAAAGGCTGAACCTGGCCTGTTTAATAAGATTATCCTTTTGTATATGGCCGGGCACAACCCCATAGGCATGAATCTCATCAATTTTGGCTTTTACCTCTGCGGAAGCATTATTTATTTTTTCCGCTCCGCCAAGTATTACAGACAGATCCACAGGCACAACGGTTATTCCTGATGCCTGCAGCAGTTTTTCACTGGCACGCATGGTCTGGAAGGGAGCAGGTCTGGCGCCGATGGCACCGATACGGGCATGGCTCAGTCCTTTCACCACATTACAGATCCTGGCAAAATGTTTCAGATCGTTTTCAAAAGTCTGGCTGTTTATTTTACAGGTATGGAAAGTGGTATCCGTGAAAGGGATCCCGTACTGATAGAGGTTGTTACAAACAGACAGTTTCCCGCAAAAAGCATCCCTCCTCTCATTGATACCTACTTTGTCATTGTCATCATCGCAAGCCTGAATAAGGACGGGCACATTCAGTTTTGCCATATGGATGGCATTGACTATAGCCAGTTCATCCCCAAAGTTAGGAAGGGATACAATGATCCCGTCGATTTTCTGCCTGTTAGTGACAAACAGGTCAGCCACTTTCCCTGCATCGGCAAGGGTTTCAATAGCACCTGTCGGGGTTTCAGATTCATTGTTAATGACATAATCAAATCCCATTTTTTCAAGCAGGGCGATCATGTCCTTGCGTCCCTGCCTGGCAAGCTCGCTGTTGAAGAAACCCCGTGTGCCGATAATGACACCGAAAGTTGTTTTTTTGTTTGTTTTCATTATTGTAATATTAGAATTTGGTGACTGTTTATTCCCCCATATTCAGGCTATGATAAAATCAATTTCATGCTCCCTGAAAACTTCTTTATCTTTTTCGGTAATATCTGAATCAGTAATTAAAAAGTGTATCAGGGAAAGAGCGCCAAGGCTTGCAAGTGAACTTTTTCCTACTTTGGTGGAATCAGCAACCAGGTATACCTTATCGGCAGCTTCGATCATAGCTTTCTTGACCGCAATATCGCTAAGACTGGGATAAGTCAATCCGCTTTTAAGAGAGATGCCTGCTGTCGCCAGGAAAAGTTTATCCACATGCAATCCATGGAAGAAATCGGCTGCTTTCTGGCCAGTAAGCGACAAAGTAGGTGGTTTAAACTCACCCCCTGTGAGAATTACATTAATGGCAGGATTTGCACCCAGTAACATAACAATATTGATGGCATTGGTTATTACGGTTATGTTCCGTTTATCTATGATTGCTTTTGCTATTTCAGTAGTGGTTGTCCCTGAATCCAGAATAATGGTATCCCCACTGTCAACAAACTCCGCAGCTTTTTTCCCAATCAACTCCTTTTTATCCATATTGATAAGATTAGCCAGCGCAAAGTTTTGTACCTGCTTGCCAATGGTATTTAAAAATGCACCTCCGTGCTCGCGGGTAACCAGCCTGTCCTGCTCCAGTTTTTCCAGATCCTGCCTGATTGTCACCTCAGAAACTTTAAATATTTTGCTTAATTCAGCCACCTTTACACTGCCGTCTTCCTTAAGCATCTCCAGTATTCTATCCTTACGGGTTTGTGCAAGCATCTTGTATTAATTATGTTTTATATTATGATTATTTTCTTTTTTAAAATTAAATAAAGAATTTCGTAATATAAAACAAAATAATTAAAAATAAAATTGACAGCCTGTTTCAGTCGCCGGTCATAATTAAGGAATTGCATATCCATTTGGGTACTCTGCTGATAACTGGTATTCCGCGATACGTTCCATCATTTTCAGGTAATCAATACCATCCCTGGCAGCGGTATCCGGATCAGGTATCATAGGTGCGCTTTCGATCGTACAAAAACCTGAGTAATTGATTTTTTTCAGGGCTCTCATTATTGACTTGAAATCCACTGTACCGTAACCGGGAGTCAATGAGTTGGAATCCCTGAAATGCATATGCCAGAGTAATTCACCGGCATCATAAACAGCTTCATAAGGATTCAGTTCTTCAAAATTGGCATGGAACCAGTCAATCTGGATCCCGATATTATCCATTCCTGTCTTCCTGATCAGCAATTTATGGTTGGCTACGGTGTTAACGAACTTGCCCATTTCCAGGTGATTGGTAGCTTCGAATACCAGCCTGATACCTTTCCCCTTCGCATACTTTGCCATATGCTGTAAAGCGTCCACGGCCACCCCGGTGCATGATTCCACATTGTCTGCGGTTATATTATCGTGGATAGCCACAGCTACAGTGACAAAAGGGCTTTCAATTCTGAAGCCAGATCGATTGTGATCTTTGTTTCAGATACGGCAAGATCAGCTGTTTCAGGCCTGGTTAGGGTTTTATAACGGGGAGAAAAGGGATCCCACATTTCTCCCCAGCACTCATTCAGGCAGGATACCTCCAGTCCATACCTATCCTTTAATTCCAGGTGTGTCCTGAGAAAATCTTTCAGGGAAATACCCAACCCGTAACGGCCTTTGGGCGGACATAATTCGATAGCATCGTAACTATATTTTTTTAATCTTTTGTATGACTTTTCAGGTTCAAGGTAGGTCTCCTCCTGCCCGAACGTAAGCTGAAAATAACTGTACTTCATAGGATTCATTATTGATTTTATTTAGTGGTTAATTGTTTTTATCGTGCGGGGGATAGATTTTTTCCGGCGGATTTCTGCGCTTCGGCCTTTCGATCAGCTCAATGGTTGTCCCGATCAGGTCTTCCGTGTCAAGATATGCATAGTGACCGTCACCGTCAGGTCCGAAGCCTGACCCGTCCTGTGTCATGATCAATCCTGCCTGTTCGGCATTTCTCAGGGAAACCTCCATATTTTCAGTCAATATACCCAGATGATGTACCCCGTAACCATGTTTGTCAATAAATTCCTGGTAAACCGTATCACCTTCGAGGGGTTCTATCAGTTCGACACGCATGTTACCGATATGTGACAGTGCAACCTTCATTTTATAGTCAGCAGGTTTTCCATGACGTGTCATCTTCTTTACCAGCGGCCTGCCATAGGTGTAAAAATGCCAGGGTCCCACACCAAATTTTTCGTAAAAATGCTTTGTTGCCCGTTCAATATCCGGGACGATGATGCAGATCTGAGCTATTTCGTTTATTGGAAACCGGTTCATAGCGCTATAGTTATTTACTTTTATATTCAAAGCGGAGGAAGATTTTTTGATTCATCATCCAATACCAGTACCCAGTCATTATCTATTCCCGAAGTGGGTGGAGTAAACGTTGTGAATCCCTTATTTTCATACTCGCCTGCCCCGGTTACTGTACCATTGCGCGGATCGTACCACCAAGCCCTGACTTTTTGCCCGCTGATTTTTTTCATCACCATCCTCACCGGCTGCCCGACAGCCATATAGGCCACCAGAAATGAATTATCAGAAGCTACAGCAGCCCTAATATGAGTGCTGTCTTCCGGATTCATACCATAAATTGCCGACTGATCAGGAACCAACATTGAAAAAGACCTGCTTTCAAATAATTTCCTGATATGGGTGATAAAACCGGAACCCGGTCTTTCAAGTGATTCATGCCAGTTATAAAGGCATGGGATGACAACGGGATCCCCTTTGTCAAACATCTGCCAGATGGCATTATTCCCATAGGTATAGCCAGCGGACCCTGATAGCAGGCCCCAGTATGCATGAACACGAATGTCATATCCTGTAAAGAACCCATACCTGAAATAGGACTGATCCCTGATCAATCCGTCAGGGTCAAGCACATTTGGAGGCACTTTCAATGAATCCGACCAGTCAAGCAGCTCCCAGAACCTGATGGGTATATCTTCATAGGCAGGTTCACCGTCAACAAAAGGTTTTACCGGCTTCAGCATATAATCATGTTCAGCAAATTCATATACCTTATTGAATCTCTGTCCATGTCCGCTCTGGTAAATGTTGAAATCGAGCCAGTCCTCATTATGGAACCAGGTGCTTGAGTTTTGCCCTCCATAGGGATGAAAAGTGATCAGGTGGTTTTCGCCGTCTCCTTTTCTTAATCCCTGAGCCATTGCCTTCCATGTTTGAAAAACAGTATCGTTGCTTACGATCCTGTCGCCTCCCAGGATCCAGATGATGGGTTTCTCTCTGTACCGTTTTCCTAAAAACTCACCGTACACCTCAGCGTTCTGAGGATTAAAAACACCTTCGTTGACTTTATTTCCCCACGTAGGCAACATGCCAATAAACAAGCCAAGTTCCATGGCTTTGTTGACAATGAAATCAACATGCTCAAAATATTTTTCATTTGGTTGGGCAGGATCAGAATTGATTAAAGGGATTTCCCCGTATGCATTAGGAGTGTGCAGTCCGTCAAGCTCTGCAAGGACCACCGCCTGTATCACTGTAAATCCTTTGTCAGCCCTGTTCTTCAGATATTCAGTTGCTTCTTCCCGGTTAAGTTTATGGAAGAGTTCCCAGGCTGTACATCCCAGGTAAATGAAGGGTTTGCCATTATTATATTCAAGATAACGCCTGTTATCACTAACTTTTAATAAAAGATCACCAGGCCTGTTATCCGAACAACCGACAAACAGGAATGTTACCGTTAAAAAAAAGCTTATTTTATTCATCATTGAAATCCTCCTCATTACAGATTAGATATTTCAGTTAAAATGGTTCCTTATCTTCCTGTTTTATCATACCGGTTATGGGATAAAAACCACTTTTCTCGCTTTGCCTTCAAGGGCCAGCCTGGCACCTTCGTTAAATTGTGCCAGAGGCAATCTGTGTGTGATGAACCTGTCTGCTGATATTTTCCCGTCGGTTATGAGTTGCAAAGCCATCCTGTTGTGCCTGGGTGCAAAAATTGTCGTACCAATAAGTTCCAGGGCATTGTAATGAATGGTATTCATGTTTATAGTGACCATTGCTTTGTCTGCCGGCAGCCCGCCGAACAATAGTATCCTCCCACCCTTTTTTGCCATTTCCAATGCCTGGATATGGGTTTGAGGATCCGGGTTCGCAGTGATGATCACATCTGCACCAAGACCATTGGTAATACTTTGCACTTCTTTTACCAGGTCTGTGCGGGAAGCATTAATTATGTGATCAGGTTCAAATGTCTTAATCATCTCCAGCCGCGAGTCATCAATATCGGCCACAATGATCTTATCCACCCCGCAGACTTTTGACAATTCCAGATGCAGGGTACCCACCGGACCTGCGCCGATGATCACCACTGTATCTCCTCTGCTTATCCGTCCCTTTTCCCCGGCATTCACACAGGAGGATAAAGGTTCTATCAGGGTGGCATGTTCAGGATTCATACCTGCCGGAATTTTCTGCAGTGTTCCCCTTTTTACGGCTTCCTCCGGAATAGCCATATATTCTGCCAATCCGCCAGGCCAGGCCTGTGCCAGTTCTTTATAACCAATACACAGCTCAGACTTGTCGTTCCTGCAAAAGATACAGGTCCCACAATACACCAGTGGTGCTGCGGCCAGGATATCCCCAGCCTGCCATATCCCTTCATAGCCCTTTCCTGTGTTCACCACCGCACCGCATACTTCATGGCCGATAATAAAAGGCAGTGTGACCCGGTGGTGTCCATAGCGGAGCGTCCTGAGGTCAGACCCGCAAAGACCGCATGCAAGGACTTTGAGAAGTAACCCACCCTCAGGCACAGGCGGCACAGGTACTTCATACATACCGTAATCACCGGGTGCATTTATTATTATGGCTTTCATGGTACTTTTCATACCCATATCAGATTATCCTGCATTTTCCTGAGTTTATAAATAAATGTAGTGGAATCAACCCTGGTATTTTCTTCTGTAAGTACCTGTCCTTTTGGTATATCTTCCAGCACGACTCCATTTTCAGCAATCCCTATCGGGATGGCATTATGTTCCCGTGCTTCCCTGTAGGTGTAAATCCTTCCGAAAATGTCGGCACTGCCTATGCCATGCAATTTTTCCCCTGTCCTCAGGTTGCGCTTCGCCACAGCCACCACCTCGGAGTGCATGGTTTCGGCTGCCACGGTGACCTCATTCAGCAGGACCGCTTCGGCAATGGATTGGGGAGTCTCAAGATCGCAAAGGTGATAAGGACGGAACAACAGGTAGTAAGGTCCGTCGGCATGGGTGATAAACTCCATGTCTTTCTGCATTCTTTTATCCCCTGAAAAAACGATCAGGAAAACACCCGGTGCAATCTTGCCTGTGCTGTAATCTACGGTACCTCTGTGAGTGAATATGCCCCCATCCTGCTTTGGCCTGTAAACCGATAAAAGATCCTCATGCTCAACCTTTGGTCCATGCATGCCCGGCACATCGGGAATAAGCCCTGTTGCATTGGACACAGCAGCCATCTCGACCATGGTTTTGGTGCCATCGAGAAATGAAGCCAGTATCTTTGGATTCATATCTTTCGAAGCTGCTTCCTCAATACAGGTTTCGGGAGTAGCTTCATAATCAATAGGATTATTTTTCCCTTTGCCAATACAGGTAACTTCAAAACCTGCCAGGACAGCCTGTTCATAAAGCATCTTGCAGACGCCGGGCTCATCACCTGATGCTACCGTGTATAAGGCACCGTTTCTCCTGGCCTCATGACTAAGCAGGGCACCGATGGTCACATCTGTCTCCACATTAAGCATAATGATCGGTTTATGCGACCTGATCGATTCCCAGGCAATACGAGCTCCCACATCGGGAACACCCGTGACCTCGATATTTGCTTCTATGGCAGGCAGTGCAGTCAGCATCATGGCATCAGGGGTAACAATCACTTTCCCCTTCCTGATGGCATCCATCGCCCTGTCCGGATTTTCTGTATGGATGATACTGTCCTCCCCCCAGCCAAGCTCCATAAAGGTGGCGGTACCCTTATCCGGATCGATATCCGCGATTGCATTCACCTGCATGCCTCTGATGTTATTGATGGTATGGACGAGTCCTGAGCCCATCTGGCCGCAACCGATGATCCCTACGCTTACCGGATTACCGGCTGCTTCCCTCTGCTTCAGCTTATTCAGAATTTCCATTGTAAACTATATTTTTATACCCTGTTATTCCACCTTTGGAAAGTGGTGTATCATATTTAACAGACCGCCTCCCCAATGGATGCACATGTATCATCCCTAAGTGCGCTGCCTTCATTTTCTCAATCCTGCAAGTGTCTTAAAATCTTCCCTGATATGTGTATACAGATCCTTATACAGCCTGAAATATTCCATATATAATTCATGGTTTGAAGGATCGGGATCCATAGGCTCAATGTATTCGGTCCATTTCCTGGCAACAGAAAAATCCGGGAATATGCCCGTAGCCACCCCGGCCAGTATGGCATTTCCAAAGGGAGCGCCGGTGCGGCGTTTCACCAGTACGATTGGTACATTAAATACATCCGTTATTATACGCCGCCATAACAGGCTTTTTGCTCCTCCTTCATTCAGAACAATGGGCGGATTGATCACTTTACCTGATTCCTTCAGGAACCTGAAAGAGTCATACAAGGCATAGGCCACCGATTCCATCATGGCCCTGATAACATGACCACGGGTATGGTTAAGTGATAATCCGAAAATTACTCCCCTGGCATTCACATCCCATATCGGTGTCCGTTCCCCCATAAGAAAAGGCAGGACTAACAGACCGTTACTGCCCGGATTGACCTGTTCAGCTTCCCGGTTGATCAGCTCAAAGGTGTCCTTTCCAGCGTTTTTTTCTGCCTCCATCTCCATCCTGTAAAAATTATCCCGCATGTAACGGATCAGCTGACCACCGGTTGTGGTGGTGGGCACAATGATATAGGTGTTTTCCGAATCGGTGGTATAGGCAAAATTGATCATTGTTTCCGGGAAGTTGGTATCCCTTGTGATGATCCCAAAATTACCGCAGGTACCCAGGTTCATTTGTATATCGCCTTCATGCACCATCCCGGCACCCATCCATCCTGCGTTGCAATCCACCTGACCGGCGGCAATAGGTATTCCGGGAATTAATCCTGTTTCCCTGGCTGCCTCAGGAGTAACTTCTCCGATAATAGTTTCACAGCGGTACAGGTCAGGAAACAGGTCTGGTGACAAACCTATTTCTTTTAACAGAGTGGTATCGAATTTCCGCTCTGTCAGGTTGTATGCAACTCCATAAAAAGCAGCACCGGAATAATGACAGGTATGCTTACCGGTGAGTTTAAGATTAATGAATCCGTCAATGGTAAGGGCTTTATGTATGCGTTTAAAATCTTCAGGACGGTTCTCTTTTTCCCACAGAAGGTTCACGATGATGGGATGGTCTTCCAGCCTGTTTTTTGAAATGCTGAATATCCTCTTCTCTCCGATGTTTTTCCTGAGCCATTCCACCTGTTTGGTTGCCCTTTTATCCATAAGGTTGTAGGCATTATGTACAGGGTGGCTCTTATTATCGACAAGAACCAGAGAAGGCAGGGCTGAAGATACCGCTATGCCTCCGATATCTGAAGGCTTGATCCGGCTGTCATGAAGGGTTTTTCGTATCATACGGCAGGCAATCTCCCAGTAAAGGATTGGGTTATGTTCCGACCATCCGGGATGGGGTGTGAGGATAGGATATTCCTCGAAAGCATAGGCGAGTTCTTCGCCCTCTGCATTGATAATGACTGTTTTGGCTCCACCTGTGCCATAATCGATACCAAGAAGCAAGTTTGCCATATGATAAAAATTAATGTTCGCTGAGACTGATAAGAATGTTATTGATCAGTTGAACATGGTAAAGAACGAGACCAATGGCTCCGGCACAATTAACAGGCTTCAGTCAACCCCGTCTCATGAAAAAAGTGTACCCGCATGTCTTATCAACCTTCGTCCAGGATTCGTTGACCTGTCTGGTAATCTGTTATCAGCACATCCACCAGTCCTCCCCTTACCGCTGCAAGAATGATCTCATACTTATCCTCTCCCCCGGCGATACCTATTTTATAGGCTATCTTATGCAGTTGTTCTGCGTTGATCCCGACAATACGATCATCGAGGTGCGTCCTGATATATTTTCCTTCCCGGTTAAAAAACCTGAATGAAATATCCCCCACAGCCCCCTGTTTCACCAGTGATAAATAATCATTTCTTGTAAGAATCTCGTTCCTGACCAGCGGGGCGTTTTCGTTCAACAGGCCAATTCCAAGCAGGACTATATCAGCGTGGGAAGCAAGATCCAGGGTGTCTTTTACTTGTATATCATTGATTAACTCTTCACAAATACCTGAGTTTCGCACTATCCCTGGTGAGTGGATGAGCCAGGGTTTGGTATCCAGAGCTTGAGCGAGCCTCCTTGCCAGGTCTGCCCCATGAAATCCCGCTTCAGGATTCCCCAATCCGCCAAGCATCTGGACAACCTTGCATTCAGGATAATGCAGCCTGTCCATGGCATTAACCATCGACAACAGTGCCTGTCCCCAGGTGATTCCAATGATCTCATCTCCCTGAATAATCCTGGCCAGGTATGTTGCCGCAGCCAATCCGATGCCGGGCAGAAACGATTCTTTCCTGTTTGTCTTCCTCACCAGGATCACCTCCCTGAGTCCGAATTTTCCTTCAATTCTTTGTTCAAGTTCTGAAACACCCTGGTCAGGTGGATTAATCTTTATCTCTATGATCTTCTCGTTTATAGCTTTTCGCAACAAACGTGAAACCATGATGCGTGATATACGATAACGATCTGCTATCTCCTGCTGCGTCTGTGCCTGCCTGTAATAGGCAACCGCAATTTTATACATCAGCTTTTTCCGGCTTTCCTTCATCAATTAAAATATTTAGTTCAAATGATCAATAATGCTAATATGATCATTCATTTAAAGTACAGTTATTTTTTTAAAAATTCCAAAGGAAATTACAATTAATATTACTTTTTTTTAGTGCAACGGATGATGAGATGATAATTGTCATCTGCATGGAATGAAGCTGTCTTAATTGCCTTTTGGTCAGATCTGTTTGTAAATCAGAAGCTCATTTTGCAATTTAGAAGTATTATTAATCAGACCCAGGAACCTCACCGGGCCGGAATATGGGAGCTCAAGATATATTAGTCGGGGCCAATATTCACATTATCTTACATCCGGTCCGGGGCTCACAACAGTTCCGCTGTTGGCAAAATTACACCTGCCCTGATACACAGAATACCCTGCATGAATAAATTTCCCGGATTTTCCATTGATGGATTATCAACTGACCATTAATTCTATTAATTTTGGGCTTCTTATATGAGGACAGGGGCAAAATGTCCTTGCATTTCCAATAACTTAAACCAATCCAACATAAGGATTATGAAACGCATATTCAACATTTATCACGGCGGATTACCCGGC
>Ga0172364_10001249_pt1 | contig 19359 bp, 18 predicted proteins | sample LakKivSesite10cm_FD_114545 | JGI IMG/M metagenome (GOLD analysis project Ga0172364, IMG submission 114545) | Sediment microbial communities from Lake Kivu, Rwanda - Sediment site 10cm | ecosystem: Environmental > Aquatic > Freshwater > Lake > Sediment | place: Rwanda: Western Province, Lake... | reverse complement strand
TTTTTTGTTTAGTGTCTATTTCGTCCCAATAATGACTGGCTTGGGCCATTCATAATTGGTTTTTTTTGTAATCACTGAAATATGACTGGCCTATTCTCCTCTAAGTTTTGAGTAGCAAATTCCTAACGCTTGGTCTTGGTCATACTCACCACCAATCTCTTTCATACATCTTGAGATAAAACTATTTTCATCCTCACCACTTTCGGGTGATGGAATAGGGAAACCTTCCTTTTTTACCTTTGATTGTTCTTCTTTGATTGGAACACAGTTCGGTGAACCATCAGGTTTTAGTCCGATAGCTTCATAACCTTCCCAACAAGGATTTGGTTCAATAAACTTTTTCTCTTCTGGCTTGTTAATTTTAACACCATTCAGTTCAAGTCTGATTTTGTATAAGTCTTCTAATTTCATTTTGATAATTTTTTATATTCGTTTAATGACAATTCTTTTCCCAATATAAAGACACACTGATAATTGTGATGTATCCAATCGAGAAACTCGTCTCTTGTTATTTTATATTTGTTATAATCTACTTCTTCAATTAATCTTGTATAATAATCTACCTTATATCCTAAACCAATTTCTGAGTTGGTTGGAACTGGTAAGTATATCTGTTGTTGGGACATGTTATATTTTTATTTTCTTCAATCTCTTATTCTCATCCATAAGTTTTTCAACCATCTTTTCAAGGTCTTGAACTTTTACATTTAATTCATGTATTTCTTTCTTCAGGTCTTCAATAATCTTAACATAGATATTGATAGATAATTCAAGATTACGAAGAACCTGATTGTCAGTGTCTGCTTGTTGTCTTTTACGACCTACAAACCAACCAGCAAAACCTGTTAAGGCGTTTGATATAATTAATAATAATTCTGTACTCATTTCTTAATTTGTCTTTGTTTTACTTCCGAGTTTGTCACTGCTCATATTTCATAGATTTTATTGCTCATTTTTTAGATTAATGACAATCAGCACAAGGTGGGTCATAATGGTCCATCTCAGACCACATAGGTATAGACCTACCTAATTGTTGTTTAGAATAACCATAACGAGTTGTATGATTAAGATATTTTGGTGAGTTATACTTAGAACCTTTCTCAGGTGTCATACCATCAATAGTAGAATAAGTATTGTAGTCAGGGAATTTATTTTGACCATGACCTGTAATCAGATAATCTTGAAGTCTCATCTTATAGAAGTTTGCCCTTTGAAATTGTATACCTCTAAGATATTTCATCGTCTCCGTATCAACAGATTGTGCAGATTCCATATCACCTTGTACAATACCCCTATTCATCGTTCTGTAGTGTAAATGAGGTATCATCTCGAAGTATGCGGTTTGTATCAAATAAGGGGCTATATATTCGTTTACAAGAGTTAATTCATCCGCGTTGAAGGTATTACCTGTTGAACTGATTTGGTCCAAAAGATGTTCATAAAACTTGGTTCCAAGTAATGGTTGAAGATGTATATCTTGTGAGATACCAATCTCGGCTCTAATTGCGTCAATATCAACATTCTTATTGATGTTGGTAAACGCCTTTAATTTGTTCTCTGATATTAATAGTTTGTTAGCCATAGTTTAATTAATCGTTTTCTTCATCCTCTCCAAGCCAAGTACCACATTCTTCCTCATTTAATCCATAACCACTCTTTAACATTTGGATTGCTTGTTGTCTTGATATTTTTCCTTTATTATATTCACGAACAATTCTCATTAGATTTTGGTATTCTCTACCTTTTAATCCTTTGATATTTTCGTTAATCACAATCTTTTCACTCTCTGCTTCCACAGGTGTAACAGGTTTATCTACCACTGCAGGATTTTGTGATACATCACCTTCTTCAAATATTGTTAATGGTTTAATTTCAAATGATGTTGGTTTTTGGAATTTCATAGAAACCAATTTATCAAATGTACCCAATAACTCTTTTTGATATGGTTGAATAACTGTCTTTCTTACATAGAAGATATGTGTAGCAATTTCATCTTTACTACCCAATTTACCTGCGGTACTAATACCAAAAAGTTCACCTGTAGAAATACGATGTGCGGATAAGATTGATTGTTGAATATCTGTGTATATTGCTTGATAATATCCATCATTAGCTGATGGTTCAATTTGTGTAATTTCAGGAGATAATTCCTTACTTTCGTTAAATGAGATGATTGGTCTACCCGCGTTATTAACTGAACTAAATTGACTCTCTAATGCCCTTGTAACCAACATCTGTTCTTCTTCGCCAGGTATACCATTATTCATGTTTATCCAAAGTGAAGGTAACATGCCGTTCTTTAGATTGTTTGCGTGAAACTCTTTAATGTTTACATCAATCTCAATTGCGGCAAGACCACCTGAATAATCAGGTTGTGGATAATAAGAATTGGATGGTGAATATTGTTTGTAATAATAAATTTGTGAACCACCTTTCTCTTGGTCAAATGCATCATATTCTTGTGGTGGATACTTTCTTATATTGGACCAATCAGGTGAATAATAATACTTTTCGATTTCGTCATCATCATTTAATTTACCACATCTAACTCTACTAAAGTCAACATGATAAATCTCAGCAATACTTTGTTTATCTCTTGACCAAATTACGTTTAAAGCATATCCATTAAATAAAACAAGGTCCAACGCACATTTCTTCATAACCTCATAAACATTCTCCTTTTTGTTAATAAGATTGATTGTTGCCATAGGATTGTTTAAAGAAACAATACCATCACCCATAATTTGTTCTCTCTTGGATATTATAATTGCTTTATGTATTGCACAGTTATTGTATCTTGAAATAAGATACTGAGGCATCAAATTGTTTTCACCATACCATACCCAAGGAAACCTTTGAAATACTTCACTAAAAACAGGAAGAAGAGGTTCTTGTGTAAAATTGATTTTACCTAATTGGTATTTTTGTAATTCACTCATAATTAATCTTGTATATATATGTAATTGTTGTTATCCTCATCAGGAGAAACGTATGATACATAATCATTACCTTCCTCTGATGTTCCGTCTAATCTACACAAACTTGTAAATACTAAGTTACTACCATTACCAAAGATTTGTAATTGATATTGACCTTCATAATTTAGGTCTTCATTAGGATATTGTAAATTCAAAATGATTTCACAATACCTATCATTTTCACCATATTCAGCAGGATTTGATGTGTCTATTGTATAAGACTTAACTTCCTGTGATAAGGTATGTACAAATGTTAAAGTATAACCTGTAAAATCTTGTCTTGAATTATTATTGATATTCAGAACTAATTCGTTTTGTTGTCCTTTGTTTAAAATTAACATAATATCATTCTATATAATTAAATATAAATTTTTTCATTTAGGATTTTAATAATAAAAAAAGAGGGGCGTTAGCCCCCCTTTAGTATAGGAGATATAGAAATTCAGTCCACAACAGACTTACTTTTTCCCTTAATCATTAAATCCACCTGCAGAGAATATAGAGGATAAAGTTCCACTAATTACATTTGCTGGTTGAGGTTCTTGACCTGTGAAGATTAATTCAAATCCATTACGATCACCGAGTGCCACACCTGTAGCCGCTGAACCACCTGATAAGAACATACCGTTAGTTTGTCCTAAATAGTATTGTACATCATTTTGGTCAACAGCAATAATTTGAATAGCGTCGTTTTGTGATAATAATTTTAATTGGTTTCTCTTATCTTGGTCATACTTGTAAAGAACTGCAGTTAATACTTGTTCAAAAAATATGCTTGCATTCTCAAAAGATTTGGTTACGTTCTGAGAAAGTGAACTAGTATTTCTTTTCAATTCAAACTGAAACCAAGTTCCTGCACCAGTAATACCTGTGATAGGACCAGTAGCTCCTGAAATTGATACAGATGAAACTGATGGTTCAGTAGCACCAGTAGCACCCAAAACGTAAATCGTTTTGATACCACCTATACCGTCTGAACAACCTAACGCTACACCTGAAGATATATAACAACTCATATTATTTTATATTATTTGTTTTCTGTTTATTTTAAATGTGTGGGGCCTTTCACCCCACAGTTTTTTATTTAGAACAATTACGCTAAGTTATTTGTAGCGAAATATGCAGTTGATCCGAAAAGAGCAATTTGTGCACCATAGTTATAGTTTGCACGTAATCTCAGTTCATCGAAATCTTTCGAATACCAAATTACTAATTTCTCGTGGTCAGACAATAAGTCAAAACCTACTACCATATATTCAGCTGGTCCAATTGTTACTTTGTTAGAAGCATTCAAACCGATAGTTGGAACAACTTTAACGTTAGTATTTGGATGTACAGCTTCCATGTTACCTGTAATCTCAGAAGAACCGATGTAATTTGAAAAGAAGTTAGCCTTAGTTAATGCTTGTACATACAATCTGAAGTTTGCATATGACATAAATACTCTCAAGTCTTCTCTTGACATAGCGTCATCAGACAATACGTTGATTAATTTATCTACTTCTGTGATTGGGTTACCAGCTGAACCGTATGCTACTGAGTTATCAAATGTTGAACCAGATGAGTTAGCAACACCTGTAGTACCTGTAACGATTAACGCTTTGAAACCATCAAAACAATCACCACCACCTGTAGTAGCACTCCATAATTTTTGCTCAATTCTTTGTTGGATTTGCTTAACTTTCAAATCAGCAATTTGTTGTTCAAACGGTACACTCTCTTGAGTTTGACCTGGTTTCATCAACATTGACTGAAACGTATCAAAAAGGTCCTGATAACAAAGCGCCTCGTTATATTTCTCAGCACAAGTTGTAATGTTTCTTTGTGTGAAAGTTGTGGTAGTACCAGTTGGAGGATCCCATCCGCACTCACCTGCTTGGAACACGATGTTTGAATTTAATAGGTTCAACGCTTGTGTTCCTTTGATACCTAATCTTACATTTACATACTTAGGAGTTGTTGCACCGATAAGGGCCTTTGCCAATAACTCACCACCAACTTGGTCTACATATGAACCGATAGATGATACATCGTATGAAAAGTTTTCTCTTTTTAAAATTTTCATTTTTGTTATTTTTTAAATTTTTAATTTTATTTTTTTCTGAGTGCTGCAATTGCCGCAAGTTTTGCTTCTATTGCATCATCATGATTTAATTGTTTATTAAAATCTGTTTTACCATCAGAAATTTTCTTTGCTGCTGGTTCTTTTTTAAATGCACTAAAATCTGCATTCATTTTTTCAACCTTATCTTCCATCGACTTCATTTTCTCAGATATTTTTTCCATCATATCTTTTACTAAAGCGACAAATTCGGCCATAGGGTCAGGAACACTTACTTCAGCTTCAGAACCTTTTGGTCCTTCTACTTCAACGTCTTGTAGTTCAATTTCAACTTCAGGTCCTTCTTTTTCTTCAATTCTTGCAATAACACCTTCCTTGGTTTCTACCTTGGTACCGTCTTCTAATTCATGTACACCATCTGGTGCAGGAATTTCTCCTTCGGCAATTACTACAACAACTTTAGCACCTTCCATCAAACTATCACCTTCAACTTTGATTTGAGTTCCGTCAACCAATTTGGCATCAACAAAAATCTCCTTTACAGATTTGATTTTTCCGTCTACTACTTCTATTTCAAAGTTTTCTACTAATCTAAACTTACCACTTTCTAAAGCAACTCTATCAAACTCATCATTAATTTTAGTAATTTTCTCACCAACCTTAAGTTTTGGAGTTTCTACAATAGTGTTATCTTCTAATTTGAAAGAAGCCATTACAGACTCATCAGACATAAAACCAAACTGCACCATCAATTTTTTAATTTCTTGGATTGCTGTTTTTGGATTTGACATAATCTTTAATTGTTTTTGTTTATTTCTCTTATTAATAAATATAAATTTTTATATATATTCCCAAATGTTATTTGACACCCTTCAATATCTTAACCACTTCTTGTAAGAACATCTGTTCTCTTGCAAAGTCAGCAATCTCTTCAAAGTATCCTGATACACTAAATCCTCTCAGTTCACCCTTCTTAACTTTTTGCCATACTTCATCATTACGAACTTTCATGCTCACAAACCAAGTACCTACAGGTAAATCACCATAACCATACTTTGTTGACTTATCATTCTCATCTTCCTTAATCCAAGACTCAATAACATATACATCTGATGCCGCCTTACCGTTATGGTTGGTGTCATTATTATCTATGTACTTGTTTCTCATGTATTTCTCTGCAATCATCTTAATTGTCTCAGCTGAGAAGAACACATAGTATGGATTACCCAACATATCTTTACGGAATATCTTAAGGTCAGGAATCATAACAGGGCCAAACACAATTCTCTTTTCTTCATCAGTTTGGAACTTCTGTTTTGACATGTTGTTTCTGATACTCTCCAATTTACGAGAAGCCCATTCAATACCTGTTGTTCCACCCCATCCTAACCAAGCAACATAACCTTTGTCTTTCCAAGGTGTAGACTTAAACTCAGGTGATACCTCCGCATTCTTTCTATGTCTTGCGAACGCCGCCATTCTTGCAATTGTTGATTCTGAGATGTTCTCGCCCTTACACAATTGGTTAGCACGAGTCCAACCAACTCTTGTCATTCCCTTAACCTCGTCACCGTGTTCATCTCTCCATCTTAATACCTTACAAGCGTTGTTCTTTGCTGCTTCAGGATAATCGTCATATGTTTCAAATGCAATAGATTTTTCTATTACATCCTTTTTCTTTTTCTTAATATCAGGATCAACATAACCACCAATACCACCAACATCATATCCCATATCTTCTTTGAGATATTCTTTAATCTTGATAAGATGACCATCCATAAATGATACATCATGTATCATTCCAACCTCCTCATCAATTTCGTGTAGAATATCCTTAAAATCTTCAATAAGGAAATATGCCTCCATTACTTGTTCAGGAGTTGCTAGTTCTGATTTGATAACCTCTTCTTCTAATCTAAAGACATTATCAGCTACTTGTGCAGCACTTCTAACCATTCCAACAGTTTCCTCATCCATTTCCATAGTAATGAGATGTTTGAACAGTTCTACTGCACCAGGACACATATGGAAATATCTTGGTTTAAAACCGAATATATTGATTGCTTCAAATTTCTGTTTTGAGAAAGAAGGGTTTGATGTTCTTGTATCAGGTTGAGGATAATCCAATACATCATAACTTTCCTGACCATCAATTCTACCTTTGGTAATACTTCCTTTGTTTACAATTGTAGCATCTTTCTTATAACGTATTTGTTTCCATACATGTCTACAATTATAACCACCCCTCCATACCAAAGCACTATCACCTTCATCATTTATAATTCTTTCCATATCTTCCACCCTATAAACAAAGTTTTTGTTTAAAAGGTCTCTACAAAACTCTCTTGTTGTTTCTTTGATTGGTGAACCTGGTGCCTGTGGATTTAATACATATTTGTATCTTACCAAATAGGTATCAGTATCTTCAAAAGAAGGTGCGTTTGGACTAGATGATACGAAATCTTCTTTATCCAATATCCAACCTTCTGATAATAATTCATCCTCAGATTGTCCTATACCATTTAAAAATTGTAAGTATTTTTGGTCTTGTCCTTCAGGGATATGAAAATCTTGACCTTTTACTTTATTGAATGCAATCCAATTTACTTCTATTGCAGGTTCATCAACGAGAGATATACTATCAATTCCTGATATTTCATCCTCTTCGTCAATTCTTAATTCATATACTTTATCTTTCTTCATATATAATTAAATATAAAAAATTAGTTATCGGCCCTGTCCACGATATTTTTTAGGTCTTTGTGATTTAGGTCCGTATGACTTTTTACCTTTGGGTTGTGATTTTCTTTTTCCAAAACTAATTTTGTAACTAGTATTATTACCTTTTTTCATTATAATGTACTTAAATCTTTTAATCTTGCTAATTTCTCTTGTTCTGATGTCAACTCGTTTGATACCACATATGTCTTCATAATCATAGGAGATTGGTCTTGTGCTGGTTTAGATACAGCGGCCGCATCAGGTCTAATATATAACTGATTACCAAACGATGTACCACCACCCATTTGATTCATAGCTGATAATAATGGTGCGAACATAGTTACCGCTCCTCTTGTCATTATTGCCTCACCACCCTCAGCTTCAACCATTACACCACCTTGTGCGTGTCTTGGTCCATTAATCATACCACCAGATTCATAGTTTCTACCTAAATCATTACCAGCTGGTGCTGCGGTTTCTCCACCACCTTTTCCTGCCTCATTTGCGGCCTTAGTTGCAGATATTACCGCACTTATAATTCCCGCTGCTTGTGCTGCGTATCCAATTAGTAATGGTATATTTTGAGGGAAACCAACTTTTGCTGTTTGTGCGGTACCTTCAGCAACTGCGGCAGTAGAACGGGCTAAAGTAAGTTTAGAGAATGTAATTGTTCTTTTAACTTCCATAATTAATTCCTTAGCCATTAATATTTGTTTTGCAATAAATGCGGCTCTACCCAAATCACTTTCAGCACCAACAATCGATATTATATCGTCAAATGCTTTCTGTCTTACAGATACTCTATCTCTTTCAATTTGATTAGATTTTTCAGTATATTGAATTTGGTCTTGTAACTTTCTATCATTTAAATCTCTTATTTGTTCAGTTGTTAAACCTTCTCTTGAAAGTTGTTCTGAATAATATGTGTCATCTCTTTTCTTCTTCTCTTCAAGTAATTGTCTTTGTGCATCCAAATCCATCTGTGATGCTGCCATCATTCTTACAAATAAAGCATCTCTATCACCTTTTGCTATTTGTTCTTCTCTTAACTTTGCTTCAAGTCTAATCTTTTCAATTTCTTTATCTTTGGCCTTTTCAAGATTAATTAAAGCGTTGTTATATTCTTGTTGACTAATAATTTTATCTTTTAATGCTTGATCTAATTCTTTTTTATCCTTGTCAAATCTATTCTGTCTTTCTTTGACAGCCATTTCTGTTAAATCTTTTTCTGCGGATATTTCAATTTCTTTAATTTTTTCAAGAAAATCTTCTCTTTTCTTTGCATCTTCTTCATTTCTTTTCTTATCAATATCCGCTTGTTTTAAATCATATTTGGTTTTAACTTGTAATAAAAGTTCACCTTGTCTCTTTTTATCAATATCTAAAGCTTTTATCTTATCTTCTTCTGCAAGTTTTGCATTTTTTAATTCTTCATCTTGTCTCTTTCTTTCATCTTGAATTGAAAGGACTGCATTTTCCCTTTGCAAGTTCAATAATATCTCATCCGCAGATTTATTATTTTGTGCTATCTTATCATTCTTAGCCTGATTTTCTTTTAATTGTTCAGCTTTGAAATTTTGTTCTGCAACTTTTATCTCATTTTGTGTATTTTTGATTGTTTGTAAAGTTCTTCTACCTTCTTCATCATCTAAATTAGATAAAGAATTATAATATCTTTTTTGTGCATTTAATAATAATTCTCTGTTTTGTTGTTCTAATTCATAAATTCTTTTTGCTGACGCACCTCTTGCTTTTTCTGATGCTAATAGTAAATCACCCTGTCTTTTAACTGATTGAGTTTCAACATCAAGAGTCTCTTTGGCCATTTTATCAGCCGCTTCATTTAATTCTTTTTGTTTTTCAGCGGCCTTTTCAGCGGCATCAGCATAATCCATCAAATAAGATATTGCCATACCTAAACCAACAACTAATGCACCAATACCTGTTGCGGTTAACGCTGCTGCGAATGCTCTTGCTCCTGTTGCCGCAGCTGCCTCACCCACACCGACTTTAACAAAAGATGCTGCTAATGCATTATTTAAGGTCGTGTATATTTTGGTTATACCTGTAGCCTTACCAAGATTACTTGCTATCTTACCAAAGTCATCAACTAATCCTTTTAATTGTGCTTTAATATCTTTAAGACTAAATGAACTAAAGTTACGTAATTGATTTACTGCACCATCCAAAGAACCAGCAAACTGACCAACAGGACCGGGTAATGTACCTAACGCACCTAAGAACTCTTTTGATTTTAAATTGGTTTTATCTAACTCATCATTAACCTCGTTAAATTTACCAATCAATAAATCTTGTTCGGCACCAGGTCCAACCTTCTGTATTTCTTTCTTTAAAATTCGTAATTGTTCGGTGAGGGTTAATACTCTATTACTAGTAATATCTACACTACCTGAATCTACGTCAACCTGTATTTCAATTTTTTTGGACATAATCTTATAAATTTAAACTCTCCGCCTTTTGTTGTTGGAAAGACATGTTCAATATCCTTTTATCACCTTTTAATTTATGGATAGAACTAAAATCAATATTTGATTTTGAAAATTTATCCATTTTATCCGATAATTCTTTTGTATAACTTTTTACAAATAAGTTATCAAGATTTGTAATTTGTTCGTTTTCTATAATTTCTATATTCATATTTTTAATTTTTTATACACATCCACCATCACATGTTGCATATGTTGCTAATGTTATTGTATTACCAACATCACCACTATTAACTGTATATGTTGGTGTTGTTAAACTTGATGAACCTCCAGGTCCACAATCTGCATCTGTTAATACCAATCTATTACTTATAGTATATGAGTTTGCATATTCATTAGGTTCTTCACAACCATTAGTTGTTATTTCAGCATAAATAGTATCACCAACACCGACTGTATAGGTTCCACTTGAATTAGATGTTCTATTTTCAACTTCAACAGAATTTATAAATAATAACATCTGTCCAGTTGCACCACCTGATTCGGTAAATGACCAGTCAAAGGTTACATTACCAGGTGTTGGTGTTGGAGTTGAAGTTGGTGTAGGTGTCGTTGTAATATCAGGCGTTCTTGTAATTGTAGGTGTAGGAGTAGGTGTTTTTGTTGGTGTAACAGTCATCGTTGGTGTAATTGTAGGTGTAGGAGTAGGTGTTGGAATAGTTAAACTTAAACTCAAACACACAGGATATATTGCTCTATGACCAATAAATCTTACCTCAAAATAATAAACTCCTGATAGGAAATTAGATAAACCCATCATAGATGGTGTAATAGATACTGATGTAAATGTACCACTTGCGGTTGTTGAACCTGTAGAAACTGTATCCTCATAATCTACCAATCTAAATGGTTTATAATAATCTTGTCCTTCTGCCATCATGTGTAATGAAAACAGATTTAAATTTCCGTTACTAGCAATAAAAGGTTCTGCGTTATTTTTTGACCACGACCAATCAAAACTTACAATTATCGAAGAAGCTGTGAATGTTGTTGCACTAAAATTTGTACATGTTCCAGATACACTATTATCGTTTATATCATGTACTATGTCAATATCATATTCATATACCTCATTATTAGGGTAAACGAAATCTTGATTTATTACTTGTCTTATATATTTCTTACTCATAATTTATATATGTTTTAAGGACAATTTAAAAGTGTTCCTGTTGGTGATAATCTTATTATTCTATTTGCTGCAACTCCATTATATTCAAAAAACTCACCCATAACTAAAATTGTATTATCTGATAAAACATCAATATCTGTTACTTCTAGTCCTCCTGCAGTTCCCATCCCTGTACCATAAACAAATGATGTATTAATTGAACCATTACTATTTAATCCTATAATTCTATTTGCAGTAACACCACTAAATGATGTGAATAGACCACCACAAATAATTCCTCCGTCATTTTCTATTGCAACGCTTCTTACACTACTATTAAATCCATTTCCTATAACAAAGGATGTATCCCTACTACCATTTGTATTTAATCTTACAATTCTTGTTGTATTTATACCACTACCATTAAATTGTGTAAAGTCACCTACGACAATAATCTTACCATCAGTTTGTAATTGACATTCCCACACTTGTGAATTAAATCCTGTTGTTACTCCACTAAATGTTGTGTCATAAGAACCATCTGAATTTAATCTTACAATTCTATTTCTAGTAATTCCATTAAAGGTTGTAAATTGACCTACTATTATAATTTTACCATCAGTTTGAATTATAATGTCATTTATATTACTATCAAATCCTGTTGTAAATCCACTGAAACTAGTGTCTAATGTTGCATCAGAATTTAATCTACATAAACCAGGAACACTAACACCTTTATATGCATCAAATGTACCACCACAAACTATTTTTCCATCTGATTGAATATCTATTGCACTAACATCAATAACTGCTGATGTATATGTTCCTCCTGATGTAAATCCTGTACCTACATTAAAAGTATTATCCCAAGATCCATCAGTATTTATTCTAACTATTTTAGAGGACGTATTACCCCTATATTCCCAAAATCTACCCGCAACAATAATCTTACCATCTGATTGTAATTTTTCACCACTTGCCCCATCACCATTTAATCCTGTACCATAATTGAAATTTGAATTAATTGTACCATTTTGATTTAACCCTACTATTCTATTCAAAGATGTTCCATTATAATTTGTAAATTGTCCTACAATAACTAACGTACCATCAAACAATTCAACATTAGAATTTGTTGTATCAGTTTGGAAACCTGTACCCACATTAAAACAAGTATAACCTGTTGAATAATCTATTTTATATTCAAAATCATAAGATGTATTTAAAGTTGTTGCAGTAAATGTTACACCTGTTGAAAAAGAATTTTTAATAAACGTATTTTTAATTCCATTATCACCACCCTCATCATCAGTTGTATAATCTATTCTATTAACATTATAATTTAATGTATTTGTAGAATCTGAAAATTGTATATTAACCACATCATTAACATATAATGGACAAGAGTATAAACTATTTGAATTGTAATAGATTCTCTTATTTAGAACACTATTGACATAAACATCCAAATAGTCCCCACCGAAACCATCAACGTCATCAAATGTAATTATTAAACTTCCTCTCATATTATTAAATATAATTTATTTCAACATGTCTTTCCACTACTAAAATGGTGCGGATGATAGTGTTACACCATTAATAGCCGCATAGTTTGCAAATGTGGTACAATTAATTGCGCCGTTAAAAAATGCTTTATTTACTCCAAATTGATTAGAAAATACCCATACATTTTGTGCATTCTGATATTGAGTTTGACTTGGTGATAAACTCTTTCTATCAATAAATAATAAATTATTACTATCCTCATACCAAAATAAGTAATTAGGGTCATTATATTCATCTTCAGTAATCTCTGTCATCGTATAATACCAAGTACTACCAAAACCAGGATGAGTATAAGATGCTGTCATACCACTAACATTACCACCTAAAGCACCAACTATATAATCATAAAATATTGACCAATAATAATAAGTTCTTCTAATTGAATTAAGTTCTTCTCCATTAACTGTATATGTATGTCCTGATATGTTTTCTTCAGGATTAAAATATGTTCTGAATTTAAAAGTACGATTATTTGTTTCATTACAATATACATACTTAAAATATCTTGTTGGATATTGTTTTGTTGTTACATTCGTTTGCACTAATTGAACTTTAGTAAGTTCGGGATTAGTTAAATCATATCCTTCTAATTTATTTAAATAAAAATATTGTTCTTGTATTTTAATTATATCGTTTGGTCTTAAATTTTTTACATCATTTAATGTAATTTCGAAATAACCATCTAAAAATCTTGTGTTTTTATCATATAAATTATTAACTCTATTTGAATAAAATAAATTATATATATCTTGTTCTGTATAGGCGTTGAATGTAGGTATACCTAAACCAATATCATCAGGTTCTTGTGAGTTGAATAAAATACATATACTATCGTTATTAATCTTATTACTATCAGGATTACCATATGGCATAGTATGTGATACAACAGGAGAAACATAAGAACCTATCGCGTATGTATTACCATCAGGAGCTGGTGCGCCAGGATTTACACCCGTTGATGGTTGTAACCTAAAATACATATTATTAATCCTAAATCCACTACCAAAATTGAAACTTTCACCAATCTGATCTAAAAATGGTGATAGATTTCCAAGGTAATAAAACAATCTCGGTTTTTGTTTAAGACCAGTATATTTCCATATTACTTTTTCTGTACCACCTGAACTTTGTGTATTTGATTGACCAGCATAGTTAATACCTAATGGAATACCAACATTATTATCCCATTTACGAATTACTTCAGGACTAAAAATTGTATCAATTTTCTTTGTCTGTGATTTAAAATCTGTTGGGTTATATACAATATTCTGTCCGTATATTAATTTGTTTCTGTCTTTGTATGTCTTGTTCGCCTCATCACCATCTTCTTGGTCTGTAAGAATTAATTCACTCTCAATAAAGTTAAGTGCTGGTTGTACGGTGAACCCTTTATCAAATGATAATTTATCTGTCCAATCATGTATATCACCACTACCAATATAATAGTCATATGGTTCTATAATCATTTGATTTGTAACTTCAGGGTCAGGAATAATAATAAGGTTAAATTTCTTAGCAAGTGAACTGAGAATATCAATCTGTTTAATATTTGTATCAATAACTAAACTAAAATCTACATATGTGTTTTCTGTGAATGTTACATTTGTATTGAGTGGTAATGGTGCATATGACAAAGATGATGTTGATAAACTAACATTTGAAACTGACGAATTAAAACCATAATTGAATATAATTTCAATAACACAACTACCACCACCACAATCTACAAATTGATTACTTACCCATGAATAGGTTGTTCCTGTTGTATTTGCTGGTATAGATAATGGTACAATATATGGTACATTAGGTCCACCGTAACAAGGAGCCAGTTCAAAATCAAAACCAATATTAATTTGTTCTGAACATAAACAAGGTATACCTGTACCTTTCTTAACTACATAAATTGTATATGTTCTATCAGTTCTTATATTTGGTGAACCCAAACATTCTTGATAACTACTTATATAACTTTCTTCTACTAATACTTCTACACCATCTAAAGGTAACGTTTGAGGTACAGGTGTTCTATAACCAAATTTTGTACCATCAAATGAATAGAAACCATACATATACAATAATTTGAACCAAGGTGTATTAAAAAAATCTGATTTAATTGTATATCCATAATTTTTGAACATCAGTTTTATTAATGCGTAAATATTAAGTGATGGTTTTAATTGATTATCTAATATTGGGTTCTTTGGTGAGTTAATTCTATAATCTGCAGTTATACCATTTGCTGTAGTATATGCCGCATATGTTGCATAAGTTCCTATTTGATCTGTTGTTGTATATAATCTTGTCTGTCCTGAAACAGTTGCACCACTTAAATTAACTGTATCTCCTGTATATTCATAACCATTATGAACAATAGGATAAAGATAAAGTGATGGAACAACTCTTGGATTTTGTAATACTCCTTGATTCCAAGCTGCAGCGGTATTATAAACATTAAAATAATGATTAAAATGCCAGTCAATATCATTATAATCTAAATCTTTTAATAAGTTATTACCCATTTGACCATATAAGTCAGCAACCGTAGAGTATAGAGTAACATCATATTCGACTTTAGAGTTAAGTACAGAAACCTTATTTAATCTCATGTAACCCGTAAAATACTTTTGGTCATCCAATAACACATCAATATTAACTCTACTTGTTACATCAAAATATAATGAGTTTGTATCTACATTATAATAATTTTCAAAGAATGCGTTGTTTTTTTTAGAACCAGGTAAAGATAAACCCACAGAATAATCTGAGTTTCTTTTACCTATATCTTGTAACTCTGCAAATGATTTGTTTAATTTTAGTGGAATATCAGTATATAAATCTAAAGTATCATAACTTAATACTTCACTTAAAGTTGTTGATGTATCGGGTATGACATAATAAGACATAGTGGCTCCTGTAGGAATTGCTAGTCCTGCGTTAATATATATTCTATCACCATCATAAACTTTAAATGTACCAACTAAATCACTAACACCATATTCAGAAAAACCACCCATACCTTGAATAGTATTATCAGGTTTTGTAACAACAAAATTTATATAATAGTATTCATATAAATTAGTATTTGTTCCATCGTAAGGTGACATATCTATATTGTAATAAAATGTACCTGTACCACCTGATACTTGCATATATATATTCCAATAGTCAGATGACAAAAATCCTGTGGTTGTACCCGTAATTGGTGATGTTTGAGTTCCGCTACCACCATAAGTTACTTCATCAGCACTTATTACTGATAATGAAGTATTACCTGTATATTCTATTCCTGATGGTATATTTGTTTGTACTCTTAGTACTGTCTGTTGTTGTTGTGCCATATTAGAAACCTTTACTCACAAAGTAGCCATCAGCGTACTTACAAGTTATTCTATACTTGTTTAATTTTTGGTGTTTTTTGGTTATGGTCTGCACCTCTGTTGATAAGACTTGAATTGGTCTCAAATCTTTATATATATAATCTTGTCTATTCATCGGTGATATAAAATCTTCTTTAATTTCATATACCTGTGGTGACATAAATAATTCTTCTAACCAATTACCATAAGATACATTTATATAATCACTTTCTAATACAAATTCTCTTTGTACATCTGTATCGAATGTTTTTACTGTTCTACCTATATTTCTATCAGGTGACTGTTGTGATGTTGAGTAATATCTATTATCGTAAGTTTGTCTTGTAATCTTCTTTGTATCTTGTCTATAAGATGTAAATGTAAAATAATCATATCCACCTTTTTGATTTAGGAAAGCAACTCTTGTATCTTCAGGTTGACAATTATCATATAAATAAAAATAGAATGCTTCTGATACGGGACCTACTGGTCCTGTTGCAGTTCTTCCTGATACATTTGTTGGATATGAATAGAATATCTGAACTCTATAATACGCCACACTATCCCAACTGATTGTTGAGAATATATTTGTAATATCTTTTGGACCACATGGTAATGCAAATATTTTTAAGGTATCTGTATATCCTGTTGGTGTTTGATACGTTGTTCCACTAAAATTGATTTGTTCATCAAAATAATCAATAAGATTATTATTTATATCATAAAATTCACATACCATAAAATCTGCCTCAATAACCTGTCTGTCACCTGACTGACCATTAAGATAGTATAATACATAATTTTCATTTTCTTGTATAGTTTGAATCCTTGGTGCGTTTGTTAAGAATCTACTTGTTTCACTCATCTCAGGAACAGAAGGATAATCAAACATGTATTGTGACATCGGAGATAATCTTCTGTTCACATCAATTGTATTAAGAGTTAACCCTGTACCTATAACAGTACCAATCTCTTGGTCAAAGTTTGATAATAAGTATTTATCCCTACCCATTTGAAAACTACCACCTATATAATCAAAATAGTTTCCTGTATTTGTAAATCCACTTGCTGTAAATCCTGTACTTGTTGCACAAAAAGGAATATCGGTGTAATGTTCAAAATCGTTTGTTAATCCTGAAAAAGTAGTAGTCGGTGTACTACCAGTCGCTGGTTCATAAACGGTTGTTGTTCCTCCTGTTAAGAATCTATATCCATATTTAAAATTTGCTTTAATAGAATTAGGATATGGATTATTTAAATTAATTAATTCATTTGTTGAGTACCAATCATTCAAATAATAGTTTGTATAATGTTCAGACTTAATATAATTTGACATGTAATCATATGGTCTTACATTAAATTTATATGTAAATGTTGAACCTGATTGTGAAACAACATAAGGTACGACAGACATTCTTCCTACTTTGGAATCATCTGAATATAAATCAACATCTAACTCTAATGATGATTCATATGTATCACCAGTTAAAATAACTTCATATGTTCCACCTCTTTGATATATCATGTCAGCAGAACGCCTAATCTGTGAATTACTATTCAGTCCATTTGCGTATTGTGTTGGGTATCCGAAACTCATATTATAATCCTTCTAATGCGTTTAACAAATCATCGATTGTTGCCTGTCCAATTAAATCTTCAATTTGTTTATTATTTATAATTTTATCATAAGATATTTCAACAAAGTTTTTTGGTTTATTTTGATAACCAAATCTAGCTATTGAACGAGCAACAAGAAATGCTGCACTTTTTATATTTTTATCGTTTTTAGGTAGAAACCTACCTGTCTTAAAATCTCTTATTTTAAAACTCGTTTTTTTTCTTATCCATTCTTCTATTGCAGGTTGTAGATTACCACCTGTACCATTTGCACCAGGTTTTCTACCTTCAGCTAACCAATACGCATATGTGTTTAATAATGGTTTACCAAATGCTTGCATCTGTATAGCTTGTACACCTTGTTTATTATCTATTACTACCGCCTTGATAGACCTAACTAAATTACCTGTTGCAACACGGCTAGTCAAACCTTTTTGAAAACGACCAAAGATATATACTTTCTCTGATAAACTTTGTTTGACAATATCCTCTATAATTGGTGCAATTGCTTCTAAATCCATATTATGCAGGGTTTATAATCAAGTAGGCTACGGTATCTGTATCCCCATTCACACTCGAATCAATTGTAAATGTTCCACTTCCTTTCGAAGAAATACCAATACTACCTTTATTAGTATCAGTTTGTTTGGTTAAGAATATTAAACTATCAGCTGTAACCAAGTTATTTGATACTGTTACCTGACCAGGGTTTGCTCCATCAAGTACCGCGGTTCCCATAGTTTTATCAGAACCCGATGCAAACATCACATCACCACTTACTCTTAGTGAACCACTAACAGTTGTGTCATCTTTGATATGAACTTTATTGTTATCAAGACCTTCAATATATGCGTGTGAAACTGAACCTAAACTTAGATAATCATTTAGTTCTGTATCTGTTCTATCATAAGAACCTACAATAACATTATTTGAACCTGTTTCAAGGTTACTTAAATTTCTTTGTAAGAATATGTTTTGAGAACCACTTTTGAAAGAATGTCCACCTGTATTGATGAATATGTTACCTGAACCTGATTCAAATGATTGACCACCGTATTGACCAAACAAAAAGTTTCCATCATTATTTAAATTATTTAAGAATGCGTCACTTGACTCTCTACCAACTACGATGTTACCATTTCTAAGACCAAGACCAATACCTTCGGTGTAAGTCATTAATATTTTATAATCAGTATCAATTGAACGACTGAAAGACATAGGTGCATCAATCATACCAAGTGAACCATTAATTCTGTGTACGGTATTTGGTGATATGAAAATAGTAGATGAACCTGATGCAATTAATGAACCTGTTATAGTTGTATTACCAATAGTCCTTAACGAACCTGATATTAATGTATTTGAACCACTATCAATTAAGAAACCTGTCTTTCTTGAACCTACTGCCGTACCAGTACCTACCGCAAATACAACTGATTGTGCG
>Ga0172364_10001247_pt1 | contig 19361 bp, 17 predicted proteins | sample LakKivSesite10cm_FD_114545 | JGI IMG/M metagenome (GOLD analysis project Ga0172364, IMG submission 114545) | Sediment microbial communities from Lake Kivu, Rwanda - Sediment site 10cm | ecosystem: Environmental > Aquatic > Freshwater > Lake > Sediment | place: Rwanda: Western Province, Lake... | reverse complement strand
CTCCATCTGAGGGGATTCGAACCGTCAAGGAGTGAGCGTGAATTTCTTGGTAAAAGTTCTACCTTTTATCATGCACGGCTCACTCTCAAATCTTACTACGTTGGAGTTTTGCCATATTTCTGCTTTGTGCATAAGCTCGCGGGCATTATTAAGGGCAGTTTCAGTATATTGGGAGCCGGCAAGCATAATAGCGAGTTCCTTAATACGGGACTCGCCCTCAAGGCTATCGAGCCGGCTTACGGTTCTATCACCCGAGATTTCCTTGTGAACACTAAAGTGCGCGTCGGCGAAAGCAGCGATTTGGGGAAGATGGGTAACACAAACCACTTGGTGTTTCTTAGCTAGAATACTGAGCTTCTTACCTATTATTTCCCCACTCCTTCCCCCAATGCCGATATCGATTTCGTCGAAAATAAGCACCGGGATGTTATCGGCTTCAGAAAGTGCCCCCTTTAGTGCCAGAGTGAAACGGGAGAGTTCTCCGGTTGAGGCAATTCTAGCCAGAGGCTTAAGGGGTTCTCCAGGATTAGTTGAAACCATGAAATCTACGGTATCAACCCCGTCATTACTGAAAGCATAATTTTCTCCGTTGGGGAAGGGGATTCCTTCCTGAGCTTGCTGTTGACTTATTGATACCTCAAATTCAACCTGGGGCATGTTCAAATCGTGAAGTTCCTTCTTTACTTCGGTCATCAACTGTGTTGCCGCTTTGGAGCGTTCCTTTGAAAGCTGGTAAGCTAAATGTCCCATTTCCTGCTTGAGACGGCTACTGACTTCCTCAAGCTGAGCACATCTTTCGGCAGAGTGGCAAACCTCATCCAGCTCCTTTTTTGCCTTTACCTTGTAATTAAGGACCTCAGTGATAGTTGTACCATATTTCTTTTTTAAGCCTTTAATTAGTTCCAGTCGTGATTCTATTTCCTCGAGGCGGTTGGAGTCATACTCGAGGCTATCGCTGTAAGCCCGAATGTCTCTGGCTACTTCCGTAAGCCCATATGTGGTCTCATTCAAGAAGTCCAGTTGTTGTCTCAGGGCAGGGTCCATTTCAACAAGCTTTTTCAGCGCCTGAACCGCTTCACCGAGCTTATCCAGTGCTGGCACTGAATTACGCGAGACGTCCTCCTCATATAAGGCATGGTAGGCCTCATAAGAAATTGCTTTCAGCTTCTCGGCAGAGGCGAGAATATTCCGCTCTCTTTCGAGTTCTTTTTCCTCCCCTTCCCGCAGCTGGGCCCGGCTTATTTCCTCGACCTGAAAACGCAGGAATTCCTCGCGCCGGGCGCGTTCTTTCTCATCTTTTTCCAGCGCTTTAAGCTCCTGTTCTACCTTAGAGAGCTCGGTGGCTTTAGCATGGAAGCTATTCCGCAGATTCAGGGCGTGGGCATAGGCATCCAGAAAATCAAGATGTGACTTGCTGTCAAGGAGAGATAAATGCTCACTCTGGCCATGGATATCAACCAGTAAGCGTCCGATTTGGCGTAAGAGCACTTTGGTGATGGCATGTCCGTTCACTCGAATAACACTGAGCCCGTGTCTCCGAAGTTCGTAATCTATAACCAAGGTTTCCTCATCAGTTGCCAGGTCTTTTTGTGCCAGCAATTCTTTAAGAGGGGAAGAAGTCTCCTTTTGAGGAAGAGTAAAAACTCCTTCGATTTGGGCCTCGTCCGCTCCATAGCGGATAGCTTCCTCGCTGACTTTTCCGGCTAATAATAACTCCACAGCATCAATCACCAAGGACTTCCCAGCTCCGGTCTCCCCGGTAATAACGTTTAGTCCATCATGCAACCTCCAGTTCATGTCCGCGATAATGCCGAAGTTTTTGACTCTCAATTCAAGTAGCAATTCATCCTCTCCCTAGAAGTAAAGTTATGGTTGCTCCTAGTATTTAAACCGTCGAAACCTTTAGTAATGCCTATTTTCTATATTTTAATTTTTAAAAAGCGCTAGATTGTTCAAGGCTAAGGACACTCACGATAGGTAACCAGCAATGAGCCTGGCGCCTGCTCTATGGTTACATCAATTCCCGAGGCAAGCGCTTTTCCGGTGAAAGTTTGCTTGTTGCCGGTATCCTCAAAATTGAGTTCATAGCGACCTGACGGTAAAAGACCTCCCAGCTTGAGACGGATTGTTGAATCGGGACTGTTTAGACGGCGAAAGGCCAAGACCACTCCCTCTCCCAGGTCCTCGCGGTGAAACTGATAAGCCATCCAGACGTCATCGCCGATGCTGTAAGGGGTGAGGGGGTAAAAGTCGCCATAGAAGAAGTGGCGTAGCCGTTTGAACTCGGTGATACGACATCGGGCCGGCTCTACCGGGAAGTCAGAACGGTAGAGGTCCCAGCCGAAGCTCATAGCACTTTTTAGGAAACTGCGGAAGGTATAGGAGTCTGGAGTGTTAGTGCCAGCACCACTGAGCGGCAGATAGAAGTTGAGTCCGTAAGTGTGCGATTGGGCACCATTGGGCTCAAGGACGTAATCTGAGCGGTGTAGGGGGATACTCCGAGAAGTTGTCTCCAAATCAATGCGACGCCCGCCACTGGCACAGTTATCGATTATCAAACCGGGGTGTCGGGCTAAAAGCTCATCCCAGAAGGCGTAAAAACCTTCGATGTAACGAATCTCGGTGATACCCTGCCGGTCGGGTTCGTCTGTGGAACGCCAGTAAGTCAGCGGGTTCATGTTGAAATCATGACGGTAGATATTGATTCCCTCGCTTTTAATCATGGCTGAGATATGCTCGGTGATCCAGCGACGGGCTTTTGGATTGCCCAGGTCGAGTAAGCCGTTTTGGCGACAAAACCCGTCCGGGCTTCGGGGTGATTTCAGAATCCACTCAGGATGTTCCCGGTCAAGCCACGTACCTTGATAGACCCGCTCCGGCTCGAACCAGAGGAGGAATCCCATCCCCATTTTCTTAACAGCATCCGACAGTCCTCTCAAGCCATGGGGGAAAGCATCCTTTCTGACGAACCAGTTGCCCACCCCGTTGGGCCAGTAGCCTTCAAACCACCCAGCGTCAAGCCACCAGTACTCAGCTTCTAGCCCCAGCTGGTGATAACGTTCAGCAAAGGCAATCTGGTTATATTCAGTAGCATCGTTGAACTCTATACCTTTGTTGGACTGATCAAAAAGCCGAGGACTACCGGAACAAGCGAGAGGTGCCATCACCGGCTGGCCGTCCTTTTGCGGGGTATGATGCAGCAGGATAAAGCGGCGGAGCATATTGTGACCTCTCATCCTGTCGTCGCCCTGCCAGAAGAGAAGGAGAATGCGAGGAGTGCGAATTTGCTCATCCGGGTGAAGCAAAAGATGTGTTAGCTCCATTCCAGCGTGCACCATTAAGGTAGTACCACCATCCCTAGTAAGCTCAGCCGCCCATTGTCCCGACCAGCCAATACCTACCATGATGCCTTCCCCTGGTGCTTCGATATTGAAGAAGGGGAACGCGGTAGTGTTAGAGGAGCGTCCGCCGACTGGGGCAAGCCGAATCTTTGATTTGGGGGGCATGGGTTTGTCGATCGGTGCAAAATCCATCCTTGTTGCTGAGCTACCCTCAGCGCGATGTAGAATAAACTCACCACCCTTATGGCGAGTAAAGGAGGTATCGAGTGCTTGTACATCTTCAATAATAGGCGTATCATCCGTACCACCGTTTTTGAATATCACCACCCATTCAATCGCGGGGAAGTCTAGAAACGCCTCACATTTACAACACACTTGAAGTCTTGTGTGCGGGTCAGTGTAGGTAAAAAGATGCTCCGTTCTTGTATTGTCCAGCTGCTTTTTCTCTTGATTGAATTGCCAGTCTTTGAGAAATTGAGACGAAGGTTTGCCGTCATACACAAAGGAAAGTGGGGGGATGGCGCCGGGCGCGAAATGAGCTGCTAAAAACGCTTCTACTTTTTGCCGTTCCTCTTTACATTGTAAAGGTGTAACTGCCATGGCTACTTCTCCTTCTAGAATTATAATTTAAGGTAATTATACAATGGGCCAAGGCAAAATCAAACAAAGAATCAGGTAACAACTAACCGAATCGTTGAGGAAGTCAGAGAACTGCCGCCAGGACTAACCCTGTGACTAGGACTACTTAGCTCCAAATTCATATCAAAGCGTTAAGATGCCACATTCTGAGTATTGGTGCAGTTTAATATTTTTCACAAGGTGGAAAGTGGTATACTAATGGCGTCAGGCGTTTATCCTTAGCAAACCACCTTGTTGCAGTGGTTTTATGATAAGAGATAAACACCGAATTGGAGGAGAAAGATGGCTAAAGTATTAGTAGTTTATCACTCCGTAACTGGCAATACCAGAGCTATGGCTCAAGCTGTAGCTGATGGGGCGAAGGAGGTTGCTGGTGTAGAGGTGTTGCTAAAGGAGGCTGACCAAATATCCGCTAGTGACATCATCAATGCTGATGCTGTAGCATTCGGATCGCCTACCTACTTCTCATACATGGCTGGTGCCGTGAAGGCCATATTTGACAAAGCGTACCTCTCGAGGAGCCAGATAAGAGGCAAACCGTTTGCTGCTTTTGCGTCAGGTGGTGGCGGAGAGATGAAATCGGTGCAGAGTATCGAAAGTGTAGCGGCTTCATGTGGTTTACGCAAGGTATGCGAAGGGATAGCAGTTGGCGGCATGCCTACGGAGAGCGAGAGCCAGGATTGCCACAGACTTGGAGCTACCCTAGCCAAAGCTACAAAGAAATAAGGGGGTGCAGCATCTAGCATGGCTGCATCGCTCAGAGATTGGCTACTGCATCGAAACATAATCGAACCTGCCTACCCGTCATGACAGAAGCTTAACAATAGGAAAGCATAAAGGGGATAAACAATGAAACTAACTGATAAGGTGGCAATAGTAACTGGTTCAACACGAGGCATAGGAAAAGCGATAGCCACGAAGTTTGCATCTGAAGGCGCGGCTGTCGTAGTGACTGCTCGCCATATTGAGCAGGCACGCCAAGTGGTTGACGAAATCAAAAATCAAGGGGGAACAGCGATTGCCTTTAAAACTAATGTAGCTAATAGAACGGATGTCCACAATTTAATTAAGGGCACTCTAGAACATTTTAAGTCAATCCACATTTTTGTAAACAATGCTGGTATTGGGCGACCCGCACCTTTTCTTGAAGTGACAGAGGAAGATTGGGATGCTGTAATAGATGTAGACCTTAAGGGTGTATTCAATTGCACTCAAGAAGTTTTGAGTCATATGATGGAACAGCGGTATGGCAAGATTATTAACATTTCATCGGTTGGTGGGGTTGGCTTTCCTCGAACAGATTTGGCTGGTTACGGATCAGCTAAAGCTGGGGTTATTATGCTAACAAAAATTACAGCAATGGTAGCGGGTCCATATGGAATAAATGTAAACTGTATTGCTCCGGGACTAATTTGGACAGAGATGACATACCCCAAACAAGCTAAAACAGAGGCACAAAAATTGATCCATTCAGTAGTTAGCGGCGAGAAGGATGAGCGAGCTGCCCTCGGTCGTGTTGGCAAGCCCGAAGACATAGCAAATTTAGCCTTATTCCTGGCTTCTGATGACTCTAGCTTTATAACCGGACAGACTATCTGCTGCGATGGTGGGCGGCACGATCGTATGTAGTGAGCAAAGGCTAAGCAGAGTAAAACTAACATGAGAGCTGTGCTATGATATTTCTAGCCTTAGTTTTCAGCCGTAATACCACTGACTACCTTTCGGCATGTCAAGAATATTAAGGAGGGGGTTGAGATGAAATTGAATGAAAAGTCTTTGGAATTGAACGAAAAGGCTTTGAAGATCATGCCAGGGCCTCAGAGTAACCTTGCCGGAGCATGGGCAGGTGCTGAGCGGTGTTTCATAATCAGGGGGAAAGACGCACATCTTTGGGATGTCGACGGGAATGAGTATATCGATTATACAATCGGGATTGGTCCAGGCATCTTAGGCTGTAACAATAAGGAATACACCCGAGCCTTAAAAGCTCAACTGGATACCCTTGTCTATCTAGCTGGCTATCGCCAGTCACCAATGGAAATAGAATTAGCTGAGAAGTTTGTGCAGCATGTTCCGTGTGCTGAGAAGGTTCGGTTCTTATTATCAGGGACAGAGTCGGTTCAGCTTGCCATCAGGCTTGCCCGTGCTTACACTAAGAGGCGCTATTTCATTCGCTTTGAAGGACACTACCATGGATGGTTGGATAACGTGTTGGGTGGAATGGTCGATGGTCACCCTATCGCCAAACCCTTCGCTATAGATAGTCCTAATGACCCCGTCAGAACCGAGGGCAGAGATCTGGCTGCCTTCGAGCAATCTTTCAAACTGCCATGGAACGATATAGATGCTCTGGAAGGGGTCTTGGCAAAGTATGGCGAAGAGGTAGCAATGATTATTATGGAACCTATTCTTGTCAATGGTGGCTGCTGTCCACCTCGCCCTGGATATTTAGAAAGAGTGAGGGAACTATGCACCAAGTATGGGATAGTTTTATGTTTTGATGAAATAATCACCGGTTTCAGAGTAGCCCTGAACTCGGCACAAGGCTTGCTGGGGGTGAAACCGGATATAGCTACCTTTGGCAAGGCAATGGCTGGGGGAATCCCTATGTCAGCAGTTGCTGGGAAGAAAGAGATCCTTGACCTTCTTCTTATGCAAAAGGTAATTGGAGCCGGGACATTTAATGGGTATCCTTTAAGTTTAGCTGCTGCTCTGGCGACCATAAAAATCCTCGAGAAGGATGATGGTGCTTTTTACAAGAAAATCGACAGGGTCCAAAATCGATTGACGGGTGGCCTAAAGGAAATCAGCCAGAGGCACAGCATACCCATGCTTATTCAGGGCCCCCGGGGAGTATTCATTTGCGAATTTATAGACAAGGAAATTGCTTATAGCTCCAGAGATTTCAAGGGAGCAGATGTGGGAAAAAGGATAAAGTTCGGTGCGCTTATGTTTGATGAAGGGATCTTAATTGCTCCCCGTGGAAGATGGTTTGTTTGTGGGGCTATCACTGAGGCGGATGTGGATAGGACGTTAGAATGTGCCAACCGTGCCATGGGTAAACTATAACTTTTAGTCCAAACGAACTGATATCTCAGATGTTCATCCAGCAGTGACCATATGTAACAATTTTATATAATGTCATACGCTGCTTTCCGATAGTACATTGGGGTTTTTGTTAGCTTCTGGCTAGAGACCTTTCGATTCCATCAATCTTCTCCTTCGTCAGCGGGAGGTCCGCATTCTCCAGGACAGAGGTTAGCATTAGTAGGTTTTCGTTAGATACAAGGTTTTCTGTGGACATTTCGACGACCAACCTATCACCTGAGCCAATCTCTCTTAGAAGGCTCAGGGCGTGCTTCTTCACTGCCTCAGGCCCAAGGATATAAACTGACCCCGGAAAACCGGTCCAAATAACCTTGTCCTTCCAAAGGGAGAGCGCTTCCCCTATAGGCAGGTCACCCATAGGCGGTGAATGTAGTGCTTCCACTATATCTATCGGGGTCTTTGCAATCAGGTCTTTAAGGACACCTACTCTTCCATCCATGTGGACAGCCATGAGCTTTCCATGTTCATGTAAAACCTTTGCCTGCTTTTCATACTCCGGCATAAAGTATTTCTGGAAGAGCTTCGGGTTAACCAGAACTCCGTCAATATTATCGCCAAAGTTGGTGATAGGTGCTGGTGATTTGGCAACGATTTCATATAGTGGCTCGCGACTCTTGCTAATGGCTTTGTAGAGGTCCTCAACCAAGTCGGGATATTTGGCATGGTGGATGAAGAATCTCCCACCCTCACTCCCTATCCAGTCAATCATTAACATCTGCATGGGTGAGTGTGGCAAGGAATCAACAACAACGCCATCGTCACCCAGCCAGTCCATGGCCTGTTCAACAGGGAAATAGTAGGGAAGGTATTCTGTGTTTTCTACCATGTATTTGAGGACTTTATAGTCTTCAGGGCCTTTGATTAAGCGCTCCGTCTGCCATGGCAACACGTCCCGCCAACTTCGCAACGCATGCCATTGCCCGACGCCAGGCTCACTCTTCTCATCCAAATAGACGCTACCCACTGGTGTAGAATATGTTCGGCGTATTACTACTTCTCCTGATGATAAGACCTGCGTCTCAGTCATATCCACCCCGTGCATCCTCATGGTATAAGGTGGCCTTTGCCAGCACATACCCATGCCCCTGTTTCTACACTCCCGCTCTGCCCTGCCTACCTGGCTATGTCTCCACCAGTGGAGGAAGGGCAACTTATCCGCACGTTTTTTATGGCTGACTGCCATTATTCTTTCACGTGGAGTCATCTCCGCCATGTTTATTTCACCTCCCGTGGAGCTACCCACTCCGTGCACTTCCTTACTCCTTCTGCTGCATTAACAGCACAGTGGTCAGCTCCGATGCTTTTTGCAAATTCCGAGGTTACAGGTGACCCCCCAACAATCACCTTAACCCTTTCCCTGAGGCTTGCCACCTTCAGGGCTTCTATTACCTTCCCCATTTCTGGCATAGTCACTGTGAGTAGCGCGGACAAACCTAATATCTCAGGCTTATACTCTTTCACGGCATCGACAATCTTATCCATAGGTACATCTTTCCCTAAATCAACCACCTCGAAACCGTGCACTCCCAGCAAGGTCGTGACTATATTTTTGCCCAGGTCATGGTTGTCCCCTTCAACCGTAGCTATTACCACCTTCCCTAATCTTTCGGAACTGTCTTGCTTTATATAGGGATTAATAATTTTTAGACCTTCCTTCATGACCTCGCCGGCCACAACCAGTTCGGACAGGAAATATTCGCCACGCTCGAACTTCTCGCCGACGACAGTCATGCCAGGGACCATGCCATCCGTTATAGCTGTGTGGGGGTCTATGCCGGCATCCATCGCTTCCTTAGCCGCCTCTACAACAGCCTTAAAGTCCAGATTTACAATACTCTCTTTCAAAGAAGCCAAATATTTCTCTTTGACCATATGGCTAACCTCCTGTTTATCGGTGATAGCATCGTGCCAGTATTATACCTGCACCAGCTTCTTTTGGCAAAATTCTCAGGAATCGTTGCAATCCGGAATAGAAACATTTATAATCTTGGTTCAACCTCGAAAGGATATTACTATTAAAAAATTAAAGAGACGCTCATCTTCTTTAGGGCTACTTCCTCTCTTTGTGCTGGCGCATTTTTCACATCACCTGTTGACAGCGCTGCCGGTACCGCTCCTGCCATTAATTCGCGATGAGTTTACCCTTGACTATACCGAAGCGGGATTGGTGACCTCAGTATTCAATCTGTCATACGGCATCGGTCAACTGCCAGCGGGGTGGCTTGCTGACCGCATTGGTACCCGCATATTGATTATTATAGGCATCTGCGGTGTGTCACTGGCTGGACTCCTGGTCGGGCTTTCGCAAACCTATATTATGTTGATTGTCCTATTGGCACTGATGGGATTGGTCGGTGGTGGCTATCACCCGTCAGCGTCGCCCATGATTTCTGCTTTGGTCGAGCCGAAAAATCGCGGCCGGGCACTTGGGTTCCACTTGATTGGTGGTAGTGGGAGCTTCTTTTTATCCCCGCTCATTGCCGCTGCCATTGCTACTACCTGGGGATGGCGAGGCTCATTCATCGGGTTAGCTATCCCCACCATGATATTTGGCATCATATTTTTTATGCTTCTGAGCCGGCAGCCTAAAATGATTAAAACTCAACAAACGCTAACCCACCATTATGACAGGACACCCCCCCCACCAGGACATTTACGTCGCCTAGTAATCTTTATGATTCTAACCACATTCACTCAAGCCGTAACTTTCGCCACAATTGCCTTCATTCCACTATTCATGGTTGACCACTTCCACACTAGTGAAGAAACAGCGGCAGCATTTCTGTCCATCCTCTATTTTGCCGGGCTTTGGGCAAGCCCTTTAGGTGGCTACCTCTCTGACCGACTGGGGAGAGTGTCAGTAATGCTAGCAACCTGCCTTATTACCGGTCCTGTCATCTACCTGCTGAGCCTAGCTCCTTACGGACTGGGCATCGGTGCTGTTTTATTAACTATCGGCATGGTCATGTATATCCGTATGCCAACATCAGAGGCTTATATCATTAGCCAATCTCCAGAGCGTCACCGTTCGACGATATATAGCATATACTACTTCGCCGGCGTAGAAGGTGGCGCTGTACTGGCACCGGCGATGGGAGCCGCTATTGGCCGGTTCGGTTTCTCCTCCAGCTTCACCATTGCCGGCGTTGCTGTGGTCGCAATGACATTAATCTGCTCAGCGTTTTTGTGGGGCAGAAGGGGTTAACCATCCTGCCAGTGATGAGAAAACCATATTTTGCTTTCTATTTTTGCATCCAATGCACTATATTGCTACAATTGTCTGCTGAGAGGGTTTTGCCTCTCAACAGGCTCGGAGAAGAAGCTTAAGCCACCATTAGCTAGCCAAGAGGTAAGGAGAAGGAGATAATGAGGAGATAAGAATGGAATCGCAAGATAGGAGAAAAGAGTATAAAGAACATCAAGAGATGCCCCATAGTTATCACTTCTGGGCGAAAATGCGTAGAACACTTGTTATTATCCTAGCTCTGGCTTTGGTGACAGCAATCGTTTATGGCGTTGTTATTACCGGAGAAATAGGCGACCTGAAGTCTGAGCTAGAATCAGTACGGAGTACTTTAGCTTCAACCCAGCTAGAGCTTAGTTCAACGCAATCAGAACTCACTTCAACAAAACAGACGCTTGCCGTAATCCAAGTAGACCTCAGCTCAACAAGAGAGACGCTTTTGTCCGTCCAGAATGAACTTGAGACTACCGAAACGGAGTTAAATAGTACCAAGAGCGAACTCTCAATTACTGAGGCTCAGTTGAATTCCGCTCAGCAGGACTTAGTAAACCTTCAAGCTGTATTCTCGAGTACACAACAGCAGCTAGCAGTAGCTCAAGAGACGTTAGGAGGGTTGGGGATTACTCTTTCTACGAGTAAGGAATGTTCTGATGTAGACTTGATTGATAACTCCATAGCAACGAATCCTACCTGGAGTCAGTTAATAACCTTCATCTCTCAAGACCAGACTGATAAGCATACCTATATTTATGGTGTATTCGATTGCTCCCAATTTTCTAGGGATGTCCACAACAATGCTGAAGCGGCAGGAATTCGGGCAGCAGAGGTACAGCTCTCGTTCAGGAATGAGGAGGTAGGTCATGCCTTGAATGCCTTCCTGACAACTGACTATGGGCTAGTCTATGTTGACTGCACCGGCGAGGATACTATTGCTCGTATAAAAACTGGCAAAGAGTATCGGGCTGTTGATTTATACGATATTACCGGGGCAAATATCAGAAATGATTACTGGTGGGACTCACTAAATTCATATTACTACCTCCGTTCAAGCATGGGGGGTCATTGTGTGACAGAGAGTATTGAAATATACTGGTAAGAGATAAATCAAAGGAGGTAAGAGATGGGAACCAAGGGTAGAAAGAATATAAAGAAACCCAAGCAAAAGAAGAAATAGAGAACCAAGTATGGCTAAAACACAAAGAGTAGGTGAGATTATCGAAGCCAGAACCACGGCTTTTGTTGCTCAGTGCTATGAGCTTTATGAGTTGCCCCCATTAGGCAGTCTGGTGAAAACCATAGATTTACCAGTGGAGCTATATGGTATAGTCTACCAAGCTGCTACCACCAGCCTTGAACCGGGGCGGCGTCCCATTGCCCGAGGTAAGGATGAGACCAGTGAGGAAGAGATTTATCGGTCAAGCCCGCAACTTTCTCAGCTACTTAGAAGCGAATTCAGCTCTTTGGTGGTCGGATATAGGGAGAATGAGGAATTATATCGCTACCTGCCACCTAAACCTGCCCGAATCCATAGCTTTGTTTATCTATGCACCACCAAAGAGATAGAGGAATTCAGCCAGTCCCTTGACTTTCTCAGCATATTGCTTAACACCCCTCTACCGCTTCCTGCTGATGAGCTTATCGCTGCCTGCCTGCGTCAGATGAGCCAGGCACGGGAAGACCCCCACCCCTTTCTGGTGGCAGCAGGCAAAGAGCTAGCTATACTGCTCAGCGGGGAATACAACCAACTCAAAGCTATTCTGGGGAGGATTAAATAGTGACTCGAGAAGACACTGGTAGGCAGAAGCTAGGTATCGTTGTCTCCGGTTCATTAAACAAGGGGATAGAGGTCAAGCTGGATAGCTCAGCTTCGGTTGAGGATATGGCAGTGGGGCGCTATGTAACCATTGAGGGCAACAAACGGCGCTTCTTTGGCATGATAACCGATGTCAGCCTAGAGGTAATAGACCAGAAGCTTACCTTGACTCCGCCTGATGTTTCTGACCCGTTCATCGCCGAGGTCTTAGCCGGCACCAGCACCTATGGAACACTTCATGTTTTGCCCACGCTCACCATTAGCGGTGATGCTGCCAGTTTGCTTCAGGGACCCCAACCAGTTAAGACTGTCCCCAGCCATTTCTCCACAGTAAATTTGGCATCACAACGGGATGTAGAGCTAGTTTTCGGCAGTGAGGACGAAAAGAAGTTCTATATTGGCACACCACTGGATATGGAGACTAAGATTTGCCTTGACCTGACAGAACTGGTCAAACGGTCAAATGGCATCTTCGGTAAGAGTGGCACCGGCAAGACCTTTCTTACCCGCTTGCTGCTTATCGGGATACTACAAAAAGGAACCGCAGTGAATCTGGTCTTCGATATGCATAGCGAGTATGGCTGGGAAAGCCGGAGTGAGACGGGAAGAAAAGTTAAGGCATTGAAACAACTTTTTCCAGCAAAGGTAGCCGTATTTACCCTTGATGAAGAAGGCTCACGGCGGAGGCAGGTAAGCACCGATTTTGTGGTTAGAATAGGCTACGACGAGATAGAACCAGAAGATATGGTATTACTGCGCCAAACTTTAAACCTTACTGAACCGGCCATTGAAGCTGTATATCAGCTATCCCGGAGGTTCGGCAAAAATTGGTTGCAGAGCTCTTTAGACCTGAAAGACTCCGAGGAGACTAACAGGTTACTAAAAGAGATGAGCATACATGAGAGTACCTATCAGAACTTACAACGAGGACTGGCAACTATCCGGCGACTTCCCTTTCTCGTGTCCCATACCCGCGATAACCCGGTAAAACGCATCCTGGAATATCTTGACCAGGGCATAAATGTAGTTTTGGAATTTGGCCGGTATACCGATATTACGGCTTATATCCTGGTAGCCAACCTGCTCACTCGTCGCATCTATGCTCAATATCGGGAGAGGACAGAGAAGGCAATAGGTGAAGATATTGCCCTACCCCACCCCCTGGTAATAACTATTGAGGAGGCACATAGATTCCTCAATCCAGAGTTATCCAGCCAGACTATCTTTGGCACTATCGCTCGTGAGATGCGCAAGTATAATGTTACCCTGCTGGTAATTGACCAGAGACCCAGTGGCATTGATAGTGAGGTTATGTCACAAATCGGAACCAAAATAACCTGCCTGCTAGACAATGACCGGGATATTGATAGCGTGCTTGCTGGTACACCTAGTAAAAATGAGCTCAAATCAGTGCTATCCAGGCTGGAATCCAGGCAACAGGCCCTCATCTTTGGCCATGCTGTACCTATGCCGGTGGTAGTTAGAACCAGGGAATATGGCTCTCCCGAATCCTATAAGGACTTTATTCCCCGAGGACAAGCTGAGATTAGAAAACAGGCAGAGAAAGATATAGAGGAGTTGTGGGAATAAACAGACACTACATGTGCTGATGATGAAGTGAATACGAAATGCGTATTGTCATAATAGGGCAGGCCGCCTTTGGCGAGAAAGTCCTCCAGACATTACTCAAAAAGGGCGAGAAAATTGTCGGGGTTTATACACCCCCTGATATTCCGGGGAGGACGAACCCGCTTAAAGAGCTAGCAAATCAACTAGGGATACCAATCTCTCAGCCAAAAAATATACGACCTCCAGAGGCATATGCTGAGTACAAAAGGCTTAAACCAGACCTGAACGTTATGGCTTATGTAACCGATATTATACCTGAGAGTATCTTGACCTATCCTAAATTAGGGACAATTCAATATCATCCCTCATTACTGCCGAAACACCGAGGTGGTAGTGCTATTAATTGGGCTATCATTAACGGCGAGGTTAAGACAGGCATCACCATTTTCTGGCCTGATAAGGGGATAGATACCGGACCTATCCTGTTGCAAAAGGAGGCAGAGATTTCCCCTGATGACACGGTAGGGTCGCTCTACTTTAATAAACTCTTCCCGTTGGGGATAGAGGCATTAGTAGAGAGCATCGAGTTAATTGAACAGGGAATAGCGCCACGAATCCCTCAGGATGAATCACAAGCCAGCTACGAGGGGCTATGCACTGAAAGAGAGTCCATCATTAACTGGTCTCAGCCGGTAACTAAAGTCTATAACCTGATTCGGGGCACTAATCCTCAACCTGGAGCAATAACCTATCTTCAGGGTAAGCGACTCAAAATCTTTGACTCAGAATTACTTGCGGGTGGTATAGTTGGCTTACCGGGTGAGATTGTTAACATTACCAAACAGGGATTTGCCGTGGCTGCGGTAAACGGGGCTATCCTGGTCAAGGGGGTGCAAGTAGAAAACGCGGTTAAGATAGCCAGCCCAGAATTTACTAAGCAAGCGCACCTAAAAGTGGGAGACAGACTTGGCGAATAGGATGCTTCACCAGAATCCTATTAGGAAGGTAGGCTAATTGGCACTGTTCTTTTTCTATCATCCCCACGGTATAGTTGACAGCAAAATACATCTCTGTGCTAAAATAATTGCAAATAAGAAGCATTAGTGATAATTAATGACTAGTAAAAATAAATCATTAGAGAGTAACCGCAAAACATTAAATGCCACCGGGCTTAGAGCTACCAGCCAGCGGGCTTTAATTCTGGAAGTTGTGCACAGTGGGCATCTGGATGCCGATGAAATCTACCGCCAAGCCCGATTAAGGCAACCTCGCCTTAGCCTATCCACTGTTTATCGGACCCTGCGAATGTTCAGGAAACTAGGTCTAGTAGAAGAGCTTCACTTTGATGAAGCTCACCATCACTATGAAGTAAAGCCATCCTCTGAGCATCAGCACCTTGTGTGTCTCGGCTGCGGCAAAGTCATGGAGTTTGAGTATCCGCTAGGCCCGAAAATGACGGAGGATATAGCCCAGAAGCTAGGCTTTGAGGTCACTGGCATTGAGATTCGTATGACCGGGTATTGCTCCAAATGTTGCCAAGCCAAAAAATAATTTTTTGGTATATTTATTGCAAATAAGACGCATTAGTATCTAAAAGACTAAGAAAGGGAATATGATTTATGCCAGATAGAAAGCAAGTAACTCTGAGCCAAATGCAGTCCGGCCAGAGCGGCGTAGTAGTTCAAATTGAAGGTGGGCACAGCCTGGTTAGCCGTCTTAATGCTCTGGGTATCCGGCAGGGCAAAAGGTTGACCAAGATTAGTTCTATGCTGATGCGAGGGCCGGTAACTGTTGAGGTAGATAGAACGCAAGTAGGTGTAGGTTTCGGCATGGCGAGTAAGATAATAGTTGAACTGGATGAGGTTCTACGGTAATGAGGAAGATAGTCCTGATTGGCAGTCCTAATGTGGGTAAGAGCGCCATCTTCAGCCGTTTAACTGGCATCAATGTTATCGTTGGTAATTACCCGGGCAAGACGGTGGAGTACAAGCGAGGGCATATGAAGCTAGGACAAGAGACGGTTGAGGTCTTTGATGCGCCCGGTACTTATACTCTGGAACCAATTTCGGATGCTGAGGAAGTAGCCGTCAGTATGTTAAGTTCGGCAGATACGGTTATCAATGTGGTTGATGCTACCAACCTGGAAAGAAATCTCTATTTAACCTTGCAGTTATTGGAGCGGAAAATCCCGGTGATAATTGCCCTCAATATGTGGGATGATACGAAGCATCGGGGAATAAATATTGATTTGGACAAGCTAAGGGAAATCCTGGGTGTGCCGGTGATTCCCACTGTCGCAGTAACCGGACAGGGGATTAAAGACTTGGTGGAAGCCATTCCTAAAGCTACCTCTCCCTCTACTCCTGCCCGCGCCCGGGATGAGCGCTGGGCGGCTATTGGTAGCATCACAGAGCAGGTTCAACGAGTCACCCATCATCACCATACCTGGCGGGAGAGATTGGCCGACGCCAGTGTCAAGCCATTAACCGGAGGCATTATTGCCTTGGTTGTCTTGGCTATAGCCTTCCTGTTAATTCGTTTCCTTGGCGAGAGCCTGATTGGTTACGGGCTTGAGCCCTTATTTGACAATCTATGGGCACCAGTGTTATCCAAGCTAAGTAGCTTTCTAGGGGGTGGTGGTTTCCTCCACAATATCATAATTGGCAAGCTCATCGGGGGTGAGGTGAACTTCGTCCAGTCATTCGGGTTTCTTTCCAGCGGACTCTATGTACCTTTTGCCATGGTTCTACCTTACGTTCTCTCTTTCTACCTGGTGATTGGTCTGCTTGAGGATATAGGCTACCTGCCGCGGTTAGCAGTTCTGATGGATACCATTATGCACCGTGTGGGTTTACACGGTTATGCCATCATCCCTACCCTGCTGGGGCTTGGTTGCAATGTGCCAGCAGTTCTGGCTACCCGTATCTTAGAAAGCAAAAAGGAACGATTCATTGCGGCGACATTAATCTCTATCGCTGTGCCCTGTGCTGCCCTGCAAGCGATGGTCTTCGGCTTGGTTGGTGAACAGGGCGGGCAATATGTAGCCATTGTTTACGGAACTTTACTCGTAATCTGGGTCATTCTGGGTGTTATACTCCGCTACGCCGTTAGGGGCTTTACCCCTGAGCTTTTGATCGAGATACCCCCATATCGCCTGCCGCTATGGCGAGCTGTGTTACAGAAGTTGTGGATGAGAGTCTACGGCTTCTTGAAGGAAGCAGTTCCTATAATCCTCGGCGCTGTTCTCGTAATCAACGTACTTTACTTTGTGGGGATTTTTGACATGATCGCTAATTTTACCGCGCCGGTGATAACTAATCTGTTGGGACTGCCCAAGGAAGCGGTAACGGCTATAGTTATTGGCTTTCTGCGCAAGGATGTGGCTCTCGGGATGCTGGCTCCATTAGGACTAACTGCCGGGCAATTAGTAGTAGGCAGTGTGGTTTTAGCTACGTTCTTTCCTTGTATTGCTACCTTTGTTGTCCTTCTGAAGGAGCTTGGAACAGTAAATATGCTTAAATCGACAGGAATAATGATTTCTGTCGCCTTGATAAGCGGGGGCATATTAAACCTCATACTTTAAATGGCTACCTGCTTCCCAACACTGTCTATAACGGCCAGCCCAGCCACTCGAAGACACCCATCATCCTGAGTGCCACATAGAACTGCATTACGATAAATATCCACCTCAATTGTCGGGTCGGTAGCCGATGAGCTGTCATCGCCCCAACTTGCGCTATACCAATACTGGTAGCCGCCAGTAATAACCAAGCCAACAGATTAACATAGCCTATAGAATAATTCAGCCGACCGGGCACGCCAATACCATTGACAATATAACCAATAACGCCACCGATACTGTTGAATATCATCATGGCTAAGGATGTAGCGATAGCGCTATGAATTTTGAATTTAAGTGCCAGCACCATTACCGGCACCGCCACTACCCCACCACCGAGGCCGGTCATGCCAGTCACGAGACCTACCGGAATAGCCCAAGCAGCCCACAACCAAGGGTTATTCTTCGTTTCCTGCTCACTTTCCATTGGCTTACTGATAAGCATCCGGACGCCACTAGCCAGGACGATAATACCAAAGATTATTTTTAGCGTTCCCCCGGGGAGGTGGGTAGCCAGAGTAGCGCCACCAAAAGCAGCCAGTGCACCACAGGGCCCCATAATAACGGCTGCTTGCCAATGAACTGCCCCATGTTTATGGTGCCTCCAGGCACCGCTTAAAGCTGTTGGCAAAATAACCAGTAGACTGGTGCCAAAAGCCACTTTCGTCGCCAAGTCTGTCGCCAGACCCATATCAGTAAACAGCCAGTACTGAACTGGCGTCATGATAAAACCACCCCCCACGCCTAAAAGCCCACTGGCAAAACCAGCACCTACACCGGTTACCAGAAGGATAATGATATGAACGATAGTCATTAGGCTATTTCCCTTTCTTTTGGGTTATTATGTCAAATATTATGAGGGCTCCCCAGTAATTGCACACGGAAACCTTGATTGGTATAATAGTATACCATAATGGGGCCGTAGTTCACTCGGGAGAACGCCTGATTTGCATTCAGGAGGTAAGGGGTTCGAATCCCCTCGGCTCCATTTAGTTAACATTTTATGCTACTTTTATTTTGATTTTGTTTCAAACGAGTTTTACAATAGTCGATAGAAGAGACCTTCTTTACAGGAGGTGCCGCAATGGAACCTTTGACACATCACCCCGAAGTGATGATTCCCTTCCGTCACAAAGAACGTAACGGACGCGTTGTGGTTTCCTACGGTAGGATCGAAGATCCAGTCCAGGCTGGCTTCGATAGTTTGGGCATCCGTATACGCGACGGACTGAGCTTCGATATCAATATCTCTCTTGGATATTCGATGATGTACGCGCGGATAGAGAGCTATGAAGGCTTTGGTATTCGCACCTTCTGTGGCTGGGTACAGGTGATAACGCGGAGGGAATACGACTCATATGAAGACGAAGCCGAACCGATAGAGCAATCAGTGTCAGTGGACCTTCCGCCATCGTTACAGAATCTCGACCTGCCCTTCGCTGCCTACGGCAATTTGCCCCAGCTCTTCGATGCTCCCTGTCGGAACCTAGGCCAACATCCCAAGCTAGAGTGTGTTGCCGACACCTTTCTAACGACTGTTCCGTTACGGTCAAGGGATGAAGAAATTACCCGACTGCTAGGCTTTCGATGGGGTTATATCGAGTATGATGCCTCAGCACATAAACCTGCCATGGTGCTACCTTTAGTGACCACAGGAGAGAAGGAATGGAATTCGCACATATCGCTCTGGGCAGGCCAGTACCCCGGATGGCGATTCGGCAAAGCCTGACAACCCTGAAAGAACTCAAAGCCTTGAATTCAATCTAGGAGCATATGGTTAGATAATAAGATTAAAAATCAAACCTGTGCAGATTATAATAGATTACCACTCGGGATAAAAATATAATGCAGCGCATTCTAAGCACCTTTCTGCCCCCCTGTCCAAGCACGGACACAGTTTAGGGGTAAAGAGGTTATATCTAAGATGACTAGAAAGAATCCAGTAAACTCCAACAAGAGAGCTCTCCTCTCTCTTTTTATAATATTTCTAAAAATAGGAGCTTTTACCTGGGGAGGCGGTTATGCCAT